>Ga0075518_1000001_pt1 | contig 45857 bp, 42 predicted proteins | sample NGEPerA_2_FD_76970 | JGI IMG/M metagenome (GOLD analysis project Ga0075518, IMG submission 76970) | Arctic peat soil microbial communities from the Barrow Environmental Observatory site, Barrow, Alaska, USA - NGEE PermafrostAB136-A | ecosystem: Environmental > Terrestrial > Soil > Wetlands >...
ACCGTCAGGACGCCAGCCCCGGCAGCGCGCCGAGCTCCTGGCCGCGCCGGGACGCCTCGAGCGCGCAGCTGAGCGCGGCGTCGAGCATGCCCGCGCGGTCGTCCGAGTCGCCGACGGCGGCAATGAGGAGCACCGCCAGGTCGCGGTGCAGGGTGGCGGCGTCGTCCTCTGTCACTGGGTAGTACGGTTCCCGCGGGTCCGCTGCCGTGCCCAGCCACCCGTTCGCCGCGACGATCCCCTCGGCAAGCGACCGGAACTCCCCGGCCCGCGCGACGAACCGCTCCGCCTCGGCCGCCGCGTCCGCTGCCTGCTCCCGCGCGGCGAGGGTCTCCAGCCGGTAAGCCGCGGCGTCCAGGGCCCGGGCGACGGCCGGATCGGGGGTGTCCAGCGACCCGGGGAGCGGGGTGACCGCCCCGGGCGTGCCGAGGGCGACGGCGAGGCGGTCCGCGTCCACCGTCCTCGCCGTGGCGATGGCGGCGTAGAGGGTTGCGATCTCCGGGTCGCCGCCAGCCAGGGCGGCGGCGGCGACGTCCGGCGTGGTGGCGGTGAGCGAATCCAGCAGGCCCGCGGCCCCCGGGCCGATGACGACGTCGGCGGTGGCGTCCGCCGTCGGGGTGGGGCCGTCCCCGGCGGGCCAGGCCACCCACACGCCCCCCAGTGCGTCCAGCTGGGCACTGGCGTGGGTGGCGACCGCGGCGACGAGGTCCGCGTGCTCGCCCTCCGGTTCAACGGCCGCGAACTGTCGCGCGCGCAGCGCCTCGCGCTGGCGCACCACCTCCGCGGCGTCCGGCGAGGAGGGCACGGGATCGGGCGAGTCGAGGCGCACGCCGCACCCGGTGAGCGCCACGAGGGCGAGGAGGAGGCCCAGCAGTCTCGTCGTCACCCCCCGATCCTGCCACCGACCGGCCCGGTGCACCCGCATCGGCCCACGGGCTACCATGGGGGTCGAGAACTTCAGAAGGAGGTCGAGATGGCACGCGAGCTGCAGGACACGCTCACTTCACACCTCGGTCCGGTCGTGGCCGGCGCGGGACTCCTCCTCGAGGGCGTGAAGGTGGCCTCGGCCGGACGGCGCAAGCTGGTACGCGCCGTCGTCGACCTCCCGGACGGCCCCGGCGGCGTCTCGTCGGACGCGCTGATCGAGGTCTCCCGCCTGATCTCCCAGGCCCTCGACGAGGCCGACCTCGTCCCGGGCAGCTACACGCTCGAGGTCACCACCCCGGGTGTGGACCGGCCGCTGACCGAACCACGCCACTTCCGGCGGGCCGTGGGGCGGCTCGTCGAGGTCACCACGCCGGCGGGCACGCGGGCCGGCCGCCTGACCGAGGTGACGCCGGACACCATCGTGCTTGGGGATGCGGTGATCGCCCTCGCTGACATCAGCGCGGCTCTCACCCAGGTGGAACTCACGAGGGAGGACTGACATGGACATCGACATGAACGCCCTGCGGATGGTCGAGACCGACCGCGGCATCCCGATGCCCGTGCTCCTGTCCGCCATCGAGGAGGCGCTCCTGGTGGCGTACCACCGCCAGCCGGGTGCGATCCCGGAGGCGCGGGTGGAGGTGGACCGCAAGACCGGCACGGTCCTGGTGATGGCCACCGAGTTCGACGAGGAGGGCAACGCGATCGGCGAGTTCGACGACACCCCCTCCGGTTTCGGCCGGATCGCCGCCGCCACCGCCCGCTCCGTCATCATGCAGCGGCTGCGGGACGCCGAGGACACCCAGATCATGGGCGTCTACCGTGGGAAGGCGGGCGACACGATCGCCGGGGTGATCCAGGCCGACCGGTCCACCCGCAATGTCATGGTCAATGTGGGCGACCTCGAGGCGGTCCTGCCGGTGCACGAGCAGGTCGCGGGCGAGAAGTACAACCATGGCGACCGGATCCGCTGCTACGTGGTGGACGTCTCCCGCGGCCCCAAGGGCCCCTCGATCACCCTGTCGCGCTCCCACCCGAACCTCGTGCGCCGCCTCTTCGCGCTGGAGGTCCCCGAGGTGGCCGACGGGACGGTGGAGATCGCCGCGGTCGCGCGTGAGGCCGGGCACCGCACCAAGATGGCGGTCATGTCCCCCATCCCGGGCTTCAACGCGAAGGGCGCGTGCATCGGCCCGATGGGCCAGCGTGTGCGCGCCGTCATGAGCGAACTGCAGGGCGAGAAGATCGACATCGTCACATGGTCGGACGACCCCGCGGAGTTCGTGGCGGCGGCGCTCTCGCCGGCGCGGGTCACCTCGGTGGAGATCGTCAGCTACGACACGCGGACTGCCCGCGTCGTGGTCCCCGACTACCAGCTCTCCCTCGCGATCGGCAAGGAGGGACAGAACGCGCGGCTCGCCGCCCGCCTCACCGGCTGGCGCATCGACATCCACTCGGACACCGAGGCGCCGCCGCCCTCGCCCCGGTCGCCGGGAGACGACGCGGCGAGTGTGAGCGACGACGCCGCCGCCCAGGACGGGCCCGTTGCCCCGTAGGCCGGGCGGACGCGCTACACTTCGAGAGGCTCATGTTCCACCGGTGCGGACCTGTGTGGGATGCCAGGAACGTGATGCCAGCTCGAACCTTGTTCGCCTGGTGGGCCGCGATGACCTTGTCGTCGTGGACTCCGGGACGATGCCGGGTCGAGGGGCTTGGCTGCATCCCCGCAGCGAATGCCTCGAAAATGCACGTCGACGTCGCAGCTTCGACCGGGCCCTCCGGGGCCGGTTCCGGTTGGACGGCGTCGCCGATCAACTCCGGTTGATCGCCACATGACCGGGCCGGAGACGGCCACGACCCCAGAAAGCGGGTTGGAAGCTGATGGGCACCCGATGAGTACCCAGCGATGAGCTGCCAGCACATTTGACGGTCTGTTCCTGCCTCGGAACGGACCGAGACAGGAGAATCAGTGGCAAAGCTGCGTGTCCACGAACTCGCGAAAGAGCTCGGAGTCGACAGCAAAACCGTGCTCGCGAAACTGAGCGAGCTCGGAGAATTCGTGAAGTCGGCGTCGTCCACCGTGGAGGCGCCCGTTGTCCGGCGCCTCCGGGAGTCGTTCCCGGCCACCCCCGCCGGGGGAGCGCCCGCGGGCGGTACCCCTTCCCAGGGGCGCGCGCCGGCGATCCAGCGTCCCCAGCGGCCATCCCCGGCAAGCCCGGCCCCGGCCGACACCGTCACGGGCGCGCCCTCACGGCCCGGACCCCGGAAGCCCGCCGAGCCTGAGGCCCCCGTCGCCGTCCCGGTGATGGCGGCACCCGCACAGGCTGCTCCGGCGCGACCCGAGCCGTCGCTGTTCCGCGAGCCCGCACCGGAGGTGTCCGCACCGCAGCCGCAGTCGGCCCCCCAGCCGCAGCCGGCCCCCCAGCCGGAGGTGGTGGAACAGCCGCGTCGCGAGGCGCAACCGGACGCCCCGCGGCCCGGCGCGCCCCGCCCCGCCGCCGCTCCGCGCCCAGCGACCGGCGGCCGTCCGGCCGGAGGAGCCTCCCGTCCGGGCAATAACCCGTTCGCCTCGCACCAGGGCATGCCGCGTCCCGGCGGCTCCGGTGCGTCCCGCCCGGGCAACAACCCGTTCGCCGCACACCAGGGCATGCCGCGTCCCGGCGGCTCCGGTGGGCCACGTCCTCAGGCGGGCACACCGCGCCCCGCCCCCGGTGCGCGTCCGCCCCGTCCCGGCGCCCCGGCTGCCGGCGGCGCCGGCCGCCCGGCCGCCCGTCCCGGCGGCGCCCGCCCGAACCCCGGCATGATGCCGGGCCAGAGCGGCGTTGTCCGCCCGGCTGCGCCCGGGCGCCCGGCCGCCGGTGGTGGCCGTGGCCGCCCCGGCGGTCCCGGCGGTCCCGGACGCGGTGCGCCCGGCGGCACGACCACAGGCGCGCCGACCGCGGCTCCCGGGGGTTTCCCGGGCCGCGGTGGTACCGGCAGGGGCCGCGGAAACACCCAGGGCGCCTTCGGGCGCACCGACGGCCGTCCCGCTCGCGGACGGAAGTCCAAGCGCGCGAAGCGGCAGGAGTTCGAACAGCAGCAGGCGCCCATGATCGGCGGGGTGCAGATCCCGCGCGGTGAAGGTGCCGAGGTGCGGATCCGCGCCGGCGCGTCCCTCGCGGACTTCGCCGACAAGATCGACGTCAATCCGGCGTCGCTCGTCACGGTGCTGTTCCACCTGGGCGAGATGGCCACCGCCACCCAGTCGCTCGACGAGGACACGTTCCAGACGCTGGGGGCCGAACTCGGCTACACCATCGTCGTGGTCTCGCCAGAGGACGAGGACAAGGCGCTGCTGGAGTCCTTCGACATCGACCTCGAGGGCGAGCTGGCCGACGAGACCGACGAGGACCTCATGGAGCGTCCGCCGGTGGTCACCGTCATGGGTCACGTCGACCACGGCAAGACCAAGCTGCTGGACGCGATCCGGTCCACCGACGTCGTCGCCGGCGAGGCGGGCGGGATCACGCAGCACATCGGCGCCTACCAGGTGCGTGTCGACCACGAGGGCATCGACCGTGCGATCACGTTCATCGACACCCCGGGCCACGAGGCGTTCACCGCCATGCGTGCCCGCGGCGCCGAGGTCACGGACATCGCGATCCTCGTGGTCGCGGCGGACGACGGCGTGATGCCGCAGACCGTCGAGGCCCTGAACCATGCGCAGGCGGCGGGTGTGCCGATCGTCGTGGCGGTCAACAAGATCGACCGCGAGGGCGCCAACCCGCCGAAGATCCGGCAGCAGCTCACCGAGTTCAACCTGGTGGCCGAGGAGTACGGCGGCGACACCATGTTCGTGGACGTCTCCGCCCTCAAGCGGATCGGCATCGACGAACTGCTGGAGGCGGTCCTGCTGACCGCTGACGCGGCCCTGGACATGCGCGCCAACCCGAACAAGGACGCGCGCGGTGTGGCCATCGAGGCGAACCTCGACAAGGGTCGCGGCCCCGTCGCCACCGTGCTGGTGCAATCCGGCACGCTGCACGTCGGTGACGCGATCGTCGCGGGCACGGCCCACGGCCGCGTTCGTGCGATGTTCGACGAGCACGGCAACGCGCTCCCGTTCGCCGAGCCGTCCCGGCCCGTCCAGGTCCTCGGGCTCACCTCGGTGCCCCGCGCCGGCGACTCCTTCCTGGTGGCGCCGGACGACCGCACGGCACGGCAGATCGCCGCGAAGCGTGAGGCCGCCGAGCGGGCCGCGACTCTGGCCAAGCGCCGCAAGCGCATCTCGCTCGAGTCCTTCGACGAGGCGCTCAAGCAGGGCAAGGTGGAGACCCTCAACCTGATCATCAAGGGCGACGTGTCCGGTGCCGTCGAGGCACTGGAGGACGCGCTGCTCAAGATCGAGGTGGGCGAGGACGTCGAGTTGCGGATCATCCACCGCGGCGTCGGGGCCATCACGCAGAACGACGTCAACCTGGCCACCGTGGACAACGCGGTGATCATCGGCTTCAACGTCCGGCCCGCCGAACGCGTTGCCGAACTCGCCGACCGCGAGGGCGTCGACCTGAAGTTCTACACGGTCATCTACAACGCCATCGAAGAGGTCGAGGCAGCGCTGAAGGGCATGCTCAAGCCGATCTTCGAGGAGGTCCAACTGGGCACCGCGGAGGTCCGCCAGGTGTTCCGCTCGTCCAAGTTCGGCAACATCGCCGGGTCGATCGTCCGGTCGGGCTCGATCAGGCGTGGCTCGAAGGCGCGATTGCTGCGCAACGGCATCGTGCTGGCGGACAACTTCGAGATCCAGTCGCTGCGGCGCGAGAAGGATGACGTCACTGAGGTCCGCGAGGGCTTCGAGTGCGGCATCGGCATGGGGAACCGGGACGTCCAGGAGGGCGACGTCATCGAGACCTTCGAGATGCGCGAGAAGCCGCGCGCCTGATCGCCGGCCCGCCACGGCCCCCGCACCACCATGCGGGGGCCGTGGCGCGTCGGGATCCAGTGCCCACCTCGCGATGCACGCGCTGCGCGAGCGGCCCGACGGCCGGTTCCGCCGACCGCGTAGGGTAGGGGCATGGCTGAACCAGCACGCGCCCGCAAGCTCGCCGACCGCATCCGGGAGATCGTCGCCCTGATGCTCGAGTCGCGCATCAAGGACCCGCGCCTGGGCTTCGTGACGATCACGGAGGCCCGGATCTCGGCGGACCTGCAGCACGCGACGGTCTTCTACACCGTGTACGGCAGCCCGGAGGACCGCGCGAACACGGTGGCCGCACTGGCGTCCGCGCGCGGCCTGATCCGCTCGGAGGTGGGCAAGCAGACCGGCCTGCGCCTCACCCCGACCCTCGACTTCGTCCTCGACGCCGTCCCCGAAGCCGCGGCCTCTCTCGAGGAGCGGCTGCGTGAGGCGGCGGCGCGTGACGCCGAGGTCGCCGCACTGGCGGAGGGCGCCAGCTACGCCGGCGACGCCGACCCGTACAAGCGGCCCGCCGAGCCCGAGGACGAATGAGCTCCACCCCGCCCGACGGGGTGGTGCTCGTCGACAAGCCCGCCGGGATGACCTCCCACGACGTCGTCGCCCGGATGCGCCGCCTGTGCGGCACCCGGAAGGTGGGCCACGCCGGCACCCTTGACCCCATGGCGACGGGGCTGCTCGTGATCGGGGTCGGGCGCGCGACCCGGCTGCTCACCTTTCTCGTCGGCGCCACCAAGGTGTACACCGCGACCGTGCGTCTCGGCCAGGCCACGGTCACCGACGACGCCGACGGGCCGGTCACGTCGAACGTGGGGGTTCCCGACCCGGCCCGGGTCCTCGAGTCGCTGCCCGCCGCCCTCGACGGCTTGCGCGGCGACATCCTCCAGGTTCCCTCCGCGGTGAGCGCCATCAAGGTGGGCGGGGAACGTTCCTACGCCCGGGTCCGCGCCGGCGAGGACGTCCAGCTGGACGCCCGGCCGGTCACGATCTCCCGCCTCGACGTCGTGGGCGCCACCCACGCGCGGGCCGTCGACGGCACAGCCGTGCTCGACGTCGACGTCGTGGTCGGGTGCTCGTCCGGCACCTACGTCCGCGCGCTCGCCCGGGACCTCGGGACCGCGCTCGGCGCCGGCGGCCACCTGACGGCGCTGCGGCGCACCGCCGTCGGGGTGTTCGACGTGGCCGAGGCCCGCACGCTCGACGCGCTCGCGGCGGAGGCGGACGCCGGCGCCGTGGGACTCACCCCCATGACGACGATCGCGGTGCGGTGCTTCCCGGCGCTCCCGCTGGCGCAGGACGCCGCCGTGGCGCTGCGATACGGCAAATCAGTGGCGCCCGCCCCGGCACCCGGGCTCCACGCGGCCCTCGCACCCGACGGGCACCTCATCGCGCTGGTGGAGAACCACGACGACGTGGCGCGTGCCCGGCTCGTGGTCGATCCGGCCTAGAATCAACTCCCAGCACCGGAACGTGACCAGAGGAGAGCCCAGTGCACGTTTGGCACGGCGCCGAGGAGGTCCCCCCGCTGTCCGGGTCCGTGGTCACGCTGGGGATGTTCGCCGGGATGCACCGCGGCCACCAGGCGGTGGTCCGCCGGACGGCGGAACTGGCGGACCGGCTCGGGGTGCCCGCCGTGGCGATCACGTTCACGCCGCACCCGATCCGGGTGCACCACCCGGACCGCTACCTCATCCAGCTCACGAACCTCGGGCAGCGCATCGGGGCGCTCGAGCGGTTCGGTATCGACGCCACGCTCCTGCTCACCTACACCCGTGAGTTCGCCAGGAACACGGCGGAGGAGTTCGTCCGGGACTACGTCGTCGGGCTCCTGAAGGCCAGGGCCGTCGTCGTCGGCGAGGACGCCCGGTTCGGGGCGGGCAACGCCGGGGACGAGCACACGCTGCGCGACCTCGGCGCGACGTACGGCTTCGAGGCCGTCGTGCTCCGCGACCTCGCGGACCCGGAGACGGGCCGGCGCTGGTCCTCCACCTGGGCGCGCGAGGCGCTCGCCAGTGGCGACGTCGTCACCGCGTCACGGATCCTCGGCCGCCCGCACCTGGTGCGCGGCGAGGTGGTCCACGGCGCGCGGCGGGGCCGCGAGCTCGGCTACCCGACCGCGAACCTGGACACGGACGACATCGGGGTGGTCCCCGCCGACGGCGTGTACGCCGGCTGGCTCACCGATGGCGACACCCGCTACCCGGCGGCCATCTCGGTGGGCACCAACCCGACGTTCGACGGCGTCAAGCGCGCCGTCGAGGCCCACGTCCTGGGCCGGCACGACCTCGATCTCTACGACCACGTGGTCACGGTCGAGTTCACCAACTGGATCCGCCCAATGCTGACCTTCAGCGGCGTCGAGCCGCTGCTCGAGCGGATGGCTGAGGACGTCCGCGAGACGGCCGACCTCCTGGGGGTGCCGCGCCCCGCCGCGCCGCACCACGCACCGCCCGCGTGAGCCGCTTCACCTCACCCCCGGCGCCGGGCGGTGGGGCGGGCTGGTAAGCTGGCAAGGCCGTTAGACCGGCCACGGTTGCGTCATGCCCGGGTGAACATGCCCCGGCGCTCCGTGCAGCGACAAGAAGGAGAACTCGTGCCCCTCGCACCTGACGTCAAGCAGAAGATCATGTCCGAGTACGCCACCCACGAGGGTGACACCGGTTCCCCCGAGGTCCAGATCGCGCTGCTCTCGCAGCGGATCAGGGACCTTACCGAACACTTCAAGACCCACAAGCACGACCACCACTCCCGTCGCGGGCTCATGCTCCTCGTGGGGCAGCGCCGCCGCCTCCTCGGGTACCTCCAGGAGGTCGACATCGAGCGTTACCGCTCGCTGATCGAGCGCCTCGGCCTGCGTCGCTAGACCACCGCCCCGGCCCGGACCGAGCGGTCCGGGCCGGTGGCGCACCCGCATCACAACCAGTACCGCGCCCACGGTTCGGTCCTCGGTGGTGGCTTCCGGAAACTTTCGTCCGTGAGCTTCGATCGATGGCTAGCCGGCCGGCCGGTCGAAGCAGAACGGAAGGAAACCCCATGGAGGGTCCCGAAATCAAATTTGCTGAGGCAACCATCGATAATGGTTCCCACGGCACCCGCACCGTCCGGTTCGAAACCGGGCGCCTCGCCCGCCAGGCCGCCGGCTCCGCCGTCGTCTACCTCGACGAGGACATGATGATCCTGTCCGCCACCACGGTGGGCAAGCACCCGAAGGACCAGTTAGACTTCTTCCCGCTCACGGTGGACGTGGAGGAGCGCCAGTACGCCGCGGGCAAGATCCCCGGCTCGTTCTTCCGCCGCGAGGGCCGCCCGTCCACGGACGCGATCCTGGCGTGCCGGCTCATCGACCGGCCGCTGCGCCCCGCCTTCGTGAAGGGGCTGCGCAACGAGGTCCAGATCGTCGAGACGATCCTGGCGCTCCACCCCGACGACGCGTACGACGTCGTCGCCATCAACGCCGCGTCGATGTCGACCCAGATCTCCGGGCTGCCCTTCTCGGGCCCGATCGGCGGGGTGCGCATTGCCCTCGTCGGCGGCCAGTGGGTGGGCTTCCCGCGCTACTCCGAGCTGGAGAACGCGGTCTTCTCTATGGTCGTGGCCGGACGGGTCGTCGGTGACGACGTCGCCGTCATGATGGTCGAGGCCGAGGCGACCGACGCCGCCTGGAACCTCATCCAGGGCGGCGCCCAGGCGCCGACCGAGGAGGTCGTCGCCGGCGGCCTCGAGGCGGCCAAGCCGTTCATCCGCGCGCTCTGCGAGGCGCAGGCCAGCCTGGCGGCCGAGGCCGCGAAGCCGACGGCGGAGTTCCCCCGCTTCCCCGACTACGAGCAGGACGTCCTCGACGTCGTCGAGAGCCGCGTCCGCGCGGAGATCGACGAGGCCATCCGCATCGGCGACAAGCAGGAGCGCGAGACCCGCCTCGAGGGGATCCGCCACGCGGTCCTCGCGGAGCTCGCCGAGCAGTTCGCCGGCCGGGACAAGGAGATCTCGGCGGCCGTCCGCTCGGTCACCAAGACGATGGTCCGTGCTCGCGTCCTGACGGAGGGCAAGCGCATGGACGGGCGCGGCCTGCGGGACATCCGCACGCTCTCCGCCGAGGTCGAGGTACTTCCCCGCGTGCACGGCTCGGCGTTGTTCGAGCGTGGCGAGACCCAGATCCTGGGCGTCACCACCCTCAACATGCTGCGCATGGAGCAGCAGATCGACTCGCTCTCGCCGGTGACGCGCAAGCGCTACATGCACAACTACAACTTCCCGCCGTACTCGACCGGTGAGACCGGCCGCGTCGGCAGCCCGAAGCGCCGCGAGATCGGCCACGGGGCGCTCGCCGAGCGCGCGCTCATGCCGGTGCTGCCCACCCGCGAGGAGTTCCCCTACGCGATCCGGCAGGTCTCCGAGGCCCTCGGCTCGAACGGGTCCACCTCGATGGGCTCCGTCTGCGCCTCCACCCTCGCGCTGCTCAACGCGGGCGTGCCGCTGCGCGCCCCCGTGGCGGGCATCGCGATGGGCCTCATGAGCGACACCATCGACGGTGAGACGCGCTTCGCGGCGCTCACCGACATCCTCGGGGCCGAGGATGCCTACGGCGACATGGACTTCAAGGTCGCCGGCACACGCGAGTTCATCACCGCCATCCAGCTGGACACCAAACTGGACGGCATCCCGGCGTCCGTGCTGGCCGCGGCGCTCACCCAGGCCCGCGAGGCCCGCCTGTACATCCTCGACGTCATGAACGAGGCGATTGACTCCCCGGACGAGATGGCCCCCACCGCGCCGCGCGTGATCACGGTCCAGGTGCCGATCGACAAGATCGGCGAGGTCATCGGGCCGAAGGGCAAGATGATCAACCAGATCCAGGAGGAGACAGGCGCCGACATCACGATCGAGGACGACGGCACCGTGTACATCGGCGCCATCGACGGGCCCTCCGCCGAGGCTGCCCGCGCCATGGTCAACGCGATCGCGAACCCGCAGATGCCGGAGATCGGCGAGCGCTTCATCGGCACGGTGGTCAAGACCACCACGTTCGGTGCGTTCGTCTCGCTGAGCCCCGGGAAGGACGGCCTGCTGCACATCTCGCAGGTCCGCCGCCTGGTCGGCGGCAAGCGCGTCGAGGACGTCGAGGAGGTGCTCCCGGTCGGCTCGAAGGTTGAGGTGGAGCTCGCCGAGATCGACTCGCGCGGCAAGCTCTCCCTGCACGCCGTCGTCGACGGCGAGGCGGGGCCGGCCGAGCCGGCCGAGCGTGAGGACCGCCGTGGCGGCGGCGACCGTGGCGGCCGCGAGCGTTCCGACCGCGGCGAGCGTCCCGACCGGGGCGAGCGTCCCGACCGGGGCGAGCGTCGCCCGCGGCAGCGCACCCGCCGCTTCGACGAAGGCCAGCCCTCCGACTCCCAGCCGTCCGCGGTCGAGTCGCTCGGTTCCGACGCGTACGGCGACGGCCAGCCGGAGTAACGCATGAGGCGATGAGGGGCCCGGGTCGCCGACCCGGGCCCCTCGTTCGTCCCCGGGGCCGGCCCGCTCCTGATCGGGCATACAATTGCGGGGATGTCGCCGTCAACCCGGTCCGCCGTGCCGCTCGGCACCAGCGCGGACGCCTCCGTGTACGTTTCCGCGCGCACGGTCGCAATACGCCGCCCCACGCAGCAGATGCACGACGTCACACGGGCAGGGGCGAGGGGCGTTCCCTGATGGTCACCTCCTCCAGTCACACGGCAGGCCCTCGTACGAAGTCCCAGGGCCTGGACCGGGCCGTCGTATGGTCCGTCACGCTGCAAATGATCAGCATTCCGCTGATGCTCCTGCTCCTGGTCGGTGTCGCGCTCGCTGCGTCATCCATGGGGATTGTGCTCGGGAGTGACGAGGACCTGGCGGCCCAGCGCGCGCTCGTCGCTGCCTACGTGGTCCTCGTGCTCGCCCCGCTGGTCGCCTCGGTGGTGGTCGGGCTCGTCGGCTGGCGCAGGCGTCGCCGGACGTCCGCACTGGCGGCCGCGTCCGTGAGCGCCGCTGTCATCGTCCTTTTCATGCTGGTTGTCGGAACGCTGGTGTAGCGGTCCTCGCGCAGGGACTGTCCGGGGCGGGGAGCGACCCAAGCCGCAGGACGCGAGGCCCGGGTCGCGGGAGCAGGTCGGGGCCGTATTGTTGCAAGAAAGTAACCAAACCAGACACCGTGGCGGCCCGGTTCGTGGGAGATTAGGTTCGGTGTGAACCGGACCTATCACGGCGAAGGAGCCCTCATGAGCAGGAGCAAGGCAATACGTCTCACAGCAGTACTCGGCGCGACGGCGCTCTTGGCGACCGGATGTCTGGGTGGCGGTGGTGACAAAGGCGGCACAGCCTCAGCCTCAGTGGAGATTGTCGGAGCGTTCTCCGGCTCTCAGCAGGTCGGGTTCGAGGCCGACATCGCGAAGATCTCGGAGGACTTGGGCATCGACATCACGTATGTCTCGACCAACCAGTTCGAGGTCGTGCTGCCGAGCCGGGTACAGGGTGGGAACGAGCCGGACATCGCGATCTTCCCCCAGCCCGGCCTCCTGAAGGACCTCGTGGCCTCCGGCGACATCGTCTCGCTCGCGGATGCCGGCGTCGACGTCGCCGCCGCGACGGACGCCGCTGTGCCGGGAATCATCGACACCGCCACGGTGGACGACGTCGTGTACGGCCTCCCGTACTCGATCAACGGCAAGAGCCTCGTGTGGTATCCGTCGCCCGAGTTCGAGGACGCCGGCTACGTCCCGGCCACAACCCACCAGGAGCTCGTGGCGCTGTCCGACCAGATCAAGGCTGACGGCACCGCTCCCTGGTGCTTCGGTGTCGACGTCGGCTGGCCGGGCACGGACTGGATGGAGGAGTACGTCCTCCGCGTCGGTGGTCCTGAGGTCTACGACCAGTGGGTCAGCCACGAGATCCCGTTCAACGACCCGATCGTGAAGCAGGCCGGCGAGGCCGTCGCCGAGCTTCTGCTCGTGGATGGCGCCGTGTACGGCGGCAAGCAGGCCATCACCGCGAACACCTTCGACGTGGCTGACGACGGTCTGTGGACCGACCCGCCGAGCTGCTTCCTGCACCGGCAGGGCAACTTCATCACGTCCTTCTTCCCCGATGACGTCCAGGCCGACCTCGCCGCGAACACCAAAATGTTCATCCTGCCGCCGTACGAGGGTGGCTATGAGGGTCAGCCGATCCTCGGTGGAGGCGACTTCATGGCCATGTTCGACACGAAGAACGAGGCTGCGGCGCAGGTGCTCGAGGCGATCGCATCGGCCGAGTTCGGCGCCGATTCGGCTCAGACCGGCGCTTGGATCTCCCCGTACGTTGCATTCGACAAGAGCCTGTACGCCAACGAGACGCTGGCGGCGGTCGCTGATCTGATCTATGGCGCCGACGTCTTCCGGTTCGACGCCTCCGACCAGATGCCGGGCGAGGTGGGCAACGGCACCTTCTGGACCGGGATGGTCGAGTGGATGGGTGGCCAGAAGGATCTCGACACGGTCCTCAACGAGATCGAAAACAGTTGGCCCAAGAGCTGACACCCACATGGCTGGCGGCGGCTACCCGCCGCCAGCCTTTTGACTCGCGAAGGGAGTTCAGATGGGCCTGAAGTTAGCCAATGCAATCCTTGCGATCCTTGCCGGGGTCGGCTCCGTCCTGGTTCTGTTCTGGTTGTTGAACTGGTTGGTCGAGCGTATTCCCGGCCGGCTGTCAGAGAAGCTGAAGCCGTGGGTGTTCGTCGGGCAGGCGATCGCCCTGATCAGTGTTTTCCTGATCTACCCCGCCGTCCGCACCATCATCCTCAGCTTCTTCGACAACTCGGGATCGAAGTTCGTCGGACTCGACAACTACACGCAACTCGCCACCGACACCAATTTCCACCAGACGCTCCTCAACACACTGCTGTGGATCATCATCGTGCCCGTGTCGGCGGTGGTTCTGGGTCTCCTGGTCGCCATTCTGGCCGACCGACTTGCGTCACGGGGCGAGAAGTTGACGAAGTCGATGATCTTCATGCCGATGGCGATCAGCATGGTCGGCGCCAGCACGATCTGGGGCATGGTCTATGACTGGAACCCCCCGGGAACCGATCAGATCGGGTTGCTCAACTCCGTCCTCGTGGCCCTCGGGGGCGAACCACAGGTCTGGTTGCAGATCACGACCGCGAAGCTCAACAGCCTCCTGCTCATGGTCATCCTCATCTGGCTCCAGGTCGGGTACGCGATGGTCCTGCTGTCGTCCGCAATCAAGGGGGTTCCTGAGGACACGATCGAGGCGGCGCGCATCGACGGGGCCTCGGAGATCCAGGCATTCTTCCGGATCATCGTCCCGCAGATCTGGGGGACCGTGATCACTGTCTTCGTGACGATCCTCATCGGTGTCATGAAGGTCTTCGACATCGTCTACGTCACCACGAACGGGCTCTACCGGTCCAACGTCATCGCGAACGACTTCTTCGTGACCCTGTTCCAGTTCAACAACAGTGGACGGGCAGCGGCGATCGTCGTCGTGCTGCTGATCGCAGTGATCCCGGTCATGATCTACCAAGTGCGCCGGTTCCGTGCCGAGGAGGCGATGAAGTGAGTTCAGCACCTGTGGGTACCGCCAAGGCTGCCACCGCGGCGGAGGTCGCCGCGAAAGCACCCAGGAAGGTGAAGCCGCCGAAGGAGGAGTCGCGGGCGAACTGGCTTGTTCGGCTGGTTCTTGTCATCGTGACCATCGGATTCTTCATCCCGACATTCGGGCTCTTCGTGACCTCGTTCCGGGCCAGGGATGACGCGGCCGCTTCGGGCTGGTGGACGGCACTGCTCAACCCATTCCACCAGGACTGGATCCTCACGAACTACTCGGAGGTCCTCAGCCAGGGAATGGGGAATGCCTTCATCAACAGCATTGTGGTCGCTGTCCCGGCCACGATCATCCCGATCCTGATCGCAGCGATGGCGGCCTACGCCTTCACCTTCACCGAGTTCCGCGGGCGGGACGTGCTGTTCATCATCGTCGTCGGGCTGCTGGTGGTCCCGAACCAGGTTGCCCTGGTCCCACTGCTGCAGATCTTCAACGCACTCGGACTCACGGGCGAGTTTGCCTCGGTCTGGCTTGCCCACTCGGGCTTCGGCATGCCGCTCGCAATCTTCATCCTGCGGGCCTACATGTCGACACTGCCGAAAGCGGTCATCGAATCGGCGAAGATCGACGGGGCGACCCATTACCAGACATTCTGGCAGCTCATCCTCCCGATGAGCGTCCCGGCACTGGCCTCGTTCGCCATCTTCCAGTTCCTCTGGGTCTGGAACGACCTCCTCGTCGCGCTGCTGTTCATCGGAGGCGGCGACAACGAGGTGGTCACCCAGAACCTGGCGAGCCTCCTGGGCCAGTACGGCGACAGGTGGGACCTGCTCGCACCGGGTGCGTTCGTCTCGATGTTCCTCCCCCTGGTGGTCTTCCTGAGCCTGCAGCGGTACTTCGTACGCGGCATGACGGCGGGCGCTGTCAAGGGCTGACAGTTCGGGCGACCCTCGTGGGCCGTTTCTGGGATGATAGTCCCAGATACGGCCCACGAGGCATTTGCAGGCCGGGACGTTCTCATACGGGACACCCCGTGATGAGGGTCGGGGATACGATTTCGTCGTGCCCGAATCCCCCGTGCAACCCGAGCGCCCGCGTCCCTCGTTCCACGTCACGCCGCGACGTGGCTGGCTGAACGACCCTCTCGGTCTCACGTGGCACGGGGGCCGGTACCACCTCTTCTACCAGTACCTCCCTGGGCTGCCGGAGCGGAACCTCGCCTGTCAGTGGGGCCACGTCACCAGCCCTGACCTCTTGCACTGGACAGAACTCCCGGTGGCGCTCGCTCCCGGCGAGGGCGACGACGGATGCTGGTCCGGGAGCGTCGTCATCCCGCCCGACGGTGGAGCAGCCACGATGTTCTACACCTCGGTCCGGACGCCAGACCTCGACCGGGGCCGCGCCCGAGTGGCGCGGCCGCTCGACGACGGCTGGGTCTCCTGGGCCAAGGGAGACGTCGTGGCCGTGGCGCCCGACGACGGCCCCGTCATCGTATTCCGCGATCCCTTCGTATTCCGCGACGGTGCGGTCTGGAGGATGCTCGTCGGCGGTGCGTACGCCGGAGGCACGGCGGTCGCCTTCGCCTTCACCTCGACGGACTTGGCGGCCTGGGCCTACGACGGCCCGCTGCTGACACGCTCCACGGTCGAGACCGATGGGGCATGGACCGGGGCCGGATGGGAGTGCCCCCAACTCATCGCCGTCGGTGATCAGCACGTGCTGCTCGTCTCCGTGTGGGAGCCCGACGGACTGCACCACGTGGCGGCGGCGATTGGCAGCTACACCGAAGGTCGATTCACCGCCCGACGCTGGCAGCAACTCACCTCCGCGCCCGGCCACTACGCGGGGTCGGTGTTCACAGATCGCGAGGGGACTCCCGGCGTCATCTTCTGGATCCGCGGCACGGGAGACGGTGAGCGGGGCTGGATGGGCGCGCTGAGCGTGCCCTACGTCATCGCGACAGAGGGTGACGGGGTCCGGCTGGACCCGCACCCCGCCGTCGCCGGCCTGCGCGTCCCGTCGGGCTCGGGTACCCATGGTGCCCTCGACGTGGAGTGGTTCCCGGACCGGGCTGGGGTTGATGCACTGGAGCTCCGGGACGACGCCGGACGCGCGGTCGCGACCCTTACCGCCGGTCCCGGCTGGGTGGACGTCGTCGCCGGGTCCGCGGCGCCGATCCGGGTGCCGCGGGGGCTGGCGCCTGTGCGCGTGATAGTCGACGGTTCGATCCTCGAGGTCTCCACGGGGAGTGGCCTGGCAGGCGCTTCAATCGCCCCTTCGGAGGCAGGGCTCCGGTGCGAGCCGGCCTCCGCCGACGGGCTGAACTGGTGGGCCCTCGCGCCCGGCAACGCCGCCGAGTTGGGGGGAGCGCCGTCACCCGACCGATGAGCCCGCCCGCGCTGCGCCGCCCGTAGACTGTGCGGGATGCCTCACATGCCCACCTGGTCCGTCGTGCCCCTCGTCAGCGGCACCTCCACCGACACCGCCGCCTCCTTCAGCCTCTCGCAGGACGGCGCCCTGATCCGGCGCTCGATCCTGCCCGGCGGGATCCGGGTCCTCACCGAGGACATCCCGGCCACCCGGTCCGCGGCGATCGGCGCGTGGGTCGCGGTCGGCTCGCGCGACGAGGCGGAGGAGCACGCCGGTTCCACGCACTTCCTCGAGCACCTGCTGTTCAAGGGCACCTCCCGGCGCAGCGCCTACGACATCGCGGCCGCATTCGACGCCGTCGGCGGGGAGGCCAACGCCGCCACCGCGAAGAACTACACCTGCTACTACGCCCGCGTCCTCGATGCGGACCTACCGCTGGCCAGCGCGATCATCATGGACATGGTCACCTCCTCGGTCCTGGACCCCGGGGAGTTCGAGACCGAGCGCGCAGTGATCCTCGAGGAGCTCTCGATGGCGCTGGACGACCCGTCCGACCTGGTGCACGAGCGCTTCACCGAGACGGTGCTGGCCGGCCACCCGCTGGGCCGCCCGATCGGGGGCACGCCGGAGACCATCGCGGCGCTGTCCCGCGACGCCGTGGCGGAGCATTACCGCACCACCTACGTGCCCGGCGAGCTGGTGATCACGGCAGCGGGCAACATCAACCACGACGACGTCTGCGAGGCGGTGCTGGCCGGCGCCCGAGCCGCCGGGTGGGCGCTCGACGCCGCCGCCGTCCCCGCGGAACGCCACGATGCCACCTCGGCCGTCTACGCCCCCGCGACGACGCTGGCGATCGCCCGTCCGATCGAGCAGGCGCACGTCATCCTGGGCGGGCGGGGCGTCGCCAACGGGGACCCGCGGCGTTTCGCGCTCGCGGTCGCCTCCACGATCCTGGGCGGCGGCATGAGCTCACGCCTCTTCCAGGAGATCCGCGAGAAGCGGGGGCTGGCCTACAGCACGTACTCCTTCACCTCGGGCTACGCCGAGGGGGGCCTGTTCGGCGCCTACGCCGCTAGCGCGCCCGCCAAGGTGGGTGCCGTCGTCGAACTGCTGCGCGCCGAGGTGGCGAAGCTGGCCGGCGAGCCGGCGGACGACGAGGAGTTGGGCCGGGCGATCGGGCAGATCTGCGGGAGTTTCGTGCTCGGGTCCGAGGACACGGGGGCACGGATGAGCCGCCTCGGGCTCGCCGAGATCGTGACGGGCCGGCTGCTCAGCTTCGAGGAGACCCTCGAGCGCTACCGGTCGGTCACCGCCGCGGACGTGCAGGCGGTGGCCTCCGACATCCTCGCCGCCGACCTCTCGCTGGTGCTGGTGGGGCCGCAGCAGGCCTGCGACGCGCTTCTCGCACTACCCTGATCCCATGACCATTCGTGTTGCGGTGATCGGTGCGCTGGGGCGCATGGGGCAGGCAGTGTGCGCGGCGGTCTCCGCCGCCCCGGACATGGAGCTCGTGGCGCGCCTCGACGTGGGCGACGACGTCGCCTCCCTCGCGGGCCGGGCGGACGTGGCCGTGGACTTCACCGTGCCCGCCGCGACCGAGTCCAACGTGCTCGCCCTCATCGACGCGGGGGTGCACGCGGTCGTGGGGACCACCGGGTGGACCGCGGAGGCACTGGAACGGGTACGCGCGCGCCTCGACGGCTCCGCCACCTCGGTGCTGATCGCCCCGAACTTCGCGCTCTCGGCGGTCCTCGCGATGGTGTTCGCCTCCAGGGCGGCGCCCCTGTTCGAGTCCGCCGAGGTGATCGAGCTGCACCACCCGGAGAAGGTGGACGCGCCCTCGGGGACCGCGGTCCACACCGCCCGGGCGATCGCGGCCGCACGGCGCGAGGCGGGGCTGGGGGACATGCCCGATGCCACCACGAAGCAGCTGGACGGCGCCCGCGGCGCGGTGGTGGACGGCGTGCACGTCCACTCGATTCGGCTGCGCGGCCTCGTGGCGCACGAGGAGGTCGTGTTCGGCAACCCGGGGGAGCAGCTCACCATCCGCACGGACTCGTTCGACCGCTCCAGTTTCATGCCGGGTGTCCTGCTCGCCGTCCGGCGCGTGCCGGGGATCCCGGGCCTCACGGTCGGGCTGGACGCCCTGATCGAGCTGTAGACCCGGCGGCTCAGCCCAGCGTGGTGTGCCACGCGATCTGGGTGATCTCCCCGTCGCCGACCGCGAACCGGCGGCGCACCCCCAGCGGCGCGAACCCGGCCGAGGTGAGGAACCGCGTGCGTGCCTGGTCGCCCTGGACGCACCACGTCAGCACGGCGACGGCGTTCTGCTGGCGCAGGATTTCCGCGCACGCGGCCAGCAGGCGGGAGCCGTGGCCGGCGCGGACCCGGTCGGGCGCCACCTCCAGCGCCACGATCTCCGCCTGTAGGGCGGCGCCGGCATGGGGCAGGTCCCCGTCCGCCGGGGCGAGCGCGGCGAATCCCACGATCACCTGGCCGTCCAGAGCGGTGAGCACGCGGTGGAGGGGTGTGGGCGGGGCGTCGATCGCGGCGCGCCACTGCGCGGCGAAGGCCGCGGGCCCGAGGCCGTCCGCGGCCTCGTCCGGGAGATCTCGGCCGAGCCCGGCCTCCGCGGCCAGCCGAAGAGTCTCGGCATGGATCGCGCCGATCCGCTCGGAGTCGGCGGGCAGGGCGGGTCGCACGGAAACATCAGCCACCCCGCCACCCTAACCGGTGTCCCACCCACCGGCCCGGCGGCCCCGTCCGCCACCCGGAGGCACTACCGTGGGCCGCATGGACGCACGCACCGCCTTCGGGACCGTCATCCCCGCCATGGTCACGCCCTTCCACGCGGACGGGTCGCTGGACCTGGCGTCCGCCCAGCGGCTCGCGGACCACTTGGTCACCGAGGGCTGCGACGGCATCGTCGTCTCCGGCACCACGGGCGAGTCGCCCACCACGCACGGCCCCGAGAAGGCGGACCTGGTGCGCGCCGTCGTCGAGGCGGTCGGCGGCCGGGCGCGGGTAATCGCCGGCGCGGGCTCGAACGACACCGCGCATGCCGTTTGCATGGCCGAGGCGGCCGCCCAGGCCGGCGCGCAGGCCCTCCTGGTGGTCTCCCCCTACTACAACCGCCCCTCGCAGGACGGTGTGGCCGCGCACATCGAGACGATCGCATCGGCCACCGACCTGCCGGTCATGGTGTACGACATCCCCGGCCGCACCGGCGTGGCGATCGGGCCCGAGTGCTCCGCCCGCATCGCGCGCCACCCGAACGTGGTCGCGTTCAAGGACGCCACGGGCAATCCGGTGGCCGGCTGCCGCCGCGGCCGCGAGACCGGTATGGCCGTGTTCTCCGGCGACGATGCCCTGAACCTCACCTTCCTCACGCACGGTGCCGTGGGAGTGGTGTCCGTCGTCGCGCACGCGGGAGCGCGCCAGTACCGCCGCATGGTCGACGCCGTCGCGGCCTCCGATCTGGCCGCCGCGCTGGACGCCCACAACGCGGTCATGCCGCTGGTGGACGCCATCATGGGCGCGGGGCAGGGTGCCGTGCTCGCCAAGCTGGCGGCCTTCGAGCAGGGGCTGATCTCCACGCCCACCCTGCGGCTCCCGCTCGTCCCGGCAACCGCCGCCCAGCGCGAGGCGCTGCTGCGCGCGATGGAGGCCGTGCGGGCACTGTAGGAGCACCGCTCCGGTCAATGGCAGGATGGACCCGTGAGTCATCCCCATCCTGAACTTTCGCTCCCCGCCCGCCTGCGAGACGGAACCCTGCGCATCACGCCGCTCGGTGGCCTCGGCGAGGTCGGCCGCAACATGAGCGTCCTCGAGCTCAACCGCAAGCTGCTGATCGTCGACTGTGGGGTCCTCTTCCCGGAGGACAACCACCCCGGCGTGGACCTGATCCTCCCCGACTTCACCTCGATCCGCGACCGGCTCGACGACGTCGTCGGCCTCATCCTCACGCACGGGCACGAGGACCACATCGGCGCGGTGCCCTACCTGCTGCGGCAGCGGGGCGACATCCCGATCATCGGCTCGGAGCTGACGCTGGCGTTCATCGAGGCGAAGCTCAAGGAGCACCGCATCACCCCTTACACGATGCGGGTGGCGGAGGGCCAGATCGAGGACTTCGGCCCCTTCGAGTGCGAGTTCGTGGCTGTCAACCACTCGATCCCGGACGGCCTCGCGGTGATGATCCGCACCGTTGCCGGCAACGTGCTCCACACCGGCGACTTCAAGATGGACCAACTGCCGCTCGACGGCCGGATCACGGACCTGCGGTCCTTTGCCCGGTTCGGCGAGGAGGGCGTGGACCTGTTCATGGTGGACTCCACCAACGCGGAGGTGCCCGGATTCACGGCCCACGAGCGCGAGATCGGCCCGGTCCTCGACTCCCTCTTCGCCCAGTCCACGGGCAAGATCGTGGTGGCCTCATTCGCGTCCCACGTGCACCGCGTCCAGCAGGTGCTCAACGCGGCCGCCCGTCACGACCGCAAGGTGTGCATGGTGGGACGCTCGATGGTGCGCAACATGGGGATCGCGGCGGACCTCGGGTTCCTCAACGTGCCCGAGGGCGTGTTGGTGGACCTGAAGGAGATCGAGCACCTCCCGGACGACAAACTGGTCCTCATGGCCACCGGCTCGCAGGGCGAGCCCATGGCCGTCCTCGCCCGCATCGCCAACAAGGACCACAAAGTGTCCGTGGGCCCGGGCGACACCGTGATCTTCGCCTCCTCCCTGATCCCCGGCAACGAGAACTCGGTGTACCGCGTGATCAACGGCCTGATGCGCCTGGGTGCCCGCGTCGTGCACCAGGCCAACGCGAAGGTCCACGTCTCCGGGCACGCGTCCGCGGGCGAGCTGTTGTACTGCTACAACCTCGTCCAGCCGCGCAACGTCATGCCGATCCACGGCGAGATCCGCCACCTCGTGGCGAACGGCGCCCTGGCGGTCCAGACCGGCGTGCCGCCGGAGCGCGTGATGCTCGCCGAGGACGGCGTGGTCGTGGACCTGGTCGACGGCGTCGCCCGGATCGCGGGGGCCGTCCCGTGCGGGTACATCTACGTGGACGGGTCCTCGGTGGGGGAGATCACCGACGCCGAACTCAAGGACCGCCGGATCCTGGGGGAGGAGGGCTTCATCTCGATCTTCGCAGCGGTGGACTCGTCGACCGGGGAGATCGTGGTGGGCCCGCACATCCAGGCTCGTGGCATGGCGGAGGGCGAAGAAGTCTTCGACCCGATCCGGAGCGAGCTCCGCATCGCGCTCGAGAAGGCCGCACAGGACTCGACGGACCCGCGCCAGCTGCAACAGGTGATGCGGCGCGTGGTGGGCCGGTTCGCCTCCCAGAAGCTGCGCCGCAGGCCGCTGATCATCCCGGTGGTCATCGAGACGTGACGGCGGCAGCGCACGGCACCGATCGGGCAACCCACCGGCGCGCCCCCTCGGGGTGTGCGCCCCGGCGGGATACCGTCGACCCAGTATGGCCACCCGAACGCCCTCCCCGGCACGGCAGGCCGCGATGAGACGACGCCCGGCCACCGGGACGTCCACGCGGGCCCGTCGCGCACCGGCGCGCCGTCGGCGCGCATTCCCGGTCCGCGTGGTCCGGGGGATCTGGATGGGAGGAGCGCACCTCGTGGGCGGAACGACTCGGAAGGTGACGAACGCCGCGCGGGGGGCCGACCCGGCGCTGCGTCGCGACGGGATCGCGTTCCTGTTCCTGGCGCTCGCGATCGTGATCGCGATCAGGGAGTGGTTCGGCCTCTCGGGGCTGGCCGGCGACGTGATCCACCACGGCGCCGCGGGGCTCATCGGCATCCTCGGCGTGCTGCTGCCGGTCCTGTTCGCGGCGCTGGCGTTCCGGCTCTTCCGCCACCCGGAGGCCTCCCGCGCAAACGGCCGGGTCTCGATCGGTGTGGTCCTGCTGGTGGCCGCCGTGGCCGGCCTGGTCCACATCGGCGGTGGCGTGCCGTCCCCGTTCGAGGACATCGCGGCCGTGGAGGCGGCCGGTGGTGTGGTGGGCTGGGTGTTCGCCGCGCCGCTCGTCATCCTCTTCACCGCGTATGCCGCGGTGCCCATCCTTGTCCTCCTGATCGCGTTGTCCCTGTGCATCATCACGGCGACGCCGGTCGGTGCCGTCCCCGGCCGCATCGCCGGCGTGTTCCGCCGCCCGCCCGCCGTCGACGCCGTCGACGCCCTCGCCGACGAGCGCCCTGCCGCGCCGCGCACCCGCGTGCGCCGCGGGGCGGCGATCGCCGACAGCACCGACGTCGTGGAGCCGGCCCCGGAACCGGAGGCGCCCGCGCCGCGGAGCCGGAAACGCAAGCAGGAGCCGGACGAGCATGCGGAGCTCCAGGCCCCGCCCACGCAGGTGCTCCCCGCGCGCGCCGAGCAGCTGGAGCTCTCGCCGCACATCGTCTACACGCTGCCCGGCGACGCGTTGCTGGTGAAGGGCGGTCCCCACAAGGTCCGCTCCGCCGCGAACGACCACGTGGTGGAGCGTCTCACGAACGTCTTCGAGGAGTTCGAGATCCCCGCCACCGTGACCGGCTTCTCCCGTGGGCCGACGGTCACCCGGTACGAGGTGGAGCTCGGACCCGGGACCAAGGTGGAGCGCGTGACCGCGCTCTCGAAGAACATCGCCTATGCCGTGGCGAGCGCGGACGTCCGTATCCTCTCGCCGATCCCGGGCAAGTCGGCCATCGGCATCGAAATCCCCAACGCGGACCGGGAGACCGTCGCGCTCGGGGACGTGCTGCGGTCCAGCAACGCCCTGCGGACCGAGCACCCGCTCGTCGTCGGCGTCGGGAAGGACGTCGAGGGCGGCTACGTGGTGGCCAACCTCGCCAGGATGCCGCACCTGCTCGTCGCGGGTGCCACCGGCTCCGGGAAGTCCTCCTTCATCAACTCGATGATCACGTCGATCCTGATGCGGGCCACGCCGGAGCAGGTCCGCATGGTGCTCGTCGACCCGAAACGGGTGGAGCTCACGATCTACGAGGGCATCCCACACCTGATCACGCCCATCATCACGAACCCGAAGAAGGCCGCCGAGGCCCTCGAGTGGGTGGTGCGCGAGATGGACATGCGTTACGACGACCTTGCCGCGTGGGGATTCAAGCACATCGACGACTTCAACGCCGCGGTGCGTTCGGGCAAGGTGGTGCCGCTGCCCGGCTCCGAACGCGTCATCGCGCCCTATCCGTACCTGCTGGTGATCGTCGACGAACTCGCGGACCTCATGATGGTGGCCCCCCGCGACGTCGAGTCGTCCATCCAGCGCATCACCCAGCTCGCCCGCGCGGCCGGTATCCACCTCGTCCTCGCGACGCAGCGGCCGTCGGTCGACGTCGTCACGGGGCTGATCAAGGCCAACGTGCCGTCGCGGCTCGCGTTCGCGACGTCCTCGGTCACCGATTCCCGGGTGATCCTCGACTCTCCGGGCGCCGAGAAGCTGATCGGGCAGGGGGACGCACTGTTCCACCCCTCGGGCAAGGCGAAGCCCATGCGCGTGCAGGGCGCGTGGGTGTCCGAGGCCGAGGTCCACGCCGTCGTCGAGCATGTGAAGGCCCAGATGAAGCCCACGTACCGTGAGGACGTCGCGGTGCTGGTGCCGAAGAAGCAGGTGGACGAGGACATCGGCAACGACCTCGACCTGCTGCTCCAGGCGGCCGAACTGGTGATCACGACCAATTTCGGATCCACCTCGATGCTGCAGCGCAAGCTTCGGGTAGGCTTCGCGAAAGCCGGACGGCTGATGGACCTGCTGGAGTCCCGCGAGATCGTGGGGCCTTCGGAGGGCTCGAAGGCCCGGGACGTGCTGGTGCACCCGGACGACCTGCCGGGCGCGCTGGCCATGTTGCGGGGCGAGCCGCCGGCCGACGTCGCGGACCAGGAATACACGGACACCTATGAGGACGACGGAGATGAGGACGCGTGGCAGCTGACCGGCAGGTGACGGTCTCGCCGTGGAACATCGCCAACGCGATCACGGTTCTCCGGATCCTGATGGTCCCGCTGTTCGCCTGGATCTTCCTGATGGACGGCACCGCTGCCCGGCTGTGGACCGCGGTGATCTTCGTCGTCGCGGCGCTCACCGACCGCCTCGACGGCTACCTCGCGCGCTCCCGCGGCCTGATCACGAACCTCGGCAAGATCCTCGATCCGATCGCCGACAAGTCCCTGGTGGTGGCGGCGCTGGTCCTGCTCTCGATGGACGGCCTCGTCCCGTGGTGGGTGACGATCCTGATAATCGTGCGCGAACTTGGGATCACCATCCTGCGGTTCTTCATGATCCGCCGCGCCGTGATGGCCGCGTCCAAGGGCGGGAAGATCAAGACGACCCTCCAGATGGTGTTCATCGTGGGCATGCTCGTGCCGTGGACCGCCATCCTCCCCGGAGCGCTCGCCGCGTTCTTCGTCTACACCACCATCGTGGTGATGTACCTCGCCGTGGCGGTCACCGTGGTGACGGGCCTCCAGTACGTCCTCGACGCGCAACGGATCGCGCGCGGGGCGTCGTGACCCCCTGGGACGTGCGAGGACCACAGGACCGGGCACACGAGGCGGCCCTGCGCGTGGTCGCGGCCCTTGATGGGCGCACGGTCGCCACCGCGGAGTCGCTCACCGCGGGACTCGTCTGCGCCACGCTGGGGACGATCCCGGGCGTCTCTGCGATCCTGCGGGGCGGCGTCGTCGCCTACTGCCAGGACGTGAAGGTGGGGGTCCTCGGGGTGGAGCGGACCCTGCTCGAGGGCGGCGGAGCGGTGCAGGAGGAGGTGGCGCGCGCGATGGCGGCGGGGGCGTGCCGGCTGCTCGGGGCGCGCTTCGCCGTCGCGACGACGGGGGTTGCCGGCCCGGGTCCGGCGGAGGGCCACCCTCCGGGGACGGTGTGGCTCTGTGCCGTGGACTCCGCCGGTGCCACCAGCACGAGGCGGCTGGCCCTCCCCGGCGCACGCGACGACGTGCGGTGGGGTGCCACCGCGGCGGCGCTGGGACTGCTCGCCGAACTGGCGGAACAAATCGACGGGGCAGGTCGTTGAACCGGTTGATGGAAACTACCCGAGCCACAGCAAGCGCCACGCGCATGCGCCCCGAGCCCGCGCGGCCCGGCTGGCGCTCCGCCGCGCGCCCGAACTACGCTGGACGGTACGTGGTCGCCACGCCCACGACGAAGGAGGTGCCCGTGATCGTCCTGCGTCGTGAGATCGGTGACGTCCTGCGCGGCGTCCGCCAGCACCAGGGCCGTACGCTGCGGGAGGTCTCCTCCGCCGCCCAGGTCTCGCTCGGCTACCTCTCCGAGGTGGAGCGTGGTCAGAAGGAGGCGTCCTCGGAGCTCCTCGCGTCGATCTGCACCGCCCTTGACGTGCCGATGTCCGTGGTGCTCCGCGAGGTCTCGGACCGGATCGCCGAGAGCGAGGGTGTTGCCATCCCGGATACGGTCCCGCCCGAACTGTTCGAGCGCGCCATGGCACCCCTCCGCTGATGTGAAGCGGTCTGAACTGCTGACCAGCCTCGACGAGATCTTCACCCCTCGGTTCGCGAGCACCCTGATCCGGGACCTCGCGTTGCCGGGAGCCGGGTCGCGGACCGTGCACCAGGCGCTCGAGGACGGCCTGGACCCCCAGCTGATCTGGGACGCCGTGTGCGCCGAGATGGACCTCCCCGAGGACACCCGCTTCCACCACCGCAGCGACGTGAAGCTGCGCCGCTAGCGACACGCCGGGCGGGTGCTGGATTCGAACAGGTGTTCGTCATACTGTATCCACAGGTGGCGACTGGTCGCGTTGTCCACACCCAGGGGACAACGCGAAACCGGGGTGTCAGTGGTCGGGCATAGTGTCACCTCATGCCGTCCGGAGAGGGCGGGATGCCCACAGACCAGCGTTGTTGGAGGCGGATCAACCGCCAGACCGGAGAGGTGACGTTCATGGCCGCACCAGTGGCAGACCGCGCAAAGGCGCTTGAGGCCGCGCTCGCGCAGATCGACAAGAATTTCGGCCGGGGATCGGTGATGCGGCTGGGGGATGAGTCCCGGCCGCCCGTGGCCGTCATCCCGACAGGATCAATCGCCCTGGACATCGCACTTGGCATCGGCGGGCTCCCGCGTGGCCGCGTTGTCGAGATCTACGGCCCGGAGGCTTCGGGCAAGACGACCGTCGCCCTCCACGCGGTCGCCAGCGCCCAGCGTGCCGGCGGCATCGCGGCGTTCATCGACGCGGAGCACGCGCTCGACCCCGAGTACGCCAAGAGGCTGGGCGTGGACACGGACGCCCTCCTGGTGTCCCAACCGGACACCGGCGAGCAGGCACTCGAGATCGCGGACATGCTCATCCGTTCCGGTGCGCTCGACGTCATCGTGATCGACTCTGTCGCGGCACTCGTTCCCAAGGCGGAGATCGAGGGGGACATGGGGGACTCCCACGTCGGGCTGCAGGCGCGCCTCATGTCCCAGGCGCTGCGGAAGATCACCGGGGCGCTGTCCAACTCCGGAACCACGGCGATCTTCATCAACCAGTTGCGCGAGAAGATCGGCGTGTTCTTCGGATCCCCGGAGACCACCACGGGCGGGAAGGCACTGAAGTTCTACGCCTCGATCCGCCTCGACGTCCGCCGCATCGAAACCCTGAAGGAGGGCGCGGAAGCGGTTGGCAACCGCACCCGGGTCAAGGTGGTCAAGAACAAGATGGCGCCGCCCTTCAAGCAGGCCGAGTTCGACATCATCTACGGCGAGGGCATCTCCCGCGAGGGCGGCCTGATCGACCTCGGGGTGGAGCACGGGATCGTGCGCAAGTCGGGCTCCTGGTACACCTATGAGGGCGACCAACTCGGGCAGGGCAAGGAGAACTCCCGCGGATTCCTGAAGGACAACCCGGACCTCGCCAACGAGATCGAGAAGAAGATCCTCACGAAGCTGGGGATCGGCGTGGTTGCGGCCGCACCCGAGGCGGTGCCCCCGGTTCCCGAAGGGTTCTAGTGGGGGCGGGGCGCGATCGGCGGGGTGCCGGTCCGACCGTGCCGGGCGCCGGCGGGCCCGCCGGCGCGGCGGAGCCGGGGGACCAGGTCGATGCGGCGGAGGAGGTCGATGTCGCCGAGCAGGTGTCAGCCGCCCGCGCGATCGTGTTGCGGCAGCTCACCGTCATGGCGCGCTCCCGCGAGCAACTCAGCGTGAAGCTCCGGTCCGCGGGCGTCGCGGCTGATATCGCGGAGGGCGTCCTGGACCGCTTCGAGGCGGTTGGCCTGGTCGACGACGCCGCGTACGCGGAGTCGCTGGTGCGAACGAGGCGTGAGCAGCGCGGACTGTCCAGGCGCGGCCTCGCCCGCGAGTTGCGCGCGAAGGGGGTGGACGACGCGACAGCGGCGGGTGCACTCGAGGGCGTGAGTGACGAGGACGAGGTGGCCACCGCACTCGCGCTCGCCCGGAGGAAGGCGGAGTCGACGCGGGGGCTCGGGCGTGACGTGCGGCAGCGGCGGATCGCCGGCATGCTCGGCCGGAAGGGCTACCCATCCGACGTGGTCATGAAGGTGACGAGGCTGGTGCTCGCCGGCGACGCGTGATCATCGGTCGGTCGCACAGACCCTGGACGTAGCCGCCGCGTGTCAGTGGGTGAGGATCCTGGACAGGAATTCCTTCGCCCTGTCGGAAGCGGGGGTGGTGAAGAACACGTCCGGGGTGGCCTCCTCGACGATCTGCCCGTCGGTCATGAAGACGACACGATCCGCCGCCCTCCGGGCGAATCCCATCTCGTGGGTGACGACGATCATCGTCATGCCGTCCCTGGCCAATGACGTCATCACGTCGAGGACCTCGTTGATCATCTCGGGGTCGAGCGCCGAGGTGGGCTCGTCGAAGAGCATCACCTTCGGCTCCATCGCCAGCGACCTGGCGATGGCGACCCGCTGCTGCTGACCGCCCGAGAGCTGGGCGGGGTACTTGGAGGCCTGGTCGGCCACCCCGACGCGTTCCAGCAGCAGCATCGCCAAGTCTCGGGCGTCCGCCGCCGCCATCCTCCGCACCTTGAGGGGGCCGAGGCTGACGTTGTCGAGGATCGTCCGGTGGGCGAAGAGGTTGAAGGACTGGAACACCATCCCCACCTCGGCGCGCAGCGCGGCAAGGGCCCGGCCATCCTCGGGGAGCTTCCGGCCGGCGACGAAGATCTCGCCCGAATCGATCGGCTCGAGCCGGTTGATCGTCCGGCAGAGCGTTGACTTCCCGGACCCGGAGGGCCCGATCACCACGACGACCTCGCCCTGGATCACCTCAAGGTTGATGTCCCGCAGCACGTGGAGGTCGCCGAAGTACTTGTTGACACCGCGCAGCCGCACGAGCGGCTCGCGCGCGGGCGTGGTTGACATGACTGAAACCTACCCCGTGGTCATTTCGCGGCGCGCGGGTCCCCGACGTGCACAGTCGATCCACCGCCCGAAAGGCCTGACGTGGGTGGCGGTGGCGCGATATGAAACGTGGGTGGACACCCCCCAACCCCTGCCGATCGACGACGTTGCCACCGCAGCCGGGATCGACACCAGCACCCTCCTCCACTATGGGCGCCACGTGGCGAAACTGCCGCTCGACGCGGGCGCGGACAACCCGCGGGGCGCCGTCGTCCTCATCACGGCCCTCACGCCCACGCCGCTCGGGGAGGGCAAGACGACGACGGCGATCGGACTGGCCCAAGGCCTGGCGCGCCTGGGTCGGCGCCCTGTGCTGACCCTGCGGCAGCCATCCCTGGGTCCGACGTTCGGGATCAAGGGCGGGGCGGCGGGCGCCGGCCGGAGCCAGGTGGTGCCGCCGGACCTCCTCAACATGCACTTGACCGGGGACTTCCATGCCGTGACGAGCGCGCACAACCTGCTGGCGGCGATGGTCGACAACCACCTCCACCCCGGCAACGCGACCGGGCTCGACCCGCGGACGATCACCTGGCCGCGTGTGCTGGACATGAACGACCGGGCGCTGCGGCACATCGTGATCGGCCTCGGCGCACGGGCGGACGGCGTGACGCGCGAGTCGTCGTTCGAGATCACGGCGGCCTCGGAGGTCATGGCGGTCCTTGCGCTCGCTCATGACCGGGCGGACCTCCGGGACAGGCTCGGGCGGATCGTGGTCGGGTACCGGGTGGACGGCTCGCCCGTGACCGCCGAGGACCTCGGCGCCGCCGGCGCGATGGCCGCGATCCTGCGGGACGCCCTGCTGCCCAACCTCATGCAGACCACGGAGGGGATGCCGGTGCTCGTCCACACCGGCCCGTTCGGCAACATCTCGATCGGGAACTCCTCGGTGGTGGCGGATCAGGTGGGAGCGCGCCTCGGGGACTTCCTCATCACGGAGGCGGGCTTCGGCTCGGACCTCGGCGCCGAGCGGTACGTGAACATCAAGAGCCGCGTGACGGGGCTGGTGCCGCATGTGGCGGTGGTGGTGGTGACCGTCCGGGCCTTGAAGACCCACAGCGGGAACTTCCGCATCGTCGCCGGCCGCGCCCTGCCCGCGGGGCTCCTCGAGGAGGACACGGCCGCCGTGGCCGCGGGGCTCCACAACCTGGCCCACCACGTGCGCACCGTGCGGCACTGGGGGATCGCCCCGGTCATCGCGATCAACGTGTTCCCGGAGGACCACCCGAGCGAGCACGCCGTCATCGAGCAGTTCGCCGCGCGCCTCGGGGTGCCCGCCGTGCGGACCACGCACGTGACCGACGGCGGGGCGGGTGCCGTGGAGCTGGCCCGCGCCGTGGCGGACGCCGTCGACGGTCGGCCCGCACCGGCTTTGCACCGCGACTACGAGCTGGACATGCCGGTCGCGGAGAAACTCCTGGCGGTCGCGCGCGGGGTCCACGGCGCCGCGGGCATCGACGTATCGCCCGAGGCCGCTCGCGAGCTGGGACGCCTGACGGCCCTCGGCTTCGGGGGGCTGCCCGTGGTGGTGGCCAAGACGCACCTGTCCCTCACCCACGTGCCCGGTCTCGAGCCCGACGGCGCGTGGGTGCTTCCGGTCCGGGAGGTCCGCCTGGCGGCCGGCGCCGGGTACGTCTACGCGCTGTGCGGCACCATCTCCACCATGCCGGGGCTGCCCGCCCACCCGAACGCGGAGCGCGTGGACGTGGACGCCGTCGGGAGCATCACCGGGTTGCTGTAGGGCGGGGTCGCCGTTGAATCTCGCCTAGGATTGGGCAGCAATGCGCACCTACCATGTCCGCACCCTCGGGTGCCAGATGAACGTCCACGACTCCGAGCGGCTCGCGGGCCTGCTCGATCAGGCCGGGTACGTGCCCGTCGACCTCGTCCCGGAGCACGCACTGCGCGCCACGGACGCCGGTGACGGTGGGGCCGACGTCGTCGTCGTCAACACCTGCTCGGTGCGCGAGAACGCCGCCACCCGGCTGTTCGGCAACCTGGGCCAACTCGCCGCCGTGAAGCGGGAGCGGCCGGGCATGCAGATCGCCGTGGGCGGCTGCCTCGCCCAGCAGATGCGGGAGGGCATCGTGGCGAAGGCGCCGTGGGTGGACGTGGTGCTCGGGACCCACAACCTCGACGTGCTCCCCGCCCTCCTCGATCGCGCGCGCCACAACGCGGCCGCCCAGGTGGAGATCGAGGAGTCCCTCAAGGTGTTCCCCTCCACCCTCCCCACCCACCGCGAGAGCGTGTACGCGGCCTGGGTCTCGATCTCGGTGGGCTGCAACAACACCTGTACCTTCTGCATCGTGCCGCAGCTGCGCGGGCGGGAGCGCGACCGGCGGCCCGGTGACGTCCTGGCCGAGGTCGCGGCGGTGGTCTCCGAGGGCGCCATCGAGGTCACGCTGCTCGGCCAGAACGTCAACTCGTACGGGGTGGGCTTCGGCGATCGCGGCGCCTTCGCGAAGCTGCTGCGGGCGTGCGGCGCCATCGAGGGGCTGGAACGCGTGCGGTTCACCTCCCCGCACCCGGCCGCGTTCACCGACGATGTCATCGACGCGATGGCACAGACCCCCGCGGTCATGCCCTCCCTGCACATGCCGCTCCAGTCCGGGTCCGACGCCGTGTTGCGCGCGATGCGCCGCTCGTACCGGTCCGACCGTTTCCTCGGCATCATCGAACGGGTGCGCCGGGCAATCCCTGACGCCGCCATCACCACCGACGTGATCGTCGGCTTCCCCGGCGAGACGGAGGACGACTTCCGGGCCACGCTCGACGTGGTGGGGGCCGCCCGGTTCGCCTCCGCGTTCACCTTCCAGTACTCGCCACGGCCCGGCACCCCGGCGGCGGACCGCGAGGACCAGGTTCCCGCCGACGTCGTCGCCGACCGCTACCGGCGACTCGTCGCGCTGCAGGAGCGAATCTCAACAGCGGAGAACGAGGCGCAGGTGGGTCGCGAGGTAGAGGTGATCGTCTCCGAGGGTGAGGGCCGAAAGGACGGCCGCACCGCCCGCATCACCGGGCGCGCCCGCGACAACCGCCTGGTGCACGTCGCCCTGCCCGTCGGCCCCCTCGCGAGCGGGGCGCCCCGGCCCGGCGACGTCGTGCGCGCTACCGTCACCCACGGGGCGCCGCACCACCTCGTCGCCGACTCGCCGCTCGCCACCGGGGCGCTGCACGTGCGCCGCACGCGTGCGGGTGACGTGTGGGAGGCGCGCCGGGCGGAGCCGGCACCGGTGACCACGGTGGGCCTCGGCCTGCCCGGACTGCGCCCGGCCGGGTGAGGCCGGCTCCCGGCCCGCTCCGGGGCCCGAACCGGGCCGCCGGTCAGGCCACGTCCTCGTTCGAGGGTGGCGGCCCGAGCGCCTGGAAGAAGCCGACCCCGGCGCGCAGCGCGCAGTCGAGGTGGGCGATGAGCTGCTCGTTCGACAGCCCGGCACCTGCGGGCACGACGAACCGCGTCCCGATCGTCACGCGGCCCTCGGGAGCGGGGCACGTGAAGCAGACGGGCCACAGGTGGTCCCGGTTCCAGTCGTTGACCGCCAGCAGCATGGCCGGCTGGTGCGAATCCTCGAGTTCGTGGCCCCAGGCACCCGTCACGACCAGCGTGTCCCCCTCGAGTGCGAATCCGAAGGCGAAGCCGTCCCACATCCCGCTCACGCGGTCCGCGGCCGATCTGGTGGTGTAGCCCCGGGCGGCCAGCGCGGCGGCCACCCGCCCGAGGGTGAGCTCGGTTGCCGTCTCGGGCGGGTCCTCCGCGTGCCGGCGGGTGAACGTCATGCGGGTGTCCCGTACGGGTCCGGGAACGCCGCGTCGAGCCGGCGCAGCGCGAGCGGGAGCGCGGTCATCGCGCGTGTGGCAAGGTGCTCCAACTGCCCGTCGCTCGCGCCCGCGGGAAGCCAGTGCGCGCACTCCGCGACGACGGCGAGGTGCCCGCGGTCCGTGATGGTGAGGGCGAGCCGGGGCCCGTCGGTGGTGCGGTTGGCGGCGTCGAGGAGCTCGCGGACCCGCGCCTGGTGGTCCACGGAGAGTCGCCGGCCCCACCGGCACCGGAACACGAGCGCGGCGGGCCGCGCGGGATCGAGGTGGGCGTGGACCACCCCCTGGTCCGTTTCCGCCATGAAGCGGCCGGCGCCGTCGGCGTACCATTCGGCGCCACCGGCGGCGGCGAGCGCCGCCCGCACCCGTCCGCCGTCAACCGGCAGGACGGGCTGTGCGAGCATGGTGCCATGGTACGTCCGGTGATCGCGGTGGTGGGGGCGACGGCGACCGGCAAGTCCCGCCTCGCCCTTGGGCTGGCGGCGGCGCTCGGGGACGCCGAGATCGTGAACGCCGACGCGATGCAGCTCTACCGCGGCATGGACATCGGCACCGCGAAGGTTCCGCCCACCGAGCGGCGGGGCGTCCCGCACCACCAACTGGACGTCCTGGACCCCTCCGAGGACGCCTCGGTGGCCGCTTACCAGCGCCACGCGCGCCGGGACATCGCCGGGATCGTGGCGGCCGGACGCTGGGTGATCGTCGTGGGCGGATCGGGCCTGTACGTGCGCGCCGTGCTCGACGAGCTCCGGTTCCCGGGGACCGACGCGGTGGTGCGGGCGCACCTCGAGGAACGCGCCCGCCGTGAGGGGTCGCCGGTGCTGCACGCGGAGCTCGCGGCGAAGGACCCGGTGGCGGCGGCGGTGATCGATGCGCGCAACGTCCGGCGTGTGGTCCGGGCCTTGGAGGTGATCGAGCTGACCGGCGCGCCGTTCTCGGCCACGCTGCCGAGCGGGGAGTACCACCGGCCGACCGTGCAGGTCGGGCTCCGGCTCCCGGTGCCCGAACTGGACGGACGCATCGCGCTCCGGTCCGCAACCATGATCACGGACGGCCTGGTGGACGAGGTGGTGGGCCTGGGCCCGCTGTCCCGCACGGCCGCGCGCGCCACCGGGTACGCCCAGGTGCTCGACCACCTCGCCGGGAGCGCCACGCTCGGCGAGACGGTGGAGGCGATAGCCCTGGCCACGCGGCAGCTGGCCCGGCGCCAGGTCAAGTGGTTCCGCCGGGACGCGCGCATCCACTGGCTGGACGCCGCCGACCCCGACGCCGCGCTCGGTGCCGCGCTCGCTACTCTGGAGCCATGGCTGGACTGACCGCCCTCGTGAAGGGCCACGGCACGGAGAACGACTTCCTGTTGGCCGTCGACCCCACCGGCGAGCTCGACGTGGACGCCGCGACGGTGGCGTTCTGGTGCGACCGGCGGCGGGGTCTGGGTGCCGACGGGTTCATCATCGCGGCCCCGGCGGGCCGTGCCGGGTACCCGTCGGCGGCGGACTGGTTCATGGACTACCGCAACGCGGACGGGTCCGTGGCCGAGATGTGCGGCAACGGCATCCGGGTCCTCGTCGCGCTGCTGCGGCGCACCGGTCTCGTCGAACTCGCGGACGGTCAGTCGGTGGTTGTCGCCACCCGCGGGGGCGACAGGGAGGTGTGGGTGCGGGGCGCCGACTACACCGTGGACATGGGGGACTTCACGCTGCCGGGTGGCGCGGCCGCGGCGGCCCGGGGGTTCGACGTCGCCGTCAAGCTGCCCGGGATGGACCAGCGTCCGGGGCTGCGGGTCGCGATGCCGAACCCGCACACCGTTGTCGCCCTCGACTCGGTGGCGGCGCTCGAGGCGCTCGCCCTGGAGGGTGTCAACTACGATCCCTCCCCGCCGGACGGGACGAACCTCGAGGTGGTGGTCCCCCTCGGCGAGACGGCCGACGGGCGCGGCGCACTTCGCATGCGGGTGCTGGAGCGGGGGGTGGGGGAGACCAGGTCCTGCGGCAGCGGGTGCTGCGCCGCCGCCGTCGCGGTGCGCGAGTGGGCGGGCGCCGGCGCCCCCGACGACTGGCGGGTGGAGGTGCCGGGCGGCACCCTCGGGGTCCGGATCGACGGCACGCGGGTGTACCTGACGGGGCCGGCCGTGCTCCTCGCCGAGGTCAGCCTGCTGGGCGGACCCGCAGCACCCTGAACCCGCGCGACGACGCCGCTCGCGAGCAATCCATGCCCAGCTCGCCGGCGATCCAGCGCTGCAGGGTGTCGGCGCCCAGGTTCTTCGCCACGACGAGCTCGGCCAGCCCCGTGGGCGCGAGGCGGCCGAGCCACGTGGCCAGGAGCTCGTGGAGGGCCTCCTTACCGACCCGGATGGGCGGGTTGGAGCGGAGCAGGTCGATGGGCCGGTCGCCCACGAGTTCCAGCGCCGCGCCGGGGTCGACGGCGGTGACGCCCGCCGCGCCCAGGCGGGCGGCGTTGCGGCGAGTGAGGTCCAGCGCCCGCTCGTTGACGTCGACGGCGATCACCTCGGCGCCGGGGGAGCGCAGCGCCAGGTCCAGCGCGATCGCACCCCACCCGCACCCGACGTCCACGAACAGCCCCGTGGCGGGCGGTTCCTCCCCGTGGCCCAGCAGGACCGCCGTCCCCGGGTCCAACCGCTCGGCGCTGAAGACGCCGGAGGCGGTCTCGACCCGCACCCGGCGGCCCGCCAGCGTGACGGTGATCTCCCGGCGCTGGTCCGCGGATGCCGGCGCGGCGGTGAAGTAGTGCTCGGACATGCCCCCAACACTAAATGAGGTGGAGGGTCCCGCCGCGCGCGTGAGAAAATGGGAGGACCACGGAAGGAACTTATGCCTGAAACCCCAGCGGACGACGTCGTCGCCCGAATCCTCTCCCGCGCCGGGACCGCGATCCAGCAGGACACGGCCGACGCGAACCAGCTCGAAGTCGATGAGCGCACCGCGCTGCGGCGCGTCGGGATGTCCACCGAACTGCAGGACGTCACCGAGGTCGAGTACCGGCAGCTCCGGCTCGAGAAGGTCGTCCTCGTGGGCGTGTACAGCGGTAACGCCGAGCAGGCCGAGGTGTCCCTGCGGGAGCTCGCCGCGCTTGCCGAGACCGCCGGCTCCGAGGTCCTCGACGGCGTGCTGCAGCGCCGCGCGAACCCGGACCCGTCCACCTACCTGGGCAGCGGGAAGGCGGAGGAGCTGCGTGACCTCGTCGCCGCGGTTGGCGCGGACACCGTCGTCGTCGACGGCGAGTTGGCGCCCTCGCAGCGGCGTGCGCTGGAGGACGTGGTGAAGGTCAAGGTGGTGGACCGCACGGCCGTGATCCTCGACATCTTCGCCCAGCATGCCAAGTCGCGGGAGGGCCGGGCGCAGGTGGAGCTCGCCCAGCTCGAGTACCTCCTTCCCCGGCTGCGCGGCTGGGGCGAGTCCATGTCCCGGCAGGCCGGCGGCCGCGTCGCGGGCGGTGAGGGCATCGGGTCGCGCGGACCGGGCGAGACCAAGATCGAGCTGGACCGCCGCAGGATCCGCAACCGCATGTCCCGCCTCCGCCGGCAGATCCGCGACATGGCCCCCACCCGGGAGACCAAGCGGTCCGCGCGCCACCGCAACGCGGTGCCCGCCGTCGCCATCGCCGGCTACACCAACGCCGGCAAGTCCTCACTGCTCAACCAGCTCACCGGCTCGGACGCGATGGTGCAGAACCAACTGTTCGCCACCCTGGACCCGACGGTGCGGCGCGCGCAGACCCCGGACGGGCGGGAGTACACCCTCGCGGACACGGTTGGTTTCGTCCGGAACCTGCCCCACGAACTCGTGGAGGCGTTCCGTTCCACCCTGGAGGAGGTGGGCCAGGCGGACGTCATCGTCCACGTGGTTGACGCCGCGCACCCGGACCCCGAGGGCCAGGTCGAAGCCGTGCGCCGGGTGCTCCGGGACATCGAGGGTGCGGACGACATCCCTGAGCTCATCGTGCTGAACAAGTCCGACATCGCCCCGCTGGACGCCCTGATCCGCCTGCGTCACGAACACCCGAGCGCCCTGGCGGTCTCCGCGCACACCGGGGCGGGGATGGACGAGCTGCGGCAGGCCATCGCCGCGCTGCTCCCGCAGCCGGGGGTGGAGGTCGACGTCGTCGTGCCCTACTCGCGGGGGGACCTCGTGGCCCGCATGCACACCTCCGGCGAGATCGACGTCGAGGAGCACCTCCCGGAGGGCACGCACCTGCAGGGGCGGGTCGACGAGGGGCTGGCCGCGGAGCTGGACCGTGTCGACGCCGGCTGAGGCCGGCACCACCACAACCCCCGACGCCGTGACGTCCGCTGCCAGCGTGGACGTGCTGCGCCACGCCGTCGCGGCCATCGGGGGCGTGGAACGCGAGGGGCAGCACCGCATGGCTCTCGCAGCGTCACGGACGATCGAGGCCGGTGGCGTGCTGCTGGCGCAGGCCGGGACCGGCACCGGGAAGTCGCTGGCCTACCTCGCGGCGTGCATGACGGATGCCGTACTGGCCGGCCGGACCGTCGTGATCTCCACCGCCACCCTCGCGCTGCAACGCCAGATCATGCTGAAGGACGCCCCCACCGTGGCGGCGTCGCTCGCGGCGCTGCACGGGCAGGAGCCGAGGGTCGCACTCCTGAAGGGCTGGCACAACTACGTGTGCAAGCACAAGGTGGCGGGTGGGTACCCGGACGAGGACGAGCCCACGCTCTTCTCCGTGGACGCGTCCAGCACACGGCCGGCCGAGTCGCCGCGCTCCGCGCTTGGCGTGCAGGTCACCCAGGTGCGCGCGTGGGCGGGCGAGACGGAGACAGGCGACCGGGACGACATGGTCCCCGGCGTCGGTGACCGCGCGTGGCGGCAGGTGTCCGTCACCAAACTCGAGTGCCTCGGCGCCGCGTGCCCGGTGCGGGACGAGTGCTTCGCGGAGGCGGCGCGCGCGCGGTCCCGCGAGGCGGACGTGGTGGTGACCAACCACGCGATGCTGGGCATCGCCGCCGGCGGATCGCCCGGCGTCCTCCCGGAACACGACGTGCTCGTGATCGACGAGGCCCACGACCTCGTGTCGCGGGTGACGTCCGCGGCGACGGTCGAGCTATCGGCCACCGCCGTCGAGCGCTCCGGCCGCGCTGCCGGGCGGCACGCGAAGTCCGCGGTCGCCGGGCTCCAGCGGGCGGCGATCGCCCTGCGCGGAGCCCTCGACGCCGCGCCGGACGGCCGCCTGACGGCCACGACGCCCGCGCTGCACGACGCCGTCATCCTCCTGCAGGCGGCGGTCAAGGACGCACTCGGTTCGGTCTCGGGGCGCGCCTCGGACGCGGACGAGGCGGGCGGCCGGGCCGTGCTGAAGTCCCAGCTCGTGGTGCTCACCGAGATCTGCGAGCGGCTGCTGTCCGACTCGCTGTCCGCGCGGCGCGACGTCGCCTGGGTGAGCCGCGGCTGGGACGGCGCCCAGGCGCCGCGACTGTACCTCGCCCCGCTCGAGGTGGACCACGCCATTGCCGAACAGCTGCTGGAGGGCCGGGCAACGATCGCCACGTCGGCGACGCTGGCCCTCGGCGGGTCCTTCGATCCCGTCGCGCACTCCTGGGGGCTCCGCGAGGGCGAGCGGGAGTGGGAGGCGACCGACTTCGGCTCCCCCTTCGACCACGGGAGCCAGGGGATCCTGTACGTGGCCGCCCACCTGCCGCGGCCGGGGCGTGACGGGATTTCGGAGGCCGCACTCGTGGAGCTCGGGGACCTCGTCGCGGCCTCCGACGGCGGCGCACTCGGGCTCTTCTCGTCCATGCGGGGAGCGCAGCGGGCCGCGGAGTATCTCCGTGGCCGCCTCGACACCCCCATCCTCTGCCAGGGCGAGGACCAGGTGCCGAACCTGGTGGCCCGCTTCGCGGCCGACCACCGCGCGTCGCTGCTCGGCACGCTCTCGCTGTGGCAGGGCGTGGACGTGCCGGGGGACACCTGCCGCCTGGTGGTCATCGACCGCATCCCCTTCCCGCGGCCGGACGACCCGATCTCCTCCGCGCGCACCGAGGTGGCGCAGGCCCGGGGCGCGAACGGCTTCCTCGAGGTCTCGGTGGCGCACGCGGCGCTCCTCCTCGCCCAGGGCAGCGGGCGGCTGATCCGCTCGGGCGAGGACCGGGGCGTGGTGGCGATCCTCGACTCGCGCATCGCGACCGCCGGGTACGGCAGCTTCCTGCTGCGTTCCCTCCCGCCGTTCTGGCCGACGCGCGACGGCGCGGTCGTCCGCAGATCACTGGCCAACCTGCGCCGGTGACACGCCGGCACCGGTAGTATCTGGGCAACCACCACGGAAAGGGCAACACCATGAGCGACGCTGAACGCCGTCCCACCAAGCTGGCCATCATCGGGGCGGGTGCCGTGGGCGCCACCCTCGCCTACGCCTGCCTCATCAAGGGGGTCGCGCGCGAGGTCGTGCTGTACGACATCAACCAGGCGAAGGTCGAGGCAGAGGCACTCGACCTGGCGCACGGGATCCAGTTCATGCCGATGGGCAGCATCAAGGGCTCCAACGACATCGAGCTCTGCCGGGGATCCGACGTCGTCGTGGTCACCGCCGGGGCGAAGCAAAACCCCGGACAGTCCCGGATGGACCTGGCTGGCGCCACGATCGCACTGATGGAGAAGATCATTCCCCAGGTGCAGCGGGTCGCGCCCGACGCGGTTATCATCATGGTGACCAACCCCGTGGACGTGGTGACCTACGCGTCGCTGAAGATCTCCGGGTTGCCGTCCCGCCAGCTCTTCGGCTCCGGCACGGTGCTGGACACCTCGCGCCTGCGCTACCTCGTGGCGCGCGAATGCGGCGTCGCGGTGCACAACGTGCACGCGTACATCGCCGGCGAGCACGGCGACTCCGAGATCCCGCTGTGGAGCTCGGCCATCATCGGGGCGGCCCCCCTGATTGACTGGCACAACGCCTCAGGCCGTGGCATGAACGACATCGAGCGCGAGCGAATCACGGATGAGGTCAAGAACGCCGCCTACCGGATCATCGAGGGCAAGGGGGCAACCAACTATGCGATCGGCGTCGCCGGGGCGCGGATCATCGAGGCGGTGCTCCGCGACGAGAACGCCGTGTTGCCCGTGTCGTCGCACGTCACCGAGTTCCCCGAGTTCGGGGACGTCTGCATGGCGCTGCCCACCATCGTGAATCGTCACGGCGCCGTGAGCCGGATCCTGCCCCCCTTGTCATACGGTGAGCGCACGGGGCTGATCGCCTCGGCGAATTCGATCCGGGAGACGGCGGCCAGGTTCGGGTACTGACTCCCGGCCGGTTCGGGTACTGACACTCAGAGCGCGCGGAGGACCGATACGACCTTGCCGAGGATCGTGGCCTCATCCCCGAGGATCGGTGAGTAGGCGGGGTTGGCGGGCATCAGCCACACGTGGCCGTCCCTGCGCTGCAGGGTCTTGACCGTCGCCTCGTCGTCGAGGAGTGCAGCGACGATCTCGCCGTTCTCCGCCACGGGCTGGCGGCGCACGACCACCCAGTCACCGTCGCAGATCGCCGCGTCGACCATTGAGTCCCCAGCGACGTGTAGCATGAACAGCTCGCCGTCCCCGACGAGCTGGCGGGGGAGGGTGAAGACGTCCTCCACCGCCTGGTCGGCGAGGATCGGGCCGCCCGCGGCGATGCGGCCGACGAGCGGGACGAGCGCGCCCTCCGCCACCTCGTGGCCGAGGAGCGTGACCGGTGCGGGGAGGCCGGCGGCGGCGGCGTCCGCACCTGCGCTGCCGGCGGTGGACGGGGGCGCGGCCTCCTGGCCGGGCTCCATGAGTTCGAGCGCGCGTGGCAGGTGCGGGTCCCGCCGGATGTAGCCCTTCCGCTCGAGCACGTCGAGCTGGTGCTTCACGGAGGACGGGCTCAGGAGCCCCACCGCCTCCCCGATCTCGCGCATGGTCGGCGGGTAGCCCCGCGCGGACAGCGCGCTCCTGATGGTCTCCATCACCAATGCCTGGCGGTCGGTGAGTCCCGTGGCCGGCTGTCCCATCGCTGGCTCCTCTCGATCAGGGTTCGTGTCAGTGGTCCCTGATGTGCTTGTGGACAGCAGCCTATGGCCGGCACGGCAGGTAATCAAACATTTGTTCGAGGGCGTGTCGACATTGCCGGACCACGGCGCTACATTTGGAACAGCCGTTCGACGAACACATGTTCGAGGAGGACATCATGAGTGCAGTGCTGGCCGACCAGGTCATCGCCCCGTCCCGCCCCGTCGGGCCGCATGCCACACCGGGGCGTCCCGGGGAGCCCGGAACCCGGGCGCACCTGCGCCTCGTCCACGACGCCGACGCCGCACCGGCCCCGTCCGGCCGGCTGGCGCTCACCCCCCGCGGGCGGATGGTGGTGCGCGCGCTCGCCGGCGCCGCCAGCGTCGTCCTCGCCGTGTTCCTCGGGGCGCTGATCGGCCTCCTGCTGCGGCCCGCCGCGGGAGTTGACACGCGCTCCGTCACGGTGGACACGGGCGAGTCGCTGTGGTCGCTCGCGGTCGCGGCAGCCGCGCCGGGCCAGGACGTGCGCGACGTCGTCTCCGAGATCGTCGCGCTGAACGCATTGGAGACGGACACGATCGTGCCCGGGCAGGAACTGCTGGTCCCGGTGCGCTGAGTCCCGCATCCGCCGGAAGGGACAGCACCATGGTTTGCGATATGCCGGCCCGCACAATAACGTTCGCTTCATCCGACCAACGAGACGCGCGAGAGGGGCCGCTCCACATGCACTGCCCGTTCTGCCGTCACCCGGACTCCCGCGTGATCGATTCGCGCACCCTGGACGACGGCTCGGCGATTCGCCGCCGTCGCGAGTGCCCGAACTGCCACCGGCGTTTCACCACGCTCGAGACCTCGACGCTGACGGTCCTCAAGCGCTCCGGCGTGACCGAACCCTTCTCCCGGGAGAAGATCACCGCCGGGGTTCGCAAGGCCAGCCAGTCGCGGCCCGTCACCGACGACCAGATCGCGCTCCTCGCGCAGGGCGTCGAGGAGCAGATCCGGTCGATGGGCTCCTCCATCATTGACGCGAACGACATCGGGACCGCGATCCTCGGCCCTCTCCGGGAGTTGGACACGGTGGCCTACCTGCGGTTCGCCTCGGTCTACTCCGCCTTCAACTCCCTCGAGGACTTCGAGGACGCGATCGCGGGCCTGAAGGGGCTGGAGGGCACGGCCGGGTCCCCATCCGGGGCCGGGGGAGGGGAAGCCCCTGGCCCCGGAGTGGATCCGGTCGACTGATCCGCCCGGTCAGGGGCGGGTCACTGCCGTCCCCGGGCCGCCCAGATGTTGATCCCCGCATCGATGGCATAGCGGTCGATCTCGGCGAGTTCGTCCTGACTGAACTGCAGGTGGACGAGTGCACCCAGGGAGTCATGGAGCTGCCCCACGCTCGAGGCGCCTATCAGGGCGGAGGTGACGCGCTCGTCGCGCAGTACCCACGCGATTGCCATCTGCGCGAGGGTCTGGCCGCGTCGCCTGGCGATGGCGTCCAGGGCGCGAATGCGCTTCACCACCTCGTCCGTGATGAAGGACTGCCGGAACGAACCGTCGAGCGCGGCGCGCGAGTCCGCTGGGATGCCACCGAGGTACTTGTCGGTGAGCATCCCCTGGGCCAGCGGTGAGAACACGATGGCGCCCATTCGCTGCTCACCCAGGACGTCGAGGAGGCTGGGGTCGCCACCCTCGATCCAGCGGTTAAACATGGAGTAGGACGGCTGGTGGATCAGGAGGTCGACGCCGAGTTGGGCGGCGACGTCGAGGGCCTCCGCCGTCTCACGTGCCGGGTAGGAGGAGATCCCGACGTACAGGGCCTTGCCGCTGTCCACCGCGTACTTCAGCGTCCCAATGGTCTCGCGCAGCGGCGTGACGGCGTCGTAGCGGTGCGAGTAGAAGATGTCCACGTAGTCGGTGCCGAGCCGCGCGAGGGACTGGTCCAGCGAGGCGCGCAGGTACTTCCGTGAACCCCACTCGCCGTAGGGCCCGGGCCACATGTGGTAGCCGGCCTTGCTGGAAATGATCAACTCGTCGCGATAGGGCGCGAGGTCCGAGCGGAGGACATCGCCGAATGCCCGCTCCGCCGAGCCCGGGGGCGGACCGTAGTTGTTGGCGAGGTCGATGTGGGTGATCCCCGCGTCGAAGGCGGCGAGGATGATCTCCCGCTGTGTGGCCGCGGGCGTCGTCTGTCCGAAGTTCTGCCAGAGGCCCAGCGAGATGATGGGGAGTTCGAGTCCGCTGGCTCCGCAGCGGCGGTAGGTCATGCGGGCGTAGCGTTCGTCGTCGGCGATGTACATGACGACGACGCTACCCCTTACTGTGCCGTTGGCACCCGTTCGAGCACGCGCAGCCGGATGGTGTCCTCCATCCCGCGCAGCGCTTCGAGCGCTTCAGCCGGGAGCGCGGAACTGAGGTCGGTGATCATGTAGCCGAACTCCCCGGACGTCCCGAGGATCTGACCCTCGATGTTCGCCCCGTGCTCGGCGAAGGTCTGGTTGACGAGGGCGAGCACACCGGGGGTGTTGCGGTGGACGTACGCGAGGCGGAACCGCGTCGACGGGGACGGCTCCAGCGTGAGGCGCGGCAGGTTGACGCTCAGGTCGGTGGACGCGGTCCGGAGGTACGTGGCCAGCTTGTTGCCGACGAACTGGGCGATCGCGACCTGGGCCTCCTGGGTGGATCCGCCGATGTGGGGGGTGAGGATCACGTTGGGCAGCCCCCGCAACTCGGATTCGAATGGGTCGCCGTTCTTGTTGGGCTCGTCCGGGAAGACGTCCACTCCTGCGCCCCCGATGTGGCCGTCGATGATGTTCGCGCGCAGGGCGCCGGTGTCCACCACGAACCCGCGGGAGAGGTTGAGGAACAGTGCCCCCGGCTTCATCTGCGCGAACTCCTTCGCGCCGAACAGGCCGGCATTGCGTGGCGTGCCGTCCACGTGGAGCGTGACGACGTCGGAGTTCCGGAGCACCTCGGACATCGAACGGCAACGCTTCGTGTTGCCGAGCGAGAGTCGCTCGGCCGTGTCGAAGAACAGCACCCGCATGCCGAGCGCCTCCGCGACGACGGACAGCTGGGTCCCGATGTTCCCGTAGCCGATGATGCCGAGCGTTCGGCCGCGCACCTCGTGCGCGCCGGACGCCGACTTCTCCCAGACACCGAAGTGCAGGGCGCGATCGCGTTCCGTGAGGCGGCGCATGAGGGCGATGATCTCGGCCACCGCGAGTTCCACGACCGACCGCGTGTTGGAGAACGGTGCGTTGAAGACGGCCACGCCGTGGCGCGCGGCCGCCTTCAGGTCGACCTGGTTGGTCCCGATGCAGAACGCTCCGATGGCCTCGAGCTGGGGGTGTTCGGCGAACACGCGGGCGGAGACGGTGGTCTTGGACCGGATGCCCAGGACGCGCACGCCGTCGAGGGCCGCGATGAGCTCGTCCTCCTCGAGCGCGCCGGGATGGCGCACGACCGTGAGGCCCACCGCCTGGAGCAGGGGATCAGTCTCAGGGTGCGGGTTCTCGAGCAGGAGTGCCTTCGCCACGGGCCCATCGTCCCTCACAGGGTGTGGCCACCGGTCGGGGAGTTCACATCATGGGCGTCGGGCCAGCCCTCGGGCAGCTCATCACGGAACACGGCGTGCAGCCGGCGGGTCGGCCGGGTCATGGCCACGTAGATGTCCCCGACCGACACCGCGGCGATCTGAGCCGGCTCCACCACCACGACGACGTCGAACTCGAGGCCCTTCGAACCGGGCGCATCCATCACCACGAGCGGAGCCCGCAGCGGGTGGCCGTCCGGGGACACGAGCGCCTCCCCGACGGTCTCCGCGAGCTCCCCTCGCACCCCGGAAACCTGGTCCGACGGCGCGATCACGGCCATCTTCCCCCGTCCCAGGCCACGCAACTCGCCCTTCACGACGTCGGCGAGGACCTCACGCCAGTGGCCGCGCGTCATCACGAGGGCGTCCGGGACGTTCCGCGCGGCGGTGAGCGGCAGGTAGTCACCGGGCGCGGCCGCCCGCAACACGGCGCCGGCCGCCTCGAGGACGGTCGCGGGGGTGCGGTAGCTGATGGTCAGGGCGGCCTGACGCACGTGCTCACGCCCGGCCTTGCCCATGAGGGAACGCCACGATGTGGCGGGCACGGAGGAGGAGCGCTGTGCCAGGTCGCCGACCACGGTCATCGACCGGAGCGGGCACCGCCGCAGCAGGGCGCGCCACGCCATGGGGGACAGTTCCTGTGCCTCGTCCACCACGATGTGCCCGAACGTCCACGTGCGGTCGCCCCCGGCCTTCTCGGCCAGGGAGAGGCGCGGCCCGCGCTGCGAGAACCGGGCGGCCAGCATCGAGGCGTTCACCATGCCGTCACCGAGATCCTGGGCGTCGATCGCCGTCTGCGCGAACTCGAGCTGCTCCCGTGCGTTGGCCTGCTCCTCCATGCGGGCGCGCCGGGATTCCGCCTCCTCGTGCGGTCCGAGGAGCTCAGCCAGCTCGTCCAGGATCGGCACGTCCGAGACCGTCCACGCGGATCCCGGCTCGCGGTACAGCAGCTCGCGCTCCGCCTGGGTGAACTTGGGGGCGAACCGCTCGAGCAGGTCCGGGCGCGCGTACACCTTCTCGAGGAGCCCGTGGGGCGTCGTCGGCATCCAGCACAGGTTGAGCGCGACCCGAACCTCGCGGTTGGCGCGGACGTCCTCGTACAGGTAGGAGTAGTCCTCCTCGTCGTCGAGGCCGCGACCGCGCGCGTACTGCCGGACGAGGTCCTCGAGCATGGCGAGCACGAACGGCGTGCGCGACTCGTTGTGGGTCTGCGCGGCCCGCCTGGCGCGGGACATCGCCTTGGTCACCCCGGCCGGGGTGA
>Ga0075518_1000002_pt1 | contig 37800 bp, 18 predicted proteins | sample NGEPerA_2_FD_76970 | JGI IMG/M metagenome (GOLD analysis project Ga0075518, IMG submission 76970) | Arctic peat soil microbial communities from the Barrow Environmental Observatory site, Barrow, Alaska, USA - NGEE PermafrostAB136-A | ecosystem: Environmental > Terrestrial > Soil > Wetlands >...
CCAACTGTTGTGCAAGTACAACGATTCTCCTGCCCTTATTACCCACGGTCTGACCGTCGAAGGCGTGATGCGGCATTTCGCCCGTCTGCTGGGCGAGGATGAGGAGAAGTGGGGAGCTGTCGGTCTGATGCATGACATCGACTATCAGCAGTTCCCTGAACAGCACTGCCACAAGGCACGCGAGATCCTGCAGGAGGCCGGCGTTGACGAGGAGTACATTCATGCGATCCAGAGCCATGGGTATGAACTGTGCTGCGACGTGAAGCCGGAACATGTCATGGAGAAGGTCCTCTACACCATCGACGAACTCACGGGCCTCATCACCGCAACCGCGATCATGCGACCGTCGAAAAGTGTCATGGACCTCGAGCTGAAATCAGTCAAGAAGAAGTACAAAGACCACAAGTTCGCTGCCGGCGTGAACCGGGAAGTCATCGAGAAGGGCGCCGCCATGCTGAACATGGACCTCGATTATGTCATCACCGAGACCATCATGGGCATGCGCGAAGTGGCCGAGGCTATCGGCCTTAAGGGAGAACTCTGAGCTGACCATCACGCGCACCAGGATACGGTCGGACAAGACGGGAGCGTTTAGTGTATACGGGCAAAATCAGAATCAAAGAGACTGATCAATCAGACCTGCCGAACATCATGCAGCTATGGAACAACGGCCAAGTGATGTTCTATTCCGGCTTTCCGAGGGGTCTGGGCGTTACGATTGAACGCCTCCAGCAATGGCTGACCGGGGTCAATCAGGATATCTTCAGCAGGCATTACAGTATTTACGCTGAAAACATCGGGTATTGCGGCGAAACGTTCTACGACATCGATCGTGGACATGATCTGGCAAGACTGGATATCAAGCTTCTGCCAAAAGCACAAGACAAAGGGATCGCTGCGTATACTTTCAGCCATGTCATCGACCAGGTGTTCAGCAACAATCTGGCCACGAAGGCATATGCCGACCCTTGCCTGGACAACAAGAAGGCGTCGAAACTCTGCGCAAAACTGGGATTCGTCAGCAAGCCAAGGCCGGAGTTTCTCGAAAAGGGTCCAACGTATCTGGAGGTCACTCGGGATACGTTCAAGAGCGCCTGCTCAGCAGAATCAGCCTGAGGGAATCCATCTCTGGCTGGATGTGTGGGTCTCCGCCTTCGCGGTTGAGCCGAGACGAGCGTTGTTCTATCCTGCTACTCTGCGATGGCTAATGGCAATCTTCTCGTTGTTCGGACAGGGCGTACAGCAAACATTGCTGGCACCGGCTGTCGACTTGTACTAGTCGTCCTCACGTTGTCGCCAGCCCAGCCATAGAATCGGTAGAAAACACATGCCAACAAAAGGACAAATGCATTAACAAATCATCAGATGGACAATAGCCTATCTTTGAGCTCAATGATGTTGGCGTCGGGAAAATCATACTGGTTTATGGAGGCAATTATTATCTGGTGATCCGAGAACTCCCTCGAAAGAATACTCATCATTTCACCAATATTGGCACGGTCTACTTCCCTTCCACTCGGAGAATCCAAGATAATCGGGAGTAATGAGCCCGTGTGCTCGTGTATCACTTTGATATACGCCATTTTGAAGGCAAAGACGATCTTGTGGAATATAGCTCCAGAGAGAGTTTTCAAGTCCGATGTGAATATGAAGTCCACAGCTGGACGCACATATTGTTTATCAATTCCCAATTCAGCCGCATATGACGAAATCAGGCCATGCAGTTCAAAAATGATCGGATTGTCACGCTTTATCAACTGTACTTTGTGGTCCTCTAGCTCTCGTTCTTCTTTTTCCAAGCCCTCGATTATTCTCTCTGTAGCACGTGCATCAATATGTAGTTTTGAAATGTCAGCATCAAACTTCTCAATCCTTGTCCGAACATCAAATAGAGTAGCCTCAGCACCTAGGTGACCCTCGAGAGACTCAATGCGGCGATCTATGTCAGAAAGTTGTGTGGCAGACATCTGACGTTTGGCAACAAGATACTCCCTTATGTCCCCATATCCAACGATGGTGCTCTCATTGACTGGAATTTCTGTTCCGTCTTTTGCCCTGACACGCAGTTTCATTGAGCTGATGTACTTTTCGAAACCGTGGTTCTTACGAATCACGCTCTCTACTCGTTTTAGCTCATCGGCAACGACCCTTCTGTCTGAACGGAGAACGTCAAGCTTCTTTTCAATTTCCTCTGCGCGAGTATCAGAAGCCGAGTTCTCACCAAGATCGTTGATCTCACGTTGGTACTTAGACATATCGCGCATGTATCGATACTTCTGCAATTCTCTCGCTATTTCTCTTAGTCGCTTTTCCAAAGTATCGCAGGAACGATCAGACAAACCAAGAATTAGCCCTTCAATACTGAAATGGTTATTCCCTATAGCCTTGCCTCTGTTAAGTAGGGTCCATCCTTTTTCTTGGTCCACATAGAATGCTCCTAAGAGATTGTCAATGACGTCTCTATTATCAATACCAAAGATGCCTTTATGGAGCTCATATATATCATTGGGCATGGAATAACCCGCCTCAATGCCGTCGGAAGTAAACGTTACATAATCCTGTTGTCTGTATAGCTGGCAGACTTTGCCAGAGTCGTTGACGATCTTCGCGAAGAGCTCACAATCACGAAAATCCAATCCTCTCATGCTGGGAATCGAATAACCAAGCGAGTAGATCAGAAGCCTTAGCAAGGTCGTCTTGCCAACGCTGTTCGTCTTGCTATGGACTATGTTGACGCCGGCTTGAAACGAGAACTCCCTTTCGAACAAGCCTTGCTTGATTCTGAGAGATTCGAATCTCATAGACCTGTTTCCTTTCTGATGGCGTCTATGGTGAAACGCGTTTGCAGGACTTTCCCCACGGCTAATTTGACAACAATTTCCAGAATATACGGCGGAGCATCGCCAATATCAAACTCAGACCCGTAATTTCCCCAGTTTGTATCAACAAACAATTGGACGCGATCTTTGCTGGATGGAGCAGGATAATTGCTGTAATCAGCCATGACTTTTGTTACGAACTCAAACCTCTCTACATTGTTACATATGACGTCTCGGTATCGCCTCGTGATTTCTTCAATTTCGCCATCGTCGTAATTTGTCAATACATTGTCCGTCTCTTTCAAATCACATCTCAAAACAATTAGAGGCCAAAGGAATCTCTCTTTTGAAATGAACATGGCACAATCGTGTTGAGAAGCGTTCATGACAAAGCTACGCTGCCATATTTCCAGTATCCTCTGACCAAGACCAGTGTTACCCATTTGAACCCTATCTAGGAACTCGTAGATTCTCTCTTTGATAACACGATAGCGATTCTCTTCGTCACCAGAAAAGGGCAAGACATATAACTTGAATTGACTCGGATCGATAGACTCATATCCTTGAGAAACGAGAATCCCCTTAATCGCTAGCTGACATGATTCCGGCAATTGTGCAAAGCCATTGACCGCAAAACCATAGAAGAAAGGAATTGTTTGAATGTCACCGAATGGATTGGGGGAGTTAGTAATGTATATAAGTTCTTCAGCGTCGGCCGATTTCGCATCTTCATTAAGAGTTCTTAACCCATCTCGCATTTTGTCTTTGACATGAGAATAATCATCCGTCCTGAACACAGATTTTGCCTGAGAGTAGATCTTCTTCCTATTCCTCAGTTCGATTTCAATGTCTTCCTTGATGCTTTCAACCTTTACTGAACGAGCGTCTCTAATGTTCTGAAGCATCAACACGATAGCCGCGTTGACTTGAAAGTCCCATCCAAAGGCAGAAGAAGAAGCATTGGTTTTCCCCATAACCCCCCTCTAGGTTGATACTTTACTGCACTATTCTACATGCAAGAACGCGATTTTCCAGCAAGAATGAACTGCCAAGCAGATCAGATACTCTTTCGTGCGGGTGTAGACGGTCAACCATGCCCCCTTAGCTGTCGGGAAGCACAGAACAGCGAGGGAGTTCTCTAGTGTTGTTGTGCTACTTCGTTGTCGATGTGCTTCTTGGAAACAGCCGGGACTCCTGCCACCAGGGTATCGGCGGGGACATCTCTCGTGACCACGGCACCGGAGGCGATGACCGCCCGGTCACCGATCGTGACGCCGGGATTGATGATCGCATCGGCACCGATCCAGACCTAGCTGCCGATTCGTATGGGCAGGGCGTATTCACGGCCCCCGGGATTACAGCGCTCCGCCGCCTTGACCGAGTGTGTCGCGGTGCAGACGATCACATTGGGACCATCATGGTGTTGTCGCCGACGGTGATGGTGCTGCAGTCGACCATCACACAGTTGAAGTTGCAGTAGAAGTTGGCCCCACGCGAATGTTGTCGCCATACTCGCACTGGAAACCTTTCTCTATGTAGACGTTCGGGCCCGTAACGTCCAGCAGTTCACGCGTGAGTCTTTCGCGCCCCAACATGGTCGTCCGCAGGCAACGCGTTCAGTTGTTGGGCAAGCACGTGCGCCCGGTCGCGCCCGCGCACCAGTTCCTTGTCCAGGCAATCATACATACCACCGGAAAGCATGATCTCCTTCTCGCTCATAACCACTCTCCTTTCGATCTGACGATGTTCCATTATAGTGGATGTGGTAAAGGATCGAGCTCTGTGAGCCAGGAAGCAGTTTCATGGCTGGAGGTGAGTGACGTGGGCGAATTGTCTGAACTTCCCAATATCGGCAAAGTAGTCGAAGAACAGCTGAACGCCGTCCGTATAGAGACGTTTGCCGAATTGAAGGAGCTCGGCAGCAAGGAAGCATGGCTGAGGATCAAGGCAATTGACGACTCCGCATGCATTCACAGGCTGTACGCCCTGGAGGGCGCGATCCGGGGAATCAGAAAGGGCGATCTACCTGCAGACAAGAAAGCGGAGTTGAAAGCATTCTACAACGCGCACAAGTAAGCTTCTCTCAACGCCGTCCATCAACCGCCGGTTGATGGACCCAGAGGGCCGACGACTGTTGGACTCGATCCACGGCACCGCTTTCCGAGAGCAACTGCTCGCTCGGCAATGGAAAAGCCCGCTGGCTGGGATGCCCGGCGGGCGAGTTGTTCTGTTCAAGTGATACAGCATCTTCTGTCGACGGTGTGGCCTCTGTCGGCGAGCTGTTTTGCTCGTTGTTTGGTATTGACAGAACGGATGCGCGTGGAGATCGCGCTCATGATCCACACTATTCTACGATTCCACTCTTATGCTTCTGAAGAATCTGCCTTGTCCATCAATATGCTGTGGCTTGTCAACAAACCCCGTTTTAGCCAAATGCTCGTTTGTCAATCCGAAGATCTGATGCCACAATTCGTTCCCGATTTCTCCGATATCGACCATATGCCTGACTGCCGTGAAATTGCCTGTGCGCAGTGAAAAGGAATCAAATGCTCGCTTAACAGCATTGTCTATTTGAGGCAAGACGATGTCACCGACTGCAGTGATTAACGGCTGCTCATCCTGATAGAACACAGGAACCATCATTGATATGTGGTTATTCTCTTGTCTGCCACTGACATATCCCAATTCCGAGAGCAGCAAGGCTGTTTCTGCATCCTCGGCTAGATCGGTCCAATACACATCAGTCGAGACCATTCTTTTCACCATGCTGCTGCACCTGGAAGCAATACTTTCCATATCAGACGACAGCAGCATTCCAATATCCTCGGACCTATCAAGAAACTGCGCTAGTTCATGGGGCTCCGAATCAAAGATGCGCGTGAAGCGATACATATCTTTTCTGCGACCGCATGAATCACCCAAGCTGTTGAAACGGATCCCGTCGCAGGCATAGTTGTTGCTGCTGCAAAGCAGTAAGTTACTACTCTGTGCGACTTCCTCACACGCTTCATATCCGATCATGAGATAATCGCGATTGCCCGGTTGTGGTTTTGAAGTGCATAGCAGTTTCTCCTTCTCAAAGTAGGCAAACGCTCTGTCGTCAAATACAGAGTCACAAATCACATGATACAGAATTCGACCTACACCAAACTGCTTGTGGCATCTGAACCGCTGTGCTATCGGCACCAATTGACTGTTCAGCTGTTCAAGTGTTCTTACAATGGAATCGCCCACACTGGACAATATGCCTGTCATTTGTTGGACATCACCCTGGAGAAATACGGGAAAGCAAACCCTGTATGTATCATCTCTGCGTTCGATGGCTCTGATCCTGAGCAGAGAGTCGACAACGGGTCGCAGGATTTCCTGTTCAACTCCCAGGAGCCGGGCAATTTCCGCTTCTGAAAGCTCATAGGGAGCACGGGAAGCTATCTGAAAGAGCGTCTCTGCTGCATATTCCTGCGCGCAAACGTAAGCAGGATTAAATGCATCGTATTTGCCAATGTCACCAAAATAGAATAAATCCAGCTTTCCCGTATTCATGCAATGTCTCCCTATACGGAGCTTATGAATAGTTCGCACCCGAATTATACAGCAAAGCAGCTCACGGGTTCAACGCCCGTAAGCTGCACCAGTCAAGACAACGATGCCTCCTGTATCAGAAACCAATGCGCAGCCGCCGCAGTTGTTCCTGCTCTTTATTGTCTTCTTACTGGATCCCTACCTCTGCGAACAGGGCTTTCACCTTCGCGGGGTCTTCCCAGATCGTGGGGTTCGTTACCGGCCACTGCCGGCGATGCATAAAATCGAAGAAGCTCTTGCCGCCCGGTCCTCCCAGCGCGCCCCAATCCGCAACGACCAGCCGACCGCCTGCGTTCTTTACCAGGAAGTCCATTGTTTCACCGTTATGGCCACCGATATCATTGTAGACCCTGGCCGCAAGCTTCAGATAGAGATAGGTGTCATGCACCTCTTCTTTGGCGATGGAGACGTCCACGTGCGTAATAATCTGGTTGTAGGCCTCTTGCTTCAGCTTGAATTCAGAATACTTAAGCAGGTTGGGGTCGATGATGTACCGGGTGAGGTCAACGGAGACGGACTTCTTCTTGGCTGCGTACGAGTCGCGCATCAGGCTCTCGCACATCTCCTTCGCCGCTGGCATGTCTCCCTCTTGAGTCTTGGTCCTGTCCTGAGCCATCCAGGCACGCGGTCCTGTGCTGACGGGGCTTTCTGGAGTACTGGGAGTAGTGGGAGTACCAGTCCCGTCGGAGTCCACAGAACCCTTGCATCCCACTGTCACAAGGCCAAGCAGCGCGATGAGGCACACACAGAGAAGCCTTTGAATTGTTCTTCGATACATATGTCCCCCCCTTCCGCTGATTACTCTTTGCCCTCCCATTACTATAACGAAGATGGTCCGGTTTTGCTAAACGGTTTTCGCGATGACTCTTTTCTTAGGGGAGCGGCGGCGCCGGAAATGAAAAAACCCACCGGCTGGGGTGCCGGTGGGCGGGTTGTTCTGTTCATGGTGGAGGTGGCGAGAGTTGAACTCGCGTCCAAATACGTTAAATACAGCGCTACTACAGGTTTAGTCGGCTGTTATACCTTGCGCTCGGCCGGGAGTCGACGCCCCGCTCTGCACGATTTCCCGTTTGGTACTCTCTGGCAAGGAACGGGAACGACCCTCGCCTTCGAGACCCCTATAGACGCGCCCCTGACGGACCCAGGGATGGACGGTCCAGAGAGACGCTAGCCGCGCTTAGGCAGCTAGAGCGTAATTGTTATTGGCTTGTTTTTTTGTGACAGATGTTTAAAGAGGCCAACTGTCGTCCTCTACCTGCAACCCTGCACCTCACGTATCTGTCGAACCCCAGCACCCCCAAGTACTTTTCTCCCATACGAGGGGCGTATCCCCCACGTGTAAGAAGTGTTACACAGTGATTATACCACAGATTGCCCAAGCATTCTCGAAGAGCTCGGTGGCTCATCAGAACGCGCGGAAGCCGACCACAGGCACCATGCCCCTTTCCCTGTCCGCTTGATCAAGTACATCGCTTCGTCGGCGCGCCTGATCAACTCCTGGCTGCTGTGCCCGTGCTCGGGGAACAGAGCGACACCAATTGACATGCTGACCGATATCGGGCCCTCAGTGATCGCGAGCGGTTCATCGAATGATGCGACTACCTTGTCCGCCATCGACGCAATGCTTCTCACATCCTTCACGCCGGGCGCAGCGACGACGAACTCGTCTCCCCCGACGCGTGCGACGTAGTCCCCGTCTCGAAACACGGAGACCAGGCGTTCCGCGGCAGCCACAAGAACGCGGTCGCCGACGTCATGCCCGTAGACGTCGTTCACCTTCTTGAAATCGTCGAGGTCGGCGAAGAACACCGCTATGCTATGGTCTTCAAGTGTCGCCAACCGAATGTTCTCGTCGAGGACCCTCTCGAGAAAGCGCCTGTTGGACAGTCCTGTCAGGCTGTCGTGTTCGGCCAGCCAGGAAGATGCGAGAGCGACCTTCTCGACCTGCTCTTTCTCTCCCGATATGGTCTGATTCATCTCATTCAACCGGATCATGATGCGCGCGTTCTCGACAGCAATCGCGGTGAACGAGGCGATCGCCTCGAGCATCTCGATGATATCGTCCGAATATGCGTGGTCTCGGGTACTCTGCACTGTCATCACACCAACAATATCATTCTCCCTGAACAGCGGAAGATACAGGATCGTCTCCGGCCTGACCGATGTCGGCTCAAACGTAATGATCGGACGATCGCCAAGAGCTGACTGCGCCTCATCTGACGTTGCATAGTAAAGAACGCGCTTCTCTCGCACGCAGAGCGCAGCAAGACTGGATTCGTCGCTCAGAAAGACCGAGAATGCCTCCTGCAGGGCACCAAACTCAATCCATCCCGGAAACTCGATAGCCTCCGAATCGGCGCTGTAGATGCCAAATCCCAGAGACTTGAGGTCGATCGACGTTGAGAGCTCGTTCCACATCCGCGTGAGGATGTCCCTGGGTTCGAGGCTCTGCGTGAGACTCCGCCCGATACTGGTCACGATCCGGAGACGCTCGTTTGCGGATTCGAGCCACTCACGTCGAACCTTTTCGGCTTCGGCTTCGCGCTTCACTTTCTCAAGCCGATATCCTGTTGCCATCCCGGCCAAGATCCTGGTCGTCTCCGAACTCGACCATGCACGTGCCGCTTCGACCGATTTCTGGAGGTGGTGATACGCCTCGTCGAAGCGATTCATGGCTGCTTTGGCAGTAGAGAGCGATTCGAGAGCAGAAGGTAGCAGATCCCCCATCCTGTGGCTGTCGGCTATCTCGACCGCTATCTCATAGTGACGGGTCGCCTCTTCCAGACGGCCAAGGTTCAGTTCGATGCGTCCCCAGGCAAGGAGCGAGGCCACCTCCTGAAGGGAAAAACCAGAACGCCTGCTTAACTGGAGAGTCTCTTCGATGACAGCAAGCGCTTCGGCTTCGTGACCGCGATCCGCGAGAATGGAGCCGAGGCGAACGCGCGCTTTCACCTCGGAGAGCGTATTGCCAACCATCGTAGCAGTCTCGAGACTTCGGCGGTACGACCGTTCTGCGTCCTCTATTCGACCGCTCCTGGACTGTGCTTCAGCGAGGTTGTAGTAGACATCGATGGCATATCTGCTTTCGCCGACCAGTTCCGGGATGAGCTCCTCGGCCTCCAACTCGAAGGACAGCGCCTGGGCGGCATCCCCCATAAGAAGTGAGGCCTCCCCGATGTTGATGAGGAAATGGCCTGTATCACTCGTCAGACCCATTTCCCTGGCCTTCTTCAGGCCCTCCGCGAACTGCTCTATAGCATCATGGTACCGTCCGAGTCGCGAGAAGATTGCCCCATATCCATTGCGGAACTTGATCACAAGGTTGGGAAGATTGTGCTCCTGGGCAATCTGGTCGCCATGCTCGAATTCTTCCATGGCGTTGTCATACTCACTGAGGTTGTAGAAACAGAAGCCCGCGAGGTACCGGGACAGGCCCTGCCAGTATGGACTCTTCGCATCACCGGCTTTCGCGTAGACCTCGTCTGCCATGATTTTCGCCGCGCGGGCGTCCCTGTCAGACAATGCAAAAGCCTTGTCATACTGCCGCTGCAGTTCGTCCTGGAGAGAATCCTCCAGGCTGCTTCCGTCACATTCTACACACTCACCCACATCCGTTTTCATCGCAGTAGTATATCGCGTTTTCTCCATCATTCTGCAGCAGAGTGTGGGTCCCCGTCTTCGCGGGAACGACAGAGAAGGAAAGTATCAGCTGGGCCGGAAGACACAGAAAATCTACGTTGTCTAGGAAGCCGGCGGTTCAACTCTGCTCAGGATCAAGAGGCTCCTTTTCGATGAAGAGTCTCTTTGACTTCAGGATCCACACGAGACTTGCAGCTGCGAATACCGCCAGATAGGTTTCCCCAATAAGCGTTCCCCCAACCATTGTGCTTCTTGCGAACATGATCGCGCCAAAGTCCAGAAGAGTATGAATGGCGATTGCAAGGAGAAGGAAGGCACTCCTCCTGGACTTGATTCCGTAGAGGACGACAAGTGACAGTCCAATCTGAACTACGAAGGCAAGCACCCTTTCAATCCCGCCAACGACAAACATTGGGGGGGCGGTATCCGTGAGGGCCGAGATGACAGATGTTGGCAGTTGAGGAGGCACTTTCCCCGCGTTTATCAGGAATGAATAGATGAGATAGTTCAGAAAAGCTGTGCCAATGTAGAGCGATTCGAGTCCTCCATGCCCAATACCATAAGCAATTCCACCCTCCCAGTCCAGATGTCTTCGCAAGAGGAGTCTGAATCCGATATACCGCCCGATTTCCTCAAACAGCCCTGCCGACAGCGCGACCAACAAGAGTGCAATGATTGGATAGCTCATGGAAAATGCTTGATACCACAGGTTGTACTGCAGATATCCCAGCAATGGGATCCTGGTCAGAATCTGGAAGACAACGAAGACCAGTGCACCCACGAGCGCCGATTTCCATGCAAACTGGAGTTTCTTGTGCAGAACAACCGCCGCCACAACAGGAAGCACAAGGCTCAACAACAGACTGATCGAGATGAAGATGATCGATGAAGTTCTTACCATTTAGGCACCCTCCCGTCTCCTCAGAACGCTATTTGCCACGAAGCTTCTGAGAATCGTATCCTTCTCCTATGATTTTCTTCTGCCCATTAACGTCTTTGAAAGCGATTGTCACTTTAACCTGTTCTTCATTTGTAAATTTAGCCACATACTGAACGCTGATACTTTCTTTCGATTCGGCTGCTGCTGAGAACTTCTTCGATCCTGCAACATATTCGCCAATTTTCCCTCGAATTGAGTCCATTCCCTCTTGAAACGTATTTTTTGGTGCAGCTTTCAGCATCGTATCATCCATATCTTTCGACCACATATCATAGTTTCTCTCAGTTTCAGCGACGAGCACATTCTCTACCATCCCGTCTGCAAAGCTGACATCACTTTCCTTCAGGGCTTTTACAGAACAGCCAGTCAACACGACGCCTGCAATAAGCAGGACCGCCAAAACAGCCACAACTTTCTTCATGCCATCCCTCCTGTACATTCCATTAGCATCGAAACAATGATTGAAAACAGTAAGTCTACTTAGCCGCGGGATGCTTGCCTTGCCGTTCAATACGAAGAATGTAGATGAGTTGTATGGCGATAGAACCAGCGATCAGAATGATGAGGAGCGGCATGAAAACCTTGCCCAGGGTTGTGCCGCTCCCCGTATTCCAGAGCAGTAGGAAGAGCTGACAGAGAAACAGGATGCCGAGGACGGAAACGACAAGGACATACCAGGTCTTTCGACCCGTTCCGGTGCTGTCAGGAAGTGTCAGGGGAACAAGAGCAAACACGAGGGACAGGAAAGGAATGAGGAAGGCTCCCCAGAAACGGGGAAGAGAACCATTCGGCATGCCCAAGAGGTCCCAGTGAATGACAAGCGTTGTTGGGAGGCGGGAGAACATCACCAGACTGATGATGAGCGTTGCAGCAGCGAAAGACAAGGAGAGCCACGCGACCCATCCAAGATGTCGTGGAGCCAGCTTGGGAGCGACTGAAACATCTTTCACCCCACTCGTTGTGACCTCATGACCCATCTCCAGTTTCAATGCCTGCACGAAGCCATTCGGATCTGCTGGCGAGATTCCGTACTTCTTGCCGTCTCTGGTCTTGATCAGGGTGACATCCGTGAGTGCATGCGTGGAGTACATGCGTGGAGTACATGCGCACGCTACCTTCGTCAGAATAGGCGACGTCAAACACAGCAATCCCTGGCATACGGAAACTGGAGAGAACGCTAAACGCCAGATCCTTGCGGACAACGTCAGTGATGCTGTTGTAGGGGATCCTGCTCTTCCAGGGACCAAGGATGAGGTACAGTGCGTCGTCCCGCAGCTCATACCGCATATGGGGGAGAGAACAAAGGACGAGGAATACCCGACCTGCCAAGCACAATATGGTCGCCACCATTGACCCGAATATGAACCACATCACTGTGGCCACCACGCGATCTGGCCAGGGAACAAAGAGACTCCTTGCAAGTACCGCGGTGACACCGAGCATCAAGAAGAGAAAGAGAATACAGCTAGTGTAGCCCGATCGCTGCTTTTCAGCATATTCGGTGTGCATGTTCTTACTCCCCCCTCCGACCATCCTGCTGATAACCGATATTGGCCCTTCCTTCTTGCCAATCCTGCCCTCTACAGTACGATGCCTATGCTGTACAACTATTCGCTCTTCTTGTCAACCATACCATGACATTCGATTTGGCAGATCTTATCCAGTCAGTCCTGGCAGAGGACACTCTCGTGGAGCAGGCTCGTCATGTCCAGCCCTCCACGGGTGTGAATCGTCTACCTCCGTCACCCCCTCATGTATCCTTGCATGACGATGTGGGTCCCCACCTACACGAGGACGACAGAGGCGAGACTACGGCCATTAGGAACCGAGATTCCTCGCGATAACACAGACCTCCACCGGGTCCTGCAGCGTATGCAGTCCCATACCCACCAGATCGGCCCCGGCACACCGGAACTCCAGCACATCATCAGCAGTCCACGCTCCGCCCATCCCGATGATGGGGAGGTGTGTCAGTGAGCGGACAACCAGGAGCTTGGCGAGGGTCAGAGGCTTGAGCGCTGGTCCCGAGAACCCTCCGGTGACCCGGGCAAGGAACGGCTTCCCTGTCGTCACATCGAAGCGCGCGGCCTGGGGACAGTTGAACAGTGTGAGAACATCGATGCCTGCCTGCTCGCATGCGCGCACAGCCCCTGGCACGTCGGGGACCTCGAAGGGCAACTTGGCGGCGATCGGTCTGTCCGGGAAGGCGTGGCGCACTGCCATCACCACATCACGGACGGCTTGTGGATTGGCCCCGATGACACCACATGACGCTTCCACGTTGGGACACGAGAGATTGAGCTCGAGGAGGTCGAACCCCTCAACGCCGGCAAGCGTCCGCGCCATACCCTCGAACTCGTTCACGGTCTCGCCCGCGATCGAGAGAAACAGATGCGTCGGAAACGGCAACAGGGTCGGGTACACCGTGTCCAGGAATGCTGCGATCCCTGGATTCTGCAACCCGATGGAGTTGATGAGACCGAACCCGGTATCCACCAGACGTGGCGGCGGATTGCCGATGCGGGCATGGGGGGTGACTGTCTTGGCCGTGAACGCGCCCAGGGCCGTGAGGTCGTAGTGTTCGCGCAGTTCGGTCCCAAAACCGCCGGGGCCTGCAGGGATGATGACCGGACTCACGAAATCGAGCCCAGCAACAGCAACTGTCAGTCCTGCCATGTCCACGACACCTCCCCCTCGGGGAACACCGGCCCGTCGGAACAGACCAGCGCCACGCTGCCGTCCCGCCGCCGGACAGGACAGCCCTTGCACAACCCCTCGCCACACGCCATGCGCTCCTCCAGGGAGACCCAGACGGGACCGCCTCGGTAGCGGTTGGCAAGCATGCGCAGCATGGGTGATGGGCCGCAGGCGAACACCGGACCTGCACTGTGGCTCGCCAGAAATGCATCGGTCACAAACTGCGGGTTCACCGTGACCACCGTCCCGGCCGGGAGGAGCGGGGCCAGGAAGGCCCGTTCTGCGTCACTCGCGACCCCAGCGTAGAACCCGGCCACCGGGCGTGTCGCCGCCACGAACAGCAGCGGAGCCACACCGCACCCTCCCCCGACAAGAAGCGGCGCGGGCACCTCAGGGAACCCATTGCCCAGCGGCCCCTTGACCTGAACCGTCGCGCCCGGCTGAAGCCGCAGGAGCTGCTCCCAAAGCAGTCCCTTGCGCCGGATGAGGAAGCTCGTCGTGCCGGCCTCACGGTCCTGTGCGCAGATCGAGAATGGACGGGGGACGACAGGCCAGTCCCCCACCTTGAGCATCGCAAACTGGCCTGGGCGCACGTCCACGCGCCAGTCCACTGCGAGAAGCAGCAGAGAGCGGTCAGTGGAAAACAACATCTGCCGGATGGTGGCGTCTATCACGCGAGCCTCAGATGTTCATGATGAGTCGACTCTTGGTCTCCATCTCATCCGTGCGGGGTCCATAGGAGATATACGTGATGGGCACGTTGACCTGTTGTTCAATAAACGTCATGTACTTGAGGAAGTTGACGTCATCGGTCGTGCGCCAGCCAGGCAGCTCCTCGTAGACGGGTTCGGCAACGAAGAAATCATGCGAAGTCGATGGGACGTCGCGCACGACCCCGTCGATGCGGTAACCAGTGCACACCCGAACGGTCTTCAGCCCATTGAGCACGTCCGCCTTGGTGATGACAAAACTGGTGAGTCCCGACCGGATGGCAGCATACCGCAACGCCGGCAGGTCCGGCCACCGGACACGGCGTGGCCGGCCGGTGGTAGCGCCGTACTCTTTTCCCCGCTCGCGAATGCCCTGTGCCTCATCACTATCGTCTTCGCTGGGGAACGGACCCTCTCCCACACGGGTCGTGTAGGCCTTGAGGACGCCGGCCACGTCGTCCAGCTCGAAAGTCGAGAACCCGACCGACGAGACACCGTGGGCCATGCAGGACCCCGAGGTGACAAACGGGTACGTCCCAAAGTCCAGGTCGAGCAGCACGCCCTGCGCTCCTTCGAACAACACCGACGTGCTGCGGAAGACGTGCGCCATATCGACCGCTCCGGTAACCTGAACTCCCAGTTCCAGCAACCGATCCCGCTGGCGCATGAGGGCCTCGGCAAGCTCTGCGGGTGGCATGGAAAGCTGGTCTCGGTACAGGTTCTGCTTGATCACCCAGGAGTTCTCCAGACGTTCCATCAGCATCTTCTCGTCAAACAGATGGCACAGCTTGATCCCTTCGCGGGACGCCTTGTCGGTGTACGCCGGCCCGATGCCCCGTCCGGTCGTGCCGATGGGATCAGCGCGCATCGCTTCCAGCAGCTGGTCCTGTTGCTTGTGCCAGGGCAGCACCAGGAAGACTTCCGGGTCGACAGCGAACTTGGCCCCGACGCCGGGGAAATCCTTTGCCAGCACTTCTACCTCTGTCACCAGCTGCTCCAGGTCGACGACCATACCGGCCCCCAGGAAACCGCGGCCTGGTCCATCAGGAAGGATGCACGGCAGCAGGTGATTGACGTACTTCTTGTCCCCTACATAGATGGTATGGCCTGCATTGGCGCCTCCCGCGAAGCGGACGATCCACTCAAAGTCTTTGGCGAAGTAGTTGACGACCTTGCCCTTGCCCTCGTCGCCCCACTGGGCGCCGACCACTGCGACACGTTTCATGATTGTTCCTCCTTTGCATTGTCCAGGCCGAACCGCGCATAGACGGGGCCGATGTTCCTCAGGTAGTACTGTGGGTCAAAGAGCGTGTCCAGTTCTGCTGGGCTCATCAGCGTGATGATACGTGGTTCCGCCAGGCAGAGCTGGTGAAAGTCTGCGTCACCCTCCCATGCTGCCAGGGCAAGGTGCTGGACGAGTGTGTATGCATCCTCGCGACTCATCCCGCCACGCACCAGGGCCAGCATGACACGCTGCGAATACACGAGACCATGCGACGCCGCAAACGTCGCCTGCATCGCCTCGGCATCCACGACGAGCCCGCGCATCAGCCAGATGACACGATCGAGCATGTAATAGGTGGTCATGACTCCGTCGGGCAGGATGACCCGCTCCACCGACGAGTGTGAGATATCACGCTCCTGCCAGAGCGCCACGTCCTCAAAGGCTGCTGTCATGTAGCCTCTCAGTAGACGCGCCATGCCACAGAGACGCTCACAGACGATGGGGTTCTTCTTATGGGGCATGGCGGACGAACCCCGCTGGCCAACCTTGAACGGTTCCTGCGCCTCGTGCACTTCGGTACGCTGCAACAGCCGGACCTCGGTCGCCATGCGTTCGACCTGGGCGCCTACCAAGGCGAGAGCGGCCATGAATGCCGCGTGCTGGTCGCGCGGGACGATCTGGGTCGAGCATTTCGCGCGCTGCAGCCCCAGGCTCCTGAGAGCAATCTCCTCGACACGCGGGTCAATGTTGGCGTAGTTGCCGACTGCGCCCGAGATCTTGCCACAGGCCACTCCATCTGTAGCTGCCGCCAGCCGCTCCTCGTTGCGTTCCGTCTCGGCGAGCCAGGACAGGAACTTGAGGCCAAAGGAGGTGGGTTCGGCATGGACCCCGTGCGTACGGCCGACGGTCACCGTCGTCCGGAAACGCGATGCCTGCCCGGCCAGGACACCCCTCAGCTCGGCCAGCTGGTCAAGCAGAAGTTGGCCGGAACGCTTGAGCGCAATACCCAGCGCTGTGTCCACAACGTCCGATGACGTCATCCCCAGGTGAAAGAACCGAGCGTCGTCCCCCATGTCGCGGGTGGCCGACTTGATAAACGCAATGACGTCGTGGTCGACGGTCGCCTCGATGGCGTGGATGTCCTCGACATCTACCACTGCCGTACGGCGGACGCGGTCTGCCGTTCCGGCAGGCGCCACACCCAGTTCCTCATGCGCTGCAGTGACCGCGCATTCGACCTCAAGCCAACGCTCGTACTGCGCCTGTTCGGTCCAGAGGTCCCGGACCGGCGGAAGTGCATACCGTTCAATCATGTCTGCTCCAGGACGGGCAGATTCGCGTCACTGCCCATGACGATGACAATCTGTGACATGGTAGCCTCCTCGCTGATATGCGGTCAGGGAATGGAAAAACCCCGGTCGCCTGGATTCAGGGCAGCCGGGGTGGTCTCGTCTAGTTGGTATGAGGTCGGAGTCTTTCCTCTGATAGAGGGACAGACCCCACTGTCTCATGGCAGTGGTACCTGGAGAACGCGCTGATCTTCCCGCAGGAGATGGGGCAAGAGTGAAATTCGGGTAACGGCGGTGGTCGCTGATTGTCGAAGTCCAGCCAAGACCATCAAGCGTTCTCCCTTTGAATAGGCGGTCCAGTTCTCCGTCTGGAATAGTTACATTTATATTTTAGCCGACGTCTGGCATCTTGTCAATTCATGCACGTCCGCTGCATCCAGGTATCTGGCCCAGCCCACACCGGCCGTCGGGCATGAAAAAGCGCCGGACGATGAACGCCCGGCGTGGTGATTGTTGTTCAGTTAAAACGTGGAAGACGTTGCCTTACGGCTTCTTCTCCTCCATCACCAGGGTTTCGATGATGTCGTCGACCTTGAAGTCATTGAAGTTCTGCACGCCCATGCCACACTCGTAGCCCTTGAGGACTTCCTTGGCGTCTTCCTTGAAGCGCTTCAGCGAGGAGATGCTGGAGTTGGCATACACGACGACGGCATTGCGGACAACGCGCGCCTTGGCGCCGCGGATGATCTTGCCATCCTCGACCAGGCAGCCGGCGATGGCGCCGACACCGGTGATCTTGAACACGTCTTTGATGCGGGCGCGGCCCTGCACGATCTCTTCGAAGACCGGTTTGGTCAGCCCGGCGATCATCTTGTCGATGGAGTCGCCCAGTTCGAAGATGAGATCATAGGTGCGGATCTGAACTTTCTCGATCGCGGCGACCTTGAGCGCTTCGGCCAGAGGGACGACGTTGAAGCCAACGATGACGGCGTTGCTGGCGGAAGCCAGCAGAACGTCGGACTTCGTAATACCGCCGGTGCCCTCGTGCAGGATCTCGAGCGGAATGGTCTTGGTCTTGACCTTTCTCAGCTCGAACTTGACGGCGTCCAGTGTGGAGAGTGCGTCGGCCTTCAGGATGAGAGTGAGTTTCTTCTTGTCCAACGCCTCTTCTTCGTTGAACAACTCGTCCAGCGTCAGCGGCTTCTTCTGTTCCTGCGCCAGGAACGCAAGGCGCTCCTTTTGCCGTTTCTCGTCGATGATCATGCGGCACGAGTCCACGTCTTCCACCATATGGAAGACCTCGCCGGCCTCGGGCAGTTCCGACAGACCCATGACCTCGATGGGCATGAGCGCCTTCGCTTCGCGCAGGTTCGCGCCTGCCTCGTTGGTCATGCGCTTGATCTTGCCCACACAGTCGCCAACGCGGATATCGTCACCAACATGGAGTGTTCCGGTCTGCACGAGCAGGCGAGTCAGGACGCCGATGTTCTTGTCGACGCGCGCCTCGATGACAGAGCCCGACGCTTCGACGGAGGACCGGGTCTTGAGTCCTGCCATCTCCGCCTGCAGGAGGATCATGTCCAGCAGTTCGTCCACACCCTTGCCGGTCTTGGCCGACACAGGAAGGAAGACGGAGTCTCCACCCCAGTCATCGGGCTGCAGACCACGGTCCGCCAGCTGTTGCTTGACGCGCTCGGGGTTTGCCTCGGGCTTATCGATCTTGTTCATGGCAACGATAATCGGGACCTTGGCCGCCTTTGCGTGGTCAAGTGCCTCGAGGGTCTGTTCCTTGACACCCTCTTCGGCGGCGACGACCAGGATGACCACATCGGTGACCTGCGAGCCCTTGAGGCGCATCGAGGTGAATGCCTCATGGCCGGGAGTATCGATGAAAATAATGGTCTTGCCTTTGACCTGGACCTCGTAGGCACCGATCTTCTGGGTGATGCCACCCTTCTCACGGCTGGCGACGCTACTCTTGCGGATGAAATCCAGCAAGCTTGCTGGATTTCATCCGCAAGAGTAGCGTCGCCAGCCGTGAGAAGGGTGGCATCACCCAGAAGATCGGTGCCTACGAGGTCCAGGTCAAAGGCAAGACCATTATTTTCATCGATACTCCCGGCCATGAGGCATTCACCTCGATGCGCCTCAAGGGCTCGCAGGTCACCGATGTGGTCATCCTGGTCGTCGCCGCCGAAGAGGGTGTCAAGGAACAGACCCTCGAGGCACTTGACCACGCAAAGGCGGCCAAGGTCCCGATTATCGTTGCCATGAACAAGATCGATAAGCCCGAGGCAAACCCCGAGCGCGTCAAGCAACAGCTGGCGGACCGTGGTCTGCAGCCCGATGACTGGGGTGGAGACTCCGTCTTCCTTCCTGTGTCGGCCAAGACCGGCAAGGGTGTGGACGAACTGCTGGACATGATCCTCCTGCAGGCGGAGATGGCAGGACTCAAGACCCGGTCCTCCGTCGAAGCGTCGGGCTCTGTCATCGAGGCGCGCGTCGACAAGAACATCGGCGTCCTGACTCGCCTGCTCGTGCAGACCGGAACACTCCATGTTGGTGACGATATCCGCGTTGGCGACTGTGTGGGCAAGATCAAGCGCATGACCAACGAGGCAGGCGCGAACCTGCGCGAAGCGAAGGCGCTCATGCCCATCGAGGTCATGGGTCTGTCGGAACTGCCCGAGGCCGGCGAGGTCTTCCATATGGTGGAAGACGTGGACTCGTGCCGCATGATCATCGACGAGAAACGGCAAAAGGAGCGCCTTGCGTTCCTGGCGCAGGAACAGAAGAAGCCGCTGACGCTGGACGAGTTGTTCAACGAAGAAGAGGCGTTGGACAAGAAGAAACTCACTCTCATCCTGAAGGCCGACGCACTCTCCACACTGGACGCCGTCAAGTTCGAGCTGAGAAAGGTCAAGACCAAGACCATTCCGCTCGAGATCCTGCACGAGGGCACCGGCGGTATTACGAAGTCCGACGTTCTGCTGGCTTCCGCCAGCAACGCCGTCATCGTTGGCTTCAACGTCGTCCCTCTGGCCGAAGCGCTCAAGGTCGCCGCGATCGAGAAAGTTCAGATCCGCACCTATGATCTCATCTTCGAACTGGGCGACTCCATCGACAAGATGATCGCCGGGCTGACCAAACCGGTCTTCGAAGAGATCGTGCAGGGCCGCGCCCGCATCAAAGACGTGTTCAAGATCACCGGTGTCGGCGCCATCGCCGGCTGCCTGGTCGAGGATGGCAAGATCATCCGCGGCGCCAAGGCGCGCGTTGTCCGCAATGCCGTCGTCGTGTATGCCAACTCCAGCATCTCCTCGCTGAAGCGCTTCAAGGAAGACGCCAAGGAAGTCCTCAAGGGCTACGAGTGTGGCATGGGCGTGCAGAACTTCAATGACTTCAAGGTCGACGACATCATCGAAACCCTGGTGATGGAGGAGAAGAAGCCGTAAGGCAACGTCTTCCACGTTTTAACTGAACAACAATCACCACGCCGGGCGTTCATCGTCCGGCGCTTTTTCATGCCCGACGGCCGGTGTGGGCTGGGCCAGATACCTGGATGCAGCGGACGTGCATGAATTGACAAGATGCCAGACGTCGGCTAAAATATAAATGTAACTATTCCAGACGGAGAACTGGACCGCCTATTCAAAGGGAGAACGCTTGATGGTCTTGGCTGGACTTCGACAATCAGCGACCACCGCCGTTACCCGAATTTCACTCTTGCCCCATCTCCTGCGGGAAGATCAGCGCGTTCTCCAGGTACCACTGCCATGAGACAGTGGGGTCTGTCCCTCTATCAGAGGAAAGACTCCGACCTCATACCAACTAGACGAGACCACCCCGGCTGCCCTGAATCCAGGCGACCGGGGTTTTTCCATTCCCTGACCGCATATCAGCGAGGAGGCTACCATGTCACAGATTGTCATCGTCATGGGCAGTGACGCGAATCTGCCCGTCCTGGAGCAGACATGATTGAACGGTATGCACTTCCGCCGGTCCGGGACCTCTGGACCGAACAGGCGCAGTACGAGCGTTGGCTTGAGGTCGAATGCGCGGTCACTGCAGCGCATGAGGAACTGGGTGTGGCGCCTGCCGGAACGGCAGACCGCGTCCGCCGTACGGCAGTGGTAGATGTCGAGGACATCCACGCCATCGAGGCGACCGTCGACCACGACGTCATTGCGTTTATCAAGTCGGCCACCCGCGACATGGGGGACGACGCTCGGTTCTTTCACCTGGGGATGACGTCATCGGACGTTGTGGACACAGCGCTGGGTATTGCGCTCAAGCGTTCCGGCCAACTTCTGCTTGACCAGCTGGCCGAGCTGAGGGGTGTCCTGGCCGGGCAGGCATCGCGTTTCCGGACGACGGTGACCGTCGGCCGTACGCACGGGGTCCATGCCGAACCCACCTCCTTTGGCCTCAAGTTCCTGTCCTGGCTCGCCGAGACGGAACGCAACGAGGAGCGGCTGGCGGCAGCTACAGATGGAGTGGCCTGTGGCAAGATCTCGGGCGCAGTCGGCAACTACGCCAACATTGACCCGCGTGTCGAGGAGATTGCTCTCAGGAGCCTGGGGCTGCAGCGCGCGAAATGCTCGACCCAGATCGTCCCGCGCGACCAGCACGCGGCATTCATGGCCGCTCTCGCCTTGGTAGGCGCCCAGGTCGAACGCATGGCGACCGAGGTCCGGCTGTTGCAGCGTACCGAAGTGCACGAGGCGCAGGAACCGTTCAAGGTTGGCCAGCGGGGTTCGTCCGCCATGCCCCATAAGAAGAACCCCATCGTCTGTGAGCGTCTCTGTGGCATGGCGCGTCTACTGAGAGGCTACATGACAGCAGCCTTTGAGGACGTGGCGCTCTGGCAGGAGCGTGATATCTCACACTCGTCGGTGGAGCGGGTCATCCTGCCCGACGGAGTCATGACCACCTATTACATGCTCGATCGTGTCATCTGGCTGATGCGCGGGCTCGTCGTGGATGCCGAGGCGATGCAGGCGACGTTTGCGGCGTCGCATGGTCTCGTGTATTCGCAGCGTGTCATGCTGGCCCTGGTGCGTGGCGGGATGAGTCGCGAGGATGCATACACACTCGTCCAGCACCTTGCCCTGGCAGCATGGGAGGGTGACGCAGACTTTCACCAGCTCTGCCTGGCGGAACCACGTATCATCACGCTGATGAGCCCAGCAGAACTGGACACGCTCTTTGACCCACAGTACTACCTGAGGAACATCGGCCCCGTCTATGCGCGGTTCGGCCTGGACAATGCAAAGGAGGAACAATCATGAAACGTGTCGCAGTGGTCGGCGCCCAGTGGGGCGACGAGGGCAAGGGCAAGGTCGTCAACTACTTCGCCAAAGACTTTGAGTGGATCGTCCGCTTCGCGGGAGGCGCCAATGCAGGCCATACCATCTATGTAGGGGACAAGAAGTACGTCAATCACCTGCTGCCGTGCATCCTTCCTGATGGACCAGGCCGCGGTTTCCTGGGGGCCGGTATGGTCGTCGACCTGGAGCAGCTGGTGACAGAGGTAGAAGTGCTGGCAAAGGATTTCCCCGGCGTCGGGGCCAAGTTCGCTGTCGACCCGGAAGTCTTCCTGGTGCTGCCCTGGCACAAGCAACAGGACCAGCTGCTGGAAGCGATGCGCGCTGATCCCATCGGCACGACCGGACGGGGCATCGGGCCGGCGTACACCGACAAGGCGTCCCGCGAAGGGATCAAGCTGTGCCATCTGTTTGACGAGAAGATGCTGATGGAACGTCTGGAGAACTCCTGGGTGATCAAGCAGAACCTGTACCGAGACCAGCTTTCCATGCCACCCGCAGAGCTTGCCGAGGCCCTCATGCGCCAGCGGGATCGGTTGCTGGAACTGGGAGTTCAGGTTACCGGAGCGGTCGATATGGCGCACGTCTTCCGCAGCACGTCGGTGTTGTTCGAAGGAGCGCAGGGCGTGCTGCTCGACCTGGACTTTGGGACGTACCCGTTTGTCACCTCGGGGTCCTGCATGGCCCACGGTGTCTCGTCGGTCGGGTTCTCGACTTTCGAGCTGGACGACGTGGCCGGCGTCCTCAAGGCCTACACGACCCGTGTGGGAGAGGGTCCGTTCCCCAGCGAAGACGATAGTGATGAGGCACAGGGCATTCGCGAGCGGGGAAAAGAGTACGGCGCTACCACCGGCCGGCCACGCCGTGTCCGGTGGCCGGACCTGCCGGCGTTGCGGTATGCTGCCATCCGGTCGGGACTCACCAGTTTTGTCATCACCAAGGCGGACGTGCTCAATGGGCTGAAGACCGTTCGGGTGTGCACTGGTTACCGCATCGACGGGGTCGTGCGCGACGTCCCATCGACTTCGCATGATTTCTTCGTTGCCGAACCCGTCTACGAGGAGCTGCCTGGCTGGCGCACGACCGATGACGTCAACTTCCTCAAGTACATGACGTTTATTGAACAACAGGTCAACGTGCCCATCACGTATATCTCCTATGGACCCCGCACGGATGAGATGGAGACCAAGAGTCGACTCATCATGAACATCTGAGGCTCGCGTGATAGACGCCACCATCCGGCAGATGTTGTTTTCCACTGACCGCTCTCTGCTGCTTCTCGCAGTGGACTGGCGCGTGGACGTGCGCCCAGGCCAGTTTGCGATGCTCAAGGTGGGGGACTGGCCTGTCGTCCCCCGTCCATTCTCGATCTGCGCACAGGACCGTGAGGCCGGCACGACGAGCTTCCTCATCCGGCGCAAGGGACTGCTTTGGGAGCAGCTCCTGCGGCTTCAGCCGGGCGCGACGGTTCAGGTCAAGGGGCCGCTGGGCAATGGGTTCCCTGAGGTGCCCGCGCCGCTTCTTGTCGGGGGAGGGTGCGGTGTGGCTCCGCTGCTGTTCGTGGCGGCGACACGCCCGGTGGCCGGGTTCTACGCTGGGGTCGCGAGTGACGCAGAACGGGCCTTCCTGGCCCCGCTCCTCCCGGCCGGGACGGTGGTCACGGTGAACCCGCAGTTTGTGACCGATGCATTTCTGGCGAGCCACAGTGCAGGTCCGGTGTTCGCCTGCGGCCCATCACCCATGCTGCGCATGCTTGCCAACCGCTACCGAGGCGGTCCCGTCTGGGTCTCCCTGGAGGAGCGCATGGCGTGTGGCGAGGGGTTGTGCAAGGGCTGTCCTGTCCGGCGGCGGGACGGCAGCGTGGCGCTGGTCTGTTCCGACGGGCCGGTGTTCCCCGAGGGGGAGGTGTCGTGGACATGGCAGGACTGACAGTTGCTGTTGCTGGGCTCGATTTCGTGAGTCCGGTCATCATCCCTGCAGGCCCCGGCGGTTTTGGGACCGAACTGCGCGAACACTACGACCTCACGGCCCTGGGCGCGTTCACGGCCAAGACAGTCACCCCCCATGCCCGCATCGGCAATCCGCCGCCACGTCTGGTGGATACCGGGTTCGGTCTCATCAACTCCATCGGGTTGCAGAATCCAGGGATCGCAGCATTCCTGGACACGGTGTACCCGACCCTGTTGCCGTTTCCGACGCATCTGTTTCTCTCGATCGCGGGCGAGACCGTGAACGAGTTCGAGGGTATGGCGCGGACGCTTGCCGGCGTTGAGGGGTTCGACCTCCTCGAGCTCAATCTCTCGTGTCCCAACGTGGAAGCGTCATGTGGTGTCATCGGGGCCAATCCACAAGCCGTCCGTGATGTGGTGATGGCAGTGCGCCACGCCTTCCCGGACAGACCGATCGCCGCCAAGTTGCCCTTCGAGGTCCCCGACGTGCCAGGGGCTGTGCGCGCATGCGAGCAGGCAGGCATCGATGTTCTCACACTGTTCAACTGTCCCCAGGCCGCGCGCTTCGATGTGACGACAGGGAAGCCGTTCCTTGCCCGGGTCACCGGAGGGTTCTCGGGACCAGCGCTCAAGCCTCTGACCCTCGCCAAGCTCCTGGTTGTCCGCTCACTGACACACCTCCCCATCATCGGGATGGGCGGAGCGTGGACTGCTGATGATGTGCTGGAGTTCCGGTGTGCCGGGGCCGATCTGGTGGGTATGGGACTGCATACGCTGCAGGACCCGGTGGAGGTCTGTGTTATCGCGAGGAATCTCGGTTCCTAATGGCCGTAGTCTCGCCTCTGTCGTCCTCGTGTAGGTGGGGACCCACATCGTCATGCAAGGATACATGAGGGGGTGACGGAGGTAGACGATTCACACCCGTGGAGGGCTGGACATGACGAGCCTGCTCCACGAGAGTGTCCTCTGCCAGGACTGACTGGATAAGATCTGCCAAATCGAATGTCATGGTATGGTTGACAAGAAGAGCGAATAGTTGTACAGCATAGGCATCGTACTGTAGAGGGCAGGATTGGCAAGAAGGAAGGGCCAATATCGGTTATCAGCAGGATGGTCGGAGGGGGGAGTAAGAACATGCACACCGAATATGCTGAAAAGCAGCGATCGGGCTACACTAGCTGTATTCTCTTTCTCTTCTTGATGCTCGGTGTCACCGCGGTACTTGCAAGGAGTCTCTTTGTTCCCTGGCCAGATCGCGTGGTGGCCACAGTGATGTGGTTCATATTCGGGTCAATGGTGGCGACCATATTGTGCTTGGCAGGTCGGGTATTCCTCGTCCTTTGTTCTCTCCCCCATATGCGGTATGAGCTGCGGGACGACGCACTGTACCTCATCCTTGGTCCCTGGAAGAGCAGGATCCCCTACAACAGCATCACTGACGTTGTCCGCAAGGATCTGGCGTTTAGCGTTCTCTCCAGTTTCCGTATGCCAGGGATTGCTGTGTTTGACGTCGCCTATTCTGACGAAGGTAGCGTGCGCATGTACTCCACGCATGTACTCCACGCATGCACTCACGGATGTCACCCTGATCAAGACCAGAGACGGCAAGAAGTACGGAATCTCGCCAGCAGATCCGAATGGCTTCGTGCAGGCATTGAAACTGGAGATGGGTCATGAGGTCACAACGAGTGGGGTGAAAGATGTTTCAGTCGCTCCCAAGCTGGCTCCACGACATCTTGGATGGGTCGCGTGGCTCTCCTTGTCTTTCGCTGCTGCAACGCTCATCATCAGTCTGGTGATGTTCTCCCGCCTCCCAACAACGCTTGTCATTCACTGGGACCTCTTGGGCATGCCGAATGGTTCTCTTCCCCGTTTCTGGGGAGCCTTCCTCATTCCTTTCCTGTCCCTCGTGTTTGCTCTTGTTCCCCTGACACTTCCTGACAGCACCGGAACGGGTCGAAAGACCTGGTATGTCCTTGTCGTTTCCGTCCTCGGCATCCTGTTTCTCTGTCAGCTCTTCCTACTGCTCTGGAATACGGGGAGCGGCACAACCCTGGGCAAGGTTTTCATGCCGCTCCTCATCATTCTGATCGCTGGTTCTATCGCCATACAACTCATCTACATTCTTCGTATTGAACGGCAAGGCAAGCATCCCGCGGCTAAGTAGACTTACTGTTTTCAATCATTGTTTCGATGCTAATGGAATGTACAGGAGGGATGGCATGAAGAAAGTTGTGGCTGTTTTGGCGGTCCTGCTTATTGCAGGCGTCGTGTTGACTGGCTGTTCTGTAAAAGCCCTGAAGGAAAGTGATGTCAGCTTTGCAGACGGGATGGTAGAGAATGTGCTCGTCGCTGAAACTGAGAGAAACTATGATATGTGGTCGAAAGATATGGATGATACGATGCTGAAAGCTGCACCAAAAAATACGTTTCAAGAGGGAATGGACTCAATTCGAGGGAAAATTGGCGAATATGTTGCAGGATCGAAGAAGTTCTCAGCAGCAGCCGAATCGAAAGAAAGTATCAGCGTTCAGTATGTGGCTAAATTTACAAATGAAGAACAGGTTAAAGTGACAATCGCTTTCAAAGACGTTAATGGGCAGAAGAAAATCATAGGAGAAGGATACGATTCTCAGAAGCTTCGTGGCAAATAGCGTTCTGAGGAGACGGGAGGGTGCCTAAATGGTAAGAACTTCATCGATCATCTTCATCTCGATCAGTCTGTTGTTGAGCCTTGTGCTTCCTGTTGTGGCGGCGGTTGTTCTGCACAAGAAACTCCAGTTTGCATGGAAATCGGCGCTCGTGGGTGCACTGGTCTTCGTTGTCTTCCAGATTCTGACCAGGATCCCATTGCTGGGATATCTGCAGTACAACCTGTGGTATCAAGCATTTTCCATGAGCTATCCAATCATTGCACTCTTGTTGGTCGCGCTGTCGGCAGGGCTGTTTGAGGAAATCGGGCGGTATATCGGATTCAGACTCCTCTTGCGAAGACATCTGGACTGGGAGGGTGGAATTGCTTATGGTATTGGGCATGGAGGACTCGAATCGCTCTACATTGGCACAGCTTTTCTGAACTATCTCATCTATTCATTCCTGATAAACGCGGGGAAAGTGCCTCCTCAACTGCCAACATCTGTCATCTCGGCCCTCACGGATACCGCCCCCCCAATGTTTGTCGTTGGCGGGATTGAAAGGGTGCTTGCCTTCGTAGTTCAGATTGGACTGTCACTTGTCGTCCTCTACGGAATCAAGTCCAGGAGGAGTGCCTTCCTTCTCCTTGCAATCGCCATTCATACTCTTCTGGACTTTGGCGCGATCATGTTCGCAAGAAGCACAATGGTTGGGGGAACGCTTATTGGGGAAACCTATCTGGCGGTATTCGCAGCTGCAAGTCTCGTGTGGATCCTGAAGTCAAAGAGACTCTTCATCGAAAAGGAGCCTCTTGATCCTGAGCAGAGTTGAACCGCCGGCTTCCTAGACAACGTAGATTTTCTGTGTCTTCCGGCCCAGCTGATACTTTCCTTCTCTGTCGTTCCCGCGAAGACGGGGACCCACACTCTGCTGCAGAATGATGGAGAAAACGCGATATACTACTGCGATGAAAACGGATGTGGGTGAGTGTGTAGAATGTGACGGAAGCAGCCTGGAGGATTCTCTCCAGGACGAACTGCAGCGGCAGTATGACAAGGCTTTTGCATTGTCTGACAGGGACGCCCGCGCGGCGAAAATCATGGCAGACGAGGTCTACGCGAAAGCCGGTGATGCGAAGAGTCCATACTGGCAGGGCCTGTCCCGGTACCTCGCGGGCTTCTGTTTCTACAACCTCAGTGAGTATGACAACGCCATGGAAGAATTCGAGCATGGCGACCAGATTGCCCAGGAGCACAATCTTCCCAACCTTGTGATCAAGTTCCGCAATGGATATGGGGCAATCTTCTCGCGACTCGGACGGTACCATGATGCTATAGAGCAGTTCGCGGAGGGCCTGAAGAAGGCCAGGGAAATGGGTCTGACGAGTGATACAGGCCATTTCCTCATCAACATCGGGGAGGCCTCACTTCTTATGGGGGATGCCGCCCAGGCGCTGTCCTTCGAGTTGGAGGCCGAGGAGCTCATCCCGGAACTGGTCGGCGAAAGCAGATATGCCATCGATGTCTACTACAACCTCGCTGAAGCACAGTCCAGGAGCGGTCGAATAGAGGACGCAGAACGGTCGTACCGCCGAAGTCTCGAGACTGCTACGATGGTTGGCAATACGCTCTCCGAGGTGAAAGCGCGCGTTCGCCTCGGCTCCATTCTCGCGGATCGCGGTCACGAAGCCGAAGCGCTTGCTGTCATCGAAGAGACTCTCCAGTTAAGCAGGCGTTCTGGTTTTTCCCTTCAGGAGGTGGCCTCGCTCCTTGCCTGGGGACGCATCGAACTGAACCTTGGCCGTCTGGAAGAGGCGACCCGTCACTATGAGATAGCGGTCGAGATAGCCGACAGCCACAGGATGGGGGATCTGCTACCTTCTGCTCTCGAATCGCTCTCTACTGCCAAAGCAGCCATGAATCGCTTCGACGAGGCGTATCACCACCTCCAGAAATCGGTCGAAGCGGCACGTGCATGGTCGAGTTCGGAGACGACCAGGATCTTGGCCGGGATGGCAACAGGATATCGGCTTGAGAAAGTGAAGCGCGAAGCCGAAGCCGAAAAGGTTCGACGTGAGTGGCTCGAATCCGCAAACGAGCGTCTCCGGATCGTGACCAGTATCGGGCGGAGTCTCACGCAGAGCCTCGAACCCAGGGACATCCTCACGCGGATGTGGAACGAGCTCTCAACGTCGATCGACCTCAAGTCTCTGGGATTTGGCATCTACAGCGCCGATTCGGAGGCTATCGAGTTTCCGGGATGGATTGAGTTTGGTGCCCTGCAGGAGGCATTCTCGGTCTTTCTGAGCGACGAATCCAGTCTTGCTGCGCTCTGCGTGCGAGAGAAGCGCGTTCTTTACTATGCAACGTCAGATGAGGCGCAGTCAGCTCTTGGCGATCGTCCGATCATTACGTTTGAGCCGACATCGGTCAGGCCGGAGACGATCCTGTATCTTCCGCTGTTCAGGGAGAATGATATTGTTGGTGTGATGACAGTGCAGAGTACCCGAGACCACGCATATTCGGACGATATCATCGAGATGCTCGAGGCGATCGCCTCGTTCACCGCGATTGCTGTCGAGAACGCGCGCATCATGATCCGGTTGAATGAGATGAATCAGACCATATCGGGAGAGAAAGAGCAGGTCGAGAAGGTCGCTCTCGCATCTTCCTGGCTGGCCGAACACGACAGCCTGACAGGACTGTCCAACAGGCGCTTTCTCGAGAGGGTCCTCGACGAGAACATTCGGTTGGCGACACTTGAAGACCATAGCATAGCGGTGTTCTTCGCCGACCTCGACGATTTCAAGAAGGTGAACGACGTCTACGGGCATGACGTCGGCGACCGCGTTCTTGTGGCTGCCGCGGAACGCCTGGTCTCCGTGTTTCGAGACGGGGACTACGTCGCACGCGTCGGGGGAGACGAGTTCGTCGTCGCTGCGCCCGGCGTGAAGGATGTGAGAAGCATTGCGTCGATGGCGGACAAGGTAGTCGCATCATTCGATGAACCGCTCGCGATCACTGAGGGCCCGATATCGGTCAGCATGTCAATTGGTGTCGCTCTGTTCCCCGAGCACGGGCACAGCAGCCAGGAGTTGATCAGGCGCGCCGACGAAGCGATGTACTTGATCAAGCGGACAGGGAAAGGGGCATGGTGCCTGTGGTCGGCTTCCGCGCGTTCTGATGAGCCACCGAGCTCTTCGAGAATGCTTGGGCAATCTGTGGTATAATCACTGTGTAACACTTCTTACACGTGGGGGATACGCCCCTCGTATGGGAGAAAAGTACTTGGGGGTGCTGGGGTTCGACAGATACGTGAGGTGCAGGGTTGCAGGTAGAGGACGACAGTTGGCCTCTTTAAACATCTGTCACAAAAAAACAAGCCAATAACAATTACGCTCTAGCTGCCTAAGCGCGGCTAGCGTCTCTCTGGACCGTCCATCCCTGGGTCCGTCAGGGGCGCGTCTATAGGGGTCTCGAAGGCGAGGGTCGTTCCCGTTCCTTGCCAGAGAGTACCAAACGGGAAATCGTGCAGAGCGGGGCGTCGACTCCCGGCCGAGCGCAAGGTATAACAGCCGACTAAACCTGTAGTAGCGCTGTATTTAACGTATTTGGACGCGAGTTCAACTCTCGCCACCTCCACCATGAACAGAACAACCCGCCCACCGGCACCCCAGCCGGTGGGTTTTTTCATTTCCGGCGCCGCCGCTCCCCTAAGAAAAGAGTCATCGCGAAAACCGTTTAGCAAAACCGGACCATCTTCGTTATAGTAATGGGAGGGCAAAGAGTAATCAGCGGAAGGGGGGGACATATGTATCGAAGAACAATTCAAAGGCTTCTCTGTGTGTGCCTCATCGCGCTGCTTGGCCTTGTGACAGTGGGATGCAAGGGTTCTGTGGACTCCGACGGGACTGGTACTCCCACTACTCCCAGTACTCCAGAAAGCCCCGTCAGCACAGGACCGCGTGCCTGGATGGCTCAGGACAGGACCAAGACTCAAGAGGGAGACATGCCAGCGGCGAAGGAGATGTGCGAGAGCCTGATGCGCGACTCGTACGCAGCCAAGAAGAAGTCCGTCTCCGTTGACCTCACCCGGTACATCATCGACCCCAACCTGCTTAAGTATTCTGAATTCAAGCTGAAGCAAGAGGCCTACAACCAGATTATTACGCACGTGGACGTCTCCATCGCCAAAGAAGAGGTGCATGACACCTATCTCTATCTGAAGCTTGCGGCCAGGGTCTACAATGATATCGGTGGCCATAACGGTGAAACAATGGACTTCCTGGTAAAGAACGCAGGCGGTCGGCTGGTCGTTGCGGATTGGGGCGCGCTGGGAGGACCGGGCGGCAAGAGCTTCTTCGATTTTATGCATCGCCGGCAGTGGCCGGTAACGAACCCCACGATCTGGGAAGACCCCGCGAAGGTGAAAGCCCTGTTCGCAGAGGTAGGGATCCAGTAAGAAGACAATAAAGAGCAGGAACAACTGCGGCGGCTGCGCATTGGTTTCTGATACAGGAGGCATCGTTGTCTTGACTGGTGCAGCTTACGGGCGTTGAACCCGTGAGCTGCTTTGCTGTATAATTCGGGTGCGAACTATTCATAAGCTCCGTATAGGGAGACATTGCATGAATACGGGAAAGCTGGATTTATTCTATTTTGGTGACATTGGCAAATACGATGCATTTAATCCTGCTTACGTTTGCGCGCAGGAATATGCAGCAGAGACGCTCTTTCAGATAGCTTCCCGTGCTCCCTATGAGCTTTCAGAAGCGGAAATTGCCCGGCTCCTGGGAGTTGAACAGGAAATCCTGCGACCCGTTGTCGACTCTCTGCTCAGGATCAGAGCCATCGAACGCAGAGATGATACATACAGGGTTTGCTTTCCCGTATTTCTCCAGGGTGATGTCCAACAAATGACAGGCATATTGTCCAGTGTGGGCGATTCCATTGTAAGAACACTTGAACAGCTGAACAGTCAATTGGTGCCGATAGCACAGCGGTTCAGATGCCACAAGCAGTTTGGTGTAGGTCGAATTCTGTATCATGTGATTTGTGACTCTGTATTTGACGACAGAGCGTTTGCCTACTTTGAGAAGGAGAAACTGCTATGCACTTCAAAACCACAACCGGGCAATCGCGATTATCTCATGATCGGATATGAAGCGTGTGAGGAAGTCGCACAGAGTAGTAACTTACTGCTTTGCAGCAGCAACAACTATGCCTGCGACGGGATCCGTTTCAACAGCTTGGGTGATTCATGCGGTCGCAGAAAAGATATGTATCGCTTCACGCGCATCTTTGATTCGGAGCCCCATGAACTAGCGCAGTTTCTTGATAGGTCCGAGGATATTGGAATGCTGCTGTCGTCTGATATGGAAAGTATTGCTTCCAGGTGCAGCAGCATGGTGAAAAGAATGGTCTCGACTGATGTGTATTGGACCGATCTAGCCGAGGATGCAGAAACAGCCTTGCTGCTCTCGGAATTGGGATATGTCAGTGGCAGACAAGAGAATAACCACATATCAATGATGGTTCCTGTGTTCTATCAGGATGAGCAGCCGTTAATCACTGCAGTCGGTGACATCGTCTTGCCTCAAATAGACAATGCTGTTAAGCGAGCATTTGATTCCTTTTCACTGCGCACAGGCAATTTCACGGCAGTCAGGCATATGGTCGATATCGGAGAAATCGGGAACGAATTGTGGCATCAGATCTTCGGATTGACAAACGAGCATTTGGCTAAAACGGGGTTTGTTGACAAGCCACAGCATATTGATGGACAAGGCAGATTCTTCAGAAGCATAAGAGTGGAATCGTAGAATAGTGTGGATCATGAGCGCGATCTCCACGCGCATCCGTTCTGTCAATACCAAACAACGAGCAAAACAGCTCGCCGACAGAGGCCACACCGTCGACAGAAGATGCTGTATCACTTGAACAGAACAACTCGCCCGCCGGGCATCCCAGCCAGCGGGCTTTTCCATTGCCGAGCGAGCAGTTGCTCTCGGAAAGCGGTGCCGTGGATCGAGTCCAACAGTCGTCGGCCCTCTGGGTCCATCAACCGGCGGTTGATGGACGGCGTTGAGAGAAGCTTACTTGTGCGCGTTGTAGAATGCTTTCAACTCCGCTTTCTTGTCTGCAGGTAGATCGCCCTTTCTGATTCCCCGGATCGCGCCCTCCAGGGCGTACAGCCTGTGAATGCATGCGGAGTCGTCAATTGCCTTGATCCTCAGCCATGCTTCCTTGCTGCCGAGCTCCTTCAATTCGGCAAACGTCTCTATACGGACGGCGTTCAGCTGTTCTTCGACTACTTTGCCGATATTGGGAAGTTCAGACAATTCGCCCACGTCACTCACCTCCAGCCATGAAACTGCTTCCTGGCTCACAGAGCTCGATCCTTTACCACATCCACTATAATGGAACATCGTCAGATCGAAAGGAGAGTGGTTATGAGCGAGAAGGAGATCATGCTTTCCGGTGGTATGTATGATTGCCTGGACAAGGAACTGGTGCGCGGGCGCGACCGGGCGCACGTGCTTGCCCAACAACTGAACGCGTTGCCTGCGGACGACCATGTTGGGGCGCGAAAGACTCACGCGTGAACTGCTGGACGTTACGGGCCCGAACGTCTACATAGAGAAAGGTTTCCAGTGCGAGTATGGCGACAACATTCGCGTGGGGCCAACTTCTACTGCAACTTCAACTGTGTGATGGTCGACTGCAGCACCATCACCGTCGGCGACAACACCATGATGGTCCCAATGTGATCGTCTGCACCGCGACACACTCGGTCAAGGCGGCGGAGCGCTGTAATCCCGGGGGCCGTGAATACGCCCTGCCCATACGAATCGGCAGCTAGGTCTGGATCGGTGCCGATGCGATCATCAATCCCGGCGTCACGATCGGTGACCGGGCGGTCATCGCCTCCGGTGCCGTGGTCACGAGAGATGTCCCCGCCGATACCCTGGTGGCAGGAGTCCCGGCTGTTTCCAAGAAGCACATCGACAACGAAGTAGCACAACAACACTAGAGAACTCCCTCGCTGTTCTGTGCTTCCCGACAGCTAAGGGGGCATGGTTGACCGTCTACACCCGCACGAAAGAGTATCTGATCTGCTTGGCAGTTCATTCTTGCTGGAAAATCGCGTTCTTGCATGTAGAATAGTGCAGTAAAGTATCAACCTAGAGGGGGGTTATGGGGAAAACCAATGCTTCTTCTTCTGCCTTTGGATGGGACTTTCAAGTCAACGCGGCTATCGTGTTGATGCTTCAGAACATTAGAGACGCTCGTTCAGTAAAGGTTGAAAGCATCAAGGAAGACATTGAAATCGAACTGAGGAATAGGAAGAAGATCTACTCTCAGGCAAAATCTGTGTTCAGGACGGATGATTATTCTCATGTCAAAGACAAAATGCGAGATGGGTTAAGAACTCTTAATGAAGATGCGAAATCGGCCGACGCTGAAGAACTTATATACATTACTAACTCCCCCAATCCATTCGGTGACATTCAAACAATTCCTTTCTTCTATGGTTTTGCGGTCAATGGCTTTGCACAATTGCCGGAATCATGTCAGCTAGCGATTAAGGGGATTCTCGTTTCTCAAGGATATGAGTCTATCGATCCGAGTCAATTCAAGTTATATGTCTTGCCCTTTTCTGGTGACGAAGAGAATCGCTATCGTGTTATCAAAGAGAGAATCTACGAGTTCCTAGATAGGGTTCAAATGGGTAACACTGGTCTTGGTCAGAGGATACTGGAAATATGGCAGCGTAGCTTTGTCATGAACGCTTCTCAACACGATTGTGCCATGTTCATTTCAAAAGAGAGATTCCTTTGGCCTCTAATTGTTTTGAGATGTGATTTGAAAGAGACGGACAATGTATTGACAAATTACGACGATGGCGAAATTGAAGAAATCACGAGGCGATACCGAGACGTCATATGTAACAATGTAGAGAGGTTTGAGTTCGTAACAAAAGTCATGGCTGATTACAGCAATTATCCTGCTCCATCCAGCAAAGATCGCGTCCAATTGTTTGTTGATACAAACTGGGGAAATTACGGGTCTGAGTTTGATATTGGCGATGCTCCGCCGTATATTCTGGAAATTGTTGTCAAATTAGCCGTGGGGAAAGTCCTGCAAACGCGTTTCACCATAGACGCCATCAGAAAGGAAACAGGTCTATGAGATTCGAATCTCTCAGAATCAAGCAAGGCTTGTTCGAAAGGGAGTTCTCGTTTCAAGCCGGCGTCAACATAGTCCATAGCAAGACGAACAGCGTTGGCAAGACGACCTTGCTAAGGCTTCTGATCTACTCGCTTGGTTATTCGATTCCCAGCATGAGAGGATTGGATTTTCGTGATTGTGAGCTCTTCGCGAAGATCGTCAACGACTCTGGCAAAGTCTGCCAGCTATACAGACAACAGGATTATGTAACGTTTACTTCCGACGGCATTGAGGCGGGTTATTCCATGCCCAATGATATATATGAGCTCCATAAAGGCATCTTTGGTATTGATAATAGAGACGTCATTGACAATCTCTTAGGAGCATTCTATGTGGACCAAGAAAAAGGATGGACCCTACTTAACAGAGGCAAGGCTATAGGGAATAACCATTTCAGTATTGAAGGGCTAATTCTTGGTTTGTCTGATCGTTCCTGCGATACTTTGGAAAAGCGACTAAGAGAAATAGCGAGAGAATTGCAGAAGTATCGATACATGCGCGATATGTCTAAGTACCAACGTGAGATCAACGATCTTGGTGAGAACTCGGCTTCTGATACTCGCGCAGAGGAAATTGAAAAGAAGCTTGACGTTCTCCGTTCAGACAGAAGGGTCGTTGCCGATGAGCTAAAACGAGTAGAGAGCGTGATTCGTAAGAACCACGGTTTCGAAAAGTACATCAGCTCAATGAAACTGCGTGTCAGGGCAAAAGACGGAACAGAAATTCCAGTCAATGAGAGCACCATCGTTGGATATGGGGACATAAGGGAGTATCTTGTTGCCAAACGTCAGATGTCTGCCACACAACTTTCTGACATAGATCGCCGCATTGAGTCTCTCGAGGGTCACCTAGGTGCTGAGGCTACTCTATTTGATGTTCGGACAAGGATTGAGAAGTTTGATGCTGACATTTCAAAACTACATATTGATGCACGTGCTACAGAGAGAATAATCGAGGGCTTGGAAAAAGAAGAACGAGAGCTAGAGGACCACAAAGTACAGTTGATAAAGCGTGACAATCCGATCATTTTTGAACTGCATGGCCTGATTTCGTCATATGCGGCTGAATTGGGAATTGATAAACAATATGTGCGTCCAGCTGTGGACTTCATATTCACATCGGACTTGAAAACTCTCTCTGGAGCTATATTCCACAAGATCGTCTTTGCCTTCAAAATGGCGTATATCAAAGTGATACACGAGCACACGGGCTCATTACTCCCGATTATCTTGGATTCTCCGAGTGGAAGGGAAGTAGACCGTGCCAATATTGGTGAAATGATGAGTATTCTTTCGAGGGAGTTCTCGGATCACCAGATAATAATTGCCTCCATAAACCAGTATGATTTTCCCGACGCCAACATCATTGAGCTCAAAGATAGGCTATTGTCCATCTGATGATTTGTTAATGCATTTGTCCTTTTGTTGGCATGTGTTTTCTACCGATTCTATGGCTGGGCTGGCGACAACGTGAGGACGACTAGTACAAGTCGACAGCCGGTGCCAGCAATGTTTGCTGTACGCCCTGTCCGAACAACGAGAAGATTGCCATTAGCCATCGCAGAGTAGCAGGATAGAACAACGCTCGTCTCGGCTCAACCGCGAAGGCGGAGACCCACACATCCAGCCAGAGATGGATTCCCTCAGGCTGATTCTGCTGAGCAGGCGCTCTTGAACGTATCCCGAGTGACCTCCAGATACGTTGGACCCTTTTCGAGAAACTCCGGCCTTGGCTTGCTGACGAATCCCAGTTTTGCGCAGAGTTTCGACGCCTTCTTGTTGTCCAGGCAAGGGTCGGCATATGCCTTCGTGGCCAGATTGTTGCTGAACACCTGGTCGATGACATGGCTGAAAGTATACGCAGCGATCCCTTTGTCTTGTGCTTTTGGCAGAAGCTTGATATCCAGTCTTGCCAGATCATGTCCACGATCGATGTCGTAGAACGTTTCGCCGCAATACCCGATGTTTTCAGCGTAAATACTGTAATGCCTGCTGAAGATATCCTGATTGACCCCGGTCAGCCATTGCTGGAGGCGTTCAATCGTAACGCCCAGACCCCTCGGAAAGCCGGAATAGAACATCACTTGGCCGTTGTTCCATAGCTGCATGATGTTCGGCAGGTCTGATTGATCAGTCTCTTTGATTCTGATTTTGCCCGTATACACTAAACGCTCCCGTCTTGTCCGACCGTATCCTGGTGCGCGTGATGGTCAGCTCAGAGTTCTCCCTTAAGGCCGATAGCCTCGGCCACTTCGCGCATGCCCATGATGGTCTCGGTGATGACATAATCGAGGTCCATGTTCAGCATGGCGGCGCCCTTCTCGATGACTTCCCGGTTCACGCCGGCAGCGAACTTGTGGTCTTTGTACTTCTTCTTGACTGATTTCAGCTCGAGGTCCATGACACTTTTCGACGGTCGCATGATCGCGGTTGCGGTGATGAGGCCCGTGAGTTCGTCGATGGTGTAGAGGACCTTCTCCATGACATGTTCCGGCTTCACGTCGCAGCACAGTTCATACCCATGGCTCTGGATCGCATGAATGTACTCCTCGTCAACGCCGGCCTCCTGCAGGATCTCGCGTGCCTTGTGGCAGTGCTGTTCAGGGAACTGCTGATAGTCGATGTCATGCATCAGACCGACAGCTCCCCACTTCTCCTCATCCTCGCCCAGCAGACGGGCGAAATGCCGCATCACGCCTTCGACGGTCAGACCGTGGGTAATAAGGGCAGGAGAATCGTTGTACTTGCACAACAGTTGG
>Ga0075518_1000003_pt1 | contig 35153 bp, 27 predicted proteins | sample NGEPerA_2_FD_76970 | JGI IMG/M metagenome (GOLD analysis project Ga0075518, IMG submission 76970) | Arctic peat soil microbial communities from the Barrow Environmental Observatory site, Barrow, Alaska, USA - NGEE PermafrostAB136-A | ecosystem: Environmental > Terrestrial > Soil > Wetlands >...
AGGCGGGAATCCATTTTGTATCCGTCATTCCCGCGAAGGCGGGAATCCAGCCTTGCCCCACCTTCGTTTCTAGCCTCAGCATCCAAGAGTCTCTCCGGCTCCTCCATCCAATCTCCCCGTTCTTGAACCGAGTATATTTGTGGCTTGGCCCTTTCAGCTATCTGATCGTTGGTCTTCACGTTCTCATCAGCAGCTTTCGACACCTGCTCCGAAGCCAAACATCACCGTAGTCGCCTGGAATCTGCCGATCTGTTGACTAGAACAACAGTTATGACCAATAAGACTATCTGGTGTAACATAGCTTGACATTCTTCGCAAATGATATTATGATGCTACTGCGATGAACAAATTGCTACGCACATAATATCAGTAGGAGGCAGAAAGTGAAACAGCGTGGATACGGCAAGTATGTCAAGCAGGCGGTCGACAAAGTGGCGTATGGAACCATTGTCTGGCCAAGAACAATAGCAGCAGACATGGCAAACTCCTTTGCCATACCTCTCGGCCAAGCAATGACTCTATGTAATCTCAAACTCAAGCGTCTTGCTGACCATGGCACCATTGTGCGCTTGCAGAAAGGCACATATTGCCGCGCCAAGCAGACCGTTTTCGGGAAGCTCTATCCCAGCAAGGATGAACTCGCCATGCAAATGCTTGTGCGCGTGGAGGGCAGAGTCACAGGATACGAAACAGGGGCTTCGGCATTGAACAAGCTAGGACTCATCACTCTTCTGCCAAGAAATAGGGAAATTGCGACAAACAACTACAGAGCAAGGTTGCCAAAGGATTGTCATGTTGCAGCGCGGAAACCTGTGACAGAGGTAGACAACGAGAACTGGAGGTACCTCCAGCTTATCGACGCAGTTGACAATCTGCCACGCTTTCCAATTGACGTAGAACACCCTGAGCGCCAACTCAGAAACTTTGCGGAGAGACAGAAACTGGATCCAATGCTGCTGATTACCACTGCGCGCAAGTACTACTCGCAGAAGACGACATTGCGGTTGGTAGATCTGTTTGCCGCCGTCTGAAAATGAACCTTCACAGCAACAGAGACGCGTTCAAGGTTCTATTGTCTAGATGCTAAATGCCACGACATCGTGGACAAAAGAAGGGCTTGTTCTCTCATCAGCGGGTGAGCGAGTTGCATCATCAAGAATCATAGCAAGATGGTCGGCGTATCGTGTCAGCACCACATCCTCAACTCCCCCCGATGACCAGAGCCAAGACGACCATTTTGTTGGCGTCAACAGAATGGTCGACCCCGCTCGGCGAGCCAGGATTGCATCCATGGTACTGAACTCGACTTGTCGAGACGTCCGACGTCATCTATCAGGTTGAACTATTTCCATTTTGGAAACAACTGCCGTGTGATGGCTTCAATGCGAGGTCCGGCGCAAGACCTTCCCGTCACTCTCGCGCTCTTGACATTGCCTATCCCCAAAGAATGAGCCGGACACCTTCGGACACCTTCGGACACGCTCTTGGATGCTGCCGTTCCGGATATTGAGAGATACTTCATTGCCATCAAAGTACCGGCAGAACTTCTCAAGCGACTCGACTGTGCTCTTGCAAGCCACAAGATCGCGTCCTGTCAGCACACATCTGAAACTTGCGGACTTCCGTGTCGCAAGGAGCGGCAAGCAGGCCTAGGCGTTCCTGATTACGCGCCTCTGGTTGTCGCGTCTACCTGGTGTATTTCTGACTCGAGTGTTCGCAACCCTTGCATGATTACATCAAAAGAGGGCTTGAGTCCAAAGAGCATCTCCTGCATATTCCCGTAATCGTCTGCAAGTCTTGCGATTGTCTTATCTGACGGCACGAGTCTCATCTTCTCCGGTGTCGCGTCTTCGTACCGTGCCCAGGATGAACGGTAGAATTTCTCATTGAAGCGGACAACCGTTCTCAGCAATGCCAGATCCTCAAATGCCTCTTCCTTAATAGGCGTTTGCGACAGCATATACAGGTCATAGTAATGCCGTGAGTACCGTTCTGGCAGTCTCCCATCTGTCCGGTGCGCTTCTCTGTGAAGAATGGTCGCTTTCTCCCAAAACGTTCTCCTGGCTTCCACTGTCCGAATAGCGGTATTGGCTTGCTTGAACACATCAGGGTAGTAGTCGGCAGCATATGGGTGAACCATCTTATCGCCACATGGAGTCCATGCCGCCAAAGCCCCGATTTCCAACCGTATTTCCGGCATGACATATGAATCATGGAAGAGGTGCGGGTAGGTGAAACAAATGGTCTGCTCGCTGTTTCCTTCGACATGAAGTTGTACCTGTTCTCTGATGTATGTTCTGGCCAGACCGTCGATTTCTGGCATGAGCACTTCAGTCAAGTACTTGTTTGTCCTTTCACCCATTTCCTCGTTGAGATGATCTTGCTGGTTGTTCGTTCTCTCAGTCCATGGTTCATCTCTGGAGTATCCCAGCAGCCGCCAGTCCAGGATCAGATCGATGTCTTCCGAAAAGCGTCGTATGACGCCATATCCCTTGGATAGACTCGTGCCTCCTTTGAAACAGAAGTGCGTCGCATCCTGGCTATGATGGAAAAGCAGATCCAGGAGAAAACATACCCAGAAGTCTTTCTCCACAATCGTCTCGCTGACGCCCATTCTGCGAGCCGTTCTATTAAAGAGTTCGCGCCTATTGTTGGTGCTCTCATTTGCTATCTGGTACATGTCACCACCAAAATCTTCCTGATTTCTTCGGCAACCCACACCCTGCTTGTTTTGGATTCATGGGCCAGCCTTTCCTTCTCGGTACTAGACAACACCCCAGCGATTTTGGCTCTCGCAGAATCATCCATTCCTGTCCTGCCGAGAGCCTTGATGGCTTCGATGATCAATGCGCTCTTGGCGGAAATCCCCGCTATCTCCTTCGGCGGAACGTGCTTGAAATAGAGCTTGATCCCTCCCAGGTCTACTTCTTTGTTTGTCCCGCTGCTCACAAAGTGATACTCCGCCGGGACCTGTGTTGAGAGTCCCAACGCGTTCAATGCGGTATTTCCACTTGGCGCGATCGTCCACCGGTTCTTCTTTGCTATCTTCTTCGCAACATCCAGAGGAGATGCTTCCACCTCTTCCTGCAAAAAGGAGCTGTAGTATGGGCTCTCGTAGATACCCCTTTTCACGCGCAGCAACTTGCCTTCGGAGGTTAACCGTAAGACAGCCTTTTTCACAGCCTCATAATTTCCAGCGTCATAGAAATCTGCTAGCACGTAGATGCTGTTCTTGGGACCACGCTTGATTTCTTCCTCGATTCTTTGCTGGACGATATCTCGCTTCATCTCTCTCACCTCGTCCCCATTAGTGTATACAAATGGGGACGAAATAGCAATGGTACCGGCCACACCCTCTCCACACGTTCGTGTGGCACAGCGCTCTGTCCTGGATACCTACTTTTTCTTCGTGGTGAGGTAGAAGTACCACACGGCCGTGTCCTTCTGGTCTTGTTTGACATCACCAGGATGCTGGCCCTGCTTCTCCCGCAGCCTGGCGATGGTCTGCGCCTGCTCTTTGGTTCCATGCACGCGGACGAAGTGTCGCCCGCCCCTGGTGATTCCTTCCTCCACGTTGCCCTGCGTCCACGGCGTAGCATCGACAGGTTTTTCGCTTTTTTCAGTTCATAGGTACGCATAGTATCGGATGAAGTGGGTACTGTCCGTTGATGAAATACGCACCTATGAACCCTCTGAGGGTACGCAAGCCATAGAATTGTTAAAAGTTGCACACCAACACACCCTTATGCCGTTTCACGTCCCGATTGTTCTTGGGGCTCTTTATTGGTTTGCGTTATGACTGGATGTAGCTTCTTAGCAAAGCCACGTCTTTGCCGTTGTCTCGCGGCTCAATGCTGGTCAGTACTTTGTGCTCAACCTCAGGCGTCCAGTAAATCTTCAGTTTTTTCCGTGCACGGGTTATGGCCGTATAGAAGATGTTGTGCGTTATCAACTCGCCGATTTCGTCTGTTATGATGATTTTGACAGAGTTGTACTCTAGACCTTGCGCTTTATGAATCGAGACAGCGTAGGCAACTTGAAACGGAACCATCGTCTTTGAAGAGTCGTCATCATCTTCATCGGTGCTTTTTAGTTTGTTGACACAAAAACGTATGACAGAGTTTCCACCCTCAGCACTGTCCAGCAACTCGAAATCCTGGCGAAAGGCTTCCATACCATTGATTACCTTGTCGAGTCCTATGTCAAACTGTATACGCTCGGTGGGCTTGTCACCATCAAGAATTTCCATCGCTACAATTCGTCCTTTCATATTGTTGTAAATCACCGGCGCAAAGCGATCGGATTCATTGAACAATACCGGGTCGTCAACCTTGTACTGCTGAATTCCCCATGACACGGCAGAGCTCGGATTGCTCTCTTGCAAGAGGCGGTTAATGTTGTTAATTCCGTATAGTCCATCATAGTTAAGGCAGAGAATGATCTCGTCTGCTTCTGCAGATGCGAAAATGGAAACGTCCAGTGTCGCGGAATATCCTTGCCGTGCAATGAATTCGAGAATGTTATGATCCATCTTGCGCACCTTGCCCCAAAGTGCAAGTAAGCCCGCGTTGTTGCTCCGATAAGGCTTCGTTAACTCAAACACCGAAGTTCCTGGAACAAATGTGCGAGCCACGCTGAACCAGTTGCCAAAACGGATAGAGGCTATCTGATATGGATCGCCCACCAAGACCAATAGCTTGTACGTAGCCTTGGTAAGGATCTTTCTCATATCACGATTGCTCACCGCGCTGCACTCGTCTACTATCAGCAAGTCATAGTCAGTAATGACGCTCTTCCCTTTTAGAAACTTTGTAATCGTCGAAAACGTGCAGTCTGAAGCCGTCACGCGTCGTTTCAGATTATCGACAGCGGGGTTGGTCTCTGCCAAGAACAGTTTCTTCTTATCGGCAAAGAAATGTGCAATGTGGTTTATGAGTGTCGACTTTCCCGTGCCAGCCGAGCCGTACACCAAAGCCACCTGTGAGTTTTCGAACATCCGGGTTAAAGCCTCCTTCTTTTCGTCGCAGTCAACACCGTGGTTAGGTTCGCTCAACCACGCCCTTACTGAGTTCGAATAGTTCTGAACTCCGCTTTTCGCCATATCCTCAAGTTTATCAATAATGAAACAGGTATCGTTTTTATAGCCGTTAATGAAGATGTGGCCGTTTTCAATCACCAATTTGCTGTTTTCACGATGTCCCCACCATAGAGCGGCGTTATAGGTGCTTACGAGTGCCGCTACATCATTAAACCCAGCAATGTCCGTGACGGGCGTAAAGAGCTGCCCTCTAATTTCGGTGTTGTTCTTAATCAGTCGTGCAAGTACTTCGTGTTGCCGTTCGGTGGCTTCGATGCAAGCGAACAAATCGCCCAGTCTGGGGTCATGTCCCATCGGCGAAAAATAGAAGGGCATATTGTCGAACGGGATACAACCGTTTTGCACATAGAGCCCGGAGAGCTTATCGTTTGCAAAGCTTTGATGCTGGTTCTTTATCACTTTGTTATTCATGTGGTAGAGTAGATACCGCAGGAGGTTGGTACCCGGGCCATTTGCTCTTATTATCGAGCGACAACGCTCCAAATCGTTGAAGAACACAATTGACTTAGCTCGTTGTGCCGCTTGCTGCTTAACCTCTTGGAATTCGGCATCGGAGAAATCAACGAGTTCCGTCAGATTGAGTCCGGTTGATGTCAAAAATCGCGAGATGCCCTGTTGTTCGGCGTACTCGGTCGTAACGGCCATTCCCCTAACCAGACTCGTGAAATTCCTAAACTCACAGTCTCGAATTGCAGCTTCCCAACCCACGATAACGAAGACAGGCATAGTCCTGCCCAAGACTTCAATGCTGTCGCGGGCCAGATCAAGCTTCACAGCATAGTTGTCGTTTATCTCTAGACGCGTAAATGCGATGATCCTGCTAGACTTGCTTGCATAATCATTGGCGGGTGTGAAGGTCACCTCATAGTAGATCCGCTGACCGACAAAGAACGGCCCAATCTTTCGAATGTAGCATTTCTCGGATTTCTCAACGTCCTGTCCATTGTGCCGTTCTATCGTGGCAGCAATCTTCTCGTAATACTCCTGCAGGGTTGAATCTGTGTTCAGCGGGAACTTGTCGAGGTTGCCAAGAACGTCAAGAGAAAACCTCTCGTGCAGAAGGTTCTTAATTCTCAGAAGGTATTCGTAATATTTCAGCATTAGTCGCTCGGAGTCTTCTTCGTCAAGCGTATAGTGCGAAGACACAATCTGCAGATAATCGTGAAACCGTCGCAGCACTCTCAAATCACCGCGTGCCTTGACGAAGACAATGGCTTTGCAGATGTTTTCATAGCTGTTATCAATGTCTTGGCCGTTGGCATAGAATTTCAGCATTATATGCTCGACAAAGTTACGCAGTTGAGATAGGATGTCCTGCGAAACTACACCTCGCGGCGAAGTAGCGATGTTGTCTATGTGACGGCAGATAGCTTTATCGATGTTCAGAATCTGCCTATCTATTCCTAACAGTGCGCCTGTTACCACTGTCTCCTTCGCCGTGTTCGCCATTTATTTTTCCCCCCTCTCTTGATTAAGCATCATCGACGAAAGAGTCAACCATTTTCAAATGACTGACAAAGGGCACTTGAATTGGATGCTCCGGTGTTGCCATCGTAGACACCATTGATGTGATGTATGGCTGCATTTAGATTCTTGGCCATGACGGTGTTGAATCGGTGGAGTAGCGTTGGATTCGCCATAGCATGCTCCAGCTCCTGGAGCGACAACTGAAGAAGGAACGGAAAATCGAAGGATCCCAACCGTTGCTGCAATGCGTAGGGTATGCGCCAAGCCCGCTCTGCCTTGATTCCCCTGTCCATCAGGCAGGCGATCAAAATGCATGTCAATGCCCGTGAAGGTCTTTGACCAACTGGTTTGCCCCAGGCTTGACTGCAAATGGGACCGCGACAGGCGGCCTGGATGCGTCAGCGAGAGCCTTCGCAATCAGTCTGTTCTGAAGCACCACAAGATCTGTCTGTTCCACCATGATCCCCTTCCTTCCTCGTGCGTCATCTGATAGTCAGCACCGTTCTCCCACCATCCTCAGCTTCCCGCCGGCCAGTAGAGTCCAGACCGACCATTTTGTTGACGTCAACAAAATGGTCGAACCCCGCTCGGCGAGCCGAGTTATTCCGACGTTGCCAACGGCAGTGGAGGATCGTGTCACGCCCCTTTCTTGCCACGTTTGGGTCTGGCCGCAGGCTCCAGCTGGTGAGCAACGGTCTCCAATGCCTCTACGGTCTCCCGCTGGCCCTCAGCTTCAAGCCATTCACGTCTGCGGGCTGCAAACAGCTCGTACTCTGCTTCGGCTTTCTCCACTGCCTGGTCATGACTCACCGTTCCAGCGTTGGTCAGCACCTGGCGCTCGGCGAACCGAAGGAAGTTGTCCAGCTTCGTTTCCCAGTCCTTGAGGAATATCTCCTTGCGCTGAAGCGTCTGGTCCTCAGCGAAGTCCAGCCACATGACGACAATGCGGTTCAGGCCGCTGACTTCTTCCTGCGTGAGGTAGTTCTTGGCAACAGACACGTCGCTCTTGTGGACAGACCCCGCCTTCCAACTCTTCAGGCCCATGTTCTCGGCGGTATGGTCGGCCCTGGCGAAAACCAGCTCTGCTCCAGTTTTCCCCGTAGCCGCGACGTGTAGCTTGTTCTGCATGATCTTGAAGAAAGCCGCAGCGTCGGGCCGCACTGGATCATAATCCGCGGCCAGTGCAAAGATCTCCTTGACACGCAGGTACACGCGCGCCTCACTGGCACGGATGTCACGGATGCGTTCCAGCATTTCATCAAAGTGGTCAGGAGCAGCAATGCCTTTCACTGCAGGATGTTTGAGGCGTTCATCGTCAAGGACGAAGCCTTTCACCAAGTACTCCCGCAACTGGTCTGTCGCCCATTGGCGGAACTGGGTGCCTCTGAGCGAACGCACTCTATATCCTACCGCGAGGACAGCGTCCAGGTTGTAGTGATCGATCAGGCGGACCACCGTTCGGCTGCCCTCGGTTCGAAGTGTCCGGAATCTCCGGATAGTTCGAACTGGATCAAGTTCGGCCTCCGCGAAGATATTCTGCAGGTGCTCATTGACGGTTCGAACATCCTTCTGAAACAGCTCCGCTATCAGGGACTGACTCATCCATAGTGTCTCTTCTGCAAACCGGCACTCGATGCGTGTCTTGCCATCTTTTGTTTCGTACATCAGGAGCTCACCCGTTGGGGCGAATACCTCCGAAACCCGTACGACACGCGACTCTGTCTGCCCAATGTCTTCTTGTGTTCGCTTTCCTGTTTTCATTCCAGCCTCACAGATTCCTGTTACTCGTCATTCGCGCCTCACCTGTTGAGCTCCACCACCGATGCTGGCGGACGGGGCTCCTCAGTTACACCTTCTGGTCGGCGGCCGCGGCCTCGTTGACAATATCCTGCACAACTTTCTTGCACGCCTCCAGGGTGGTAATGCTCATCCCAGTGCGGTGTCCCGCGATAACGCTAATCAGGTCTTTGCCGTGCACAACACGAACAGGAACGGTGGCGTTGACGCGGCGGAGCTCCAACCCATCGGGAACCTTTGCCGCTGCAGGGAATGCCAGAACGGGCTCGACGAACACGCGACTCTCCTGTAGACGCTCGGACAGAGCGAGTTTCAGTTGATATGATTCCTGACTAGCCTGACGTTCATAGTCCTTCTTGGATTCGTCGAGACCTCGAATCTTGAGGTGCCCGTTCTCCATCTCAACACTGCCGCGATTGGACTTGGTCTCGATGACGAAGATGCCCGTCGGTCCCACGACAACATGGTCTAAGTCGCCGTATCCCCGGTAGACATTCCGAAACACAGAATACTTCGATTCGTCAAGAGCCTTGAGCACTGCATCCACTGCGTCCTCAGCTGCCCGCTCACGCCGGTTGGTGGCAATCTGTTCATTGTACTTCTCCACGACGGGCCGCAGCATGCGGGGCAAGCCGACAGAAAGTATGAGAACATATACTGCCAGAAACCCAATTCCAAGCCAACCTAGGAAGGCGCTCTTTTTGAACCAGCCGTCATAGACATGCCAGCCGCCGGCAGCTACGACACAGAGAAACGCAATCCCCGCCAACCTAGAGAACGACCGCGATAAGTTGACCCTCTCCAATGCATCTGCCAAGTCATCGTATTGAGTATCAAGTAGGCTGCTTGTTCGACGTCTATCGCTCATCAAGTCCTCCTGAAAGAACCAGATCAGGCACATCCCCACGGCATGGACGACACGACTGCTCCGTAGGCCTCTCCGCCGTACGCCTCACGCCTATGTATACCGTGCCACAATGCCCTGTTCGCACCGTCTTGAACGACACACAGTCGCGGACAGACCCTCGTCATATGCTAAGTTGTGCTGGCCACAGCCGGGACAGACATACACGTCGCAAAGCGCTTTGACAGCCAGCCAGAAGACTTCAACTTCGCCGAGACCAATCGACCCTAGCGCTCGGTTATCATGAGAAAGCACGTTGGCCATGAAGCCCACTGCACGTAACGCGCTGGTACGTTCATGTAGCGCTTGCTTGAATGAGCAGTTAGACATGTCGCTGAGGCGATGTTCTAGGGCGTCAAGGAGGTCTCCGACCATGTAGTCACCCCCCTCCTTGTACCTGAGACGAGCGCCGATCCCTCCGCACATCTCCTTCAGCACCGACTCCAAGTAGTTGCGCCCTTGATTGCCTACCGCCTCCGTGTCGCCTTCGTCGATGTACTTGTCGATCCTCTCGCGCTGTGTCAAGAAGGGGGCCAGAACCGGCCCCCCCGTTCGGGACCAACGCACGATGCGCTGTCTGACCACGTTGTCCGCCATGCCACAGCTAATCGTGTTCCGCCACAATTCCTCCATCCAAATCTGATCATGTGTTGTCACGACAACCTGCCAATCGCTAAACTCATCCGTGAGCAGATCGCAGATCCTGAGGCGATGCTGAATATCGACCGAACTCACCACGTCATCAAGGACAAGAAGATTGCATGCTCCCTGAAACTCCTTGGCAAATGCCAAGAAGATCACCAGCCCGAGCGAATCCAAATGCCCCTCGCTGGTGTAGGCACGTGGGTCCTGTTCGCGCTCGCCAAACGAATCGATGAGTAGCTTGGCACTTGCTCTCCGCCCTGGATCGACATTGATGCTGACATTTCCATGCTCGTCATTCGGGTGCAAACGTGCATACCAACTTGAGATGAGACTATGGAGGTGATTGAAAACATCTTGTACGACGCCTTGTTTTGCCAACTTGAAGCACTCGTATACGCTATCTGCCACGTGCAGGCTCGCCTCAGCCGACACCAGTCCGACATCCGCTGCCCTCAATTGCTTGACAAGGAGGTTCACAGTAGTGATCTTGGCGTTCAGCTCGCGTGCGAACTCATCTGCCTTGGAGAGACTCAAGTTAGCCATGTGACTCGTCACACCATCAAGTGTCTTTTGCCTCAGGTTCCGTAATTGTGCTCCAACCTCAATGAATGATCGCGGGTCGACTGGTTTGTTGCTATGCCCAACATCGTTCACCAGCGCCAAGAGGCCAGTGATGCGTTGCCGCAGCAGCTTCGCATCGGGCACAATCTTGGTGAAGCCTGGCGCCTTTTCCAGCAGAGCGATAAGGTCATCAACGTGCCTCGCTTGCAGTTTCAGACCCTCAAGGATTTCCTGTGACTTGACCCTGAGAATCTGTGCCTTGTTGGTCCAAGTGGCATTGTCATTCAGATAGGTATCCACGCGATCCAGTAGCTCATGCCCATTCGTTTTTTGGCCACACAGCGGACAGATCGCTTCGTCAGGGAACTCATCACCAAACAACGATTTAGCAGCCCTGAACAGCTCTACGTACTTGGACCCTTGTCTCGACGTCTCAGTCGCAAGCCATGCCCTCGCAGTTTCGAGAACACTGATCTTCGGACCAAAGCTGGGATCCCAACTCAATGCAGCTGCTGTAGCCTGGACACTCACATCGAGTCTGCTCTCCTCGTCTTTGAGAGCAGCGTTCTTGACTCGCAGCATGAGCGCGTCAATAGCAGCGTTCTCATCGGAGAAAGACCGCAACGCCGGTACACCAACCTCCTTAAGGAGAGCATTGATTTGTGCCAGGGCGCCTTGTTCGTCTGCCACTGCGACGCCCAATTCGTTACTTGTCTGGGCAAGCAGCCGGGAACGTTCTTGCTTGTATGCTGCGGTCCGGGCTTCCATCTCATCCCGAGCGCGTTTCATGTTGAGCTCGATCGCGTCAAGGCGCTCGATGCCAATAATGGAATCAAGCGCCCTAAACCTGTCTGCCGGCAGGCTGGAGATGAAGTCGAGCAGCCGTTCGCGCCGTAGAACAAATGTCCCTGGTAACGCACTTCCGAAGTACTCACGAAGGTGCTCTGGTATGGCACCCAGCGGTCCAAGACCTTGTCTCGTGACCTCACACGCCAGACTCCCATGGAATCGGACTGTCACCGACGTGTCTTCCACTTCATGGTTCACGTGGTGAAGGTGCTTCTCTATCGATATCCCCTGTCGCCCCTGGAGGTGCTCCACGCCCCCAGTGAAGAAGTACTCCAGCGCATCAATGAAAGAGCTCTTGCCAGTGCCGTTCTCGCCAAGGAGATATAGCCACTTGCCATCAAGATTCAGACTGGAGGACGTTATGCCACGCAGGCAGCTAACATCAATTTCGTCAATGCTTGCCATGCGACTCGCCCTCAACCAATGACATCAGTTCACTCTGGGATACGCCATCCCCCGCTCTGATCAACTCACACAGACTGGCCACAAACTCGGGCGTACACGAGTTCCTTGCCAACAGTGCTTGTTCGAACTTCGCGATGATCTCTGACTTAATGTCCATGCCCTACCTCCATGCCTGAACTGCCCTTCTCGCGTGCACTCTTGATCTGACCGGCAGGTTCATCAACGTGCTTGAGAAGCAAACCTATGTATTCCACCTGGTCCTGTAATAGCACGTGATTGGCTGTCCAATCGACAGGCGTGATCTGCCCGCCCCACGGGATTTGGGCTTCAGGTGTGACGGACAGGATGAAGGAGTTGAGCGTCACTGACGGATCGTGCAGGCGCCGCTCGATATCTCTGATGCGTTTGGCCAGTTTGATCTTGGGATCATCCAGGCCTTGGAGATGGGTGATGCCTTTTGGGTCAATGAAGGTGATATACTGGTGTCCTTCGACGACGAGCCACATGATGAAGTCAGGATAGAGATTGCCACCCTCGAACAGGCCGACACCATTGCCTCGGCTGCGGTTGCGCAGCAAGTACAACTCCTTATTCTTGAAGAAGTTGGCGTTGTCATCATAGTAACGCCTGAGGTCCTCCACAAACTTCCGCTCGCCCTCGTTCAATCCTACCGGTGACACGGTCACAGTACTGCCGCTCAGACACAGCAACGGCTGGTACAGGTGCCTCTCAAAGTACGTGGCGATCTTGCGGTACCGGGACCATTCGATGCCGGCAAGCCGTCCCTCTGCAATTGCTGCTTTTAGCTCATTCAGTCGCAGAACGGTCGTTTGTTCGGTCGGGTCGATGTCCACGCTGTACTCGCGCACGAAGTTCGCGTCGTCGGCCTGAAGCGGCAGGAATGCTGCCTGCTCGGATTCCCATCGGTCCTTGCTGAACGTATAGGAGCGCTCGCAATACTTGGTCAGCAGACGCGTGGCGATCTCCTGCCATACAGCAACACGCTCAAAGGACGCAAACTCCAGATCGTCTGGCTCGATGAACAGCGTGTACCACCAGTTCTGTTCCAGCAGAGCCCGCTCGGCACCGCGTGGCAGCGTCAGGTTGAACCAGCCTTGCTGGTTCTTGAACTCTTGCAGCGAATAGTAGAGCTTGTCCCAGTTGAGAAAGCTCAGTTGCTGTGCGCCCAGTTTGCCTGTGGGCAATTGCACGGCATCTGCCGCCGCACTGGCCCCTCTGCTGATGCGCGACTGCACGCGTGGATACCAGCTGAGCTGAACCGGTCGTTCACGCAGATCGCTGTTCAGTATGCAGTCGTCGGGCAATCCGAGGACTGGTGATGGTCCATCATGTCGAAAATCGAGCCCCTCGGGGATGCGCAGGATTTTCAGATCCTGCCAATGAATGAGCGGCATGACCTGAAGCGTCATGTGCTCGCGCTCGGTGGGCAGGCCTTCGTCCTCCATGTACTTCTTGAACGTATCCATGTAGTTGGCACGAACGCCAAAGAGGTCCAGCGTCTCCAAGATGTTGATATGCTCGGGCGGACGCTCGTGGTCCAGCATCCTGGTACGCTTCATACACATACCCTTGCCGCGCAGCCGCACGCCGCGTCCAAAGAGCTGAATGATCTCGCTGCCTTCGGACCTGCCCACGTTCATGAGTCCCATAGTGCTGACCCGCCACGAGTTCCAACCCAACATGAACTTCTTGGCGCCCAGCAGAACATTGACAGAGGAACCATTGGAGTGGACAGCCTCAAAAAGAGGCGCGCCGAACTGATCCTCACTGGCCACAAAGTCCAACGGATACTCTTCGCACAGCTTCATCAGCTTTGAAGCATCACCGACGTTCACCAATCCAAAGACCTCATTGCCAGTATCCCCCGTGTACAAGGCGATCTCGCCAGAGGGTGGTTTGATGAGTCGCACCTGAAGCTTGCTGGGAGCACTGGCATGGAAGACGGTTTTCAGAAGATCGTCATACACGTCGGCAGCATGCCATCCGCGTTGTGCCTGAAGTGCAGCTACATACGTGAACCTGTTGGCAAACACGTCGTGCTGGGCTGTATCCGGGATACCCGTTGCACCACTCAGCAGCCGTTCGATGTCTTTGACACAGGCCTCACGATCTCGCGCAACGTGAGCAAGAAATCGCATGAAGTCTACGACGTCGGTGGTCGGCTTGCCATTCTCCATATGCTGTGCGTTGACACTGCCACCGACCAGAATGAGCAGCGGCCGATCCAGCAAGTACGGATTCAAAGTGGAACCGGCGTCGCGGTAGAGAGCAAGCTGCTGATAGAAGCTGAGGAATGCGCCGGTGAGGTACAGCTTTCGATGCGCCGCGTCGAGGTCTTTTTCCAGGTTCAGGATATGGTAGTCCTTGCCATATCCGTCCTTGTAGAAGTACTTGTAGGAGTAATCAAACAGGATGCACTTAGCGTACTGCTCCCTCAGCGACTCGTCACCACTGACGGACATGGCTTGTCCAAACGTCGCAGAATACTCGAAGTCAAACCCCCACGCGCAAAGGGCATTGCGATACTTCATCCACTGCCCCTCTTTGCTTCCCCTGGCTCCAAGGTGCCCTTCGTCGACCAGCAGCAGGTTGTTGCTACCAAAGGCATCAACCGCGACGGTCTTCTCGCCCATCTCGTCACCCAGCTTGTTGATGTCGATGACTTGCACCTCGCCACGTTGGTAGAGAGCCCCACTGTTCTTGTCGAAGATCTCTGCCGGTATCCCGGATGCGCGGAGCTCATCAAGGTGCTGCACGGACAGTGCTTCGTTGGGTGTCAGCAGCAGGATGTGGCCGATGTCCGAGCTACGGCCGTAGTGCTCCAAGTACCAGCGGTATTGCAGGATGTTAATGTGCAGCAGCAACGTCTTGCCGGACCCCGTGGCACACCAGAAGGCTACTTTGCGCAGGTCGTCGCCAGCATACGGCGACAACTGCTCCGCGTCCGGCTGGTCGGCGTTGAACAACATGACCTGACGGTTGAGCTCAGCGAGCAGTCCGTCAGGATCCCTGAACCAGCGGTCGAGGTAGACCTCTGTTGCAAGCAGCGCCAGATACTGGAAGTAGCGCCACCGGATGGGTTCGGGCCGGTGCTCATTGATGGTCGCTGTGTGCGCCATGATGTTGGCATCATATCTGTGCAAATCATCATTGGAGAGACCGGGACGGTCGAGAACGCGGCTGGTGAGGAACGTGCAGAATCCCGACACTCCTTCTGGCCCCACCTTCTCCCACCGGGGCTCCTTGATGCCGTCACTCGTGACCGTATCGAAATCGGCGCCACCCAGCTGCTCCAGAAACCAGCGGCTGAGGATCAGCTTCTGGTCGAACCGCAGGGGCTGGATAACCCTGTGCGATTGCCGGACAGGCATCAGCTACACATCCTGAACGTCAAACATCAGACGCTGGAATTCGGGCTCGATGAGGCGAACTTTCCAGGTCTGGTCAGGGCGACGAAGGTTCTGCAGATGGTTGTCACCGTTGACGTAGATGACATCGAACTCGGTGTCGCGTGTGTTGTAACCCTGTTTGGTGAACCAGTCGTTGAGCTGGTCGGCATCGACATCGTGGACGTTACGCCACAGAACAAGGACTCGTTCGCCTGTGGGGCTGACTCCCTGTACTACACGAATGTCGCGAACCGTATCCACTTTGCGAACGTGCAGGCCGATGAGGTAGTTGAACGTCTCGACCAGGTCAACCGCTGTCTCAACCGCCTCCGACCCATGTGTGACTTTGAGGGTGTAAGCGGACGGATTGTCGAAAGCCGCCGTGTTGAGCAGTGACCGGCTGCCCTGCATCTCGGTTTCCAGCATGTAGCGCAGCATGTACTGTTCATGCACCTGAGGTGCGCCTTCAAACAGACCCTCTGGTTTGAGCTCCAGGTTGGCCAGCGTGTCGTCATAGGATTCAAGCGTCATATACTTGAACCTGTGGCTGGAACCCTCACGCGAAATCGGTTTGCCATCCTTCCAGTCTTTCGAGTAGATGACCTTCTCGATGCGGGGCTTGAGAACTGTATCGAAGTGGTCTCCCATCTCCACCAGGATGTACTTGCGGTGACCGCTATCCTCGCTATTAAGATTGATGACAGCATGAGCAGTGGTGCCAGAACCAGCGAAGAAATCAAGTACAGTGGCGGACAGATCATTGGAAAAACTTACGAGATATTCGATTAGGTGTGTGGGTTTGGGATAATCGAAGGCTAGTCCCATGCCAGCGAGCACGTTGCTCATCTGCTGTGTGGTGCCAAGATTTCTAAGGACTGAAAGCACGTGACTCTGCTTGCCACCTCTCTTCTTGTGGATGTAAATCGCCCCAGTACGGGTAAGCCTGAACTCCGTGGCAGTCCCCTTTCTATCTACGATCGGGTTCATGTTGCCTGCGATAAACCTGTCAAGCAGTGCTCGCGAACTCCACCCACTCGTAGCCACCACGCTGTCCTGAGTTTGGAACTTCGCGACTCGTATGCCATTCGACAGCTTTGGAAAATTGACGACGTCAGGCTTAACCACTCCTGACTCGAAGTCTGTCGGAAAACCTGCCGGTATTGTCACTGAACTCGGCGGATTTTTTGACCCGTTCTTGGTGATGGTATTTGATATCTCCTCATTGTAGAGTTTGCTCGACTTTGGCACATTCGGATCGGCAGCACGCGGCGCCTCGAAAAGTGGCTCATTTCTGGCGTACAGCAGCACGTATTCGTGGTTCCCTTTGATTCTACTCTGATTGTCGATGTTTCCTTCGGTATTCCAGACTAGGTTTGATATCATGTTTGATGCACCCAGAGCCCGATCAGCGCATGCTCGAAGCGTCACAGACTCGATATCGTTGATTGAGCTCAACAGAAACCCCTTAGCCTCCAGAGAGCCCCTTGCAAGCATGAGGCGGTCCGCCATCATCGTTGCCCACGAAGAGTGCTGATAGTTGTCTTTGTAGACGAAGTCCCCGTTTCCAGTATTGTACGGTGGATCAATGTAAATGCACTTCACTTGCTCGCGATACCGCTCCTGCAGTAACTCTAGTGCCTGAAAGTTTTCGCTGTGGACAAGCAGTCCATCGGTCTGTTCATCGAGATTGGAGAAGCTTGCCAGCAACTTGTCCTTGAATGGCTGGTCAAAGAACCGCGTGTCGACGACCAGGTATGGATTGTGCTCCAAGAAGGTGATGGATGGTGACTCGGTGAAGCCCGGAGTTGTTGTATCGCGTGAAATGTCCTGCACGGCAAAGAGACGCTTCCATTCTTCGACTTGCTCTGTATTGGCAGCGACCTGAGCATACAGCTCATGAGGCACCCGGTCCAGCGTGACACACCAGTCAGTCTTGACAACAAACTTCTTCTTGAGCCACAGCTTCTTCTGGAAGTCCTCCAACTGCGCCAGGAAGTCAATGATCTTGCCACCGACCTGCTGCGCAGCCCGAGCGGTACCAAACTGCCGCTGCAGGCTCTGCTCGGACCCTTGCGCAGAGAGTGCATCAAAATCCAGGACTTCGTTCTTGAGATAGAAGTCCAACTCGCGACGCAGAAACCCACTTAGGTCCTTGTGAATGAAGTAGTCAAAGGTGTTACGTGCCGTGTACTGTCGCAGGTGGTAAGCAAGGACCCCTTTGTCTGAGCCTGGCTTCGGTGCTTGCAGGAACAACTTCCACGTCGCAGCGACAGGGTTCGCGATGACGGCCGCTACAGTTGTATCATTGATCTCGTCCTGTTTGTGTGTGCTCTCATCTGGCCGGTACTCAAACCGGATGACCAGCTCGCCGTTTTCCTCGGCAACAGGCTTGTCACTCGCCAAGACAAGACGTCGGTCCTTGTCCTGCTGTGCCTTGTTGTCACGATCCTCCTCAGCCTGTACAACACGGAAGTGGACGAGGCGCTTGTCTGACAACGTGAACGAGTAGTCGCGCAACTCCTCGGAGGACTTGATGTAGTACTGGTCCTGGTTGGCCCAACTCAACTTGACTTCTTCGCCTTCGTAGGGCAGCGCGTACACGCCCTTCTTGTACCGAGCCTGGGGCATGAAGTCGCCGTCCTTGTAGTATCTGCGGAAGAACTCGAACAAGTGCCCAAACACTTGACGTTCCTGCTCTTCGACAGTCCGGCCGGCCTTGTACTTGCTCAGCAGTTCCTTGACCATCGGCGCTTCATCGGGATTGGGCAACCCTGCCGCTCTTGCACCTTCGCGCGCCTTGTCCAGCTGTGCCTCGAGGTCCCCGTTCTGTTCCTTGCCCGTTCGCTCGAGCACCTTACGGATTTGAGGCAGCAGCTCCACGTCGATGAAGTGCTGAACTTGATCACGCTTCAGGTTCATGATGCGATAGATGCCGAAGTCCAAGTCTGACCGGTCAAACCGGAACAGCTCATTCAACAAGTCGCGCAGTTTCTGCTCAGTTGGTGTCATTGAGGTTCCCCCTATTCTACACGCCAGCGCACCCTGAAGAGCTCGCGGCGTGTCGTCTTCTGATTCATGCGGTGTTGCAGTGCTGCAATCAGCTGTCTGCGCTTCTCCTTGATTGCATCTTCGACGTCAAAGAGCTCGTGCCGCTGACGCTGCTTCCTTTCTTCGAGCTGAGCTACCTTCTCCTCCAGCGCATGCTTCTCTTCGACCGTCGTCGCTTGCCGGGCCTGCCGCTCGAATGTCCGGATCTGCGCCTTTGTATCCTTGATCGCCTGCTCGGCCGCCAGTTCCTGGTCCTGCGCCCAGCGGTCCAGACGATCCTGTTCCTCCTGGGAGTACCGGTCATTCTGCTCCATAGAGCGCTGCAACGTCGCGTGAGCATGCTGGTCCACCTCGGCCTGCAGGTGCTGCTCCTTGGCTATCGCGCCCGCTAGCGTCGATACTCGGCCGGCGCAGCGGAACATGCGCTCACAGGAGTCCTGTTCCAGGCCTTGCCCATCATCGTCAATGGCAGAGAACAGGAGGTGATCTTCATGTTGCAGGGAGTCGATCTCCACGTACTCCAGGACCAGCCATCCAGCATGACCCTTTAGCGCTTCCAGCATGGCGATGTGCGCACCATGATGGGAGACATCAAAGATCAGTTGTGCGGGGGGCGTCGGACAGGACTTGCCCTGCTGCACGCAGTATTCACCCAGCGGGTGCGACAGGCGATACAGAAAGTCGCCAGCAACGTTGGGCTTATCCTTCGAGATGAGCACATACGTGCCGGGAGCCACTCCCGTGACCGGGGATCGCCTCAGGTCAAAAGAAAGCGCTCGGTCGTCAAATGCCGCGTAACTCTCCAGCCCGAAGTGTGTCAAGTCCCAGAACAGCTTGCCCACGCGGTCCAGCTGCTCGCGCGCCTCACCGAGGTTCATGCGCAAGCGCGCATGGACGTCTTCATCGAAGTTCTCCAGTAGTTGGTGTCTGGCGTCATCTAGCCGCGCCTTGATTGACTCCTCCAGCTCTGTCTGGAGAGCATCAAACGCAGCGTCAATCTCGGCTGGGGTCCTGCACGACTGATAAATGTCGAGGATACGTCGCTCAAAGTCAACACCAGACTCGACTGTCCCCAGGATCTCGTCCGAGGCGCCAAACACACCCGAGAACAGGCTGAACTTCTGCGCAAGCAGCTCCAGAACACGTTTGTCTGCCTCGTTCTTCTGGTTGAAAAAGTTGATGACGACCACATCGTGCTTCTGACCGTACCGGTGGCAACGGCCGATGCGCTGTTCCACGCGCTGAGGGTTCCAGGGCAGATCATAGTTGATGACGAGCGAACAAAACTGGAGGTTGACGCCCTCGGCCCCTGCCTCGGTTGCCACCATGATCTCAGCGTTGTCCCGGAACTCGTCGATGAGTGACAGGCGACTGTCGATAGCTCGATTGGCAGACGAACGCCCCAGTGGCGCATTGACCTCGACCCAACGGTCGTAGATTGCTCGTTCCTCGGGCCCGCTGTTTGAGCCGTTGAACCGGATGACCTTGCCCGCAAAACCGTTTACCTCAAGGAAGTCTTTGACGTAGTCCTGTGTGCGGCGTGACTCTGTGAAGATCAGAGCACGGTGCTCGGCTCCTACCCGGTCCATCTGGGCGAAACCCTTTCTGAGAGCGATCAGGAGCGTGCGTGTCTTGGTATCCACTCCGACGCCGCGCGCCCACCGCGCGTACTGGCCGATTTCGGCGATCTCGGCGTGGAGGCGTGCCCGATCCACCGGCGGCTGGTTCAACGTGTCGACAACGTTGTCGCCCCACTGCTGCTCCTCGGTCGGTTCCTCGTCGATGAGGTCTTCCAGCTCCTCGCCTTCAATGAGACGCTCGGCGATACTATTTGGGACGGGCAGCCCCGCCTCCATGTCCTTGAGTCGCTGTTCGATCGTGTCCAAGGTTCCTGCAATTGCACGTGAAGACGAAGCGAGCAGCTTGCGAAGGATGAGCGTCACAAGAAGACGCTGCCTCTTCGGGATGCCATATGTGTCCTCCCGAAGTAGGTACGAGGAGATGGCATCGTAGAACTTCTGCTCATCGACGCTGGGCACAAACGGAAATGTCATGGCACGGCGTTTTGTATACTTGATGAACTCGTTGACCTGATTGCGGAGCGTGCGCTGCACGAGTGGTGCCAGTCGCAGTCGAAGGTCCTTGAGGTCAGCTCCTTGCCCCGTATACTGTTCGCGGAAGGCATCGAGTCCACCGAAGTAGTTCTCGTCGATGATCGTGCTGAGCCCATACAGCTCCAGAAGGGAGTTCTGCAGCGGCGTCGCAGTCAGCAACAACTTGGGGGCCTCACGCACGGCACGGGCAATAGCCTGACCAGTCTTGTTGCTGGGTCGATACACGTTGCGCAGCTTGTGTGCCTCATCGATCACAGCCAGATCCCATCGAATGGCTTCGATGGACTTCGCCATCCGAGCGGCGTAGTTCATACTGCAGATGACAACGGCCTGGGCTTCAAATGGCTCAGCCACACCCGTTCTCGTGAGTTCGGAGCTCGTCTTCTTGTCCAGGATGAGCACTGGCAAATTGAACTTCTCCTGTAGTTCCAGCGCCCACTGTTTGCGAATCGACGCGGGACAGATGACGAGAAGATGCCGCTTGTGCTCAGCCCAGCGCTGACACAGAACCAGCCCAGCCTCGATGGTCTTGCCCAACCCGACTTCGTCTGCGAAGATGACGCCGTGGGATAGCGGTGACCGCATAGCGAACAAGGCTGCCTCGATCTGGTGCGGGTTCAGGTCGACGAGGGCGTCAAACAGAGACCCGCTCAGACGCTCAACGCCTTCCGATGCACTCTGACGAGTCAGCTCGTACGCGAAATACTTGGCATGATACGCCGTGATGCCGCTTGTTCGCTGTCCACGCGTTTTCGCTGCCCGCAACGCTCCCTCCACAACACGCCATCTGGTCGTGTACTACTAACTCTAGGCCGTGAGCCGAGGTTTGCAATAGCACCGCATTGTCTCAACAGGCGTTTGACGGTTGGACCAGCGAGGACATAGTTGAGGCCCGACAACGGAGTTGCCAGGTTGAGACGTCAGAAGACCTGAGACAATCGGAAGGCCCAGCCCCCGCAAGCGCTCAGGAACCATACTTCAACCGGCACTACTCTGACCGTGGGCGAAGGCTCCGGGAACATCTCCGGGCCACACGTGCAGCATTGGACATGATAACTCTGTTCTACGAGATCTTCTTCTACCAGGACCAACTGGATGAGTTTCGTGGAGCATTCCCTGCTTGTCACTGCTATGAACCGAACACCCTATTTGGCAGTACACTGCTCACACGATAAACCGCCAAGACGAATCAGGAGGAACCAATGAATGGTGGAGCATTGCCCGAAACAGAAGAACTGTCACGTCTCTTGCTGAGTCATGAGCAAATTGCGGTAGTTGAAGCGGCTATACAGGAAATCGACGAAAGACCTGATTCCTACGATTTGGGCTTCTTCTGGAAACTGGATTCTTCCATCGGTGGCATTGGTGGATACTGTATGCTCTTTGATTCGACTCGTAACCCATTTCCTGGTGGAATTGGCAGAAGCCTTTTTCGTCCACTGCAATATGCAGCAGAAGAAATCGACGGGAACAAGAGCATATACAACAATGCAAGGTGGGCTGTCCTATCTTCCGGACAACACCTGGAAGCAGCTACCAAATACGTCATGAAGAAGAGAATCCCATTCCCCATGAGACCCATTGGACTCGAGAAATTCACTTTGGGCAAAAGCATACACATTCTTACGGAGAAGGATATTCTTCCAAGCAATATGGTCAAACCATCAGGACTTTTCACAGAACTCTACAACAAATCCAAGCACGACATAAATCAAGACGAGGAACGAGAGAGGTTGTTTGCCCCCGCTGATGCCTTTAGATCTTATATCTCGGCAAGAATCATCGGTAAGAGACTTCTCAAACGATACTACTCTGAGATACTGCAGGAAGTTGACCCATTTCTTAACGGGTTGAATGGCTTGAATATGGGCATATAAGGCGACATAGCAAGCGCATCCAGTAAGCCGATAGACACAGGGGCTCCAATGATTCCAGGCTGCCTTCGCTCCATTGTGAAAGTTTTCTATCACCGTTGTCTTCGGCTCTGGTCAATTGGGCATAAAATGCCTCACCCGGGGTCGGTTGCCCTTTCTCGCCAGTGTGAGAACGTACCGTCTTCACTCCCCTCAAGACGGTTGTGACTCACTCCTAAGCGGTGTGGGAGAGCGATGAGCTAGGAAACTACCGGGAAGAAAGAGTCAATGATCTCATACGGCCCATAGTTGTTTTTCCGAGAGTACACCCTCACCCTGCACAACCAAACGAGGTGCATCCCCGTCCTCTCCTCGACGCTATCCAATGTGGATCGCCTGGCGAACAAAGCGGCTCCATTGGATGGCTTAATATGACCCTGTCCCCACGACTCGTGCAGATCGAGAAGCGGGCTCGCATTCTCCAGGCCAGAGTTCCATCGAATCCATGAAGTCTTACACGAATCGTTGCACTCGAAAGCAATCTCGAATTGCTCGCAACGAACTGTCAATGGCGCCAATGCTAGCCACCTGGACGGTACATTCACCCCGCGGTCCAGCGAGGTCCAATCCCAGATGCCTCGTAACTGCAGTCTAAGTGACGTCGATGCCGCGAAGAACGCGGTGTTCTCGATCACTTCCGATTCATGCACTGATTGGCTGGTTGCAATGGTCGTAGGAAGACCTGAGCCGAGTGGAACCAGGTTAACTGCCCGTTGAAGCTGCCCATATGCCTCTTCCCACGTGCTCTCCCTCGGGGGCTCGGCGCTTCCAGTGAGGTAGCCCATGATGTCCAAGTCCACCGGACAACTCCCGGATGCCACTCTTCCGGATGCCCGCAAAATGGGAGAGTCACCTGAAAGGCCACGATCTCCTCTCGTCAAGACCTCCACGGCGCTCCGTACGCTGTCCCCTACTTCGGAATTGTCATTTGCTCCAAGCCAAGGCCACCAAACAGGCTTGGACACGGGCTTGGTACGCCAGAATCCCAGAATCGCAGGGCTGACGATAGCTGCTAGCTCTTCACCCTCCCAAAGGGTCAAGGAACCCTCGTGTACGAGCCAAGAGAGCGTTCGCAAGTAAGCCGACAAGTAGGTTTCGACGGTGTGGGTGACGATAGGAACGTAGCTGTGCGGGTAATCCCAGAAGATGTCTGGACGCGGGTCCATATTCTCACTGCCCGGAGCCACAACAAGCTGCCGCCACTCGCTATGCATGTGTTGAATGCAGTCGGCGCCGAACCGCTTTGACAGTTCCAACATCGTATCGGGAAAGATTCTGGGAACACCGTTCCCGACCATCATATCGACGAAACCTTCGTCAACCGTCTTAGAGCTGGCATTGGCAACCAGCAACTGCGGTACGCACGTCTCTAGTAGCCAATCTGGGCCGCCAATGGCTCTCAAATACCCGCTAGCCAAAGGAGAAGGCTGCGATATCGAAGATAGGAGCGTTCCTGGTGTTGGAAGACCATCCACGTCGCCATCTGACATCTCCCGGGCGTAAACGACGGGCAGGAGGCCCATAGCAGCGCGATACTCGGACTTCTGTTCTACAAGCCAACGAAGGATTCCGCTTGTGGTGACTTGGGACGTGTCTGGACTAGTCAGAAGCGCTGCGATCTCCTCGCAAGAAGCAGAAGCCACATCGGGAGTCGGCCAATAGAGCCTGTTCAACAGAGCCATGAGAGAGTTGTCGATGGCACTCACAGCCGGCTGCTCCAGCCACTCTGGTCTTGTCAACTCGAGAGGTATTTGGGTGGGAATCAGTTGTTCAAGCAGGACAGAAGCGCCTTGAGCCAGATCACATGCCGCGTCCGCTTGTCCCTGAAAAACAAGATACCGAGTCAGCCGCACCAGCATTCCACGCGTGCCGACGCTTTCATTGCTTGCTTCATCATACACTGTCTCCTCTATGAATTGGAGCCAATTCTCAGGGTAACACGTTCTGACTTCGTTCCACAGATCCTCGGATTTGTTGGCGTTCCAGTAGTAGGACAACCACCCACGAATGCCTTGATTCGCTCTCACAAGCCAGACAAAGGCTGCGTCTTTTCCAATAATTGACCGGATCTGCCGATAGGTCTCTATCCCGGTATCCGCCCGACGCCAATCCCGATGATTGAGTTTCTCCAAGGAATTGACTGCCTCTTTTCCTTCTCCTCTTTCTATCCAGCATTGCAGCCAACCAGCAACTATGTCCTTGTTCCAAACTGATGGGCGGGCATCCGAGAGAAAGGCGCCTAGGCGATCGGGAGGGTAGAGACTCGGATCCGTGAGATCTTCGACCTTCTTTGTCTCAGTGGTGGACGGTTCAGATTCGGCCGGCTGAACTATGCCTTCCACTCCACCGAACCTCTTCTCAACGGCGGCAAGAACGCTCTGCGCCCGCGAGTCGGTTTCAGAGCGTTTCTGGAGTTCCAGTATCGACTCTGAATCACTCGACGTCGCGCTCAACGCACAATCCCAATTCGTGTCGAAGGCCGAACTCTTCATCCAGCATGCAAAAGCATGTGCTGCCTCACCATACCTCTCATGGTTCTGAAGCCAATTGGAATATGGAAGAATCCGATCCGGACATACGGACACCATTGCAGAGGCCAGCGCATTCGGCAGGCCATGTGTCTCCCTGCCATCCGTGAATGACAACACCGAGAGCGCCGGACCAGAGACTTTGCCGATGATGCTGCGAGCCGTATCAGGTTCGTTCCCACTGAGTTCTTCGGCACATTCCAGCAGATCAAACATCAGAATGTCCTTGTGATTTCCATAGCCGACCAGATACTCGCAACTCAGGTCGGCTAGCTCCATCCATTCTATCCCAGCCTGACGAGCGAATTCAGAGTAGAGTGCCAACCTCTTTGCACAGCCCATAAATCCTTCTTCTGACTCAACGTACAGGTCTTTGACGAACGATTGGCAGACGATATCAGCGACGCCACTCCAGGACTTACCACGGTTAAGGTCGACCACAGACTGAACGAACCGATCCGGAAGAAACCACTTACTGGAAAGCGCAGCCTTCACTTCAACCTCCACGCGCTTCTTTCCTTCCGAGGAATTCAAACGGGAAGATAGGAGCATGATGTCAGCGAGTGCTTTCCGACAGTCTGGTGCCAAGAAGCTATCCTCGCGCTGTTCGTTTCCGGGGAATGGATCCAACTCGGCGAAACCCGCATACAAGGGAACCAATTCCTGGTCACTGCCAGCAACACTCTGTCGAAAGAGACTTCGGGCAGCTTCTGCCAATAGGTGAACGAAGGTAGAAATCCACTCCGTCGCAGATGCGCGGTCACACCAATCCTGAACCATGTCCTCGTGGCCTGTTCCACAGCTAACGAAGAAAGAGAAGAACAGATCCACAATGCGACGAGATCGATCAGGATCGTTCCTCTGCATGGGGTCGTCGAGAGCGAAAACCTCGTTTGCGTTTGGCAGCGTAACCAAGGGAATCTCAGAGCAGCCCAATCTTGACGCCATAAGCAGCAGGTGGGGCCATGGACCCGAAGCGGCAAGGCTTTCGCTGGAAACATCGGATGACATATACGAGCGTTGCTCAATGAGAAGAGCGTACAGCCACGGGAAACACCCCCTCATTTCCTTCGCCTCCAATTCGGAAGCACGCTTCAAAAGATCGTGAGCAAGCGCCACTTGTGTATGTCTCAGTATGGCCTTGCCACAGTCGGCCGAGATCATCGCGGCCCACACAGTCTTTCTGTTGCCCTGGATCCACATGAGGAACTTGCTCACTGACGCATCCGGCAAGCAGGTTCGCATGTCTGCACAGTATGCCAATCTTTCAGTCAGCTCGTCGAACTGAGCACTCTCCGGTCCGTTTCTTGCCATTCTGTCCTGAATCTCGTCGAGACATTTTCTTGCTCCAGGCTGATCTCCCGTCTGCTGGAAATGCTCAAAAAGACAACGTATTTCGTCATCACTGAGGTTCCCGATTTCTCCCAGGAGTTGATCTGCCAGGGCCGGAGCGTACTTGGTCAGTTGTCCAGCCAACAGGATACCAACCGCTTCTCTGCCGTTGGAGTCGTAGTCGAAGATATCCGAAACGTAGTCCTGCAAAACTGACCTGCGGGCAAAGAAATCGAATCGATGTTCCTTCAATGCATTTCGGCCGCTTTCTCCCAGAATCTGGGAGATGTACCTTCGCGGAGTGTGCCGGCGCAACGAATCCACAAGCCAGCTGCGTTCAGGCTGTCTCACCAACTCAGTCGTATTGCCTTGACGTGCCTGAACCATCCACAGATGGGCCCGTTGGTAGATCTCGGGAGCGTCTCTTTCCAGCCAGTGCGCAACCATGCCAAGGAGTTCCGCCTTGCAGCTTCTGAAATCGGCCTGATCCTTCACAAACCAAGCGAGGCTTATGTGAAACACGGTCACCGGACCCGGGTCCTGAGACAGCAGATGGCGAATCTCCAGAAGTGCGTTTTTCACTTCGCCAGAGCTGTAATGGCCGTATTCCATACACTGACAGATCCCCGACACCGGCCATGGCCACGAAAATTGCACCAGTAGGCACAGCATGACATGCGCAACTTGGCTCAGGCGTGCCCACAGAGAATTGTAGTAGGCCTCAATATCACCCGCAACGACTTCCGGGAAACGCGACATCGAATGCTCATCCAAGGACAACCCGCTTGCCACGGCTTGATGCTGCAGCAGTCGGAAAGCCAAGGGAAGCCCACCCGACGCAGCAATGATCGCCACCGCCATCTTGTGGCGTCGCTCATTGCTCACCAGTAGTAACGGATCAACATTCATGGATGCCGCACCGTGTTTCTCAAGCCAGCTCTCCACCGAATCAACGGACAGCCTGGGAACAACTCTGACTCTGCGATCATGCCCACGTCTGACGAGTGCGTCGGGAAGATTGCCTTCAGGAATGACTTGGCTGCCAATTACCACGTACATCCCGTCTGGCGGAGGAAGGAGTATCTGAAAGAGTCCTTCAAGTTCCTCTCTAGCGTCTTGCGACTCGCGATAAGCGTGATCCAATCCATCGATTATCACGATCAAACGATGTTGCTGCTCTTTCAGTCTACCGGCACAAACCTCAAGCCATCGCCTGAACTCGTCTGGCTGGCGCGGGTCGGGACTCATACGTTCCTCCTCTCGTCCCAGTAGCCTCGTTCCGCGTTCCCTGATCTGTCCCATCAAAGACTCTATCGTCACCATCGCTGAGTAACGATGTGGGGTTGCATCGCTGATGGAGACGAAGAAGTGGTGGCGCAGAACCACGTTACCTGCGTCCTCCAAACTCCGAGCAAACACGGTGAGCAATGTACTCTTCCCCGAACCTGGTGGACCAGTTAGCTCTAGCACATGATTTCCCGTGTCAAGGTCGGCGACCATCGACTGGAGTACGTCATCATCGGGGGCTATTGTGTCATTCGGCACATGAAATCGCTCGTTTATGCCACGCAAGACGTGCCATCGCGCCGCTGCCCGAACATCAGCCAGGAGTATCTGAGGATTGTTCGGAAGAGAAGCGGGATTGATGATCCATTCTCCGATTGACTTCATGAGGCTGTCCCATGCCTCGGGGCACGATGGATTGAGCCCTTGAAGGATGTCACGTCCGAAGCTCTCCACTTGGCTGATGCCTGGCTGACTCAGACTGAAGTCTATGATGCCAAAGAGTTCCCTTGCCGCCTCCTCGCCGAGTTGGTCGAACAGTCTGCAGCACACGGAGGGATCGACTCGCGACAGGTCGACGCAACGATCTTGCGTGAGGCACTCCTCAAGGCTGCGATCTGGAGGACGATTTGTCTCAATCGTCACCCGTTGTACTTGCTCCGGTGGGAATTTCCTCAGTGAAGCAGACCACTTCTCTAGTAGGGACTTCTGGTCCCTCGACTTGTCGAGTAAGTACTCGAAAGTCAGCGGGTTAGTCTGCGTGTCAAGCGTGTACTTGACTTGAATCAGAATCCATTTGCCGTCTTGGGTCAGCGCCGTAATATCGTCGAGAGCTCCCGCTCCATTGTTCTCAAGAATAGCGTACCTGTACTTACTCGGGTCAAGCAACCATTGGACGAGAAACAGCGCTGCGCGAACATCCTGGTACTCATCACCTGCTCGTCGAGCTCCAGAACGAGTGTTGTTGGACACCTTCGGTTTGTGTGAAGTCATTTCATGCGCCCCTAGTGTCGAACCACATCTGATGGTGCCGGAGGTGTTCGCAGAAGCAGGCGAACTGTGCTGCCAACTGCGCATCGTCAGGAGTCCCGCGGACCACCACCAGCCAGAGTCTCTTCGTGCTAGACATCTTATCGGGCACCATCGGTCTGTTCACCCCACGTCAATCCCTGTTTCAGTCCGTTCAGCATGTTGTGCTTCACACGTCCTTCGTGCTGCAGTCGCCCTATTACAATACCAGGAGCAATCTCCTGTTCACAGGCAAAAGCGGTGACTACTGAAGGCGTGAACTTCCCTCTTTGTACGAAATTGCTGTATGCACGGGCTGGAATGAGCGTGTCACGTGCAAACCTGTCCGCTTCCTGTTCCAGCTCGTTCTGCTCGCCGTCCTGTCCGTCCACGAAGACCTGGTGCTTTCCATGCAGCAACACGTGGCCGGCTTCATGGAAGAAGCTGAACCAGAGCTGATCGTTGGACTTGTGGCGCAGGTCCAGCTGAATGAGCGCCTTATCGGACGTCAGCCATCGTGTGGCCCCACTGGCGCGGATTCGAGGCAACTCACGGACAAACACGACGGCAACGCCGGCACGGGCGCAGAGACTCTGGAGCTGTGGCGTGAACACCTCTGACTTCTCGGTTGACAGTTGCCTCGCTTCTTGCAGTACCTGCCTGAATACAGGAGCACTGTAAGGAGAACACTGCAGCTGCTGGCCCATGCGCTCACCCTGCCGAAGCCAAGCGCTAAGAGCATACTCGTCAGCACTGAACTTTCCTGACGTTCGGTACTGCACGGCAGAGTGTCGAAGGTACGTTTCGCATTGCTTGGGACTGGAGCAACCAAAGAACTGTAGCAAGGCAAGTAGCTGTTGCGCGACGTCTGCACAGCGCTCGACCCATGTCCAGTCAAGGAGCTGACACATCGGGAATTTGTGCAGCCAGTCCTTCTGAGCACGCATCTGCTCCGCCTGAGCAGTGCGCGCCCTGTACTCCTGGTACTGCCGCTCAAGGTTGTTCCAGAGGGATGCAGGAACACCGAGGACGGTCTCGAGTTGCAGTGCGGTCTGCTGGCTAAGAGGTTCTTTGCCATTGATGATGCCGCTGATTGTTTTCGGAGTCAGGCCTGTACGAAGAGACAGGTCTTTCTGCCTCATGCCTAAAGCATCTAGAGTCTCCTTGAGAGTATCGCCAGGTGCCGAGGCAACCTCTCCCTGGTATTCGTACAATTTCCTCTTGCTATTCATGTGTGTTCTTTACCCCCTCAACCATGACACCTGTCACGCTATCGCGCACAAGACTTCTATCATCCCGATACTGAACATCATTACCAGAAGGCCGTATAATCAGGCGATATGGGTCATCTAGGTCCAACGATATATGTCCCTTGAGATTCTTCTTCAGCTCATGGCAGCGAGCTGCTGGCAGTGTCCACATATCAGCCAACGTATTGGCAGCCTTCAGCTCGGACAGCCGTTGTCGTATCAACTTCGCCTGCGGGTCTCCGCGCGTCTGTTTCAACTTCTTGTCGTCAGAGAACTCCTTCTGCAATTTGCTGTTCGCAAACAGGATGATCACACTTGCCCTCCGTCGTCTATATTATGTTAACCCAAAAGGTAAACACTTTCAAGAGACCCGTGAAACTACGTCATCACATGCGCTTGGGTGGGCGCACCCCCGACCTCGAGCTATTCGGCAAACCGCTCGGAATTGTGGCTCTTGATTCGTTCCATGTTCGGCCACGCATTCGGATCCTCTGGAAGCAGGATGCGTGAGCCGTGGAGCTCGTAGTACTCCTTGCCGTTATCGTAGTCTTCTTTAAGGCGCTTGCTGACGACAAACCGGTAGCCGTCGGGGTCAATGGTGACGTAGCCAGCATCGAACAGCTTGTGGATGTCGGCACGCAGAAGGATACCGTTGGTGACGTCGTTGGTGTGCGTATCGGACCATTCGATGATATGCGCGGCTTCAAGGACGGGCAGCGAGTGCTCCCTGCTGACAGCACATTGACGATGATACGCATCGGTCACTTCGACGCGGAATGTCCCCTGGCCCTGACGGACCTCGCGCAATGCATACTGCGGCGTGTAGTCAGAGCTGTAGAAGGGCAGTGCATGAACCTGCGGCGTTGATGGGGTCAGTTCCAGGTTGCGGAGTACCTGTCGCACGATAGTCTGATCGTCGGCGCTGGCCATATGCTTGCCACTGACGACACTGCCGGTGTGACACGGGATCCATAGCTCCCGGGGCAGATAGACGACCTGATCGAGCACTGCACAGCCTACGTTGATGTTCCATGAATCTGCACCGGGTTGCTTGTGCCGCATGATGGCGTTTCGGAACGCGTCCAGCGTCGGTACACCGTTGTGGATGCCAAATGCATCCCAGGCCATCTGCAGCGGAAGCACAGAGTAGTGCATGAAGACGCCGACGCCTGCAATGAAGTCGAGAGGGCTGTGGAGCTTGAAGAGCCAGAGTGAACCGGGCTCAACATGCCTATGCTGCGGTGCGCTGGGAACCCAGAAGTTCACCTCGTCGGTGATCTGATTCCTCCGCAGGTAGTCAAACCAGTTGTTGTCTGTGATGCCCAAGAACGCAGGAAGCATTTCCACCCTCCAACACAGTCGACAGTACTACTGTAGCCGACTGAAGAGTTTGTCAATGTGTCCCGTCGGAATCTGATACCCTTCACATCTTTCTCCGGGAAAGAGTGCAGGCATGCTGACACCGATGAAGTAGAAGACCCATACACCAATCCGACAGGGACGGGATTGGATTCCCTCCTGCGCGGAGAAGCCCCCCTCGCATGGGAATAAAATGCTCGGGGGAATGACGAAGGGGAGGCAGGAATGACCGAGGGAAGGAGGTCACTCTTGACATGTACCACTGTGCTCGTATTACCAGCTGACCCCAAAGACAAATCCTGCCGAAAGATTCATGTAAAAAGAAACCGAGCATCTACACTTGTACGAAGCCTGCATCTCCTGTCATCTACGCAGGTACTCGTGATAAGGGAGGAACATTGCCATGGAACCATCTCATTTGCTCGTGGGTTTCAAACCCGATGAGGGCATGAAAACAATCATTGAGGATCATTTGAGCAATCTGGCCAGCCTGACATATCTCTCTGCGGCTGAGGACCGGACGGCGGCTATTGAGACCGCCGATATCATTCTTTCGTGGAACCCCCCAAAGGAATTCGCGGACAATGAGTATGCGCTGATGAAACGAGCAAGGTTCATGCAGCTCTTGTCTGCAGGCGCCGACCATATTCGGTTCAGTCTGTTTCCCGAGACACTGGTGGTGGCCGGCAATGTTGGTGCCTACGCGCAGCCTATGGCTGAACACGTCATGGCTATGACCCTAGCCTTGGCCAAGAACCTCAGGGAGGGCCACAAGAAGCTCGCAGCTGGGAACTTCGACCAGTTTAGTATGAACAGATCCCTCCACGGTGCGACATGCGCCATCCTGGGCTTTGGCGGCATCGGCAAGGCCACGGCTTCTCTCATGAGGGCCTTTGGAGTCAAAATACTTGCAGTCAATACCAGCGGCAAGACCGACGAAGAGGTCGACTTTATCGGGACGACAAAGGATCTGGAACATGTCCTGAGTCACGCCGACATTGTTGTTGTATCAATGCCTTTGTCCCGTTCTACGAAAGGGCTCATCGGGGAGCGAGAGCTGACATGGATGAAGCCCGATGCCATCCTGGTGAATGTGGCACGAGGGGAAATCATCGACGAACAAGCTCTCTACGAACATCTCAAGTCGCATCCTGAGTTCAAGGCCGGCATCGACGCCTGGTGGGTCGAACCATTCAGACATGGAAGGTTTGAAATGCACTATCCCTACCTCGACTTGCCCAATGTCCTGGGATCACCACACAATTCCGGCATGGTGCCCGAGGCTCTGGCGGAAGCAACACGAGAGGCCGTCGAGAATATCGAGAGATTCATGGCAGGAGAGAGCGTCAAGGGAGTATTCAGGAGAGAAGAATGTCTGTTGTAACGTTCCCTGGAGTCAGCCTGAGCTGGCCATCGATCTGTCTTGGAGGAGGAGCAGGGAATGACGGAGAGAAAGACGGTCACTCTTGACATGTACCACTGTACTCGTATTACCAGCTGACCCCAAAAAGAGCTAGAATATTATAGGAGGTGAATTATGGCATTCACATCGTTGTTTATGGCGCACGCGCCTGACGCAGACCCCGAAAGGGATGCCTGCCTGCTGGCGACGGAGAAGTACAAACTCTACGTACGACTGGTCAAAGGTCAGGCTCAGGCATTGGAAGTCTGCAGAACCCTTGTCAAGGAAAAGGGCATCGAGGCTATCATCCTTTGCCCGGGCTTCACACACAAGGACATCGCAGAGATCCAGGAGCTCGTGGGACCCACTGTTGCAATAACCGTTGCACGGGGCGATGGACCAAGCTCGAAGATCTCAATGGAAGCGATGAAGAAGGCGGGCTGGCTTTGACAGAGAGCTCATCAGTCCCTCAATTTATCAAAGGAGACGCTACAAATGGACAAGAGCGTAATAGCTGTCTATGGAAGCATGGAGGCTGCAGAAAGTGCAATAAAGGAAGTCATTGAAAAGGGTTTCCCGGCGAAGCAACTGTCAATAGTAGCTCAGAACTTGAAAACCGAAGAGAAAATCCATGGTTTTGTCACGACGGGTGATGTAGCAAAGGCAGGTGCAGGAACAGGCGCGTGGGCAGGTGGCATTTTTGGTCTCCTGATCGGCGCGGGATTCTTCCTAGTCCCTGGCTTTGGGCCGCTTATGGCTGCCGGTTCTTTAGCCTCCATGCTTTTCGTCGGTGCAGAAGGCGCCACATTTGGTGCGGCAGGAGGAGGCATCCTGGGTGCTTTGGCTGGATTAGGTGTTTCTCATAGGCACATCATCAAATATGAGAACAGTTTAGTGGCTGGCAAGTACCTTGTTATTGCTCATGGTTCAGATGATGACGTGACCAAAGCAAAAGGCTTGTTAGCGGAAACAAAACCAGAGGAATTGGAAGAACATAACGGAGAAGACGCAGAAGCAATAAAGTAATATCTCGTTGCAGCCATAGAGCGTTCAACGGAAAAAGGACTGGATTCCCGCATACGCCGAGAGCACCCCTTGCCTTGAACAGAAAGGCGCGGGGGGGAATGACGAATTGGCTTGCCGGATCGCCTATGAGTGCGGGATGTGGTACTTCTCCTGGAAGGCGTCGAGGATACCGATGAACTGCGGGGTCAGGCGGGCGCGTACTTTCTTGGCGATACTCTCTGGGACTCCACCATAGAGTGCCTCGGCCACCGAGCCTGCGATGGCGGCTTGTGTGTCGGCGTCACCGCCCAGAGCAACTGCACGGCACACCGCACCCTCGAAGGACATGGAGGTCAGCGCGCAGATGAGCGCCTCGGGTACCGACCGCTGGCATGTCTCGTCGAACGAACAGGCTGGCTGGATGTCCTCATAGGTACGGTGCAGGTCGTACCCGAACCGAGTCTCGAGCACGTCCCGGATGATAACCTGACTGGTCCCCTGGCGGGCAAGGAAAATGGCAGCCGCCGTGGCCTGAGCACCCTTGATACCCTCCGGGTGGTTGTGGGTCACCTCGGCTGAACGCTGCGCTTCCTCCAGCGTCTCCTCCAATGTGTCGAAGGCCCAACCCACGGGGCTGACGCGCATGGCTGACCCGTTGCCAAAGCTGTCGTACGCTTTCGCCCCTGGCGTGGTGAACCAATGCCTGAACCGCCCACCAAACCCAGCATCTGGATGCTCCAGCGCAAACTCTCGCAGTGTCTCTTCGTATGGGCGACCTGTCAGCAGCGTCTGGGCCACGGCCATGGTGAGGACCGTGTCGTCTGTCCACTCTGAGCCCTCGCTGAACAACGGGAAATCCATCGACTTGATGGCGTGAAACTCGTACACCGAACCGATGATGTCGCCTGCTACTGCTCCCAGCATCGTCATTCCTCCCGAGGTCGAGGCGGCATACCAAACACCCCTCTACTATATTAGTATACTGCCAATTGCTGCGGTGAGAGACGAAAAGGATTGGATTCCCGCCTGCGCCGAGAGCACCCCTCGTATTGAACTGAAATACTCGGGGGGGAATGACGGGCTGGGCACACGGTTCGCCTCCATATTGAATGAGTCCATGCGGCATCTTCGAAATTTCTTCAACAAAGAGACTATAGTACCTTGAAATAGTGTTTTCGTGGCAGAGCCTGACGGTTTTGTCTTGACCCAGTCCTCATTGCATCTCAAATTTCGGGAGTCACTATATGAGCGAAATGCCACTTCTCAAGATCGGTGATCTGGAAGCTCGTGTACCAATTATTCAGGGAGGCATGGGCGTTGGTGTTTCTTTATCGGGTTTAGCGTCAGCAGTTGCAAAGGAAGGAGCTATTGGAGTTATTTCTTCTGCAGCGATTGGTATGTTGGAGCCGGACTTTGGCAAAGATTTCAGAGAGGCAAACGCAAGAGCTCTTAGAAAAGAAATAAGGAAAGCCAAAGAGACGAAAGGCATCATCGGTGTCAACATCATGGTCGCTCTTTCGGACTATGATGATCACGTAAATATCTCGGTGGAAGAGGGTGCTGATCTCATTATTTCAGGAGCGGGGCTTCCTCTCAAAGTCCCGGAGAAGATTTTGCAGGGCAAGAGTGAAAAGAACAGGACAAAATTTGTTCCTATCGTTTCTTCAGGAAGAGCGGCAGAACTTATTTTCAGATATTGGGCGAAGCAGTATGGTGTCGTACCAGATGCAGTAGTTGTTGAAGGCCCGATGGCTGGTGGGCACCTTGGATTCAA
>Ga0075518_1000004_pt1 | contig 34137 bp, 56 predicted proteins | sample NGEPerA_2_FD_76970 | JGI IMG/M metagenome (GOLD analysis project Ga0075518, IMG submission 76970) | Arctic peat soil microbial communities from the Barrow Environmental Observatory site, Barrow, Alaska, USA - NGEE PermafrostAB136-A | ecosystem: Environmental > Terrestrial > Soil > Wetlands >...
TAGAACTGAATACCGCGGCCTTCTTAAGCTCAGTTATAACGGCATCAACAAGGTCAGTTGCCATTACTCACCTTCTTCATTCAAGCCAATGTCGCCACCCATGGAACCAGCGGCACCCAAACCTAAATCAGACTTGAACCTAACCCCGCCCAATGCGCTTGCTTGTTCAACGGTTAATGCATCAGTGATGTTCTGTACGAGGTTGGGCATACATTGGTCGATGGCTGGCCTGAAAAACGGCTCAGCGGCCATATTGCGAGTGCCATATTCAACATAGACGGCATATTCGACATCTTTTGTTACACCCTTGACCGAACCGCCCCCACCCGCCGTGACCATAACGCCGCCACCCTCAATCTTGTTTGCACTAATGGCAGAGCGTAAGTACCCAGTATCAACAGGGCACAGTTTCTTCGCTTGTCTGACGATCTGCAACCCCGTTTTCATGAGGCCCTTCTGAAGCTGTGGCTTGACCTGTGCTGAAAGGCTGGACAAAACCTTCTGAAGCTCTGCCATACCCGTTATTTCGATCGACAGGTCGGGCATGTTATCCTGGGAGCTGGAAGGGCATATACGGCAGCAACACCGCAACCACATCAGCGGGTATCCGCTTCGAGGGGTCAATATACGTTCCAGGCTGTTGCTGCGCCACCATCTGCATCTGATAAGCAACCAACATCCTTGCCGCATTCTCAATATCAGCAGGCAACGCAGGCCAGCCGCCCACATATGTCATAATGATGCGAGGGTCAGAGCAACGATAGTTCATCAACTCAATGTGGCGGGCATAGGGATAGTAGTCAACCCATGCGGTCAGGGTCGTATCGGTTGTACCCACCGTATCCGTCAGGTCGTTGCGATACTTGACCACCAATGTTGAATAGACCGGCTCAGGAAAGGCGATGAACTTGTCGCCCTGAACTTGATATTCGACAGCATGAAGCGCGGTTGCATATCTCAGCGAACCTTCGATTGTTTTGATGGCGCCATTCCACATTGACATCAACAGTGGATCCCTGCTCACGTCCTCTGCCGACAGCATCAGATATTGTTTCGACAGGGTAAGCGACGATATGACCGTGACCACATAGGCTTGCGTCGAAGCATCGGCAGCAGTTACCGTATAAGTGACTGGAAGGGTAAAGTCAGCAGCCACGCCGGTATTCGGGGCAACAGAAGCGCCCGTGTGTACAATCGTAGGAACCAACCCCGTCACGTTGCAGCCATACGGCACGGTGAGGGCAACAGTGAATGTGTTCTCGTCGATAACACCAATGGCAACGGGGATAAGCGCTGCGAAACTAAATGCCGTTATTGCTTTCGTCGCCATAGTGTCTCCTTATGCCTTACGATTGTAATGACGCAGTTGCTTATCGGGCTTGACCTCTTCGATGTCCAGTTGTTCTATGTAGCCTTTCTTAAGCAGAAGAACCGCAACCTCAGGGTCATACTCAATGATGTCCCCGGCCTTGTAGCCTTCTGCATTTGCCGGCATCTTGCTTGTTACTCTGTACTTTGCCATTATTACCTCACAGTGGGGGCAGTTATTGGCTGCCCCCGAGTTAATCAACTACTAGGCTGTGTTGTACTTAAGCGCAACCATTGAAAGGGGCTGAATCAGATTGCCGTCTGTGTAAACCTTTGCGGCAATATAGGTCTGATCCATGGTCATCGCAGTCTTGCCAACGTCAGTCGTGGCAATCTGGATGGGTCCATCGGAGAACAGGTAGTATGCCTTCGGATCACCATAATACGCAGCAACCTTGGTGTCCGCCGGTGAATCAAAGCAGCTCTCGGGCATACGAATCACGGGAATGCCACCCATGAACTTCATGGTCCCGATGTCAAAATAGACCATTCCGCCCGCAACCAACGGGTCATTCAGCAAGGCGATCTGTGCCAGGAATGAGTTGGGTGCAATCAGCACCGCATTATCGGCATATGCACCGTCAAGTCCCCAGAACAGCGCAAGAAGATCTGCCTTGGTAACTTCTGCGAGGGTGTCATGCGTTGCGACCATATCAACGGCAGTTGCGCGGCCAACCATACCGGTCATTTCAAACGTGCTTCCACCATGAATACCAAGCGTCCACTCATAGGTCTCCCTGCGAGCAATAGCGCGAACCATGGCATCCTCAATGTAGGGAACCGTGCGAACGTTAGCATTGCGGATAAGGTCGTTATCAATTCCCATCCACGCCATAATGCCAGACGTGGAATAGGTGATAGGCGTAAGCGTCCCAGCCGCCTCAGCAACAGGCTTGCCGGTAAGCATACGATAAGCCAGCGGAAGGGTATCTTCTGCGTTGATTACTCCCTTCGGGCTGTATGGATACTGCGTTACAGACTTGCGGAGGGGCGTATTGTCCAACTTCGCCACGATGCTATTTGCAACAACCGTGGGAATCAGCTCAGCGGCAGCGCCAGACGTGGCGCTAGTCCAGGCCTTGGCTTCCCAAGGGAGACCCTTGCCGATGACCTGTCTGTACCATGCGGCCTTGCCTTCGGCTTCCTGCTTCGGGGTCAGTTCGCCATTTGCCCCAAGATCAGGGGCAATGGTCACAGATTTCATGGCGTCCATGATCTCCGTGTGCAAATCATCACGGGTTGCGAACGGGCCATTGGCCTTCAATTCGGCAACTACGCCGTCAATAACTTCTTTCTTAACATCTTCCACAATAGACCTCCTAGGTCAAATACAGATACTGATAGGCAAGTACATTGATCTGATCCATGTTCTTGCCAGTAGAAACGTTATGATAAATGCTTCGATGCACCACTTTGGGAATGTAAACAACATCCCGCTTGTTGACGTGGTGTCCTTCACAACCTTCAAAAGGCACATTCAGAGCGTTAAACCCAAGGGAACGACGCTTAGCGTTTTTCTGTAACTTCATACGCTTGCCGGGGGGCGTTTGGTCATACTTCCGCATGCTTTCAATAACGGCGGCATGATGAATAACCCGATATTTTTTACGATACCACTCTGCCGCCACCGGCTCACATTCAACGCAATATTTCTGTCGAGGTCCGGTCGGGAGGTATTCCCTACCGCAAATCGAACAAACCCTTGTTACGCCTGGTTTCACTTCGTAAGTGCCTTACGTAACGCGTCCAGCCAGCTCTCTGCTTTCGGCTCCGCATCTCCTGATGCAGTCGTGTCGGTAGCAGCAAGCAAGGCATTCAGCGATGAAACGCAATCTGAAATAAGGGTGCGATTCTTAGTAGAAAGCACGCGCCCTTCCTTTGTCGATACCATAGATTCAAGGTCAGCAATCAGGGTCTCGGGGGTAACTTCAACCCCTAGCGCTTTGATCTCGGGATCCGTGAACCCGTTCAGGCGTAATGCCATGGGGTTGGCGGGAATCGGAACAATAGAAAACTCTAACAGCTCGGACTTCGTGATTTTGTTCCCGTCATACTCTAGGGGCAAGAAACCAATGGAAACGGCGTTCAAGAAACCGCGCTCCCAGCTTTTACGAACCGCTGAAATGAGCGGGGTTACATCGTCGGCCTGGAATACCCACCCGGCGTCCAGTTTCTTGCGGTCATTCTCATGGATAAGGGAGAGTGATGTAACCTTGCCCACGGGAATGGAGTCTATGCCCTGGTGCGTGTGTCCATAAAGCACCGGACCGTTTAACAGGAAGTTCTTAATGTCTATGCCGTCCGGGTCAACAATCTCATTTTGACGATCCAGAGAGTTGTCGGTAATCGTGGCATAATAAACATCGCCGATGGTCTCACCACGCGTTATGGGATAAATGACTCTCTTCATTGCTGTTGCGTCCATAAAAGCCCCCTAGTCGAACAAGAACTGCGAACCCACAACAACGCTCATTGGCTTATCGCGCTTGACGCTGTTGCAATGTTGGCATAACGGCTGGAGGTTCTCCAGTGCGTTCGTACCGCCCCTTACCACTGGTACGATGTGGTCAACTGTAACTGTTTCTGGAGTGAGAATCTTCCCGCAAAGCTGGCATACCCATTGAAGGTCGGCACACTTTGCGGCAAAACCCTTCATATCAATAGGACCAAGGGCGCGACGAACGGCCTTCGTGCGCGCATTGGCGATCTTTACCATTAACCTTCCCGCTGGAGTAGCATGATAAGCTCGCGCTTTCTCGTTCACTTCGTCACGGTTCAACCGATTCCGCTCAGTACGTTTCCGTTCGATAGTTTCTTTATGCCCGGCATAATAAACCGCAGCGCGTCCGCGATGTGCACACTCCCATTCCTTTGCGTATTCTTTCCTTTCTGGCGTCTGGTTATACTCCTTGAAATAGGCAACAATTTCGGCGTGGTGTGCCGTTGCATATTCTTTCTGGTTTGCAATCCGTTCCTCGCGATGAAGCATATAGTTCGCGTGAAGTCTCTCTTTAGTTGTCATCAGATTACTGGGATTAGAGTGCAGCGGCATGAAATAACGTTGTCCGCACTCGCGCCCATGCTTCCGTCACCGGGGTACATGAGTTGTTCGCCGCCTACATCAAAGGGTTCATTAATGGGCCGAACTTGCCCATCTGCCGCTGAATGGTCATCCCTTGTGCGAGTATCATCGGTCGCAAGCCACTCATGCTGCTTGACGCCGTTCTCTTGATAGGTGTTCTGTGCGGCATAGTTGTTGACGCCGATGGTCTCAGTCCTAGCCACACGTTCTGCCCGATAGCCGACCCCGCCAAAGTAGTCCTTTGTGGCTTTTACCATGTCAGGAATACTCGCGCCCTCTGCCCGCGACTGAGCAATGATCTTGTCAATGTCCTGAGCGGTTGTATCGTTGACATATTTTGAGTGCGTGCGCTCCTGTGCTTTAATCCATTTGAGGATTGCCGAACCATCGGGAACGGTCATAGAGTAGCGAGCCGCCACTTCTTCGGCGGACTGCATGCCAAAGGCAACATAGAGACTGTGCCAGTTGTCGACAAGGTCAGCATCATCGAGAAGTGCACGCACTTTCGGAACAACCGCTGCCTTAGCTCCGTTCTCTACCCACGTCGTCACAACCTTGGCTTGCTTGTTGAACGCTTTCATCGTGGCAGACGCAAACTTCTTCTCTTGCGGCCCCACCTTGGCAATGAACGCCTTAGCGATAAGTTGTCTTGCTTCCGGACTATGCAACGCCTTCATGCCCTTTGGCTCAGCTACGGGGCTAGAATCGGCATCAGGTGGCACAACGGGGGCAACAACAACGGGTGCTACAGGTTCAGGTGGCGGGGGCGGCTCAGGCAAGTCAGAGGTCGTAATGGGAACCAACATAGCAGAAGCCCACCACGCATCGCCCCATGCAACCTTCTTCAATCCATCCCTAATGCGAGCCTCATTGACGGTCAGCTTGCCCGAGCGGAACTCTATCTCATCACTCTGTGCCCGCTGAAGCCTGTCCTCTTGCAGGCACTCAATGCCCGTATAGTCAAACTTGAACGTCAAACCCTTCAAGCCAAGCAGCGGCAGCAGGAACGTAGTAATCCTGTCCGCTAGTCTGTCGGCTTTGGGTATAACGGTATTGGTATATAGTATCTTCTCTTCTATCGTTGCACTGGCGAAAGCAACATTGTCCATGTCACCAAGGAAAATGGGGGGCACGCCAAATGCCGTACCTATCTCATTGCGCGTCACACTGGACACTTCCAACAGTTTCAGGTCTGCTGCACTAATGCCAAGTTTCTCAAAATGGAAACCAGCAGCAAGCCAGCCAGTTCCCCCAGCATTCTGGATCCCGCCATATTTCTCTTCCCATGATTTCTTAGCCGCAGCCAGTTCGGACGGGTCCATCCGTTGGTCAGAGGTGAACAGCCCGCTCAATGCCCCGCCAGCAGACATCTGATTGTTCCAGACATGTTTGCCATTCTCGTCCATGTTGGCGGCGTCAAGAATCGGGCGTAGTTCAGAAAGACCCATTTGCCCACTAATGGAAAAGTTGGGGAACAGCACAATGTTGGACCTATCCAGTTGCCGGTCAGAGGGTTGTCCGTTCAAATCTATCTCACGATAGAGGATATTGCCATGATCCATCCGCAACATATCTGCATCTAAGACGGTGATCCCCTTGATAGCGGGCTTTTCCACATAGACCATGCCTGTGCCATGCAAAAGCTGCCAAGCAACGACTCTCTCAATGAACTCGGTACCGGTCTGGTTTGGTGAGGGCCTAGTCAGAGCACCGGACATACCTTCAACGGCCTTGTCTCCCTTGAACAACTTCCACGGCAATGAGCCTATCCTGGTCGCCACTGTAGAAACAGCGCGATACACCCATACGCTTTTGTCAACAGATGAACGAGCGTCAGTGATGAGCGCTTGACCCTTGTTCGGATACAGTACCGAGAAGACATCCTCGAGAGCGGCATTGAGTGGAACGCCGGACTTTCCAATCAATCGGTTAAACCAGTTAGCCATTATGCCGCTCCTTATGCCACGATTGCCATTGAGGGAGCAAACGCGAGCATCAACGACTCTGCCCTATCGGGCGATCTGCCAAGCGACTCCTTGGCTTTTTCCTTACTCATAATCGCAATCTTGCCAGTGATGGTGTAATCAAACGTCACCATCAACTCGCGCTGCAAATCCTTATCATTGGGAATGCAGATGTCGTTGTTCAAGAAACGCTCTCTGAGGCCCCAATAAAGCTCTGCCTTTCTATTGGCAAACTTCTCAGAGTTCCATGCGCTCTCTGCAACATTTACCCCATGAACACCATTGACCCCCATGTCATTCAGGGCATCCACAACGCCTGAGCCTATCCCGATTTCATCAACGTTCACGCCCTCGCTATGGTCTGCCGCTGCCATATCTCTGCCATGCTTAGCCACTTGCATAACGTCCATGCCATGGATAATCTCTTGCTTCAGCGCGGCATTGCCATGTCGAACAGTAAAGACGCTGTTATCGCTCCCGAATCTAGCAACATCAATTCCGAGAATATGGGGCAAATCAGTGCCAGTGGGTACGCGACCCATAGCGGCCAGGATAGAAGCAAGGGGAATGACAGACTTGTTTGCAGACGCCTTGTTCAGGCTGCATTCGTACTCTTGTGCAAAGCGTTCGACGTCGCCATCCAGCTCTGCCAGTTTTGCAACCCTCCATTTCTCAGTGTGTGCAGGGTTCCCGTGATAATCCTGTTCCATACGATACCAACCCTCATTGTCCAGCAGACTCTCAAACAACGCGCCTTCCGGACCGGGGTTGGGGGTTGACTCTGCCACAATACTTGTACCAGCGACTCCTGAACCAGTTATTGCCTGCCATGATTCACGCGGGTTTTTCCAAAAGGCTGTTTCAGAGAGGACAAGGCGCTTTGCCCTAAACGATCTCCCTACGGTAGGCGACATTTCAAACGCCGTGATGTGGGCACCATTGACAAGGGTCATGTGAAAGTCTGTATCCTTAGTACGCTTTGCTAGAAGATTCCACGGCTCGGGCAGATTGTCAAGAAACACATCGGCAACCTCAAACAATGCCTTTGCGCTTTCCTTTTTATATGAAGCAATTCCATCGTCGCCACCATAGACCATCGCAAGAAAGGTGTCCAGGATTGTTGCAACAGTTGAACTGCCAATCTCACGCGATTTCAAGAGAGCAACAAGATCGTTGTTTAGCTTGGCGTGGACGTATGCCTTCTGCCAAGGGAACAGAACAAGGGGAACAATACCCCGGTCCTGTGTGCGGACGCGCCCGATATGTTCCAACACCTTGCACACCTTGTCGGCGTCCATTAAGTGAGTGCCTTCTTGATTTCCAATACCAACAGGTCAAGAGAGCCGCCATCAGCCTTATCTCCCAATGCCGCCTTACCCACCACCTGAGCTGAAGTCAATGCCTTGAACATATCGGAATAGACACGGGCAACACCGGAATCAATGGTCGTTTTAGTCTCCGTATCAAGTCGGGTTAACAATGCCTTAATCCGATTGAACATCTCTGAGTCAAACTTAGCACCCTCAGTGGAGACAATGCCCTCCATCTTCTCATTTGTCTGTTCTGCCGTACGGGCAATGTGCCGATCACGCTCCAAACTCCAACCTTCCTTAATCGCCCTGAGGTTAACCGTTCCCCTAGCAAGGCCATACTTTGTGGCAAGATCGGTAAATGTTACAGGCTGTAACGCCGTAACGTATTCGGAACGTATTTGTAACCAGTCCACTTTTGGCCGGCCCATGCTACCTAGCCCTCATGCAACGATCCCACGTTAACCACCTGCGACCCCTGATACCCATCCATCTCCATGCATAAGCGGGACGGCTCATCGGGGCAACCTGTCGATAGGGAACCAAATAGGGCGGGGTCGAGGGTGTTTGACCCTACCAGGGGCGCTCGCAAGCACACCCGTCCACAGGAGACCCCGATTTGATGTTCCACTTGTCTGCTTTCTCATGTCGTCAATGGAAATAGAAATGCCCTCCGGCCCGCGGTCAGTTAAGCGACCAACGGGATAGAGGGCAACATCAAAACCTTTGCAATTCTGCGTCATCATCTATAATATTATATTGAAATCGAGGTACCGCGCAATCCAGTAGTACGGTTTCTAGGCTAGTTTCACCTTCGCCATTTCGGCTTCGACTTCCTGCTTGAACATGAAATTGTAGGCAAGAGCATTCATCTGTGCCATACCACGACCGTCACGTTGACGATGATAGATACTACGATGTAACGCCTTCGGGATATAGATGACCCGTTCGTTGTCCACATGATGACCCTCGCAGCCAACAAATGGTTCATTCAGCGGAACAAAGCCAAGTAGGCGACGCCGAGCTTTCGATGCTTTCTTGCCGCCTCTCCACAAGGCCACAGAGATTTTCAAACACGTTTCGGCGGTATAATGTCTCAATCCCGTAAACGCATGTCCCACCATAGATGCAGATTGCTTTGCCCGTCTTTCGGGGGAACAGGGAGCCATTAACTGCCGACTCCGCGCCCGAGCTATCCTTGCCCGAGTCTCGGGAGATATTGCCTTTCCCCTCTCACTCGCAGAAATCTTGGCTTTCGTTTCAGAAGACGTCACGTGACTAATTCCCATATGAGACGCAGACGACTTTGCCCTAGCTTCGTCTGTCATGTGCTGTCCGAGTTTTGGCATTGTCTTTCACCTACCCTTCCTTACCCGTTTTGATTGTGGTGGCAACGGGAGTAAGTCCGTATTCGGAGCAGGAGCTACCTGCTCTTAGACACCATAATATTATACTCAAAACGGAACCTACGTCAAGCCAGAAGAGAGCTTTGGAGCGGAAAGTTCAAGGGCACATGAAGATCGTGGTCTATAACATATTTGTCTCGGGCACGCGCGGCATCCTCCATAGTAGGAAAAATCCCGAGATACAGGCGTTTGCCATGGACCGTCATTTGACATTGAAACTTTTTTCCAGCCGGACGTGGACCATAGTAACCACACCCCGGATAGGCGCGACGCTTGTCACTATAATCAACGCTTGGCAACTTGCCCCACCTTGTGCCACCTGTTCCAACATCCCGGAGATCTCGCGTATTGTCGCTGTGCCTCATAACGATGGTCACATGATCTACTGGGTGACCTTGATGAGACGCCCTGACGAAACGGTGGCAGGACTTTTCAAGCCGTTTCCAGTCACCATCACCTGAGATTTCGCAGCACGTGGGAGAGTTGTGGCTTAAGACCGTATACCCCGCTCGGGTTGCTGAGTCGGAAAGGGAGATCATGCGTCCTCTTTCCGATAGTCCGGGCAATGGTCAACCTTGCTGCTATGTTTCATGCAAGCCTCAATTCCCCTGCAATCGGTACAGCTTTTCCCATTGTTGGCGCAGTTAAGGCAAACACAGGTGAAACAATCCACTTTGCCCTCGCTGTCAAATTCCCATTTACCGAGTGGAGCTTCTTGATTGAACAAGTCGTCAGTCATGGCGTCACCTCACACGAGATAAACCGAAACCGTCTCCATGACCACACCCACACGTAAGTGGCGCAACCTTCACCATAACCGCTCATGCCTCACCCTCCCTGTCCGCAGCGCAGTGGCAGTTTTCGGGCAAACAACCGCACTCTTGACAAACCTCTCGGCGGCGCAACTCAACAACGTTGTCTTTTGGTTCATGGAAAACGTGCCCATTGTCAAGCAAGTATTCCGTTTCATTCTCAGTAACATCGCCAACTTCCAGCGTGCTATAGTAGTCCATACTTCCGTCTTTATGGACAACCTCTACGCCAAAACGCTTGTTCTCGCCAACATAAAGCGATTCAATGTCTATCACGTTGCCCCCTTCGGCACATACAGCACCCGGACTTTGACGTTGCGTCTGCGGCCCCAATTCACGGCCTCTAGCTCATGCCAGAAAAACACATCCAATGTATTTCCACGAATCAACGAGCCGGAATCCACAACCGTGCATGGATTGCCGTTGTTGTACCCCTCGATGGTGACAATGGAGCCACAAGGAAGCACCGACCAATCTGACGCGATACCTCCGACGTAAACCCCTTTTCCACTGGCAGTAATTAGAGGTGTGGCGTCAGTTTCGCATACCCGCGGACTGTAGGCCGATATTTCCATGTACAGCTCAGCCACGGGCACGCTCTCGCGCGTAGTGGCATAATCCGAATGTAGAGTTGCGGGGGCCAACCTGCGAGCCGTGCGGAAGTTCGTGATATCTCCAGCCGTGGCCACTTTGGGATTCATGATGATGAGCAATAGGAAAATCACTATTGCGGCGACGATAGCAAGAACCAACGTCACGAGCATGACATGCAAAAGGTCCTGCCAAGCATAATAATCTCTGCAATGCCCGCGAGCCTTAGCCCACTTCATTTCCGCACCTTCCGCTTCCCCTTCTTGCGGGGCTTGGGCTTAACCTTGGCGGGTTTCGATTCCAGGCGATCTTGCCACTGTTTCAGGTAGGGTTTGTCAATTGGTTTGAATTGGTCAGTCATAGTTTCACCTCCATAATCTTCGCACCCTTGCTTGCGTTACAATGAAAACAAAGGGGCTGTAAATTCTCAATGGCATTTGTCCCACCCTTGCTCACGGGAATAATGTGGTCAACGGTAACGATCTGCTTGGTAAGTACCGTGTCGCATATCTGACAATGCCACTCTAGTGTATCACATTTAGCATAGAACGCTGCGGTGTCTAATTTTCCCGCTGCGCGCATTTCGTTATTTCGTTTAAGGGCGACCGTTTTTCTAATTGCGGTTCTCCCTGGAGTATGCCGATTCAGTTTTTCTTTCACAGAGAGCATCTCGCGATTAACTTGACGATACCTTATTCCAGATTCTCTAATTTCAACCTTATGGGAAAGTCCGTATTGTCTAGATTTCTCATTCATTTCATCGCGATGTGCGGCATGATAAATCTTGTCTTTAATACAAAACGCCGCCCGGTGTTCTGAGCGACGCGTTCTTTCTTCCATATTATGTTTTTCCCTACGACAATCATTACAATATCTTTGAACATTGCTTTTTGGGAGATATTCCTTCCCGCACATTTGACACGTTCTCGCTTCGCGCGTACATTTGCTCATTTAAACTCCTTCTATCCAAGGATTGGCAAGGAACGGGGATAGCCATTCCTCGCCATATTTATTATACCACAAACGTTGCGCGAGTCAAGCAATAGCGGGGTTTGCTATTCGCCCCAAACGGAACCACCCGTTTCATAAAACATATCGCGTAGATTGGCATTACATTCCTCAATGAACATTGGAGTGATTTTTTGGGGACGCGCGATTTCGCCCAGTAAATAGCCATAGTCCCCGCGCTCTTTCAAGTAGGGGGTTGCCCACAAATCGAATATAACGGGGTCATCGTGGGCGCTTCCGCGAGATAAGACATGCTGCCATGAGAATATTGATAAACCATTTCTCGGATCCCATCGAAGCCAGGGGTACATTTGCTTCCTGAAATAGTGGTGAGAGTTCAACTGGCGGGATGGATGGTCAATCAACTCTTGCTCGGTTGGAACCTTTTCTGACGTGCATTCTGCAAACATCTTGACCAAAGCGCTACATATCAAGTCATTTTCCTTTTTCAGCCGCTTGATCCGCGCATCACGCAATGCCGATGGAGTCTGCTTACGGTTCTTCTTGACTTCGACTCGCATAACCTTTCCCGAAACCTTGCGAACAAGATGAGTCTTGACTGCTACGTTGTTCAAACTCACACACTCCTTTGCCCTTGCCGGGGCTACTGCGATTTAGAAACTATGCGTTATTTTCTTCCAAATGGTCTGTTGTGAATTCGGTTCCACTCCCGCCATTCCAGCCATTCTTTTACGATAAAGAAGATGATATAACCACAACCGATAAAGGTAATGGCGCCCCGAATCCAAAAGAAAACGTCAATCCAGTTCACGCAGTCTCCTTTGCCGTAATCGTTACCGTTGCTCCATTGGGATAGGCGGAAAGACAGGCAGGGCAACGCAGGGGACAATACGGCGTCAAGTCTTCAAAAATCAATGCGTCAAAATCTGGATGACCGCACTCGTCAGTTGAACCCTCGTCACCGTTGTACGTATAGGCGAATGGGCACCCCCCAATCGGCTTCATGTCTTCGTCCCTGATATAACACCACTTCCCTGCCGGTATCTCCATCATGCGTCTGAACCCCCATCTTCAACAAACGGATCCCCAATCTTCGGGGCTACGAATACCACTCTATCGGCCCATTCCGCCTTCTTCCCCTTGTTCCACTGAGCGACGGGGCGAAGGTAGCCAACCACACGGCTGTAAACCTCGCACCTTTGGCGTTTCTCAGCGGGAATCACAATGTTGCCAATGACAAGATCGTCGGTCATGGCTTCTTCCCCACGTTCAACTCGTAGTCCTCATGCAGTTCTATCTCGCGCTTCATATAGGCCAATTCTTCGGGCGTAATCAGCGGCTCCTTGGCTACCAAATTGCTAGGGATAAGCGCATATTGCCGTTCTGGTATGAGTTCTCTACATAGTTGACAGACATTCCCAGTCGACACGCTCGTTAGGCTTTCTGCACACCTAAACCGAAACTCAGGGCACCCATCGGTTTCATCGCGGGCAACATAAACCGTCCCCACGCTTGCCTCTCTGATGACGGCCTTGCGAAGGGCGGATTCAATGACGGGCAGATAGTCCTCTTTATACGCGGTTGTTACTGCCATCACAAGAATTTCATGTGCTGTCATCGTGTCATAGTTCATCCCGCCACCTCCAGTACAAGGGCAGTAAGGGCGGCTTGAAGAGTCTTGCCGGAGTAATAGTTTTCCGTTCCAGTATGCTTCACGCCGTATTCCTCTTTGCCACCCTTCTCAAACGAGAAAGGAATATGATTGTCTAGCAGCCATTCTTCCAGTTCGCCAGCCGTGGGTGCGGCACAGACTTCTTCGGCAGGAACGTAATAGTTCTCAGCATCCGTATTGATTGAATACGTCTCGGTTCCAGTAAGGCGACACCACTTGAACGCCGTATCCTGCGGGAACCCCTTGTCGCGTAACTGCTGAGACGTGGCAAGGTCAGTGACTAATTGTTCAAGGGTCATGGCTGCGCCTTTGGCTCATACTCAACCTTTCCCCCACAGATGTTACTCAGCTCATCCAGTAGGGCTTGCGATGGCTTCCCGCGTTCGGGCTTCTCCTTTGTGGGCGCGAGGACGGAGCGGGGAATGACGAATAAATCGCAATCAGCAACTACGGTATCTATCTCTGTTCCATAGTGTGTACTGATATAATCAGAATCAGCAACATCATCGTGTTGATGGAACCGTTGACCGCCACGCACTATTTTTACCCTCTCCTGCTCTGCCCCCTCTGCGCGGGCGGCGGTAATAAGTTCAGCAAGAACATCATCAAGTCCGATAAACTCACGATGAAAAGCAGGATTCAGACTATTGGCGGTATCCTCTAGCGTATCGTTGATTTCTTGCAGCAGTTCTTCAACCTTGCTTGCCATTATCAGCCTCCTCAATTATTCTCTTCGCAAGGTCCGCAAGGAGACAGTTGTTAATTTCCATTGCTGGCAATACTTTCTCATAGGCTCCAGGTTGACCATCAACTCCCATGATTTCGAGCAGGTGACGATAGGAACCACCCTCACGCCAATTCTGCATCTGACACTTGATGACCCATGCAATCTGATCAAGTGTTGGCTTATCCATTGTGTTTCTCCTTTGCCTCTTCACGTTCGACAAGCCCCTTCAATGCTTTTGCCCAGCCGGGACCGAATACCTTTTTGAAATCAGCAATCAACATCTGAAGTAGGGCACGGTGTGCCGTTTGTTCAATGTAATGCTGCATACGAAGGTCCCCATTGACCGCCCGTTGTCCCACGTCGTCAACGACCCCAACTTCGCAACTCAGACCAACTGGGGCCCAAAGGAACTGAACGTACAGGTCGCCGTCTTTCAACTGAAAGTTCTGCTCGGGACTATCTCGGTAAATGCCACTCACAAATACTCTCATTTGACCTCCTCAGGCCATGCAGGTAACGTCATCCTCGCTGTCTCTTGCTCTTGCCTGGAACGTCAATCCAGCTACATAGTTGCAAGAGCCTGTCATTGATACGCTCCCAACCCTCTCTTGCCTCAAACGCCTTGCGGTCCATATTGGTTGTCAGAATGAATCCACGATTACTACTATAGCGATCTTCGACTAATTCTTCAAAGCGATGCAATGGCCAAGCCGTACTATACTCACGTCCAAGATCATCAATGACAAGATAGTCGGCAGTCATTACTTCATCGGGAATGGGAACATCGGCATTGAACAACAGATCAAACAACGCACCCGCCCGATAGAAAACAAACGTTGGGTAATTGCCCTCAAAATTCATGGATGCCGCCTCTATCATGTGAAGCACATGATAGATCATGCTGGTCGTTTTTCCTACCCCGACACCGCCAGCTAATATAACGCTTTTTGTCTTATCGATTTCCGTTCGCTTGATGATTTGAGCCATATCGCAAGTTGCATAACGCTCACCAAATGCTTTAATGCAGCGCACTAATTCCACCTGCCGCCAGTCTTCCCGTGCGATTAATCGTCTGACGTCCCCCATTGCTGCATTAAATAGCCTCACGTTTTCGGGAAAGGGTTCAAATATCGGTTCAAGTCTAGATGATTGCGGTGCATTCGGGTGGTTTGCCAATATCTCAATAAACTCCTGGTACTGTTTGCACTCTTGTGCCTTCTCTTTCCAATTTCCAACGGCCACGACGTAGTCTACCCGTCTCTTTTCCGCTATTCCATTTCGCTCTTCTTCATCCTCTGCGTCCCTTATCAATTGCCCTTGTTCTTTAAGTTTTTTCCAGTCAATATCAATCATTAAGCACCCCCCGTGGATTTGCAAATCTTCTCAGATTCAACCTTGATGACATCATGCGAACCATCAAATGCTGACGCCGGACTGACGTTCATGTGTGGCATACCCTTAGATGGTATCTTAACCGGTGGACTATTCAAGTACCCCTCAAACTTGGCACCAAACAATGTTTCTGGACGAAGAAAGGCTTTCATCTTAGGATCATCCAGCCATGCGTCAACCATATGGTCAATAACGCTGTAGAAATCAATAAGGGTAAAAGATTCCTGCCACCGTGCGTTGATATGCCGTCGTGTCAACTCGCTTGTCGGCTTATACGAAGTATGCGCTTTTTCATTCAAGTGAGAAATAATCTCAGCATAGGGAATTTTTGGCAACTCGACAACATCTTCTAAAGTACTTTTCTTTAATACTTCTTTTACTACATTCTTGTTCTGTTGGCTGTTGGCTATGCTGCTTGCTATGTCGTGTACTATGTTGTTAGTACACCCTTCAACCGCTACTGGACTATCGTTGGCTATGCTGCTTGCTATGTCGTTGGCTATGCTGCTTGCTATGTCGTTCTTTTTCCCTATAACTGCTTGACAATTTGTGCCCTGCCACTTGTCATAATTCAAGATGCTGACAAGGGTGCAAAAGGGGTCGCCTGAGGTGTTCGCCATTTGCTTCCGTTTCAGGTAGGAAAAGAAGCAGCGTACCCGTCCCCTACTCCATCCCGTTTTCTCTTCAAGATCGCCAAGCGAGATAGAGAGTTGACCCCTTGTTAGAGAATACGAATGACCCCGAAACTGGACAGTACGTTCGCCAGTCGAGGCCATTGCCACTAGAAATATCCATGTCGCTAGTCTGCTCCACGGCTTGTCATCTGCAATCTCATGGTAGAAAACTTCACGACTAATCTTTACCCAGCCATTGTTCATGTTGACCCTAGCCACTCCATAGCGAGGGCATTGATCTGGTTCATATTCCGGCCAGTCCATAGGTTGTGCCGAGTGCCGCGATGCATTTCTTTCGGGATATAAATGACATCATTCTGGTTCAGGTGGTGCCCCTCACAACCGTCAAACGGTTGATTTATTGGAACAAACCCGAGTGCGCGACGTTTGGCCTTACTCTTTCTTCCTATTGCTGCCGTTTGTTCTGGGTGTGCAAGAGTATATGCCACGATACTATCCATGTTCTTTTCATTCCAGCACTTGCGTAGAACCTTTCTTTGCTCTGGATGTTTCCTACCCCACTGATTGGCATAATCAGGATTCCGGTCCACCCATTCCGCTTTCTTCTTGCGCTTCATTTCAGGTCTGCATACCGGACAATATTTTTGCCCGTCGCTCGTTGGTTGATATTCTAGTCCGCACTGCGTACAGGTTCTTGCTTTTGTTGTAAGGTGAATCATGCTTACCTCCCAGTTATCGGTATATTTCCCAGTGGAACAAACGGACGTCGGCAACCTGCCCAACTGGGAAGGGTGGGCTGTCCCTAAGGTTGCAAGCCTCGGGTAAGCCGACATATTCATTATACCACAAGGGGTGTTTGATACAAGGCAGTAGTGACTATTCCCTCTGTGCGGGTGAGATACATAGTCCGATGATGAAACCAACAAGCGGACTAAGGAAGAATGAAACCCAAAACCCCCCTGCCCAACTTCTGCCCTTCCAGCGATACAGTCCAGCCACCATGAAACAGAGAATGAACCAGCAAATGAATATGATCATGTTGTCATCTCCTTCCTGAAAATCACCACTGCTGACGGGAACGGTGCGCTGTTTTTGCTGCCCCCAAACTTCAACCGCCCCCGAATGAACCGTATCTCGCCCTTCATAGCGTAGTCGTGCCACCATGCCGTATCAGTTCGAGCAGGGACAAGACAGACAACGGTATGTCCATAAAAGCGGGACTCGACATATGCCTTCTCCATCCATGCCCCGATCGTCCGGCCATATGGCGGATTCATAAAACACGTCCCGTGCCACGCAATATTCAGGCCGTATCTTCAGGTGAATAGAAAACCTTGCACTTAGCGTTGTCAGCGGTCGCGCAGACGTCCGTATTAAAGTGGAACTCTGCGTCTAACGCATCGAAAAAGTCTTGCGGGGTTGACCACAAATCGGTCTTGCTAGACAACATACCAGAAGTTATCACACCCGCCTCAAATACGCTTCAGCTTTCTGGACTTCGATGATCTTATGCCACACCTTCTGCGTCTCCCTGGCGGCCTTGCCATAGGTCTTAGCCGTGTGGACAAGGTTGACGCGCAGGTCGTGCTTGCGCTGTTCGAGGACCATCATGGTGCTCATGCCGTCCTCGCAATCATGCAGTTGGTTTTCCAGCACATGCTGCATCTCTTGTGGCCTTCTGAGTCTATCTCCAATGAGGGAACACCATAGCAACTACAAAAATCGGTCTCCAAAAAGGTACAGTGTTTTCCGTCCTTCTCACAATGCCCATCTCTCGGTTCATGCTCCACCATCGACCCCATAGCCATGCCAAGCCATAACGCCAAGTCACGGTTCATGTCACACCTCCAAACGTCGGGTTCTGGTTCATGGTATGTTCCAACTCTGTGCGTGAGAACGCGAGGATGCTCTGACATACGTCGATTTTCTTCCTCTCAAGATCCATGTGCTCGCGCGTTGACCGGACAAACGCCTCAGCAAACTCAGCCCTCCGCTTGAAGTCCTTAACCCTATCCGTTACCTCTGCGTCAATTTCGCCAACGGTCATTTTCTCTTTAGAAACCTTAACCATGAGATAAGTCTTGGCATAGATTTCCTTGTAGTCATTGTCGGCTTCGACAAGGGTTTTCAACTGCTCAGCATAAGTTTCAACATCCCTACCAAGTGCGTCAAGCGCAGTCTGCATATCATTCATGAGTTCATTCGGACTAGAGCCTTTAGCGACTAGCATGGTTTTACCTCCATGAGCAGCGCGGCAAGAGATGCCAAATGGTTCTTTCCGCTCTTGCCTTGACACACTTGCGGCAAATCATTGGCAAGGTCAATCTCCCATTCATCGTCTGACCATAACATCTCAAGGGCACATTCTGGAAACCTCGCGGTGATTGCGTCCAGCAGTTCGGAGAGGACGGGGGCGGGACAGATAGGTTTGTGGTCTTCCATTTCTTCGCAGACACAAACAACGGGCTGGCCTTCTGCAATTCTCTTCCATTCATCCGGCCACAGTGACGCTGGCGCTTCCGCTTCATAGTCATCGCAGTGTTCGGGATACCATGCAAGCGCCGTGTCCAGCACCACACCAGCCTCCACAAGGGCGCGACTTTCAGTCAAAGGCAAGACAATGGATTCAAGAGAGGTCATGATTCAGCCTCCAATGATTCTTGCTCTGCCGTTAAAGGGGGCAGAGAAAGGGTTTCCACCTCTCCGATAGGTACAAGATCCTCATCTGTTGGAAACGTGGCGTCAAGCTGAAAACCGTCTATTGTCCATTTTTCCTCTTGGTCGCCAATCGCAGACCAAGTAACAATGCCATGAACGCACAGCCGACCATCACCATCTATGCGCAATAGGCGAACTGGTTTACCGTCTCTTGTTCGATACAACCCATCTATTTCAATCATGCTTTCACCTCCAATTCCCCGATAATGGTTTCTGCAAGCGCATCGGAAAGAGTGTCAGCACTTACCGTGTGGTTCTTGACGCTCACATACATCAAATCTCCGCCCCCCTGAACGAGAGTAATACCAAAGCCATATTTCAGCAGCCACGCCAGAAGGGTGTCTGCACGGTAGGCGTCTGTGGGTATTGTACCCGCATCATTGTAGCGGTCATCAGACGTTTCGTTGAACCCCGCAGTCGCTAGGTGTTTGCTGACGGGTAGTGAGGTATATTCACTCATGGCGTCTCCTTATGCGTTTTGCGATATCGGGCATATCTTATGTTGCTAATGGTTCCGTCAAGGAACCAGCCGTTCAACGTGAGAATCTTTGCCCATAGTCCAATGTGTCCCCTATCCTTGCAGAAGTTGCAGGGTTCATCTGGCTCACTGCCATATCCATAGTACCCGCCCTCACCATCACAGGCAGGACAAACAAATGGATGAAAGATAGAAAACCAGAAACCATCATCATAAATCCTGTCCTGAAAACTACGCGGAATCATGCCCTGCCTCCAATTAGTCCCCATGCCTGCGGGTCGTCAGTTACCGATCTCTGCCCTTCGTGGTACAGGTCTGCCAGAACTTTGACTGCCGGGATACCTTTCGCCAGACATAGCAGAGCCACGGTAACCGAAAGCTCATGACTTGACGTTTTGAGCATCTTGAGTTCTTGTTCATCGACCATTTCAATCACCGCCTCCGATATACTGGGGCAAGGCACAACCCCACGATGAATCCAACGAGCGGGGAAAGGAAAAACGAGATCCAGAAGCCCCCCGCCCAACTTCTGCCCTTCCAGCTCCAAAGCCCCGCTACCATGAGGCACAGAATGAACCAGCAAATAAAGATGATCACGCTTTCACCGCCTTCTTCTTGTCTGCCAGCGCGAGGTATTGCTTGATGATGACAATTCCAACAGCCTGCAAGTCGTCCTGCCCCAGGTCATCCATTTCGCTTGGTTCAAGCAGCCCTTCGTCAGTGATAGCCTTGTGCAGCCGCTTCAGCCATTGCTCACGCGTGTAGGTTGATTTCAGCCAAGTATAGGTTTCCACTGGCGATTCGGGCGCGGCTGGTTCCTCGGGAACCTCGGGAATGTCGAACGGGACGGACGTATCGGCTAGTTGCTCTTCGGTCGGCTCGGTCTCGGGTTCAATCTCTGTCTCGGGCTGGAACTCTCTTGCCTTCTTGATTTTCAGTTGCAGCCACTCATATAGTTCATCGAATACCTTGTTGCCAGGATCGTTGTCAATCTCATAGAGCATTGTCGGATTGAACTGTTCCGCTACGGTTAGTCCGCGTGGACAGGCCATGATACCGGCGACATTGGCGAAGGTCTTAGCCTGACCGTCTTTATTCTTGCCTTCCTTGTGTGCAACAGAGAGCATGCAGGTCTTGCCAAGCAGGCCTGGCAGATTGTACCCTTTTTCCTGTTCGTCTGCCGTCAGGTCGCGTCCAATCCACGACTGGATGTCAACCTTCAGATGAGCACTTGCGTAATAGGACAGGGTATACTCACGACCGATGACGCGAGGCTTGATGGTCTTTTCGTGGGTTTCCTTATCCTCAAGCTCTGCCGTCAGTTCGGGAATTTCCCATCCGAGCCTGATCTTGCGGCTCCATGCGCCCTCTTTACCGGGATACTGAACGTATTGGTGCCCGAGATCGACAAGCATGTAAAGTCTTGCCGCGTACGAACCGGCAGGGATAACGTAATCGTCTTGTGTTTTGGTGTCGGGTGTAAACATTATGCCATCTCCTTTGTTGTCTCCGTCAGCCAGTCAACGAGGATTGGCAGCGGGATTTGAGTTACGTCTACAATGTAGAAAATTTCTGCAGTGGTGATGCGCCTCGTGTCTGGCAATGATTCCAATTGGGTGTAGTCAAGAAGGCTATATCCCAATATATCAGCCGCGTCCCAATAACTACGTTCCCCCCGCCACTCACGCAGTGGGTTTTTCCGCTTTGCCATGTCCGACCTCCTTACGCGCTGCGGCAATGACGCGTGCGACTGCATATTCCAATTCATCAATCGTCTGAGCGTAGCCACGGATATTGGGCTTGCCGTCATCAAAGTCTAAGGTCAAATCGGCTTCGTCATTCCCCATACCGTCTAAGCGCTCATAGCTGATTACCCGGTTGACGTTCACCTTGACACTATCTAGCACTGCTTGTTGATTCTTGCTGAGCATCATTACCCCCTTTTTCATCTATAATTGCCATAACGTTTCGAGTAACATCATCTAGTTTGTTGGCAAGCGTCCATAAGCCGCCAGCAACAGCCTCATTCGCAATCAATGCAATCTTGTGCATTTCTTTAGCTATTGCAGCCCTCTGTTCGTCATTCATTGGTTCCTCCCGCCAGTCTATCGGCGCAATTCACAACCTCACAATTTCTGCATGTCACGGGGCAACACCAAGGGCAAGGCTCAATTGCTTTGGGTGTGCCAAGGTCAGAGTTAAAGTCAACATCGTCAGACTTAACCTTCAATCCATCCATGAGCATCGCGTTGATACGGTCATACTTCTTGCGGTCGTGCTGCTTAAGAACCTCCATGCGATAACCGGTCATAACCGTCATACGCTTCATGTCTCATCTCCTATTCGTTGGCCCGCTGTTCGAGATTGTTGATGCGACGATTCAGACCTTCCAGTGCGTCATCTATGCCCTCTATAATGCCATTGATTTCAACGTGCATATCGTTGTCGGGTTCTATCCCAGATTTTTTCAGCACCATAAACAGGTAATGCGCTAATACTGTTTTGTTTTCCAGCATCTTGTCTCCTTAAGAATGAGAATAGATGAAGGCGGCCAAATCATCAGCCCCTTCGTTCTGCATCTGCTGGTATACCAATTTACCGAGTTGGTCAACAAGTTGCCAGCCAAATGAACCTGCCCCGATTGTCCAAACGTCGCCATTTGGCATCTTGATTGTGTTCCCCTCGTAAACGTCGCCCTTCATCGGGTGAAATGCTGCCGCTATTGTCATGTCTCATCTCCATGTTGGATTTTGTTTCGTATTCTAGGACCGTGTACCCACCTTGGAGGCTAGGAGCGGGAGCCGTGTTGGATTGTCAAGGTTCGTGTTTCGGTTGCTTTGCTGATACCAATATCTGTTTTCCAATGTCCATGTCAATACTCAATCAAGAAGAAATCGTGAAGGGTTGGGAGTAGGTATAGAAAAACCCCACCATGTCGGGCGGGGTTGTTGGGGGAAGTGGGGAATATCTGCCATATTAAGGTACTGATAGCGAAATAGCCCCGTGGTGAGGCTAAAGGGTACCGAGACGTACATATACTGGTCTCGTTTGCGCTTATGCCCTAAAAATGGCCTCTTTTTGTATCCAACACTTTCCAAAATGGAAATAGCTGACTACTATGACAACTTTTGGCAGGTTACTATGACAAACTTGCGACATTGTTGCCAGAAAGTTGGCAAGTCAGTTACCATTATTAACATTTTTGGTAACCATCTGAAACGGGCAACAGAATTACGGCCCAATAAATGCGCTTGACCACACTTTTTAGGCGCAACCCTTCGGAGATACCGAATACTACAGATTATTTTGATAAGCGTGCAAGATAATCTCTCAGTAATTCCCCCTTGCCGCTCTTTTCCATTGATTCCAGCCACCCGAGAGCGCAATTGCAATCGTGGCATAAAAGTCCACGAATCTTTCCCGTAACGTGATCATGGTCCACAAGCAGTTGACAGTATTCGCCATTTCTCATCTGGCCGGAATTTTCTCTCCCGCATATGGTACACTTACCGTCTTGTGCCAGCAATAACGCATCGTATTCCCCCTGACTAATGCCGTAATTCTTCTTTCGTTGTGCGGCTGCTACTTTTTTTGGATTGTTGAGGCTCCATGCACGGTTACGAATATCTATTTCTTCATGGTGGACAAGATACCGATTGTGGCTGTATTCCTTGCGTTGTTCTTTTGTCATCATTGTCTCTCACTCAATCCTTTCTCAATCTGTTTGACTGTGGCAGCGGCGGGATTGAGTCCGTATTCGGGCGGGTTATAGGGCCGTCCTAGCTGCCTATTCATTATACCACAAAGCGTTCGCGATGCAAGCAGGGGACTTGCAGATTTTGTGCATAGCCGTATATGGAATACACCTAAACGGAGAAAAGTTACAACTCATGTTGTGTACATCTGCCCGTGAGTAGTTGCAATTTATGCACATACTGAAAAGCAATATGCAGATCATGCACGTTGGACTTTCATACCGTTCGGCGTATGTTTCCGCAAACAATAATAAGGAGTGCCTTTTGGTGCCGCTATTATTGGAAAAGGGCAATATCCGATAACAAGGATATTTTCGGAAATATCTGCTAGGGGGGATATCAAGTACCCGTCAAGTGTCACAACCCTTAACGCAGTCCACTCTTGTGCCATGTTCCAAACCGTGTAACACAAAGCGTGTCAAGTATTTTATTCTACTAGAATTATTCTACTAGAGCGGAATCCAATTGGATAATTCTGCTCCGCAATTCCATGCCAGTTTGCCTATTACTGGAGCAGTATTGATGCAACGACTTGACAGCGGGGTGGGGTGCGGCCAGGTTTATTCACGTGATGAATAACATTTATTCGGGCAATGCGATGACCGCCCCAAGAAGGCGACGGTCAAGGATCTCTTTCCGCACTTGGCGAATGAGTCTTCCTGGCTGGCCCGTAACCATTTTCAATACTCAGACTGTCGCCATCTGAGAACCAGGGTCCTATTGCCGCTGGCTCGCTGGCCTGCCGCGGATGTCCCGTAGGTTGCAACCGTGGACTACTGCGTCATGCTACTGCGTCACGATACTATTCTGAAACGTGGATATCCTTCCGCGCCCCATCCAGCCTTATTCTTGGACAGCCGCAATGGGAGGGGGCAAGCATTTTTTCTTCTGCGTATGACTCATTCCATTGCACAAATGAACCCGAGTCAACAAGAAACTGCTTGTCTGCCGCTAGGGTTGCCTTTCCTGACGCGGACACATGGAGCCGATACTTGTCAACCGGTACGCCTGCCTGCATATGATTGTGCGCACCGATTAAGACGTCTGCCCCCTCGAAGATATCTGAGAGTTTGTAGACCCGATTCAACCGACCGCCCGGAGTCCCGCCCCCGCCCGTTGTGTGATGGCAATAGGCGACATAGTGGACACGCGTTGTATCTGTCTTGCCACCGTCCCCTGTCTTGCGCCCAATGTTCAATCGGAGGACGGCAGAGAACCTGGCATAGGGAACTTGAAGTTGATCGCACAGGTCTTCCATCAAGTCTTCGTTGGCATAGCGCATGAGCCGCATCTCGTGGTTACCAATGATGCCGCCAATGATGAGATGTTTCACCGGCATGAGCCGATCCCGCATGTACTTCTTAGCTTCCCTGAGGTTCATGGACGCATCAAATGGACTAGATACGCCACCCATGACGACCGTGTCGAACATGTCTCCCATGAGGAAAATATACGCTCGCTCACGTTTTGCCCAGTCCAAGTACCCTTCAAATTTCTTGTAGTCTGTCTGCCCCGAACCGGCGTGAACGTCGCCAAGGGGCAAGAGATAGACAGCCTTGCGCTGATCGCTCATTTCAATGAGCTTCATAGCGACACCACGGTAAAGGGCGCACGCACCCCCGCACAGTTGCGCTCGGTTATCTGTAGGGCACACTCAATCATCTGTTCGGGCGAAATCCTTGGCACCAGATGACAGTCCCGTACTCCTATTGGCTGTTTGATCATGGCCGCCATTGCGCCCTTGGCGTAATCAGATCCACAACCGACAGCATTATATGGGTCAACCGATTCGCCTACCTGGTAATCGTCCTCAATCTCAAAAAGCCGTCCTGCATACCCAACGAGGAATGACCCACCGGCCTCTTTTTCCTTTTCCTTTTCAGCATACCCGCCCGATTTTAGGCAATCCCGAACAGCATTGATGAACGTTGTCCGCATCCACTTGTCGATATCTTCGTCCGGGTGTCGTTCAGGAATAACGAGGGCGTGGCGCAACAAGTCTCCCATGCGAAACGAAGTAGTGAAGCCCATGATTGCGGGGCCATTCTTGAACACTTTTGGATCCCTACGAACAGTGAGACCATAGGTGTTGACATTGACCCCCGCCGAATCCCCGCCGATGTAGACCCTACCCTTCGTTGAATAACCAACAATACAAGTCATCTCTTCACCTTCCGCTTTTCTTTCAGGGCGTGGGCCATGACAACATCAATCTCATCGGCACCCTGCTCGTCCATCGCACATCCAGCCAAACTCTGATATGCGTGGTACATCTCATGGGCTAAGACGAGGCGGGCGCTGTACTGTGGGAGTTTTTCCTGAATCATTATCTCGATTTTCTTGAAACGATCCCCCTTGTTTGGTGTCAGGGTTACGCCACTTGGGACATTCCCATCCTTATCTGCATACGCCGCCAACAGTTTGCGCGGTACTCTCTCTACACTAATGATAATCATTACGTCCAATCCTCGGTTAAGAACGCACCAGCCAAAGCATTGATTTCTGCCATGCCTTGACCCGTCCATTGATTGTGCCAGATGCTGCGATGTAGTTTACGGGGCAGATAGATGACGTCAGACTTGTTGATATGGTGACCTTCACAACCAACAAACCAACTGTTCAGGGGGATAAAACCTAGAACGCGGCGCTTAGCCTTACCCCTGCGACTAGACACTCGCGGCCCACCCCTCCATTGTGCCGCAGACATCTTTATTCGCGTCTTAATTGATACGGGGTGCCCCATTAGTGCTGCAGATAGTTTTGCTCTCGTTTCGGTGGTATGGTGTTCCTCGCCCCAAAACGCATGGCCCGTCCGTGTCGCAGACATCTTGGCCCTGGTCTCGGGCGACGCCTTAAGCCCCGTCATGCCAGCAGAAATCCTTGCTCTTTGTTCATCTGTCATGTGACTTCCAAGTTTCATGTGTTCACCAACCCCCCTCCCAACCCTTCTTGTATGTTGGCGGACACCGGGGTTGGGTCCTGCGCCCGCCACTCAATATTATACCAATATATGAACCTTCGTCAACCCAGGGGCAAGGTATCGGGGTCGGTTGGCGGTTCGGGAATGGCGGGCGTTGTTTCACCAAGCTTTGCCCAGTCATCGCCAAATGCCAGGGTCAGTCCAGCAACTGACTGCTCAATAAGCTGCTGTGTTTGACCGGCAGGAAGGTGAAGTTGTGCGTCCAATTTCTCAAACGCTTTGTGAAACTTCTCCCCGCCCGTGAGAGCCTTATAGGTATTCTGAACCACCGATACTATTCCATCGGCAATGACTTGGTTATGGTCTGCCAGTGCTTTCAGCTTTTCTAGACGTGCCGTCTGAGAATTAAAGAATGCCGCGACTGCCACGGGAATCAGTGTAACGATAACGGTCGATACTAACGCTATAATGGAAAGGATTATTGGATTCCAATCAACCATACGTGCCTCCTATGCCTTACCGAGATATTGAAGCAGACGGTAAATTGTCCACTCCATCGCGCCCCACGAGATGACGCCATTGGCATCATGCCCAGGATCCATGATCTTCAGGTCAATCAACTTCTGCTCTGCTACGCTCACCGTCTTTGGTACGGGTGTCACAACTGGCTTTGGTGCAACTATTGGTGTTGTCACTGTTGCCTCCTGAGTTATCTTGCCATTCTTGCCATAATTCATACTCCATCCCCTATAAGGGAACGCTCCATTGCGACTATATCCTGCAACAGATTGAAAGCCGATACCGTCACCGAGTGATTCGCGAATGAAGGAACTTGCCATGAACACATCTGTTCCTTTGCCTTTCGTGTCCAATCCCACATGACCATCGGTTCCCCATGTCCAGTAATGAAATGCCCCGATAGGCGCCACCGTATAATAGGGATTCAATTTTCCTGCCCAATCGCCGGCCATCTGTGCCGATGCGGGAATGGGGATAGGGCCGTTTCCATAAGCTACGCACATGCGGTACATGAGTGAGGCACACCACAAATGCCAAGTTTCACCATTATGCTTTGGATGTAACTTTGCGAAGGTTCTTGCTTTCTCATCTAAGGTCAACTCATCGCCTCCTTCCATTCCAAGCCATATATCAAAATAGTCCGGTATTGATTCCAACAGTCCCGCATAGCTCATCGTTGTAGTATTGCCAAACGAGACCATCCCGTTTATGTCTACATGCAACGTGTGTGCCGTGATGTACCCGCTCGCATTGACGTTCCCATAGAAGTAGATGGTGTCTGTGTTGTACATCTTATTTGTCTTGCCAAAAGTCGGGTCATAAACAGCGCCGTCCTGTGGTTCAACGAGTCGCCAGTTCTCAATATTGTGCCAATCCTTACCAATGAAGAAGGCGTTGTAGGCATGAGACGAACCAACCCCTGCATCAGCCGAAGCGGACAAGATGACTCCATATCCGAGTGCTTTATACGAGGCTATAGCAAGGTCAGCAGAGTAGTGGTAGCACTCATAGAACCCTGTCGTAGCAGAATAGGGACGCCTCGTACCATGGAGCCAGCCATAGGACATCTTGCCGCCGACAAACTTCTTGACAGTAGCGGGAACAACTGCCCGTACTTGTGCCGTCCAGCCATCCGGCCACGTGATTGTCGCCGTCTCCCCCGTGAACATGCCAGCCTTGATAGCATTCAAGTCAAGTAACTGGTTCATCTGAGAGTTTACATATGCCACATCGGTGGCACCCACAACCCCGTCGAAGTCGATGTCAAACTTGTGGACATACGATGTCGACGAGGCACTATTGGGTCTACCGTCGTTATCAAGGTCGGTATCAAGAGTATCGAGCGGGATATACGAACCCTTCATGGAATCCTTACGAGTGCCTCAATAATGAATACTGCAATCCCAACAAAGGCACCGGCAATCACCATGAGCAGCGGGGTTGACAGACTAGACTTACCTTGATTCTTGTTTTGTATATCCTGTAATAGGGAAATACTCGCAAGAAAAGCGTCGTTCTTTAGCTGTTGCTGCCGTTGTGCTTCTTGTGCATTCTCCGAAATCTGTTTTTGAATCTGTTGCAGGTTTTTCGCAAGTACGTCAGCGGTAGTGGCAACGAGCGCTCTCTGTGTCTCATTAAACGCACTCACTTGTCCGGCCAGCGTTGCCTGTGTATCAAGCGCTCGGTCTGCGGCAACCTTGACTGCCGTAGCATCAACTTCCCGAATGGCATCAAGTCGTTTAGATTCGGCAACACCCATTTTTTCCATGTAGTTGCTGAACATAGAAAAGCGCTCATCAACACGACGCGTCTCACTGGCAAACAACGTAGTTAGACCGTTGATGGCGGTATCTATAATTCGCAACGTGTTTGGCGTCGGGTCTTGTTTCATCGATTCACCTTTGTCGCTCATCTTGCCCCCCTACTCGATTACCGGTGTTGCATCGACCGGTGTTGAATCAACTTGCAATTGTGCCGCTGTTGCCTGTAAATCTGTCAGTTCTACTGTGGCCTTGTCCAGCTTGACCTTCAGGTCCCCCACCTGTTCTTTCTTTTCTGTTACTTGAACCGCCACGACCGCCAAGTCCAGGACGCCAACAATGTTCACATCGGGAATGATGACCCCGCCGACCGCAGCCCTGAATGCCTCAATCGCTTCATCGGTTCCAGTTACCTTCCACACCCTGAGGGGTTCGGCTGCAAGGGTATCAAGCAAGCCAGCAGACTTGTCCAGAAAAGCGTTCATTCCAGCTCGTATGTACGCCATTACACCTTCCTCTCCAAAGTTCCTAGACGTCTAGCTTGCTCTGCCAATCGAGTTTGTAGCGTATCCATCGATTTTCCTGCGGCCAAGGTCTTGCCGTCCTGTCTGTAATCGACTGCATAAATGGTGTAGTTCGTTCCATCGCCATTAACGGTATCGCCTACCGAGAGGTCAACCGACAACGGCACGTCTCTTGTATATTGCTCTCTTGCAACTGAAACGATTGGCAGTAATCCATCCGCATATGCCTGAGCGCCCGCCTGACTTCCGAAATCATCGGTTACCGCATAGGCCCTTGACCCCGTTCCAGCTCGTACAGTGACGGGCAATGGATTATCGGCTACAAGTACCAATGTATCCACATAGTTGTCGCCAGTGAACGTCAAGGCTATCGTAGCGAGGTTTGCGGGGTTGCCCGTTCTAGTGAAATCGGCAAGAGAGAGGTCAAGTGACTCAAACAAGTTGAAGGCGGCACTCCAGACGAAGGGAGCAGATACCCATGTGGAATAGCCAGAGATGGTTTCTTTGACCATAAGGGTCACATCCCCCGCGAAACTATCGCCAAAATAGGACATGTCGCCATTTCCAGAAGTAGGGATGAACCCCACGTTTCCCTGTCCATCTGAGGTCGGGCTTGCATACGGAGGATATCCAGTAACTTGACTAAAGCTTTCCTCATACCACTGGCCGGCGGGAAGCGATGGAAGCCAGATTACATCGGCGCGATAATAGCCATCACTAGACCACCATATATAGGTACTTGGGTACACTGTGGACGAAACAACTGACGCGTATGGTGGTGTTGCGACAAGTGTTTGTACGGTTATGTGGCAGGTGATGCACTGGACGCCATAGTTTGAGCCGATGAGGTATGTATCCTTGACCTCTATCCTGACAGTCGTTGCTTGGTAGACTTGCGACACAAAGGTTGGGACGTCCGCCTCAAACATATTTCCGATGGTGCTGCGCCACGAATCCTGCCAGATGGTTGCACCGCCAGCATCGAGCAAGGTCACGCGATATGAGCAGCCCGCTGTCGTGGTGCCGGTGACGGTCGTGACATATTGGACAGGTGAGAGCGTGATGTTCTTTGTGAGCGTATCCGTCGAAACGCCAGGTGAACCAGCCAAAAGGAAACCCGCCCCCGTCTGTCCAGCAAACGTGTGGGTCAATTCCAGCTTATTTCCAGCATCCTGCTGTAGAGATACCAGAACCGTTGTTGCTGTGACTGGGTTCCAGTTGAACTGAATGCGGTCGAAGTTCTTGAACAACGCATTCAATCCGGCCCGTGATGCATTCCCGACCGATTTCAGCATCCCCAACGCGCCACTGGGAACGGGTAGCAAGGTTGTAGCAACTTGTGTGACGTTTGTAGTTGTGCCCGTCCAATTGGCTGCGTCATTCAAGGTTAATACGGTGTCAGGGTTGGGATATTGCTTGACAATATAGTGCGCTTGAACTGTATCATAAATGTCGGAATCACGTTGCCACACCGTGAGAGGATCAAGGCGTTGCATGTGATAATCGGGAACACCATAAGTCAACCGTTTCACATAAAGGCCACCACTCGTAGGGACCCATGACCAAGCTGACGCATCCAGCGGAAACACATACAGGTTGCCATTCCTCACTGATGCTTGTGCTAGAGCCTGTATCATGAGCTGTTTGATAACTTCCAGCGGGGTGATGTTGTTGAACAACTGCGGATATGTTGTCTGTGCCAAAAGGCTAGCGTTGACAATGTTCAACGATGGGGCAATAAGAGCAATTGCGTCCGATGTGGCACCGTAGGCCGTCTGTAGTGCCATGATTGCTGTGGTGAGAGCATACGACTCGGCAGCCTTGCACGTATATGTGTATATCCCGCCCGAGACCGCAACCGTAGCAATCGTGAACTGATACTGTTTCAATCCGCGCTCTCGTATGACTGCTCCGATGGTGCCAGTAAGGAGTATCGCACAGGAAAAGTTCAACGTAGGGAGTGCGGGCAACAGTTCATCATGAAGCGTTACGCCGAACACGTCCAACTTGGCATCGCCACCGTAAATGTCTATTCCATAACTCGTGAGTTCGTAGGCCATGACGTACGTGAGTGATGCTGTCGTGACTGTGCCGCCTGAATCGGTGGCCTGAGCGTAGATGATGTGCGGGCCGCGTTCCAGTGCGATGTCATAGGTGAAGGCGTAGCCCGTGGACGGTGTCCAGAGTCCAGTGTATGCCTTCCCATCGACAACGATAATGACGGCAGGCAGCGATGCAGCAGAAGCACAGGCAAGCGTAATCGTGAGCCGCTCTTGTACCTGTGTGGTCGTGAGGGTCAAGGTCATACGTCTGTCCTCTTGACTTCAACGTACCACCTTGCCGACAAACCTTGTGACTGCGCAATAGTTACCGCACTAGCACCTATCGGGATGTCTGTGCCGCCAAGCAATGCTGAGATATCGCTGCCAAGGGTATTGAGCAGTCGCTTGTCGCTTCCCTTGACGACCTCTCCCGCATATCTGTTGCCGATGTACAAGGTGTTGAACAGCAGCGACAGTGAGGAAAAGTCCAATGCTTGATACTCTGCGCTGCTCAGGACATAGCCATACTCAATCAGGTTGGAAATGGAGCCCTGAAGCCACCCAAGGGTCAACTGTGGCCACGTCAGCATGTTAAGCGTTGCCGTCGCCGATGTCCACGAATTATTATATGTTTGATATACCGCTAGGGTCACGGCATGAGAGACATCATCTAACACTACCACCTCTAGTGCTGCAGCGGAATACCACCAATCAAAAAAGGAGAAAGCAACACTAACCACATTGTTAGAAGGGGACGTCAATGTCACGGTGCTCGTTGGAATCTTGATGGTAAGCACATTATGCGTCGATGTCCAGACCGTAAGCGTGTCCCCGTACACGGCGGTAAGGTCGTAACAGAAGACGGAGTCAACCAATAAATACTCGTCCACAAGAGCACTCGACATTACGGGTGCAATCCTCAAATTGACTCCAGCAGCAACAAAGGTAATGGCAAGCCTTCCTCCCCCTGAGCAATCGGTTGACGGTCCGTTAAAGCTTGTATCGCCTCCGGTCTGTAAATGACACATTCTACCCGCCGCCGCCGTTGATTTAGCTGCGCAATATGCCACATAGGTATGCCCAGTGATGACAGTGAACGCGTCCTCATGTGAATAGATATCGCCATTTGCCGCAGCAAGTATTTTCAGCGAACCAGTCCCGACCAATGGGGATACCGTGGTTCGTGACATCGTTCCGTTGCCGCTCGTCCATCCCGTTATGTTCGTCTCAAACTCGCCATTCGGAACGAGGTTGGTCATCGCCGGACGGCTTATTGTCAGTTGCATTGCCACGGTCCTGACCGTTGAAGCTGGTGGTGTCCACGTTGCCACGTCCTGCGCGGTATCAGAGGCCAAATAAAGCCCACCGTCGAAGATTGGAGTATTGATGGGATAGGTCACACCGGCATGCACCTTGCTCGCTGTTCGCGTGAACGTAACCGATTGCCCGGCAAAGTCTATGAGGGTATTGGACAAGGGCGCGTAAAACAACGGAGCTAAGTAGTGGATAATCGGGTAGGCATTGACGTTACCGGCCTGAGATATTCCAGTTATGCTCTGGTTGCCCCACTTGTAGCCAGTTGTGGGATAACGAGTTGCTGTCCGCTCTTTCAACGGAGAGGCTAGCAGTTCAAGGGTATAGGGGTAGATACCAGACCACCTGTCGTCAATGTAGGGAACCCCACTGAAATAACAGGTTTGATAGGACGTGCCGGAATCAAGCGAGATTGCCACCACGTCATGCCAAACACACGCGGTCATGTCCAGAATGTCACCGGATACCGTGATCTTCTGAATCCCGAGTCCAAGCCTGACCATACCCACCATAGATGAGTAGGGAACATGGTATTGCCCGCCTAGTTCCTGTACCTTTTCAATCTCTACCTTGTTGGCGACAAGGGTATAGGTGCTACCGCTGGAATACTTGACTATGGTGCTCATGGCGTGGCCCCTCCCCTACCCATACCGTTAATTGCCCGCCCGACACCCGAGGCAACGCCAGCGGTAACTTGAACCAGGGTGTCAATGCCGTCATTGAGCTTCTTCAGGGGGCCGGACAGGTATTGTCCTACCGCAGCGATCGCGCCCGATGATGTTCCAGCAGAACCCGCCTCTTTATACATATTGCTTGTTGCGGCAGCGACATATTGGTTAATGGTGCCAGGGGCTACGCCAGACGCAAAAGCGGTGGCGGCTTGGTTCGCAATGGACATCGCTTCTTGCTGCTGTGCGGTGTGCGTCCATGCAGATATTTGATCCGTGAGCGACTTCGTGGCGTTTGCGACAGCGTCATTGTATCGCTGTTGTGCCGCCAAACGCTTGTCCAGTTCGGTTTGTAGCTTGGCGGTCTGCTCTTCTTCTTTCGTCTTTGCGAGGTCTGCGTACTTCGTCAACAGAGCATTGCACTCATCGGTATAAAGAGTCTTAGACGCAAGTTTGTCGCCACTTGATTTGATATTGGCAGCGTATTCCACATCCAACGCCTTCTGTTCATTCTGCTGATCCGTATGGGTGAGGGTGTAGATTTTGTCGGAGATGCCCTGACGCGCATCTTTGATTGCCTGCGCGGCGGCCTTGGCTACATCGGCAACCTTCTTTGCTGCATCTGCTGCTGCGGTGCTTGCCTTTGCTGCGGCCCCGCTTGCGGCTACGCCCATATCGACCGCTGCAACAGCCGCACCGGTGTAGGCATCTTTTACTGCGATAATCCCCTTGGCAACATCTGATGAAGGGGATGCAGCACCGGCCTCGCGGTTGATTGTTCCCCTGCCGCCAGTCGCGACCGGGGCATACACCCCGCCCTGGTTGACACCCTTGTTCGCGAGGACATCACCAACCCAGTTAATTGCCTCCTTTGCCCATCCGATAAGGTCCTTCAGGTTGTCCACAAAATTAGCGATTCCCTTGCCTACCACCTCAAACGTCCAACCGATAGCATCACACACCTTCCCAATAATCGATTGGATTTGAGGCATGTTATCCATGATGTAATTGGTCAAGTTCTCAATAATGGGACTCAGCTTTGTCATAAGAGTGTTCACAAGAGGCAATAGTGCTTGCCCGAGCGTCTCGCGCATGACCTCATAGGACTGTTTCATCGCGCCAATCATGCCTGCCGTGGTCTTGTTGTATGCCTCAGTGCTGCCGCTGGTCTTGTCGAGGATCTGTTGCAGGTATGACAGTTGTGATGTTCCCGCTACGGCTTCAATGCCAAACTGTTTAAGAGAACGCGCCATGCCGTTAGACGCCTGTTCAACGAGAGAGTAAGCAGAGGCAACATCAATACCCTTGAGCCTTGCCACTTCTTGCGCAGCAGACACGGCCTTCTGAGCAGTTCCAAGGTCGCCATATTTGACAATGCCCTTGTCCAGTTGTGCCATAAGCTCTTCAGCGTCAAAATGATTGACCTTTTCCTGATTCTCTGCCCAACTCTTGCAAGCGGCTACCTGCTCATTCGTGGAATTGAGGGTATGCTTCATCGTGGCGTCCAACAA
>Ga0075518_1000005_pt1 | contig 33112 bp, 22 predicted proteins | sample NGEPerA_2_FD_76970 | JGI IMG/M metagenome (GOLD analysis project Ga0075518, IMG submission 76970) | Arctic peat soil microbial communities from the Barrow Environmental Observatory site, Barrow, Alaska, USA - NGEE PermafrostAB136-A | ecosystem: Environmental > Terrestrial > Soil > Wetlands >...
GAACGACACGTCGTTCTGTGGGCTGGGGCAGGCTGCCCCGCTTGCATTTGAGTCAGCACTGCGCAACTTTCCCGAAGTATTCGACCAGGCACTTGCGGAATCACATGTACCAGAGGCCTGTCAGGAAGAAGCGTAGAAGGGTAACGTCATTGTCCTTCTGTCGACACACGACATCGTGTCCGGGGCACCGAGCATGATGTCGTTCATCTGAAGACCGAAGTCGAAGCCATGCAGCGCGCGCGGGAGGAGCAGGCCCAGATCGACACCGCGTCACACAGCGAGTAGTGGCACTTCTAGGACACTACTCGTTTCGGGTGTGAGTAGACATTCATACGTCCGGCTCGCACAAATGCGACAACTGTAATTCCAGTTCTTTCCGCAAGAGCAATTGCCTGAGCAGTCGTCGCACTCCTTGAGGCCAGTACTGGTATCCCGACACGGGCCGCTTGGGCAACTGCCTGGGCTGGAATACGTCCCGTTCCCATCAGGACTGCCTCTCTGACATTCCAGGCGTGCATCAGAGCGTGGCCGATGACCTTGTCGAGTGCCGTGTGACGACTAATGTCTTCACAGCTGAAGACATGCTCTCCCTGTGCGATAAGGGCTGCATGGACGCCTCCGGTGGTCCTCCAGTGGAGAGCGCTGCGTTGCATCTCCTCGGCCAGATACTGAAGGCGGGAGGCCGACACGGTAAATCCAGGTGAGACAGCGATATCTTCAGTTAGTGCGTCTCCCGAAATGCAGTCGATGTCGATTGATGTTGGTGCATCCGGTCCTGGAGCATCGGGGGAAATGGTAAGAAACGCCGAGCGTTCTTCCACGTTGACGGCAAGGATCTGAGTGGGTTGGGCCCAGCCTTCAGACACAGCGTGGCCGACCGCGGCTGCATCGACCAATTCGCCCGAACTCGCGAGGTGCACTGCCAGCGTGCCGTTCACATAGATGGTTAGTGCGCGTTCTTCCGTGACCTCGTCCTCGCACCTGATCGCAGTGCCACTGCGGTCGTATCTCCAGATGGTTGTCATCATCGCTTGCCACCTCCCAAGACTGAGTCCAGTATAGGCCGGTTGTCGCTGGATGCCAGAGACCAAGCTGGGCTCCCAGCCTGCTTGGGTGTTGCATTTGCCGAGTCACGAGGGTATGATATATATGAAAATCAGCATTGTCTGCAAGGAGGCCCTCATGGGCAAAATCACTCAGTACTATCATGCAACATCTTTGGAGGATGCGTTTGCCAAGGCGAAGCAGCTGGGCCCCGTTGCTGCGTATGTTGGCGGTGGTGTGGAGCTGGTTCTTCGCCGCAACCCGGAGATCACGACCCTGATCGACCTGTCGCGCTGTGGTCTCGACCACATTGCATCAGCCGCAGAAGGGATCGAGATCGGTTCCCAGACCACACTCACGACGATCAGTCGCAGCGCGGACATCAAACACTATGCCGGTGGTTCGCTCGCGTGGTGGGCCGGCCATATAGCTCACAATAACCTGCGGGACATGATCACCGTTGGTGGAGTCATTGGGCGCAATCAGCCGTGGAACGACGTTGTTCCCCATCTCATTGCCCTGGGCGCACAGGTGCGACTGTTTGACGGTGCCGAGCACATCATGCCTCTCTCTGACTACATCGAAGCAAAGCAGCCGGGGGCGATCATCAAGGGTGTTCTGCTGCCGGCAGGGAATGCCGGATCGAGGGGATTCCTATGGCGGTTCACACGTACTCAGCAGGACATTTCGACGCTGCACTTCTCAGCACTTGTGAACTGTGACGGCAAGGTCATGACAGCGGCCAATCTGGTTTTCGCCGGGCGCCCGGGTCATGCCGCTCTCTACCCCCGACTCTCTGAAGAACTTGTCGGAAAGTCGTTGTCGCATGAGACGTTCGCGAGACTGGCGGAGATGGCTCCTGACCTTGTCGAGGTCGGGACTGACCTTCGTGCGACGGGCGAGTTCCGGCGTGAGCTGGTGCGAGCGGCTATCGTAAACCTGGATGAGCACATGACGGGAGTGGTACAATGACTATTTCGATAACAGTGAATACTGTTGAACGTTCTTTTGATATTCAACCGGGCGAGGTCCTGCTCGATGTCCTGCGGCGCGAGGGTTACCTCGAGGTGAAGGGCAGCTGTCACTCGGGAGACTGCGGTGCGTGCACCGTCCTGTTGGACGGGCGGCCTGTCGCTTCATGCTTGATACTGGCCGCCAAGGCCGACGGACACGCCGTGACGACCGTACGCGGCATTGGGGATCAGGCCCACCCTCACGTCCTTCAGCAAGCGTTTGTCAAGAACGGCGCTGTCCAATGTGGATACTGCGTGCCTGGCGCCATCACATCTGCCAAGGCGTTACTGGACGAGAACTCTGACCCCACCGAAGAAGAGATCCGGCTGGCCATGGACAGCAACTACTGTCGATGCTCCGGCTACGAACAGCAGGTCGAGGCAGTCCTCGATGCCGCCGCGCAGCTCCGGAAAGGGGACACGAAATGAGCATTGAGAGAAAGGGTTTCCGTCACCTGACCGAAGGATCGTATCCGGCGACGCATGTGGTCGGCAAGTCTGTCGACAAGGTCGACAGCTACGCTCTTGCGAGCGGAGCCCCGATGTACACGGACGATATCGCGGCACGTGATTTTCCGAACCGTCTTCATGGAAAGATCCTGACGAGTCCGATCGCGAATGGCGTTATTACCTCGATCGATACCACTGCTGCAGAGGCACTGCCTGGTGTTCGCCTCGTACTGACGTGGAAGAACACGCCGCGCACGTTCTACACGACGGCTGGACAGGGTTGGCCGGAGCCTTCCCCCTACGACAACCAGATGTTCACGGAGCGCGTGCGTTTCATAGGTGACCGCGTGGCTGCTGTCTTTGCGGACTCCGAGGATATTGCAAAACAGGCGCTCAAACTTATCAAGGTGAACTTCAAGGAAGAACCTGCTCTGCTTGACGCCGATGACGCAATGAAGCCGGGAGCTCCGATCGTGCATCCTGAGGATCCAAAGGGTGCATATGATTCGGCGCATAACGTTGCAGCGCACTTGGACATCAACGTTGGCGATGTCGACAAGGCGTTGGCGGAATCCGAGGTGACCATCTCTGAGACGTTCCAGACACATTATGCCCAGCACACTCCAATGGAGACACATACGGCATTCGCCTATACGGATGACATGGGGAAGATCGTCATCGTGTCGAGTACGCAGGTCCCCTGGCATGTGCGCCGTATCGTCTCGAGGATTCTTGGTCTTTCCATGAGCAAGCTGCGCGTCATCAAGCCTCGGATCGGTGGTGGCTTTGGCACCAAGCAGGAGATCCTCATTGACGACCTTGTGGCCTATGGAACCATCAAAACGGGGCTCCCATGTGAGATCGAGTTGACGCGCAAGGAGGAGTTCGTCTCGGCCAGGACCCGTCACCCGATGAAGATCGACATGAGTATCGGTTGTGACAGGCAGGGCCACTTCAGAGCTCTCAAGATGTATGTTCTCAGCAACACCGGGGCCTATGGCAGTCACAGCCTCACGGTTATGTCCAACACGGGCAGCAAGACGCTGCCGCTGTACAACAAGGCGACTGACGTCCGGTTCTTTGGTGATGCAGTCTATACGAATCTTCCTGTTCCTGGAGCGTATCGTGGGTACGGGGCAACTCAAGGATACGCTGCTCTCGAAACCACGATCGACGACCTTGCTGCTAAGCTGGGCATGGATCCCATCGAACTGCGGAAGATGAACATGATCAGAGTCGGGGAAGGTTCGCCGATCTTCGAGGCTCTCGGCGAGGGTCGTCAGGGAGTCGCCCAGACGATCACGAGCAGTTCATTGCCGACCCTTATCGACCTCGGAGCCAAGGCGATCGGCTGGACAGAAAAACGCGGCAAACGCACGCGCAACGGTCACAAGGTCCGTGGCGTTGGAATGTCGATGCATATGCAGGGCTCCGGCATTCCGCTGATCGACATGGCTTCTGCCTCCATCAAGCTGAACGAAGACGGGAGCTACTACATGACCATGGGGGCTACAGACATCGGAACAGGGTCCGACACGATTCTGTCGCAGATGGCGGCTGAAGTGCTGGGCATCACCATGGATAAGATCAGTGTTCTTTCCAGCGACACTGACCTGACGCCGTTTGATGTCGGGGCCTATGCCTCGTCGACCACGTTTGTGTCGGGTGGCGCAGTCGTCAAGGCGGCAAAGGCAGTGCGCAATCAGATCTTCTCAGTAGCAGCCGAGATCCTGGGCGAGGAGCTGGACCAGCAACTTGTTACGGCAGAGCCCAAGGTTGAGTACGACAATGATCAGCCGGACCCCATTCTTTCTTTCTATCATATGGAGGATGGGAACGTGCTATCGGTACGGAGCGGAAAGAAGGTCTCTGTATCTGATATTGCCTATCGTGCCTACTACGAGGTCAATCAGCATCAGATTGCAACGACACAGTCGTTCGTGTCCCCACATTCTCCGCCACCGTTTGCAGCGCATTTCGTGGAGGTTGAAGTGGACGAGCTCACGGGAAAGGTCGAGGTTCTCAAATATGTGGCAGCCGTCGACTGCGGGGTTTCGATTAACCCTGACCTGGTACGTGGGCAGGTCATGGGTGCTGTGGCCAACGGTATAGGATTTGCGCTGACCGAGGAGTACCATTTTGGACCCCACGGCAACATGACGAATCCTTCGCTATTCGACTACAAGATCCTGTCTCGCCGTGACATGCCACCGACCGAGGTCATCGTCGTCGACAACTATGAACCGATTGGACCATGGGGTGCCAAGTCGGTGGCCGAGATCGGCATCAATGGACCCATCCCTGCAATCGGCAATGCAATCTTCGATGCGACGGGGATACGCCTCCACCGCACGCCGTACACGCCGGACAAAGTTCTGGCGGCGTTGCGCGGCAAGAGCATCTGAGCAAAGCTCAGGAGGCACGATGCGAAAGGGGCGCCTGACAAGGCGCCCCTTTCGCATGAGCACGATGTTACTCAGGTCACGGCGCAGTCGCTGCTCGACTTGCAAACGCTTCTGCTATGCCCACGATGACCTGCACAGCTTTCTCCATGGATTGGATGACGATGTACTCGAAGGGGCCGTGGTAGTTGCGGCCACCGGTGAACAGGTTGGGGCAGGGGAGCCCCATGTAGCTCAGGCGCGAACCGTCGGTCCCGCCGCGAACAGGCTTGACGAGTGGAGTGATGCCCAGCTTCTCCATGACGCCTCGGGCGATGTCGACGAGGATCATGTTCTGCTCGATGACTTCGCGCATGTTGTAGTAAGAGTCGCGCACGTGAACGGTGACCGTGTCCTCTCCATACTTGGCGTTCAGGAAGTCGCAGACAGCATGCACCATACTCTTCCGCTGCTCGAAGCGCTGTTTGTCATGGTCGCGGATGATGTACTTGGCTCCAGCTTTCTCGCACATGCCATTGATGCTGGTCAAGTGGAAGAAGCCTTCGTACTTCTCAGTTGAGCGAGGTGTCTCATCGGAGGGGAACAGCGTCGTCAGTTCTGCCACTATCAGGGCGGCATTCTTCATAATGCCTTTTGCGGTACCCGGGTGGATGCTCTTCCCGGTGATCTCGAATTCTGCCGATGCGGCATTGAAGTTCTCATATTCCAGACTGCCGAGTTCATCGCCATCGAGGGTGTAAGCGTACGTTGCGCCAAACTTCGCCACATTGAACCGGTCGACACCCTGTCCGACTTCCTCATCCGGTGTAAATGCGATCTTGATGGCACCGTGCTTCACCTCGGGATGGGACAGCAGGTACTCCACAGCAGTCATGATCTCGGCAATGCCTGCCTTGTCGTCGGCTCCCAGCAGAGTCGTGCCGTCTGCCACAATGAAGTCCTCGCCCTTGTGCAGCAGCATGCCCGGGAAGTCGGTGGGGCTCAGAATCATGTTCTTCTCTGCATTCAGAACAATGTCCTTACCGTCGTAAGTCGTGACGATGCGTGGCTTCACCCCCATTCCCGAGGCGTCGGGAGAGGTGTCCATGTGCGCGAGGAATGCGATGACTGGAACCGTCTCTGGACTCTCACAGTTGGCCGGAAGAGTCGCGGTGACGTAGCCATTCGCATCAACGGAAGAGTCTGTCACACCAAGCGATTGCAGCTCTTTGGCCAGTTCGTGGGCAAGAGTGAACTGTTTCTCGGTGCTAGGAAACGTTACCGAATTCTCGTCTGACTGGGTATCGAATGACGTGTAGTGCAGGAAACGATCCACCAGGTTGTTCATATACTCCCCTTTCTGGGCGCGTTGTTGCGTCCTGTATCTGATAGTGCACGGCTTACTTGCTTGAGCGTTTCCAGGGCGACAAGCGGTTCACTGATACCGGATACCGCTGCCTCCATCGGACATGGTTCCGTGCCTGTTTGGTTGAGGACATCGAGGATGATCGCATCACATGTGAAGGGAATGCCGGCCGTGCGCAGGACATCCTGTGCACCAGTACTCATCGTCAGGGCGAATACCGACCGGGGACGCACGAGCGTGAACAAGAGTGCAGCCGCCCGTCCCACCAGTTTGTCGCCCCAGTCTAGAGGGCCGTGGCTGATGACACGTTCCTCGTCCACCGCCATGAGGAGCGCACTTACCCCCCTCCCGGTCAGCCTGTATACAAGTTCCCCGCCGTCGACCGCACAGAGGGCTGCGTCTCCTGATCTGATCGTTGCCTGTACAAGTTGTTCGTTTTCCGTCATGAGCTCCTCATTTCTCCGCCTCGCAAGCGGCACTGTTCATTGTATCCGAAATCGTTCAGTCGTACAGCCTAATCTGTCACTCCCCCCCGAGCATGTTTGTCCAATGCGAGGGGTGCTTTCGGCGAAGGCGGGAACCCATACGCTGAAACAGGGCGGCTTTGCTTTTTTCTGTCGTTCCCGCGAAGGCGGGAACCCATAGATAAGGACAGAACTCGATTTCTACGCGCGCGGGGATGACGGAGGCAGACGATTGCAGGGAGGAGACAACCTCTGGTCACAAGAAACGTGGCCGCGACGCGACCATTTCTGGTGAGTTCACGACCTGATGGTTCATGTACATTCTTAGATGATGCAATACGAGGCGCGGCGTTGCTACCACAGTGTAGCGCGGTGCAGTTGGACCGCACGAAGCAGGTTGACAAACCAGCCAATCGGCTACAGTAGTAGTGTCAACTACGTTGGAGGGCAGAAGTGTTGTGCACATTATTGGGTGTCACAGATAGAGGTTGGTTTGGCGCTTTGTGGCCGAACCAAGTCATTGACGACATGAGAGTCGGGACTCTCAGTGCGAAGGGGGCAGTCGTATCCATGTGGACGTCTCGACGATTGAAGCTATGTGTTCACTCTGGCCTACTTGGGGTGCCAGTTTGTCTGATCGCCACTATGCGCCTTGCACTGAGTGCGGCCTGCAACGCCCTTGTAGTGACACGCCGGCGTGTAAGCCTTGTGTTTGAGTCAGCATACTGTCCCCCGACAGTCGCCCACTGCCAACTCAGGCAGAATCGTGGAATGAAGAGGAGAGTCAGTGATTACGCCAAGTGAAGAACAAAAAGCTTTCATCGGCTACGACCCCACAAGTAACGCGGTGCTGATGGCAGGACCAGGCACTGGGAAGAGCCTCGTCGCCGCATGGATGCTGGAGAGACTCTGCAAGGATAGACCTGACCTCCGAGTCAAGATGGTGACTTTCGCCCGTGCAGCCACGAGTGAGTTGCTGGGAAAGCTGGCCGGGACCAACTGCAATCTAGACGAGTCTCGTGTGACAACATTCCACAGTCTTGTTCTGTCTACCCTCATGAAGAATGCCATGTTGGGCCTGTTTCCACTGCCCCTGCGCATTGCCGACAAATATGAGCAGAAGAAGTTCATCAACCTGATCGTAGCAAAGGCAGCGGGTGTTAGTGTGCGACGCGCATCGAAGTTGCTCACGGCCGTCAGTCTGCTGCAGTGGGACAACCATGGTACTTGCTTCAGCGGGTTTACTGAGGATCAAATACGACATGCCAGCTATGCCCTAGGAAGTGCATGTCACGTGAATCGGTGCGTGACGCTTGATGGTCTTGCAGGCCTTGCCCTGCAGGCTCTGCGTAACAGCGGCTTCAATCTGGCGGCTATAGATGCCGATGTCCTAGTGATTGATGAGTATCAGGACTTGAATCCGACCGAGACACAGATAGTCAGGCACCTTGCTGATCGCGGCGTCTGCATAGTGGCAATTGGTGATCCCGACCAGTCAATATACTCGTTTCGGGGTGCCACACCGGCAGCGCTTGCGATGTTCGAGTCTGAGTACAGAGCGAAACCCTACGCATTGACGGTGTCGCAGCGACTGAGTCCGCAGAATCTCGCGTGGGGCAAGCATGTCATCATGCAGAACACGGATTGCAGAGTAGCGCCCTCACTTTCGTGCACTTCGAACCCTGAGTTTCCAGGAGGCGATTGCAGACTCTTGGGTTTCCGCAGTTCGGCGGCCGAAGCCAATGCCACCACAATTCTCGTGCAGTGGCTTCACTATAGCCAAGCCATACCGTGGTCGGAAATTGCCATCCTGTACCGAAGAGACGGGTCTGGAAAGATCGCAGCGACGTTGCAGGATGAGCTTGCTGCAGCAGAGGTCCCTGTGTTTGCAGGTGGGTCCGACAGAGTGCTGGAGCAGGCCATGAGCCGACAGCTCATTGCGCACGCCCGGTTGTCGGTCGACCTTGAAGACAGTCTTGCTTGGCGCACGCTGCTCAGACTTCAGCCTGGTATTGGCTCGGCGACGCTTCGCAGTCTCGACGATGAAGCGACCGAGCGTTCGGTCTCTTTTGGGAAGCTCAGTAGCAGTGTTACTCCGAGTGATCTGGCGTCATTGCTTGGATCGAGCAGAGGACTCCTAGTAGCGGACCTTCTGGCAGCTGTCAAACAGAAGGTGCAGGCGATGACGGCGTCCAGCGGACGTGCCGAGACAGGGTGGGGACAGTGGATGCTGGCCATGGCAGGTGCGTTGTCTATCTGCAAGCCATCAGTCGAGCTCGAGTCGCTACTGGAGCAGATTGATGGTCAAGTTGTGGCGGTATCCCCTTCACTATCTACGTATCTGTCCATGATGCAGCCAACCGTTGATGACATGGCCGTTGCTGTCAGTGACAAGGTGCGTATCATGACCATGACCAAGTCCAAGGGCCTGACCGTGCGGGCGGCCATAATCGTAGGCGTTGAAGATGAGCTAATGCCAGGTTCCGAACCGGAAGCCGAAGAGCGCAGGTTGCTGTACGTGGCCATGACGCGAGCGAAGCAGTTCCTCTTTCTTACTTGGACTGCCTCTCGACAAGGTCCAGCCGCGTTTGCTGGTCGGCCAAACCAAGGGGTGCGGGCCTTCTCCAGGTTTCTGCAGGGCGGCCCCGTGTTCTCTGAGGATGGGATGGCCTATGTCAATGCACTCAGAGCAAGCTGAGCGCTACTGAGTTGCACGGTCAGCTACGTCGCCCAATAGGACTGGAGGATGCGGTCCATCCACAACTCCGACAGCATCGCGAAGGGCTCCCGCGACAAGCTGCTCGACCTGCTCAAGAACACGTACCGCGTTCTGTTGACCCGCGGCCTCAAGGGCTGCCATATCTTCTTCGAAGACAGGGAGGCTGCGGACTACGTCAGGTCAAGGATTGAGTAGTTGACCGCGTGGCGACGCACGATGATTTGACGCTCATTGGTAAGCGACTATGATGGAAATTGTAAGTGAGAATGGTGTGCAGAGGCCCTGGTTTGATATGAAGCGTTCTCGAATCATTGGAGGAGGGGCGGTGAGTTCCCGTGAATGACCGAGCGAAGCGTGATATTCTCACGTTGCGGCTGACCGTTGGATTTCTTGGTGAACGAGCCCAGTATTCGTGGTGGAGCACGAGTTTCTTCGATTCCTCTGCCCACCTGTTTCTGGAGCCCGTGTTCTCGAGAACGTCGAGACTGGCACAGTATCATGGTATCCTCGAGGCCGCTCGCAGGCAGCACGATGAGTACTTGAGTGTGGGCTGCTATCACCTGTTTCGTTTGCCAGAAGAAGTCGAGCATGCACTGCATGAAATGATGCAGACGGACGAGAGCGGTGACTTCGCCCGCCTCGCGCTCCAAACCAAGGATGCAGCTCTGGACCTTTTGAGGACCACGGCAGCTGGATACTCCTCGACCAGCGACGGTCCAGTTCTTGTTGGAACCGTCGACGAGATCGGTGCTCCCAAGGCCCTCAGGCTGACCGCAGGCGTTTACCTTTCGGCTTTCATTCGAGATGCGAAGGCGTTCCCGTACTATGTGAGGGAGTGATGGCACCCCCAAACCGACCATACACGACGAAGCTGGGCGCAGGACTTGGTCTTATTGAAGAAACAAATGCGCTCCTCACCCTTTGGTCCCCAGGAATGTCGACAGGCGATCTCTACCGCGTAGCGCTGGAATCCGGCCGATTCCCGACAGTGACGGCACGCCGCCTGCGCAACGTCGTCATGGAATGCTTTGCGCCTCGCTACTTGGTGAACGGCGGTGCTCCAGCGAGACATCTGAAGGGGCTTGTGTCCGTTCTTGAATCCATCGAGATCCAGCAACTCATGTTCATCTACACCTGCCGTGCCAATCCTGTTCTTGGCGACTTCGTACGCCGGGTCTACTGGGAGCGATATGCTGGCGGGTACACGATATTGACCAACGACGACGCACGTACCTTCATTCGGCGAGCAATTGACGATGAGAAGACCTCGATGCGGTGGGCGGATACGATGGTAAGCAGAGTCTCTGCGTATCTCGTCGGCTGTTGTGCCGACTATGGACTGCTCGAACGGGGACGACGCTCCGACAGGAAGATCCTTTCGTTCCGCATCGCGCCCAACGTGGCCACGTATCTCGCCTACGATCTTCATCTGAGAGAAGGCGTAGGAGATAATGCACTGCTGGACCACGAGGACTGGCAGCTGTTTGGCCTCTCGCGTGAGGACGTACTAGACGAACTCAAGCGCGTCGGGTTGAGAGGGCTGCTGATCGTGCAGGCCGCCGGGAATGCGATTCGAATCGGTTGGAAATATGCCGATATGGAGGCACTTTGCGATGTCCTTGCTCACAGCTGATTTCGACGAATTGATCGAACGCATACGACAGGGTCGTAGTATCGGCCATGCGAGCTTCGAGCCGATCTACTATCTTGTGTTCTCGCCAGACCGCATCCTTGACGTGAAGCGCCAGACGCCGGCCTGGATATCAAAGCTAAGTCAGCAGGGATGGGACGTTCGGACGTTCTCGATTACCGAGGAGATCCGTTCGATCCTACGGGCTGACCCTCGGTATTCCCTCTGGCTTGCAGCGGACAGGAAAGCGCCACTCGATTGGGCCAAGACAAATCAGTCCCTAGCAAACGCGTTGACGTCGAACGGTGCTTTACAACGACGTCTCGAGGCACTCCTGACGTCAGTGCAAGGAGAGGAGCACGTCGTCGTGATGGTCACGGACCTGGAGGCTCTTCATCCCTATCTGCGCATCGGGGCGATCGAGGGTCAACTGGAGGGGAAGTTCAGTGTACCGACCATTTTCCTCTATCCAGGAGTCCGGACAGGCGCGACACGGCTGAAGTTCCTCGGGTTCTATCCTGAAGATGGCAACTATCGTTCTGTACATGTTGGCGGGTAGGTATCGCGGAGTCACTTGGGGGCGCATGACATGACAACTATTCGATCGCTCTTTGATGCAAGCAGAAACATCGACCGTATTATCGAGAAGGTCATCACCTATGGCGCTTCTCAGGAGGCTCGCCTCAAGGCCGAGATCTCGGAATACGTGGTCACCGACAGCATCGAGGAGCAATTCGGCAAAGTTCTTGATCGCATGCAATGGGCATTGGAAACCGGCGGCCAGAACGAGGTGGGCATTTGGGTCTCGGGTTTCTATGGCTCAGGGAAAAGCTCTTTCACAAAGTACCTGGGCTTGGCGTTCGACGAACATGTCACCATCGACGGCACACCCTTCGTTAAACACCTTCAAGACCGACTGCACAAACCCCAGACCAAGGCATTGCTGGGGGCGGTGACACAACGGTACCCTGCAGCTGTCGTCATGCTCGATCTCGCCAGCGAGATGGTGGCGAGTGCGACGATGGAGGATGTCTCGACGGTTCTCTACTATAAGGTCCTTCAATGGGCAGGTTACTCCCGGAACCTGAAGGTAGCTGCGTTCGAACGTAGGGTCGAACTCGATAGTCGCTTCGATGAGTTCCTAGGGAAGATCGACGCAGTCATGCCAGGGATTCCGTGGAAGGACCTTCAAAATGACCCGCTCATCGTCGACGGCCTGATGCCGCAGATCGCGTACGAGATGTACCCTGCGCTGTTCCCCACTCCTGCTTCCTTCTCGTCGAACACGGAGGGGTTCGTAACATTTGAGAACAACCGCGTGGAGGAGATGATCGACCTCGTTCGCCGAAAAAGTGGCAAACAGCAGGTCATCTTCATCATCGATGAGGTGGGGCAGTACATCGCCTCCAGAAACAACCTTATCCTCAACCTCGACGGTCTTGCCAAGAACATCAAGGCAATCGGCGAGAGCCATGTATGGATCATCGCTACCGCACAGCAGACGCTGACCGAGGATGACCCGAGAGCGGCGCTGAACTCGCCTGAGCTCTACAAGCTGAACGACCGCTTCCCCATTAAGGTCGACCTCGAGTCCAAGGACATCAAGGAGATCTGCTATCGGCGCTTGTTGGCAAAATCGCCCACCGGTGAGAAGGAGCTAGGTCGACTGTTCGATGCCTACGGCCAGGAGCTGCGGCAGAATACGAAGCTCCAAGACGCCAAGTATTACGACGCGGATTTCGCAAAGGAAAGCTTCATCAACCTCTACCCCTTCCTTCCAGCCCATTTTGACATCCTGTTGCATCTCCTGGGAGCGCTTGCCAAGTCAACAGGTGGTGTCGGTCTCCGCTCTGCCATCAAGATCGTGCAGGACATCCTGGTCGAGCAGCGACTTGGCGTGGCACCGGTCGCTGACCAGCCTGTTGGGTGGCTTGCGACCACCGTGACGCTCTTCGATGCCTTGGAGAAGGATATTCGACGTGCCTTCCCCTCCATCTATCAAGCGGTCGGGAAGGCTCGTATTCGTTTCCCAGACTCACAGCTTCATGAAGACATCTGCAAGTCCGTGGCCGTGCTGCAAATCCTGGGCAATCTGCCAGTGACGGTGCAGAACGTCGCGAGCTTGATGCACCCATCCGTCACCGGTCCATCGCGGCAGGAGGCAGTGCGACAGGCCGTCGAAGAGATGTTGAAGGATGCACTGGTTCCCTTGGCGGAGAAAGACGGGAATATCCGCTTCCTGAGCGAGAAGCTGCACGACATCGAGGATGAGCGCACACGCATTCCTCTGCGCACTGTGGACGTCCGACGCATTCTCAACGATGCGTTGCGCGAGACGTTTGATCCCCTGCCCCGTTGCAGCCTTGAGGGTACGATGACGGTGACGACCGGGCTCAAGGTCCGGATTGGAGGAAGTGTTACCAGCCTGGCCGGTGACCAAAACCCCGTTCAGACGGTGGTGGAGTTCGTCGACCCAGGTGAGTACGAGGATGAACGCAATCGCCTACTGGAAGACTCGCGCAGTCGTTTGAGCCAGAACATCATCGCTCTGATCGCCCGAGGCGATTCGGCGCCTGACGAGCTCGCCGGCGATATCTACCGGTGCAAGCGCATCGATGAACTGCACCGGAACGATCCAGACCAGGAAGTCAAGGACTACTGCATCAGCCAGCAGGACCGCGCAGCCAAGTTGGCTGCACAGCTTCAGAAGAAGGTCAAACAGATGCTGGAGGCGGGTTCATTCATCTTCCGCGGACAGCCGACCGCCGTGGTGGCGCTGGACTCTGACCTGCAGCAGGCTGCAAAGAAGCTCCTTGCCGACGTTGCATCTCAGGTATTCGATCGCTATAGCGAAGCTGCAGAACGTGTACCCACGGAAACAGCGGAGAGGCTCCTGCGCGCCGGCGTTGGCAACCCGGGTGCCATAAGCAGGACGTTGGATCCGCTCGGCCTTGTCGAAACGGTGGGTGGTGTGACGAAGTTCAAGACCGACCACAAGGCTGTCGTCAGTATCTGTGACTCCATCAGACAGAACGGAGCCACCGAGGGCAAACGCGTCCTTGACCACTTCGCCGAGGCGCCATTTGGCTGGCAGCAAGATACGACGCGATACGTCGTGGCCGTGATGCTGATGGCTGGTATTGTCAAGTTGAAGATCTCCGGGCGCGAGGTGACTGCCGCAGGCCAGCAAGCCATTGACGCTCTGAAAACGAACAACAGCTTCAAGCTGGTAGGGGTCTCGTTGAGGGATGATGCGCCACCTCTGGAGGTGCTTGGCAGGGCGTCGACTCGTCTAAGTGATCTGATTGGTGACCGGGTCGTTCCAATGGAGCAAGAGATCAGCAAGGCAGCTGTAAAGCATTTCCTGCAGTTGCAGCGTGACTATGCTCCGCTCGCGGGCAGACTTCGTGGTCTTGGTCTTGCGGGAGACGAACGCGCTCAGGCCTTGTGCGAGGAGATTGCCACGGTGCTGTCTACTGATGCATCGGACGTTCCACAACGCCTCGGTTCCCCTAAATCGGTGCTGTACGACAACCTCACATGGGCACATGGCGTGAAGTGGGCTCTGGACAATGGCTTGGAGGAGACCGTGCGCGAACTGCAGGAGTATCGCCACGCCATCGAGAGTCTGCCTGACACGGGTGTTCCCGGTGAACTCCGCGGCGAACTGGCCGAAGACTTGACAACTCTTTCGGAGCTATCAAAAAGAGAGGACTTCCCAGAACATGGCCCCGAGTTCAGTACGCCGCTGACCCATATCGCGGGTTGCGTCAGAAACGCTGTCGTGAAGCTGTTGACACAACAGAAGAGTCGCCTGGGACGCGCAGTCCAGGAACTCCAGCGAGTGCCAGGGTGGGGTGACTTGATACAGGAGCAACAGCTCAACGTAGCAAGCAGACTGGATGCCCTGCTAGTCGACGTGACACAGGACCTCGCAGGCATGCAGAAGCTGCTAGCACAGGACTACAACATCACGAACACTATCGATGAGCTGAAGAGCTTTGTCACGGCGCAGGGGGAGGAGCGTCGTCGCCTGCGGATACAAGATGAGCACTCAAAGGACAGGGTGCAGGAAGACGGAAGACTATCCAGGTCCATCGAGCTGCCGGTCAAGGTAACCGCGGTTGAGGACCTTGAGGATCTGATGGGGCAATTGCAAGACGTCAGGAGCCAAGTAGGCGTCTCCCGGGAGTTTGAGGTCACATTCTCTATCAAGAAAGGCGAGTAACGATGGCATTCGACCAACCGACGAGAAACCGCCTCCAGCGTTTCGTCAGTGATGCTCGAGACCTCCTCATCGAGGAATTCACCCGCCAGTTGCAAAATGACTATGGGTTAGATCCCAAATCGGGCGTGGTGGCAGCGGTCGATAGTCTGCGCCATCTTGGCGACGCGCAGCGAGAGACAGCTCAGATCCTTCGCGATACGATGGCGCACTACGTAGCCGGTGAGCACACGGACGTCAGGGCTGTCCTGGACCGGATCGTGAGGGAACAGTCCTTCACGGTGCTGAACCGACTGGCTGCGCTCCGCATGGCGGAGGCCCGTGGTCTGCTCATTGAGTCGGTCGGCGCCGGTTACCAGTCACAAGGGTTCCAGCTCTATGCTCGCCTGGCGGACACCGGTCTTGGAGAGACGGGCGAGGCCTATCGCACGTACCTGTTCAGTGTATTCGACGAGCTGGCGCAGGATCTGCCGGGCCTATTTGACCGGTACTCGCCGCAGGGCCGGTTGTTCCCGCGGGAACCGGTACTTCTGCAACTACTTGGGCTCATCAATGGGCCAGACGTTGCAGCGCTTTGGTCCGAGGACGAGACCATCGGGTGGATCTTCCAGTACTTCAACTCCCGGGAGGAACGCAAGAGGATGCGCAATGAGTCCCAGGCCCCGCGCAACAGCCGGGAGCTCGCCGTGCGCAACCAGTTCTTCACCCCCCGTTACGTCGTCGAGTACCTCGTGGACAATACGCTCGGGCGGCTGTGGTTCGATGCCACAGGCGGTGAGACGACGCTGCGCGAAACGTGCAAGTATCTGCTCGTGAGACCAGATGAGCAGCCGGTGCCTACTGCCAAGGTGCGCGACCCCCGGACGCTGAAACTGCTCGACCCGGCCTGCGGTTCCATGCACTTTGGATTGTATGCTTTTGACCTGTTCCTCGCCATCTATCGAGAGGCCTGGGCCTGGGAGGAGCGACATGGCACTGGATCGCTTGACGTCTCGGCACTTCCTGATGCCGACTTCAAGCCCCTGTGTGAGACCTATGCAAGTGAAGCTACCTTCCTTCGGGATGTACCGCGGCTTATCATCGAGCACAACCTGTATGGCGTCGATATCGACGTCCGGGCGACACAAATCGCATCGCTTGCCCTTTGGCTCCGAGCGCAGCGTGCATGGCATGAAGCTGGTGTCAAGGACGTGGAACGACCGGTCGTGGGGCGTGGTCACGTTGTGGCAGCTACTGCTCCCCCAGCTGAGCCCGAACTGCGAGGCGAATTTGAAAGACATCTTACCCGTCTGGATGCCGAACTATTCGAGAAGACACTCCAAATGCTTAGGTGCTTGCCGGAACTTGGCTTGCTGCTATGCTCCGAGCGTGAGTTGCCGTACTTGATTCACAGCATCTACGGCGAACATGGCGAGATGTTCGAGAAGGCCGACGAAGAGCGGTGGAAGGAGGCGGAAAAGCGCTTGCGTGCCGAACTGAACGAGTTTGCCCAGGCGACTCAGTCCACATACCAAGGGCGGCTGTTTTCCGGTGACGCGCTGGAGGGATTGCGCATCATCGATATGACCCGCGAGCAATATGATGTCGTAGTGATGAATCCACCTTACGGGGATCCTACACGCGCTACCAAGGCCTATCTTGAGGAGAATCTGGCAAACTCGAAAGGAAACATACTGACCCATTTCATCGAGAGGGCAGTGCAACTCGTACGGCCAAGCGGTCGAATAGGGGCGATTGTCAGCCGAACCTGTTTCTTTCTTGGAAGCTTCGCGGACTTCCGTCGTCTCGTACTGGAGAAGAGTCTCTCGTTGGAGTCTCTCGCCGACTTGGGTGGCGGCGTACTCGATGCAATGGTAGAAACGGCTGCGGTCACGTGGAAGAAAGAATGTGGAGGGGAGCGAACGGCACTGTTCTTCAGAAGTCTAGTCTCACAGAACAAGCCGGAGAACTTGCTTGAGTCGATACGACTTGCGAACAGAGGAGTTGGTGGGCCGGACTACTTCCGAAGAAGGACTGCGCAGTTTTCGATATTCGAAGACTGCCCCTATGTGTATTGGATTGATGAATCAGTGGCTCGCAAACTATCGCAGCATCCCACTATTGACCCGATGGCATGTTCCATACGCGTAGGACTTCAGACCGGTGACGACTACCGATTCCTACGTCTTTGGTGGGAAGTCAAGGACGAGGATATCATCGTCCCTCGTGGGTCTCCGAGTTCGGATGATGTTGTGAAGGAGTGTGTGCGTGCGTCAACTCAGGGACAGAAATGGGCCTGGTATTCCAAGACGGAGGCTGCATCTCCATTTCTCTCCTCCATCAACCTTTGTGTGAACTGGGAAGACGACGGGAGTGAGATCAAGAGCTTCGTAGACGGCAGCGGCAAACTCAGAAGTCGCCCCCAAAACTCAGACTTCTACTTTCGTAGCGGCTACAGCTACATGCTTCGATCGAGCCGCATAGTGCCATATATAGTGCCACGCGGAGTCATCCCAACCGCAGGGAGAAGTCAAGTCTACCCGGCCAAGGAGCAATCGGAAGCTTGGATGCTTGCTCTCTTGGCTTCGAATATTGCAACTGCTGTAGCTCGGTTTAGAGGCGAGAACTTTTGGCAGCCGAAGTTGCAGAACTCGATGGTATCTGCCATACCGTTCCTAAAACCTGAGTCAAAGGACGTTGCGGAAGCGGTAAGCGTTATCTCGACAGTGCGGGCACAAATGGCAGCAAGGTTCAAGGAGGATGAAACCGAGATCCTGTTTGTCGCTCCAGCAATATCAGCTGATGGTACGGGGACGGCTATCAATCGAGAGACCCTAGTTGGCCGACAACTAGACACAAGGATTTCGGAGATATGTGATCTCACCAGCGTCGAGTTCGACGCATTGCAGCGTGATCATCGTGAAGCGCTATCATCTAGAACCGTCCGGCATGACCTTGAGGAAGACTCGGAATCGAATCTGGAAGAAGAAACTGATACAGCGGATACTGGGGTTGATCTTGAGTCTGCACAGCTGTCCTGGAGCGTCGGGGTTGCCTTCGGACGCTTCGATTGGCGTCTGGCAACCGGGGAACGCATGCTGCTCCTGGAGCCCGATCCCTTCGAACCACTGCCAGCCAGGAGCCCTGGTATGCTATCAGACGATGCTGAATCGTTCCACGCTGGCGCCGGTATCCTGGTCGACGATCCGGGTAACCCACATGACCTTCCTCACGTCGTAGAAGAGGTACTGGAAAAGGTCGACATCGCGGTCCCGGGTAACGTGCGCGAGTGGTTGCGACGTGACTTCTTCGCCTTCCACCTGCAACGCTATTCCAAGAACCGCCGCAGGGCTCCCATCTATTGGCCGCTATCCACAAGCTCAGGCAGCTACACGCTGTGGGTCTACTACCCATCCCTGACCGACCAGACACTGTACACAGTGGTTAACGACTTCGTGGAGCCAAAGCTGAAGGAAGCCGCTACTCAAGTGGCCAGCCTGAGCGCCAAGGGCAAGGCACGGTCCACCAAAGAAGAACAACAGTTCGAGGAGGCCCAGTCCCTGGAAGACGAGCTGATCGATCTCCATGACACCCTGTTGAAGATCGCTCCAACGTACCACCCCGACCAGGATGATGGAGTGGAGATCACGGCGGCACCTCTGTGGCCCCTCTTCCGCCACAGACCCTGGCAGAAGTTGCTCAAGGAGACCTGGACTAAGTTGGAGAAGGGTGACTATGACTGGGCGCACCTTGCCTTGCACTACTGGCCAGACCGCGTGCGTGAGAAGTGCAAGACGGACAAGTCGTTGGCCATTGCACACGGACTTGAGGATCTCTATGGGGAGCCCGAGATACAAGCCAGAAAAACGCGCACGAGGAGGCAGTGATGAGTATAGGAATCGCTGGGTTTATCGCTGACAGCATTCTGACCCCTCGGCTTCGGCAGACGGGATGCCTCGTCGTGTATGACACTTACCAGCGCTATCGCGACATCTGTCTCGGCCTCGCATCAGACACGGTGCGGGTCGTCGACACTTCGGAAAGTAGCATAGAGAGTAGGGAAGTAGCTCTCGTGGCGTTGCGGGAAGTTGGCGAATCGAACGTTACCGGAAAGGCCGTCCTCGTCTATGTTCCTGCGAAAAAGCCCGAGACGGACGAGGCGAAGCAGGTCGACCCCTTTGCAATCTACGCCGAGTGTGGAACTGTCTTCCCGCACGACGACGGTGACGAGTACCTGAGCTTGTGCCTGCGTGCCAAACCGGACCGCACGACGGAGATCCGGCGGGTCTTTGCTGACACGCCAGGCGGTCCCTCGTTCGCCGTTATCGACGCGATTGGGAGCGGCGGAGGCTGGCCCCAGCTTCGCGCAGTCCTTGGCGTGGAGTCTGCCCGAGAGATTCTCTGCGCGCTGCTCGCCCCGACTGAAACGCAGACGGGCGTGCTGAAGGGGCAAGAGGGCTGGCAGCCGGAGGCCCGCGACTTCCTGCACGCCGCGCTCTCGTTGACACTGAAGACGCGGGGCAAGACCTGGAATGCCATTGCGGACGAGGTGTGGCGTTTTGTTCTATTCAGCGAGTTTGTGTTTGATCTCCCTGTGGCATTGCCAGAGGCATTGCAGGGAGTGCCACATGCGCCGGTTGAAGCGAAGCCGGTCACTGAGGACGTCTGCCATCGCCTGCGCACAGAACCGCGGTCGAGCTCAGTCTACATCGAGCGGGCGCAAAGTATTGAGGCTGAACTCAACCTGCCAGAACTGTGCAGCGCTGTCGAGGACCTGGGAGAGAAGGACACCTTCCCATTCGAGGAGCGGACGTTCCTGAAGCGAGCGATCAAAGGGATCACTTCTGATGCTCCCGACGTGGCTCACAGCCTGCTGGCAAGACACGAGGACTCTGTGTGGATGGGCAAGGGAGAGAACAGGTCTCAATGGGACTTGGTGCGTGCAGCGCTCAGCCTCGTTGAAGCGTGTGTCGATTTTGAACGACAAGTGCCAGAACACGTTCGCAGTCTAGATAGTGTCCTGGACTTCTATGTCGGGAGTCTGAGGGAAGTCGATCGCTGCCAACGCGAGTTCGAGCAGGCGACCAGCGACTGCTTCGACGCATCCGGCGTGCTGGTAGCCGTCATCACAACCGCTCGTGCTCGGTATCGACACCTGACGGAAAAGGTTCAGGCAGCGTTTGTGAAGCACGTCGAAGCTGCGGGATGGCCTCCAGCGGGACGGATGTCCAATGCCGAATCATTTGACCGGTTGGTCGCCGATTATCTCAAGGAGAACGGGCGTCGCGTTGCATACATCATGGTCGACGCGCTGCGGTATGAGCTTGGCATAGCACTTCAGAGGCAGCTGACAGAAGAAGGGACCGTCGAGATCCAGGCAGCGTATGCCCAGCTCCCGTCCATCACGCTAGTTGGGATGGCGGCGCTCCTGCCAGGGGCCAAGAGCGGTCTTTCACTTGCACTGGAAAATGGAGGCATCCTGCCACGGATGAACGATGTACCAGTGGTGAGCGTCCTACAGCGCATGTCCTTCCTGAAGAAGCAGTATGGGGACCGCTTCAGCGAAGCACTACTCGGTGACTTTGCGCGAGGCAAGTCAAAGACACCCGATACGGTGGACCTCCTGGTGTTGCGGTCTGGGGAGATTGACAGCGAGATGGAAGCGACCCCCGAGATGGCGCTGAGCATCATCCCCAACACGCTCAAGCTCATCCGAGTCGCCGTGCACAAGCTACGCGCTATGGGGTTTGACCGTGCTGTGATCGTGACTGATCATGGCTTCTTCCTCAACACGCAGGCTGAAGCAGGCGACATCTGTGCAAAACCTTCCGGCACGTGGTCAGTGAATGCTCATGATCGGATGCTGCTGGGAGATGGCACGTCGGACAGCAACAACGTTGTCATGGGGGCAGACAGGCTGGGAATCCGGGGAGACTTTGCGCAGGCAGCCTTTCCTCGCAGCATGGCTCCCTACGGTGGGGGGCACATCTACTTTCACGGTGGTGTTTCCCTCCAGGAGGTGGTTGTCCCGATCATCGTGGTCAAACTTGAGACTGGAACTCGGCCTCCAGTGGCCAGGATGAGCGTGAAGGTGTCATACAAGAGCGGTGCGAAGAAGATCACGACCCGGCTTCCGGTGCTTGAGTTGTTGTTGACCTTGGATGATCTCTTCGCACAGGTGAAGGGTATCGATGTGCTACTGGAAGCTCAGGATGCTAGGGGCAACGTTGTTGGCGAGACGCGACCGGGTAGCGAAGTGAACCCTGCAGACCGCACGGTGAGGCTTGTCCCGGGACAGGTGACACAGGTGATTCTGGGGATGGATCCAGCCTTCGAGGGTAAGTTCGCGGTCAAGGCCCTTGACCCGACGACACTCGCAGCCTACGACAAGATCGACCTGGAGACCGACTACCTAGTATGACAGACATGGAGACGACGAGAGACATGGATGCACTGGACCAGAAGCTGAACGCAAGTTTCCCGGGGAAGGTGGTCCGGAAGGACCTTCTGCATCGGATCAAGAAGGGAACGAACGTGCCGACCTTTGTGTTGGAGTTCCTGCTCGCCCGATATTGTGCAAGCAATGAGCCTGCCGAGATCGACGCTGGCATGGACGCCGTGCTCGCCACGCTCCAGGACAACTACGTGCGCCCGGATGAAGCCAATGCCGCGCAGTCGAAGGTAGCGACCGAGGGGAAGCACCGCTTCATCGACAAGGTGCACGTGCGCTACGTGGAGAAGGAGCGACGCCACTGGGCGTCCCTTGAGAACTTCAACTCCCAGCGCATCGCCGTCAGCGAGCGGTTCTACCTCGACAACGACCGTTTGCTGGAAGGTGGTATCTGGGCCGAAGTCACGCTGGCGTACAACGACATCAAGGAGGACGAATACGCATTCTACATCGAGGAGCTGCGTCCTATCCAGCTAACCCGGTTTGACTTTGGCAGCTATGCCGAACACCGGGCAGAGTTCACGCGGGACGAATGGCTTGACGTCATCCTGCGCTCGGTGGGGCTGGAACCATCCAAGTTGACACAGCGCCTCAAGATGCACTTCATGGCACGCTTGGCACCGCTGGTCGAGCCGAACTTCAACTACATCGAACTGGGCCCGCGCGGCACTGGGAAGTCATACTTCTTCAGCGAGTTCTCGCCCTATGCGACCCTCATCTCCGGTGGACAGGCCACGAAGGCCACCCTCTTCTACAACAATGCTCGTCGGAAAGTCGGCTTGGTCGGCTTCTGGGACACGGTGGCATTCGACGAGGTCGGTGGCATCAAGATCAAGGACCCCGACACCGTTCAGATCATGAAAGACTTCATGGCTAACGGGCGCTTCTCCCGTGGAGCGGAGGTCATTGCCGATGCTAGTCTGAGCTTCGTGGGCAACTTCGATCTCTCGGTGCGGCAGGTCGTGAACTCGACTGAGTATGACCTGTTCCAGCCGCTGCCCCCCGAATTCGACCTTGCCATTATGGACCGGTTCGCCTGCTATATCCCTGGATGGGAGATGCCCAAAAACAGCAGCGAATACCTCACGCAGAACTATGGGTTCATCACGGACTATCTGGCGGAGGCCTTTCACTACGAGTTCAAGCATACCAACCGATACGAAGAGGTCAGCAAGCGCATTCATCTCGGTCGCTCCGTCGAGGGACGTGATGAGGACGGCATCAAGAAGATGGTCTGTGCCTTCCTGAAGATCCTTCACCCCGGCGTCGCTCCCAGCGACGAGGAGTTCGAGGAGTACGTCGCATGTGCGGTAGAGTACCGACGCAGGGTCAAGGAACAGATGAACAAGCGCAAGCCAGACGACGAGTTCGCCAACATCGGCCTGTCATACATCAACAACACCGGCGAAGAAGTTGTCGTGTTCTGCCCCGAGTCGAAGGATGCCCTAGCTACGCAGACACCCGCGCGTCACCATCTTCGCGGGGCGAAGGAACAGGTTCTCTCACCCACGGCTCAGGTGCCGCTGATGACAGTACCGGTGGCTCCGCCATTGGCTGCCTCGACTGTTCCGCTGGTCGAGATGGTGCCAACTCCTGACATCGTGCAACCAGTTCAAGAGACTCCTCAGGAGCAGCACTACCAGATCTTGTATGGTGACACTGGCCATACCTATGAGTCCATTCTTGGGCCGTACTTGCCTGGATGCACTGCGGTCACAATCGAGGATGCGTACATTCGTGCGCCATACCAGATCCAGAACTTCGTTCGGTTTTGTGAAACTGCCGTGAAGGCAGGAACTGTCCACAAGATCACTCTGATCACCGGAAACGGCGACGAGGGTCAGCGGGCGGAGGCCGAGGAGAAGCTGGAGGAATTGCGGCAAAGCCTGCTCGAGATGGACGTCGATCTGACCGTCCAGTTCAACCAGAACCTCCACGACCGGGAGATCCGGCTGGACAACGGATGGGTCATCAAAATTGGGCGAGGGCTCGATTTCTATCAGGCTCCAGGAGGATGGTTTGAGGTGGGCGCCAACGACTTGAGCCTCAGGAAATGCCTCGAGACCAGGGTGGACATCTTCCACATGCAGGAGAGCGATGGTCGAGTGATGACCGTGGGTAGTTAGCTGCCATCTGAGTCAGGAGGATAAGATGAGCCATGAAGTGACGTTCCAGGTCCCTGAGCGCGTATTGGGCAAGTCGGACATTCAGTTCAAGGTAAGGGCTGATGGCGAGGTCTTTGGCGAGCTCAGGGTGTCGAAGGGTGCGATTGTCTGGTACCGGAAGGGATCGACTAGCGGTCGCAGGATGCCGTGGGGAGACCTGGATGAAGTCATGAAGAAGTATCGGGGGTCGGAGAAACGGCAGAAACCATAGCAACTGGGGTGTCACCGGCCCGGCAAAGCCACTGTGCGCATCGACACCAGCCGTGAAGATCGGGCTGGGCTAAGCAAGGGCTGGTGGACAAATGGGGCTCCCGGCATAGACGCTCGGTACCGGACGTTTGTACAGCTTCATCATGGCTCATGGCAATCCGCTCGGCGCTAGTGATGTAGCACTAGCTTTTGTACCTGTATGCCAGGGTGTGGGCGCGTATTCCAAATGGCGGGCAAAGCGTTGCCACTTGTAGCAGAACTCGACACAGATACAATAGCGCTCGAAAAGTACGGGCTTGTGGAGGGGTCATGGATGAAACGGGCACGATACTGTATCATATCACAGATATCCACAATCTTGGCGACATCTTCGTGTCTGCCATCCACTGTTGGGATGCTGCGCGCAAGCGGCGTGGATGGACACCGTTTCCAGATGCCGTCATACATCGGCGAAGGGAGCCCATCCCGCTGACCAGTAATGACGTGACTGAGTATGTGCCCTTGTCCTTCTGCACGAAGTCGCCGTTCCTTTACGATCTGACAGACGATGCAAGTTCGTGGGGACAACACCAGCACCGGCGCACGTATCACGCACCTGTCGACAACGACGACGTCGCGATCCTCTGCCTTGATGGTGCCAGAGTGCTGGAACTGCCCGGTGTCATCTATAGCGACGCCGATGATCGTAGCCGCTCGGTGCACTTCTATGAATCCTGGGAGCTGCCTGCCCACGTCGACTGGGCAGCCGTCACTGCTGCCACGTGTCTGGACGACAATGTCAAGGCACGCAAGGCGGCCGAGGTCCTGGTGCTGAGGTATGTCCCGTCTGTGTTAATCACCTCGGTCATCCTGTATTCCCACGGGGCGCTTGAGTACGTCCAGGATAGACTGTGCGACCTAGCCGCTGCCAATACCGACGACGATAAGCGATTCGCGCTCTTTATGAACATGCTCCGCGTATGCCCAGACCGGTTCTTTCCGCAGTATGCCGGCGAACACTAGGACTGCCGACGTGCGAGGCGCCGGGGCCATGGAAGTATCCTGATGGAGTCTTCTATCAGAGGTGTCCTGGACGAATTGTGCGGTGCGTTGGATCAGGAGATCGTCGCTGAGCGGTCGGGTCGTACCAGGACGAAGATCCCCCTCGCGGACGGACGGTTGCTTGGACAAGGCGGCGGCAGCAGCGACCTGCTCTACTCGTTCACCTGCTACACCGACGTTAACCTGCCGGACGAGTCTCCGGTCCAGGTGGTTGCAGGGTCACGTACCGTCCATGGGACCCTCATCAGTTCTGAGCGAGAGGCTGTAACGCTCGCCGTCGGCGAGGACCTGGGTGGCCTCGTCGACAGTGCTGACATGATGCCGTCGCCGTGGGAACTTCTCGAAAAGCTCAAGGAACGCCTGCAGGAGTTGTCGTCGCGGTTTGACGATGGACTCTTGCTGCAGTCTCTGGCGCTCCAGAAGTCGTGGCGTGGGAGTGCCGCCTACGTGAGCGATGTGGTCATGGCAGGGCTGAACGATGGCCAGCAGGACGCTATCGCGTTGTGCCTGAGCAATGACGTGTCCTTCATATGGGGTCCGCCCGGGACCGGGAAGTCGACGACGGTTGGCCGGCTCGTACAACAGCTGGTCCTCTCAGGTAGGCGTGTGCTCGTTACGGCACACAGCAACGCAGCTGTTGACGTGGTCATGCTGGATGTCGACAAGGCGTGCGGATCGCTGCGAGAGCTGAAGAACGGTCGTATCCTGCGATATGGATACGTGGCGAAGGACGAACTGCGTCAGCACGCTGACGTCATTCCCCTCGAGGTGCTGGCGCGGAGCAGCTCGGTCGCCCGCGACATCAAGACGTGCAGGGAACGACGCAGGGTGCTGTTGTCCGCGGCCGTCTCAGAGCGGCGTCGCCTGACGGACAGGGAGGCGGCGGAGCTACGCACGCTTCGGGAGACGCTTGCACAACGCTTGCCTGCATATCAACAGGAGGAGGAGCGGCTGGTCGACGGCGCTCAAGTCGTCGGATGTACCCTGGCGAAGTTCTCTATATCAACCGCACTCTTGAAGGATGGGTTTGATACAGTTATCGTCGACGAGGCTAGCATGGCGCTCGTACCCTACGTGGCACTTGCCGCATCTCGTGCTGCAACCCACCTTGTGCTGGCGGGTGATTTCATGCAGCTCCCGCCCATTGCTGTATCCGAGGAACCGTTGGCACAACGCTGGATGCAACGGGACGTATGGCACGTGCACGGGATTCCTGACGCAGTGCGCGCCCAGAAGTACTTGCCCAACCTCGCGGTGTTGGCGACGCAATACCGCATGCATCCAGCACTGTGTGCCACCGTGAGCGACATGTTCTATCAGTCGCGATTACGGAACGGGGATGGGGTCCGTGAGAGGACCGCGTCACTCGCGGAACTGGGAATCTTTCCGGGTCACAGCATCTGCGCGGTCGACACAGGTCCACTTGCTCCGCGCTGTTACAAGGAGGGCGACGTTGGGACTTCCCGCCTTAGTCTGGTCGACGCGATTGTAGCAATTTGTGTTGCAGCACATGCGACGGCGGGCGGGAGTGGCCGGGTCGCCGTCATCACGCCATACGCCGCACAGGCACGTCTCATGCGCACGATGGCGCGTGAACTGGGATTTGCAGACGACCGTATGTCCGTCTCGACCGTCCACCGGTTTCAAGGGTCCGAGCAGGATATTGTCGTGTTTGTCCCGGCGGAAGGGTACCCACAACCCTATATCGGGTACTTGTCGGAGATGCGGGCGTTTGATACCGAAAGCATCGCCGCACGGTTGCTCAATGTCGCCATTTCCCGCGCACGCGGCAAGGTCATCCTGATCGGTGACGTTACATACATCAGTCAGCGGTTGACCAAGAACGCGCCGCTGCGACAGCTGTTCGCTGCTGCTCAGGACCAGAACGCCATGCTATCAGCGACGCCGTACGCCCTGAAGCAGCGCGGAATTCTGCCGCAGCAGCTGTTTGCCGACCGGATTGAATTCATCGAGGGCGACGGATTCCTGCGTCGCCAACAGCTGGAGCAGACCTGTGCCTCACCAAACAGCTATGTCATGGCATATCTGCCCTCCGATGTTGCTGTGCCGGATGCCTGGCGTGCGCTTGCTGCGTCTAGCGGGTCCGACACAATACTCAGCTATTGTGGTCAAGCCGACTTTGACCGACTGATCTCCGAGTTCACTGGGGGACACAGGAACTGGGGAACGTCAAGATGCTGCGAGAGTTTGCTGTGTCTCGATGGTCAGCACCTGATACTCGAGGGCGTCTTCGGCCAGGGGTACGGGGTGCGACAAGTTCGCATTGTCCTGCACACACCCAAGACCATCGGTGTCTACCTTCTGCATTCTGGCCTTGGCCCCACTCGTGAATTGGGCGACGTCATGCGTCGCGGCAGGCCTGCGGAACAGGACCAGGCTGAGTCTCGGCGGCGCACGCTTGAGAAGCAACGTCCGGAACGTGAACCCAAGAAGGCGCGGTCGGCCAACAGAGGTGCTGCGGCGGGCGCCAGGCTCGTATCGAGCCCGTGCCCGGACTGCGGCGGGAGACGCGAGCTGCGCGCCGACGTCGACGGCCTGCATGCCGAGTGCATGCAGTGTCACACCATTGAGCCGGTGACGGTGGCTTCGTTATATGGCATCGTGGAGAAAATGGGCGTGCGGTGTCGTGCCTGTGGAAAGCGCATGGAGGCCCGCTGGGCTCCTGCCGGCCAATACTACCTCGGTTGCCGGAGCAACTGTGGCAATGTCATCACCGCTGGCGCGCTCAGGAAGTGGATCCAGGACGGGATTCAGCCAAAGAGTGTCTACGTTGGCAGTAGACCCCGCGGGAGAGATGAAGAATAGCACTCCGTAGTGCGGGAGACCAGAAGTCGGACGTACCCGCGACTGTGTTGTATGTCGCGCTATTGGCGATAGCATGATGCGTACGAGTACAAGCCGAATGGGGCGCTCGAAACGTCACATATTCCTGTTGCACGAAGGAGAGAGGCTATGATGAGCGACAAAATCGTGCCCATGGGGCAGAGCAGCCGGGTTGTGCTCTATACCACCGCCGATGGCAAGGTGACGGTGGATGTGTTTTTCGAGGCCGAGAATTTCTGGCTCACGCAACGCTCCATAGCCGACCTGTTCGGCGTACAAATACCCGCGATCAACAAACATCTGAAGAATATCTATGCCAGCGGCGAATTGGAACGCGAGGCAACTATTTCCAAAATGGAAATGGTTCAACCTGAAGGAGGGCGCCAGATTTCTCGCAAGGTTGAGTTCTACAACCTGGATGCGGTCATCGCCGCGGGTTATCGCGTCAACTCCGTCAAGGCGACGCATTTCCGCATCTGGGCCACACAAACGTTGCGGGAGTTCATGGTCAAGGGTTTTGTCCTCAATGACGAGATGATGAAGAACGGGCGCGGCTTCGGCAAGGATTACTTTGAAGAGTTGCTGGAGAGAATCCGCGAGATTCGTGCCAGCGAACGGCGAGCCTACCAGAAGATCGCGGACGTGTTCGAGCAGTGCAGCAGCGACTACCAGAGCGAGAGTGAGGAAACGCAATTGTTCTTCCAGATCGTGCAAAACCAGTTGCACTTCGCGACTACCGGCCAGACGGCGGCGGAGATCATTCATGCTCGGGCCGATGCGGATAAGCCGTTCATGGGACTGACCACGTGGAAAAACGCCCCGCAAGGCAAGATTCTGAGAAGCGATGTCACCGTCGCCAAGAACTACCTGAATGAGAACGAGGTATCCAAGCTCAATCGCCTGGTCAGCATGTTCATCGACTTCGCCGAACTGCGCGCCCTGAATCAGCAGGTGATGACCATGAAAGACTGGCTGAAGTACGTGGAGAAATTCCTGAACTTCACCGACCAGCAAGTTCTGCGTCATGCCGGGAAGATTTCTCACGAGATGGCAGTGGCCAAGGCCCATGAGGAGTTCGCGCGGTTTCGGGTGCAACAGGATCTGGTTTTCACCTCGGATTTCGACCTGACTCTGGCGAAATACCTCAAGGGTGAGGACAAGGTATGAAGTCCCGCTTCGAACCGGACCTGACTCTCTATCGAATAGCACAAGATCGACAGTAAGACAGTAGATGAGCTCGCCGAGCGGTATTCGATCATTTTGTTGACGTCAACAAAATGATCGGTCTTCTACGATGATAACTGACAGAGAGTCTCGAGATGAAGTCTTGAGATTCGAAGGAGAGCAGGAGCAATGAATGCTGAATCATCAGTTGAGCACGTTGTGTCTGCGAGCGACTGGGACGACTTTGTGGTCGTGTGCTACTTCGGGCGCGATGGCGACTGGCTTGACCGGTGCATGCGGCGCGCGTACCTGGACATGAACCGCACACTGCACGGCATGGATAAGCTTGGAAAGGGTCACGCAGACTGGAAGAGTTCGGCGCTACGGGTCCTGAGGGATCGTCTGACGATGCTCCCCGGCGAAGACACCTGGACTCAGGCGTCGTTTGACGCATGGCACCACGAGTCGGTGGACATGCTGAAGAGAAGCTCCTCAGAACATGGGTTCTCCTCGTTGTCGGTCGGCCAGGGTCAGAAGTGGATCAATATGAGCATCAAGTACGCGATCGCTCTTGGAGAGCGTCGTGTGCCAGGGTTCTTCCGCGTGTATGACGTCGCTCATGTGGCTCTGGACAACATCGTGCTGGAACGCCTGACAGAACTCGGGATGTCACCTCTTGGCTGTGCCTGGAGCAGGCTTGATGACTATGGTCAGTATATGGGCTGTCAGCAATGGATACGTGACCATTTCCAGGGCAACTGTTTGTTGGAGGTCGAATATCGATTGTGGCAGGACGCCCCGCCGAATGCTGGAGAGAGCAGAAAACAGTAGTCACAGGGCAGCTGGCAGGACTTGTCCCTTAAGTTATTCACGACATGAATGGATGTTATTCGACTAAGAATAGATTGATCAATGTCTGGAAAAGCAGAATGCGAAGTCGTGTCCGGAGGTGTCTGTTGTATGGACAAAAGCGCGGCCATTCCTGGTGTTGCTTTATCACGTGATGAGGAATCCTATGGCCCATCAGGCAATGCCCCAGCACTACGCTCACTACTTCGGGAGGCAATCTGAAGGACAGTCCGGTGGAACGATGGGTGTTTCATCGGTGAACGATGGCATCAACCTGACAGAATTGCGAGCAATGTGCGATGAAGCTCCTCTCCTGTATGAACACTATACGAATCTCGGGTTCTCTCGACAGGATTTCCATGGGCTGTTCGGTGATGTTCAGCAGTTTGAACCATACTTGTTTTGCAGGGAAGCATGGTCGCGTTGCAGGGTGCTTGTCAATGCGACACTTGAGCTGCTGGGATATCCTCACGTTCTGGCCTCAACTGTCGCTGGCACGCGATTGCCAGAGGAACGCGCTGTCATGTTTCGCCACACTGCACTCGACGGTCTCGAGCTTACCACGGTGGAGTACTCCAACGTTGAGCCAAACGAGACTATTGACCTGGCGAGACAAACATAGTTCTAGTCAGCCAGGTTTGGTGGCAGCGTTGGGAACACGTAGCCACGAAGCTACATTCTGTAAACCTATATCAAGCACTCTGTGAATACTGTCTAGAGTCTTTTCTTTCATGGTGTCCTCCGACAGATCGGGAGACAAGGCTTGCTCGGCGCACCTCAGGACGCTAGACAGAAGCATGAAGCCATAATCGTTGCTAGTTTTGTCTTGGTCGACAATGACGAATGACGTACTGCGGATCCCAAAGCTAGTCTGCTCTGGGGCGCAAGTGCCGATTCTGGGTTGAGACTGTACCTCCAAAACTGCATCATCAAGCGCGTTGCCTTTGACGTCTTCGAGAGTGCATATCATGAGATGTTGTGCCCGCATCTGACTTGGAGACTCGACTTGTGGTCTTGTGTCGAAATATGCGTCGATGGCACAGGAAGCCATCATGGAACCCAGGGCCAGTTTGTAACCCCTAGCGGTGAGAGGGATCAGGACAGTCTCTTCGAGAATGCTGCTATTGGACGTTGGAGATGAGATGATGCAGTCAAGAGGTGCCATAGAATCAGCACGTCGCCACGTTATGCGTGGTGCCCCTGGCTGTCGATGGACACACCATTCGACGATGGTTTCCACAGCGATTGGAGTCTGCGAGACTAGCAGAGATCGCGCCAAAGCTTTCAGCAGAGCCATCTCGCGCACGATCGGTTCAGAATCCTCCGGCTTGCAGGCATTCTCGAGAAACCGCCTGATTCTGGAGGAATCTCCGCTCGTCAGGAGGAGATGCACTGATATGTTGAGAAGGGGTCTATCTGCATTGGCCAGGGCAAGCAAGACGAGTCTCTCCGCATCTTCTGCTGGCTCCAACGCGACTAGCAGGTTTGAGCGCGTTTCGATACCTCGATACTTGGCCTGTTCGTAGTCCAGCAGGAGTGCTTGAGCCATCGGCAATTCGCCTGCACGATTAGCGCAATCTGCACCCAGCAGAAAGTCACGATTACTCGCTTCAGCATCGGGCATCTCCCGGTACGCGTTGGCCGATTCCTGGTACAAGAGGGCAGCCTCGTGCCAGTGTTCGTGCTTTTGCCGTACGTACCCCAGCCATTCCGCTGCAAAAGAGACTTCTGCTCGGTCAGTTCGTGCTCGTGATTCCGCCAGAGACTCCTCAAGCATAGGAATAGCACCCGCTTCGTCGCCCTTTTCAATTCTCACGCGACCTAGGAGCTGCTTGGCATGCGTTGCTTCCGGCAGTAGACCGCGCGCTTCTGCCAACTCGAGTCCATCCCGGTAACATTGTTCAGCTTCGTCGAGCTGCTCCATGTCCAAATAGACATTGCCCAGGTCTGTGAGATTCATCGCTTCGCGCTGAACGTCGCCAGTGACTTTGCTGACGCGTATGCATTCAGCCAAGTCGTCTCTTGCGCTCGCGAGTTCACCGGTCATCCGTCTGAGATGGGCTCGTTGGTGCAGGATGACCATGACTTCCTCCCACAGCCCGTTTTCTCTGGCAGCTTTGAGTTGTCTGTCCAAGATCGGAGCTGCCATATCGTACTGTTCCAACTCGACCATTGCCCCGGCAAGGCTGATCTCCGCTCCCTGCACGCCATATGAGTCTCCGACCCGGGTAAAGTCGGCAAGGGCAGAGCGGGAATAGTCAACCACGCGCTGGTACAACCCAAGCTTCGCATAGACGTACGCCAGATCCAATCGGATGATGCCATGATCGATAATATCTTCTTCTGCACAACTTGACAAAGCCTGTTCCAGAATGCCGACAGCCTCGCTGGCTTGGGTCGTTTCAACAAGCAAGGTTGCTTTCCATGCTTGTGCTCTCTGAGAATCCCTAGTGTCGGTCAGAGCTATGGCTTTGTCCGCTTCTTCTTCGGCACAGGCAACATCTCCCTCCGCGGCACAGACGCGCGACAGCGCAAGGTGAGCTTCAGCCAGTCGATCACTTCCGAAGTTGCCCGACATGTATTTTGTGGCCAGCTGTCGTGTCAGGGACCAGTTCCCTTGGACCGAGGCAAGTATCATCGCCTGTGGCAATACCGCCCCAGCTTCTGGATCGCCAGCGGCTAGCAGATGATAGCAGGCTCGGAGGATATATCCCTTTGACTTGAAGTACTGACCCAATTGGCGGTGATAGGCGTCACAGACACCTTGTGACTGCAGACGCAGGACAAGCCACTGGCGAACGGTTTCACCTGTCATGCTAACGCGAGTGCCATGGCATTGCAGGAAGGAGTTTGCGGAATCCAGGTCGGCGACAAGCTGGGAAGGAGATCCGGCACCGGTCTTGGCTTGTGGTTGGAGGCCTATGAGGTCTTCCACTGAGATGTCACCCCCATAGGCAAGAGAGACCATAGCCGCTAGATCGCACTGGGAGGCAGAAAGGCGGCTCCACTGACGACGGAAATACGCATCGAGAGTCTGGGGGGTACCATTCGTGTCAAGCTCGATGTTGCTCAGGAGAAGTGGATTTCCACCAGTCTGCTGAAGCACTTCATGAACTC
>Ga0075518_1000012_pt1 | contig 25467 bp, 23 predicted proteins | sample NGEPerA_2_FD_76970 | JGI IMG/M metagenome (GOLD analysis project Ga0075518, IMG submission 76970) | Arctic peat soil microbial communities from the Barrow Environmental Observatory site, Barrow, Alaska, USA - NGEE PermafrostAB136-A | ecosystem: Environmental > Terrestrial > Soil > Wetlands >...
GTCCATGCTCCTGACAGAGTGAGTGGACCTTGGTGGCATTGTCGGTCAGACAATCAAGGTCGACGACGACGCGCGGAAAACTACTCACTGCATGCACACTCCTGTCGGCAGCGCTTGCTTGAGGTGACAGCACTGCGATCTGTTTTGTCTCGCTCTCCCCTCACCTGTGAAAAGCCCAGACCACCGACCCGAACCCTGCCGCCGGCTTGTCCAGGGTCGTACCACATGAAACGAGATGGACGCCAAGCGAAGCCGGCGTCCATCGATGTTGGACTGAAATTGCAAAACGTCACACAGTCGCGCGCTGAACCTCGGTGACCATCGTGGTCTCGGGCCGTTCCGCGTCGATGCGTTCGACGGCAGCCTGGATGATGCGACCGATAAGGTCCTCGTAGGACAGCCCCATCAGTTCGGCCATAACGGGGATATCGCTCTTGCCCTTGGCCAGACCGGCCAGCGGATTGATCTCCATGAACGATGGCTCGCCATTCGCGTCGAATCGCATGTCGATACGGGCGCAGTCACGACAATGCAGTGCCTTGAAGACACCTATGGCCAAGTTGCGCACTTTCTGGTATTCGTCGGCAGTGAGATCGGCGGGGCACTCTGGGATGAGGTACTTTTCCCAGTGGTGCTTGATCTCCGGCGTGTAGAAGAAATCCTTCTCGGTCCCGTTCAGCAGCTTGAACGACATCACACCCAGAACCTCAGGCTCCCGGTTGCCAATGACGCCCACGGTAACTTCGCGGCCGGGAAGAAACTCCTCAATGAGGATGCTTGAGCCGGGATATGCTGCCAGCAACTCACCTACCTGGTTACGGAGCTCGTCATCGCAGGTGACCCGGGAGTTGTCGTTGATGCCCATGCTGGAACCCTCGCAGGACGGCTTGACAAACAGCGGATACTTGAGAGTACCGGACTGAATGATGGTCTCAATCTGAACAGGATTGTCCACGGACCAGAAGGCCGGCGTGTTGATGCCGTCCTGCATCAGGAGCTGTTTGGTTATCGTCTTGTCGAGCGCCAGGGACAGGGCGAGCGTGTCGGAGAAGGTGTACGGAATCCCCATCATGTCGAGGATGGCTGGCATCTGTGACTCACGGGCGCGGCCATACAGTCCCTCGGCAATGTTGAAGACCAGGTCGACCGGCTGCCGTTTCAGGCGTGCGATAGCGTCCAGACCAAATCCGAGCCGCACAGGTTCGTGCCCAGCTGCGATAATGCCTTTCTCGATATTCCGAACCGTCTCCAGGGAGTCAAACTCGTCCGCCCTGTCGGATGGGATTCCTTCCGCGGTTGCAACTTCAGTAGACAGATTGTAGGTAATGCCTATGCGCATGATACGTTCTCCTGGTTGTTGGATGGGTGGTGATGAGTAAGGTTTTGCTCATGACTATCCAGACCGACCATCGCCGAGGAGTGTAGAGAACGGCTGAAACCGCCGCTCATCAGCGGGGAGAATCAATACTGAAAGGCTGTTACCAGTAGAAAGGGAACGTACGTACAGCCCCCGTCTATGCCGCTTGCGGCCTGGGGGTGGTTCGTCGACAGACTCGTGGTCGTCGTACGAAAGAACCATTCTTGTATCTGTGTTCACGCAGTTATCTCCCATGAAGCAAATTTAACTTCGCACAAACTATAGTGGGGTCTATTTTCTTGTCAATAGCATCGACCCCGATTGTCACCCGCATTATGTGAGCATCTGAAAGAGGCTCTGTGTCAACGTTTGAGCCTCTTCCTCACCCCCGTGGCGCTCGCAGCCTTCGCTTCAGAACCAGACCCGGTGTAGTGCGAAGCGACCCTGGTAGGAGCGGAAGGAGCTTTTAAAGCACTATTCGGGCTGGTGGCCACTACAGGAGCCTTCACACTTCGCCTGGCGCCGACAGCCGGGGTCGCCGACCTGCCAAAGGTCCCACGCGCACCGGTGACCACGGCCAGCCGCTTTTCCACCAGACCCTTGCGGGCCTCAAGCGGCTTCAGCAGCTCGTCACACGTCAGGTCAAGGTTGATCGGCGTTACAGAAACGTAGTCGCTGATCAGTGCATAGCCGTCGCTGCCAGGCTTGGCATCGTGGGGACCCGAGTTGCCGGCAATCCAGTAGTACGCCCGACCGCGCGGGCTGAACTGCTTCTCCACGAAGTTCTCGTAAGCCCTGAACCCCTGTTTGGTGATCATGACCCCCTTGACGTCACTCAAGGGGACGTTGGGAACATTGACGTTGAGGATGGCGGGTGCCTTGACCAGATCGGCATAGAACGCTGGTTCGGCCAGGATCTCCATGAGTACCGCCGCCGCCGTCTCAAAATGGTGGGGCTCCACGCCGTGCACCATGTCCAGGCTGACCGCGATGGACGGATGCCCCTGGCGGAGTCCTTCGAGGGCGGCACTGACGGTCCCACTGTAGAGAACGTCCACCCCGACGTTCGGTCCATGATTGCACCCGCTGATCACGATATCCGGCGGATTGTCCTTCATCACGTCGAGCAGAGCTACCAGGACACAGTCGGTAGGCGTCCCGCGAAGAGCAAAACCCTTCAGACCGCATGGCATGGTCACCTCGCGGATCGGCAGGATGTCACCCAGCGTAAGAGAATGGCTGGAACCGCTCTGGTTGCCCTCCGGGGCGACGACCGTCACGTCGTACGTCGCTGCCAGTGCCGCTCCAACGGCGTTGATGCCGTTAGCAAAGATGCCGTCGTCGTTGGTGAGCAGGATCCGTATGCGTCGAGCCTTTCTGGTTGCGCTCATGTCAGCTCCTTAGAATTCGTATGTCACGCCTTTCTTCAATGCGATCGTATCCTTAATGTACCCGTTCAATGCCTCGGGCGCCTTGGAATGCATAGGCACCAGAACGCTGGGGTCTGCCCGCACGACCAGATCCCTGATATCGAGTTCACTCGCATGCCCGGGGGTAGCGATGCGGTAGAAGTCCATCCTGAAGTCCTTGACCCACTTCATGAGAACAGTATAGTTCGGATCGTATTGCCCGAGTGGTTCGCCGCCGGACTGGATGAAAACGGTATGGGGGGCCGGATTGATCTCCACCAACTCGCCAAGGTCGGAGAAATCGAGCTGCAGCATATATTTGCCGGGTTCTGCGGCGATGTCAGTCGCGCGCAGCGCGGTTACCAGATACTCCTGCTCGAACAGCCGATAGTCGGGCACCAGGTATTTGCCCGAACCACGCCTGGCAAGGTACACTTCGGCATTCTTGATGAGCCGCTTGAGCTCGCTGTCGAAACGGGCGAACTTCCGGGCCATCAGCATATGTTGGGGCTGCAGGACCATTGTCCGTCCCGTCTTCTCGGCGACGCGCAGGAACACCTTGAGACGATCCGTGTCGAGGATGTAATAGTTGGTCAGCACGAGGCCGGAAGCCGTACCGACTGCCCTCGTGGCAAGCTCCTGGATCTCACCCTCCGTCAGCTGGTCGATACTGCCGAACCCCAGCCTGGTCCCCTCGGTGAGAAGAACCGTCCTGGCATGCTGCTTCTCCTGACGCATCAGCTCGAAGAAGGTGCGCACCCGCTCCGGATGCTTGCCGTGCAGGCGATAGTCGCCTGTATAGATGATCGACGTGGCCCCACACCGCACGATGAATCCGAGGATGCCCAGGATGTCGTGGTCGCTGCGGACCGGCAGGACTTCGCAGTTCCCAATGTGTATGACCTTGTCGTGCTCGAACACGGTCACAGGACGCTGATCCATGCGGAGATCGAACTCACCCGTTTCGTCGAAGAACCGCAGAACCTCAAGCGTTTCGGCGCTCATGTATAGCGGGACATTGACGTCCACCAGCGGCAGGAACCCGAAATGGTCGATGTGCCCGTGACTCAGCAGGATGCCGTCCACCTTGCCAGTGTCGAGGGTGGCGCCGAATTCCTGCTGAAGAAACTGAGCTTGGGCCGGAGGATACAGGCCGGCCATCGGCGGCAGATTGCCAAACCGGAGATAGTCGCGGATCTGCAGATACGCCGCCGGTCTCAGGCGGTCGCTGAAGTGGTCCGTACCGCCAAAAAAGTCCTTGCCGAAGTCGAGAAACAGGTTTGTGCTGTTGTACTGCAGGAGAGTCTTGCTCCCGCCTATCTCGTTTACCGCGCCGTAGAAGGTCAATTTGACTGACATACTTCCTCCATGCAATCCAGGTACGAGCATAACCATCGTGCCCTGTGCAAAGCTAAATATTATACCTACACGTCCGCGCCCGACAAGTCGCCATGTTGCACTTGAACGTTCTCGTGCGCTTTCACCTTTGTTGAAACGACCCGGGGACCCATCTCCGTTGCAAACGGTCAGCCACGGACTAAACTTGCTGGGATATCAGGGGTCTGCCGAGTCGAGGAGTGCGCGTTCTCCAAGACTCGCGGAAGTTCGTACAGGAATGCGGCTCCTTGGCACCCGTGCAAATCCGCAAGCGGAGGAAGACATGGCGAAAGTCGTTCTGGAAAATGTGACGAAGCGCTTCGGCAAGGTCATCGCTGTCAACAATGTATCCCTGCAAGCGGAAGACAAGGAGTTTCTCGTCCTGCTGGGCCCGTCCGGCTGTGGCAAGACGACGACGCTGCGCATGATCGCCGGCCTGGAGCTGGTCGATGGGGGAAAGGTCATTATCGACGATGACGTCGTCAATGATGTTCCACCTGCCGCCCGCGACATCGCCATGGTATTTCAGAACTATGCCCTGTATCCGCATATGACCGTACGCGACAACATCTCGTTTGGTCTCAAGCTGCACAACATCCCGGGAAAGGAAATCAACGACCGTGTTGCCGAGGCAGCACAGATGCTGGGCCTGCAGGACTACCTCAAGCGCGTCCCCAAGGAACTGTCCGGCGGACAGCGCCAGCGCGTCGCTCTCGCCCGTGCCATCGTGCGCAAGCCCAAGGTCTTCCTGATGGACGAGCCTCTGTCCAATTTGGACGCCAAGTTGCGTGTGCAGACCCGCGAGGAGCTGATCAAGCTGCACCAGACACTCGGTGTCACAACCATCTATGTGACCCATGACCAGGTCGAAGCCATGACCCTTGGGTCGCGCGTCGCCGTCATGGAAAACGGATTCCTGCGCCAGATCGGCAAGCCGCGCCAGGTGTACGACAATCCAACCAACAAATTCGTCGCCGGGTTCGTCGGCACTCCTCCCTCCAACTTCATCCCCATAAACTTAGTCCTGTCCCCGACGCCCGCTCTGGACATCGAGGAGCAGCACATACACTTGTCCGCCGGCCAGCAGCAGGCCGCCAAGTCCGTGCCTGCCGGCAGCTACACGTGGGGCGTCCGGCCCGAGGACCTGCTGATCGACGGTCAGTCGAACATGCCCGAAGTTGCGGCTACGTTCAATGCAAAGATCGCTTTTGTCGAAATGATGGGCAGCGAGACCTTCATCCATACGAACCTGGGTGGCGCCCCTGTCGTCGTACGGGCCAGCAGTGCATTTGAATATATGCAGGGCGACATGGTCAAGCTCGTCGTGAATGTTGCGAGGACGCACCTCTTCCATACAGACTCTGGAGAAGCAGTCTTCTAGTTGTAACTTTCTCGGGACGGTTCCATTCCCGCGAGAGTGTTACACTCCCAGCCCCGCCGCAAAACAGGAGATGAAACGATGAGCGAACAGGACCAGCGCGGACAGAACGAGTTCAGTGGAGGCAGCCGGTACGACTGCATCGTCGTCGGAGCGGGTCATGCCGGGTGTGAAGCGGCTCTGGTCGCCGCGCGTGCTGGACTCCAGGTACTTGTCCTCACTGGTTCGATGGACGCCATCGCGTGGATGCCATGCAACCCGGCCATCGGCGGCCCCGGCAAAGCGCAGGTCGTTCGCGAGGTCGATGCCCTGGGTGGCGAGATGGGGCTCAACGCAGAACGGGCGCTGACCCAGATCAAGCTGCTCAACACCTCGAAGGGGCGCGCGGTGCAGAGTGTGCGCACCCAATGCGACAAATGGGAGTACAGCGCCAGCATGAAGCAAGTGCTGGAGAGCCAGTCAAACCTGACGCTCAAGCAGGAGCGCGTGGAACGCCTGCTGACACAGTCCGGTCACGTCGTGGGCGTAGTCACCAATTATCGCGTCCGCTATGAGGCGGACACCGTCATCCTGACGACGGGCACATACCTAGGTGGCGTCATCCACATCAGCGACATCGCCATCCCCGCCGGGCGCGCCTGGGACTTCGCCAGCAGTGGCATCAGCGACTCACTCCGCGAGCTCGGCTTCGACGTCCAGCGCTTCAATACCGGCACGACGCCGCGCATCGACAAGCGGAGCGTGGACCTCAGCAAGTTTGTGCTGGAGGAGGGTGACAGTACCCCCCTGCACTGGTCCTTCCGCAGCAAACCGCGCGTCTGGGAGCACCAGTTGCCCAGCTACCTCAACTGGACCAACGCGCAGACTATCGACGTCACTCGCAAGTACATGCACCTGTCACCATCTGTCATGGGACTCATGGTCCACGTCGGCCCGCGCACCTGTCCCAGCATCGAGGAGAAGGTCCGCTGGTACCCCGACAAGACGCGGCACCAGCTGTTCCTTGAGCAGGAAGGCCGAAACACGAACGAGATGTACGTGCAGGGCATGTATATGAGCGTTCCCCTGCCGATGCAGGAGGAGATCCTGCGCACCATCCCCGGCATGGAACACGTGGAGATCATGCGACCCGCCTACGCCATCGCCTACGACTACGTCAACCCGCAGGAGCTGAAGCTGACGCTGGAATCAAAGCGCGTGGAGGGTCTGTTCCTGGCCGGTCAGATCAACGGCACCACCGGGTACGACGAAGCGGCGGGCCAGGGCATCATCGCGGGCATCAATGCTGCTCAGAAGGTCAGAGGGCGTGATCCCTTCGTCCTGCGGCGTTCGGACGGCTACCTGGGCGTGCTCGTCGATGACCTCACGACCAAGGAGCTCGTCGAACCGTACCGCATCACACCCAGTCACTGTGAATACCGTCTCATCCTGCGGGAAGACAACGCCGACCTGCGTCTGACGCCTCTTGCCCATGAGCTGGGCATCATCGACGATGCCGCCTATCAGCGTGTCGTGTACAAGCAGCAGGAACTGGACCGCCTCAAGGAGGTCCTGCGAGCCCGCATGCTGAACCCGGATGGTCCGACGCTGGGAAGGCTTGCTGCTCTTGACGTTGGCCCCATCCAGACGCCGACGTCCCTTGCCACATTGCTGAAGCGCCAGGACTTCTGGAGAAAGGACCTGGTCGCCCTGGTCCCCGACCTCGCAGACATTGACGATGAACTGTTGGAGGAGCTGGAGACCGAGGTGAAGTACGAGGGCTACATCGTCCGCCAGCAAGCCAAGGTGCGCGACTTGTCGCAGCTCGAGAGCTACGCCATCCCGGAGGACGTGGACCTTGCGCTGGTACCGTCCCTGTCAAAGGAAGGACGTGAACGCATAGTGGCAGCGAAGCCACAGACGCTGGGCCAGGCGTCCCGTCTCAGCGGTGTCCGCCCTGCCGACGTCGCCGTCCTGCTGCACTACCTCCAGAACCGAAGGCACACTGCAAAGGAATCACCAACCACTGATAATGGGAGCTAACTGATCAACGATTTCGGATAAGCGGCCGCCCCAGCACAACAGATGATCAGGATCTACCGTCTCGCATAAAGTCCGGCAAGCTTGGGCATCTCGGCAAACAACGCATTCGCTGCCGTATTGTCACCGTCGGCATTGGTGAAGACGATCACGCCGATATTACGTGAGGGCTGCAGCAGCACGAACGTATCGAAGGTGTCACACGTCCCGCGGTGCCAGCTCGTCGGCACACCGTCGATGAGCTGCTCGTGCCATCCACAGCTATATTCGAGAACGGGCTGGTGCAGGCGCTGGATACCCGCCGCCGACAGCACACTCCCATCGATGTTCTCTAGTCCTGCGAGATGCAGCCGGGCGAAGACGCTGTAATCCAGGATGGACATGCTGACGTCGCCTGCCGGGGCGAGGACAGTGGGCACCCTGTAATTGTCCGACGGGTTGTGCGGCGTGACCACGCCGTTCTTGATGCGGTGGCCCCAAGGTTCGTCGTCACCGGACAGGAGTGGCCAGCCATACGCGGCTCGTATCTTCAGCGGACCGAACACACGCTGCTGCATCAGTTGCTCCCATGTCTTGCCCGTCACCCGTTCGGCGATCGCTGCGGCCACGGCGTATCCAGCATTGGAGTACCGATAGACACCTGCCCGAACAGCGGGAGGGCTCGTCAGAAGCATGCGTGCAAATGCCTGTCGCTGCTGCGCCGGCGTCCCGGTGAACGGGGGGATGCTCGCCCATTCGGGATCCGTCGTGTAGCCTGCCAGACCCGACGTGTGGGTCACCAACTGCTCCAGCGTCACATTCTTGTATCGTGGATCCATGGTGGATGCAATGGCAGGGAACGCCTGTGTCATGGTCATGCTCCAGCTGAGTTTCCCCTCCTGGACCAGCGTCGACAGCATTGTCGCTGTCATGGCCTTGGTCATGGAGCCTAGATGAAACAGGTCCTGCGATGTGACCACAGCTGTACCACCAACCTTGCGCACGCCGCCCACCGCAACATCCACGACGCTGCCCGCGCAGATGACACAAATCTCCAGCGAGGGCAACCTGTACGTCTCGCGGAGGGTGAGAACGTCCAACTGCAGCAAGGTGGGCCGCCGGGGAATGACAATACCCGCCAAGGGTGGGGTAGGAGTCTCCAACTGCAGCGAGGTGGGCCGCGCGGGAATGACAATATCTGCCCGGAGTCGGGTGGGAGCGTCTGTGCGCAAAACCGGCCCAGTGAAGATCCCCGCTGCTGCGACCAGCACCACAACCGCCATACTTATCCATCCGCGCCTCGTACGTCTGCTCATTTGTTTATTGTACCACTGGATCAACTGGAACTTCTCCAGAAGAACCTCTCACGCGTCTCGAATCCTTCCTGGGAGATCCGGCCGTTGCAGGAGAAGCCGAATCATAGTAGGATTGATTTGGAAACGCCTACGTGTCGGGAGGTCGTTCGTGAACATCGAGCTGGAGTTCGAGAGGGTAGACGAGGTTCTCGGGGTCGCACGCTCGCGTGGCGTGGAGCTGATCTTTGATACGGGCAATGGCATCGACAAACAGGGCCTGTGTCCGATAGAGGTCCTCGTAGCATCCCTGGGTGGATGCCTGAACCTGGACCTGGGAGCAGCGATGGAGCTGTCCGGATATCCCGTAGAGAAGCTGACCATGACATTACGAGGTCACCGGGATGACGACATTCCCTGCATCGACGCTGCATCGTGTCACATCGACGTGTGGTCGGCATCTCTGTCCCAACAGGCTGCCGAGGAATTGCTGTCGTATGCCCTGGGGCGCAGCACGGTCTACAATACGCTGGCCAAAGCCGTCAAGCTGGATGTCACCATCACCGCTCACTCGTCGTGAATATAGCTGGAACCTTCACAGTCCAATAGGTGCAATTGGAAACAATTCTCTAGTTTTGGAGGTACACATGACAAGAAGAACTATTGAACTCATAAGCATTATCCTGGCAGTTGTCGTCGGTATGGGCGCGTTGATGACTGTTCCTGCAGTATATGCAGAGACAAAGACAGTTGCCCCAGGACAATCAGTCACTGCAAAACGGATTCTTATGCCTGCTGATAAAGCAAACCTTCTGACGCTGAAAGCGTTGTACAAGCAGATCAGAGACACTGCCAAGCTGATCCGCGACAAAGTCAAAGCCGACAAGGCAGCTGGCAAGAATCTGACCACCTTTACCGCTGATCTGAAGACCGCCCTGAAGGATGCAACATATAGAGCAGTCTCTCGTGGAATCGTGTTTCCTCGCGGAATCGTGCTGACCGAAGCGGAACGTACTGCGCTGGCTGCAATGCAAACGTCCATTCGTACATTTGAGCAGCAGCTGAAGACACAGCGAAAGGCCAAGGCCCCCCAGGCAACACTTGATGCAATCAAAGTGCAGATCAAGGATGCCGTCACTCCACGTACTGCATATCTCAAGAGCATTCGTACCGCTGCGCTGACAGACTACTCCAGCCGTCTCGTCACGCTGATTGCGGACGCCAAGGTGAAGCTTGCATCCCTGCAGGCCCTCCTCAACGCACTTCCGACACTTCCGTAACAGCTGAGTGATTCCCCATGACCGGCGGGCAGGTGCTATGGCACCTGCCCGCCTTCCCATTTCCAGGGAGCTCCTGCACACTGGCACGATGGCTGCGAGCATAAGAGTGGCGGGTCGGGTGCCTGGCAGTACGTGTCTGGCGACAGACACGCTCGGGTGCTATACTGCCATCAAGGTGGTGATGCCCATGAGAAGAAGCGCTGTTGTCCTATTGCTCGTCCTGCTCCTGTCCATCGCTGGCTGCAACTCCGGGCCCATGGAGTCGCATGAGGGTAATGTCAAGGTCACACTCCCGGCACGCCGGCAAGCGGTCACATTTGTCAAGCAGACCGACGGCTCGTGGAAAGGTAGTATCCAGACGACCGGCAGCGCCCGTGCGTTTGAGGCTACGGTCAGCTGGGAAGCAACGCAACAGCTGTCATCTAAAGCCCTGACCTCTCTGGGTCAGGGAAGCTTCATGACGTCGGCGGGAGCCCCTAAATTCGGGACGTTCGACCAGACGCTGATGCTTGTCAGCGCGGCTTCAGAGCCGGCCCCGGACGGCAAGGGATCCCTGCGCATCTTTATTACCAGCATGAAGGATGGTAGTCAGCAGGATATCGTCGACATCCCTCTCGTCCTGACGTTGGCGCCCTAGGAGGGACGCCGTTTACTGTCAGAATCCAAGTCTCGCTTGCGGCAGTTCGAGGTGACAGCAGTCCGTCAGCACAGCAGTGAGGTCGTCCTCTGACCCACCCGGGTATGACACATCAGGGATCAGCTGCCACGATTCGACGTGCTCCATGGCCTCGCCGGGTTGCAGCGTCCGCAGGGGAGACAGCGTCTCCATCTCCAGCATGAAGTCGGTCGTATAGCTCTCGCAGTTCACGCCGAAGTCTGGATATGTCTCTCCCGGGACAAAAGGGAAACGCTTCACGAACACTGAATGCTTGTTGAAGTAGGCAGCCCACCCGGCCTCATTCGTGAGGCCCAGCTTTAACGGCGGTTTGGCTGTCGGGTCCTGATGCAGCACGACAAACCGGTCTCCCCAGCGAACGCGCGCGTCGTCCATACGGGCATAGGGCCACAGGGAAACGCAACGGTTGGGCAACAATCCAGTATCGACCCGTGTCTGCGGGATGACTTCGACGCCCCCGGGTGCCATTACGGTGATGGCCCATGCAGCCAAGCGAACCGGCCACAGTCCCTGGTTGGTCAAGCGGTGTGTCAGCGTCACGCCTGTTCCGGTCGGGTCCAGCGACACGTCCAGTTCCTTCTGGATCCCTGTCGCCATCTCGAGAGCGGGCTTCAGGCGTATGAGACCTTCCGCTTCCTCGAACGGCACCGGTGCGTTGTCGGCCTGGTACGTTCGCGGACTTGCCTCGGGGCTATGCCACAGGCGATGCCCGCCGAACGTATGCCACGTGTCACCGCCGGTGATCCCGTCCTCGTCGCGGACCTCACATAGAACATTGTCCTTGCCCTCGAACCCATACCGTACCACACGCGGTCCGACGTCTGTCGTCAGCACCAGGTCCACGGTGCCATTGCTGAGTCGCAGACAATGGGGCCAACCCCGGAATGCAACTTGTTCAGTCATCATTTCCTCCTCCAGAGTCAGAGCGGCCGGAGAGTATCCGGCAATGGTCCATTGGCCAACCATGCCCGCACCATCTGCACATAATCGGTCCCACTTCCTGAACATACATCCCCATATCCTTCCTCCACACCGAGGTCCAGCCTGAAGCATGCTCGGCACACGCTCAGTGTATGCCTGCCGGGCAAGCGCACAAGAACAGCAAGCTCCCATGGTGCCCCGGAATGGCAAAGGGAGAGGTTTTCTGTCCTCTCCCTCGATTTGTGTAGTGTTGCGACATATCCTAGCCGATGACGGCCTTCTCGATGAGTAGCTCGCCACGGGCGAAGCGGCGGAAGTTGTAGTGTTCGATGTCGATGCTGGGCTTGCCGTCGGCGACGTACTCGGCCAACAGTCTGCCGACAATCGGACCCATCATGAAGCCGTGGCCCGAGTAGCCGTTGGCCTGGAAGAAGCCCAGGACCTCGTCGATAGGGCCAAGCACGGGATGGGCGTCGGGTGAGACGACGTAGTAGCCTGCCCACTGACGCATCAGCTTGACGCCGGCAAGGCGCGGCACGATCTCGCACGCTTCACTGGCGAACTTGGTGAGGAACTCGAACGTGGAGTCGATGTCCGTGGCGTTTTTGTCGTCATTGTCGGTACCACCAACGACGTTGCCCCGGTGTGTCTGCAAGTAATAGAGTGAGTTCTTGACCAGCATGGGGCCCAGGAACTGCTCGAGAGGCTCCGTCGCCATGATCTGGTGCTTGTCGAGGCGGTAGGGGAGGTCAACGCCGAGCATGGCCGCGATGCCCTTCGAACCGGGTCCGGCGGCATTGACGACGTTCTTCGTCTCGATGTTGCCCTGGGTCGTGTGTACGGTGAACGTGTGAGCGGGAGTCGTCTCCAGCTGAAATACGTGCGTCGTAGTCAGGATATCCACCCCCAGACGTCGCGCCGCCTGCGCGTACCCGGTGACAGTGTCGAAGGGAAAGGCCATGCCATCCTTATCATACCACTGACCAGCAAGGAAGGATTCGGTGTTGAGCGAAGGACAGATCTCCTTCGCCTCCTGGCGGTCAACGATTCGGCTCATGACGCCGTGCTTGTTCTGGAATGCAACGTTCTGCTTCGCCTTCTCCACGAGTTCCGGCGTGTCCCATAGGAAGAGATAGCCGCACGCCTTGAAGTGGATGTCGTACCCCAGCTCGTCGGACATATGCGCCCACATCTCCTCGGCTTCCCGAAGCAGGGCGATCTGATCAGGCCCGGTGAACTGGGCGCGAATGCCTGAACCACAGCGGCCGGTGGAACCGCTGCCCAGGTAGCACTCCTCCAGAACCGCGACATCCTTGTAGCCCCTCTTGGCAAGTTCGTAGGCGATGGCGAGCCCTGAGATGCCCCCGCCGATAATGACGCAATCGTACCTACTTTTCATCGTTCGCCTCCTTGCCCTTCACGAAAAAACCGATGGGTACAGGATCGACCGGCGGACGTGTCGTGGGGGTCATGATCTGGTCGAGAGTCCGACCCGTTTCGCGCGCGAGGATCTGTGCTGCAAGCAAGATACAGGTCTTGCCCTGACATGGTCCGAGGCCGAACTTGGCGTAGCGCTTGAGCGACTGCAGGTCGGCATAGCCTTCGTGGATGGCGTCTTTGATCTCCTGCACGGAGATGTCCTCACACCGGCAGGCAATCGTCTTCTCGTCTTCTTTCGTCATGTCGTCACCCCACCTTGATGTTGCGCACCTGCTCACAGAGAGCAGGATCGTCGAACTCGACAGAAATGAGCGATGACCTGCTGACAGTGTCTGCAGCCAGTACGAACTTGACCGTCGCGCTTCCCAGCGAAGCTCCGTCGCGACCAAGCAGTGTGACTGTGCCGCCCTTGACGGGCAGCGGTAGGTACTCGTACGGGACCGTGACCGACGGCTTCGCCTTTGACTTGTCCTGGATGAAGATGGCAAGACCGGGGCAAACCTTGAGGCAGCTCATGCATCCCGTGCACTTGGCAAAGTCGACGTGCGGGATGCCGTTGATGCCGTCCATGATGATGGCGTCGAACTTGCAGGCGCTGACACACGGGTTGCAGGGGATCTCCTGGATGCACTCGATGACAGCGACAGGGCCCTTCTTCTCGCGCTCTTCGGGAGGGAGAAAACCGTTCTCGTGCAGATACGTGATATCGATGATCCCGGTTTCAAAATGGTTCATTCGAGCACCTCGACGCATTTGAGTCCGATACAGATCTTGGCGCCAAACGGTCCGGCCCGGAGGTCGTCCAAGTTATGCCTCGTCTCCTTCTGCTCTTCGACCGGCACATCCATATGTCCAAGGTCGTACGCGGCCTGGAGTCCTGCGATCTTGCCTTCCATCATGGCAGTGGAGGCCTCTTCGATGCCGGAGGCGTCCCCTGCCGCCAAGATGTCGGGATTGCTGGTACGCATCGCCCAGTTGCGCTTGGCGACCCAGCCGCCCAACTCTCCCGTATACGCGAGATCAAGCTTTGCCTGTTCGAGCAGTTCGGTCGAGGGCTTGAGTCCCGCCGACAAACAGATCGTGTCGCAGTCGACACGCTGTTCGGTGCCGGGAATCGGTTGCCACTTCTCGTCAACCTCGGCGATAATCGCCGCTTCGACGTGGTCAGTGCCGACCGCTTCCAGCACGGTATGGCGCGTCATGATATGGACGCCGTTTCGGGCGATCTTGCTCGCGTGGACGAGATACCCGCCCACCCTTGGCGCGCCCTCGATGACCGCGACGACCTCGATGCCGGCCTGCATCAACTGGTAGCTGACAATGAGACCGACGTTGCCAGCGCCCACCATAAGGACCTTGTTGCCAGGCTTGATGCCGTAGACGTTCATCAGCGTCTGCGCGGCCCCAGCCCCGAAGACGCCCGGCATATCGTTGTTCTTGAACATGAGCATCTTCTCGGCTGCGCCCGTGGCGACGATGACCTTGCGAGGGTGAAAGAGGACCGCATGGTCCTGGTCAGCGGCACAGACAGCGCCCTGGAACCACCCAAACGCAGTGAAGCCACTGTAGACCGTGATGTTGGGCGTAGCTGTCACCTGCTCGATCAGCTTCTTCGCGATGGTGACGCCCCGCGTTCCGGCGTTCTCTTTCGCCGAGCCGAAAAACTTGTGTGTTTGCTTGACCAGTTGACCACCCAACTGGGGGTTCTGGTCCAGCAGGATAACATGCGCACCGGATTTGGCTGCCCAGAGAGACGCTTCCAGACCTGCCGGCCCGCCGCCGATGACCAGAACTTCTGCATCCTTTTCCTTGACGCCCTTCATGACAGCCTGCACGTCAGGGAACTTGCCATCACCGTGCTGCGTTTCGACGTCCATTCCATCCCGGACCTGCAGGACGCAGGTACGCGTATTGGGGATCCCGTCAACCCGCATCATGCACGACGAGCATTTTCCGATAGCGCAGAACATTCCCCTGGGACGATAGAACCGGGAGGAGGTGCTGTACTGCTTCACGCCGGCCGCATACAGAGCCATCGCTACTGTTTCCTGGGGATAGGCGGCGATCTCCTTGCCGTCGTACGTGACGTGCACCGGGTTTCCCCGGTCCCACGCAAGGATCGGATGCGTGGCAATGCGATTGTCTTCCACTTTTTTCACCTCTCCGATGCGAATTGATTTCCTACGCTTGTAGTATAGAACCACACATGTTTTTTTCTACAAGCCAGTGAAAAAAACGACAACTCTCAGATACAGGACGATGTCTCCGAGCGTACAAAACGAAGGTTCAACGAGATACTGGCCTCGTCGAGGCTTCGGGTTGGCGGGAGGGTTGGCATTGCATTTTTCTCTACATCTATCAACATGATAAAGAACTATGTTTCCAGGAGGCACAACAGAAAAATAGGCTCCGACAAAAGGGTACGGCACCACAGGCTCTACCGAAAAAGCTCGTGCACGACGGTATTGATCTCACCACATTCGCGCGAGAAACAGGAGGTAAGAGAATGAGAAAGACCGTATCAGTCGTACTGGCTTGTATGCTTGTCGCAGTGCTCTTCCTTTCCGGCTGTGCCAAGAAGACTGGTGACACCGGAACGATCCAGATAGCGCTGCAAGCCCCCATCACTGGTGATTATGCTTATGAAGGTCAAATGGCAAAACAGTCGGTCGAAGTTGCCACTGAACTTATCAACAAAGCCGGCGGCGTCCTGGGACGTCAGATCGCCGTCACGGTCGTTGATGACGGTTCCAACCCCAAGGACAGCGCAATCGCAGCCCAGAAGGCCGTCTCAATGAAGGTTGTCGCCGTCATCGGCAGCTACGGGTCTTCCGTCACCCAGCCGGCCGCAGACATCTATGAGAAAAACAAGATGGTCTCGGTAGGCTATGGCTGCACCGCGGTCGGTCTGACCATGGACAAGCAGCGCACGTACTTCTTCAGGACCTGCGGCCGCGACGATGCTCAGGGTTTGTTCTTCGCCAAGTACGCCGTCGAAACGATGGGTGCCAAGCGCATCGCCATCATGCATGACAACAGCACGTTCGCCAAGGGTGTCGCCGAGGAAGCCAAGAAGGCACTCCAGCCGTACCTCGATGCGAAGAAGACTGAAATCGTCTACTACGACGCCATCACCCCTGGCGAGAAGGACTTCTCGGCTGCCGTCACCAAGCTGCGCGATACCAAGCCTGATGTATGGTACTTCACTGGCTACTATCCCGAAGGTGGCCTGCTGATCCGCCAGGCACGCGATGCCGGTCTGACCTGCCCGTTTATCGGTGGAAACGCCGCCATCAATGATGACTTCGTCAAGATTGCCGGTCTTGATGTTGCCAAGGGCGCTCTCATGACACAGGAACCTCTGGTCACCGATGTCACGACCACCATTGCTGGACAGTTCCGCGACCTGTATCAGCAGAAATTCAACGCACTCCCGTCCAGCCCGTGGCCAGTCTACGCTGCTGACGCCTTGTACGCGATTGTGGGCGCCATCGGCAAGGCCAATTCCACAGATGCAGATGCCATCGCCGCCGCCATGCACACGAACATGACCGGAGTGGAAGGTGTCACCGGCCCCACCCTCTTCACCGCGCAGGGCGACCGCAAGGACGTCCCTTACAAGATGTACGAGGTTGCAGCCGACGGAAAACTTGTCGTCCATCAACCGTAGTCTCGAATCCTGATTGAAGCGAGGTCACCATGGCCACGTTCTTTGAACAGTTGATAAATGGCCTGACCATCGGTTCGTTCTACGCACTGGTGGCACTGGGTTATTCGATGGTGTACGGTGTTATGAAATTGATCAACTTTGCCCATGGTGACCTCTTCGCCCTGGGTTCGTATCTGGGCTACACCCTGCTCATCGCGAGTTCATCCTGGGTGACGGTCCACTTCGGGCTCTGGGGAGGGATGGCCATAGCGATGCTGTTTGCCTTCGTGGGCATCGGCCTCGCAGGCGTCCTGATGGAACGCATCGCGTATCGCCCCGTCTATCCAGCAGGTCGACTTTCGCTGGTCGTCTCTGCGCTCGGTATGTCCATCTTCCTGCAGAACGGCATCATGGCCATCTGGGGCTCCCGTCCCCAGGCTTATCCCGCAGCCGTCGTCCCCTCCACACGATTCTCCCTCCTGGGACTGCCGGTGACCACCCTGCAGGTTGTCATCCTGCTGCTCTCGTTTACGCTCATGCTGGTCATCTGGTTTATCGTCGAGAAGACGACGTTTGGCGCAGCCATACGCGCCACCGCTCTCGACCGCAGCACTGCGACGCTGATGGGCATCGATGTCCGCGTCGTCATCTTCTTCATCTTCGCCCTCGGCCCTGCCCTCGGTGGCATCGCCGGCGTCATGAACGGCATGTACTACCGTGCCATCAGCTTCAACATGGGCTGGACCTACGGCCTCAAGGCGTTCACCGCCACCATCCTGGGCGGCATCGGCAATATCCCGGGCGCCATGATCGGCGGGCTGCTGCTGGGACTCATGGAATCACTGTTTGCCGGTTACGTCAGTGGAGCCTGGAAAGATGTCTTTGTCTTCGTCATCCTCATCGTTGTTCTCCTCTGGCGGCCGACCGGGCTGCTGGGTGAGAAGACGGCGGAAAAGGTCTGAGGTCACTGTCATGGGAATCACAGAAAATATCCTCAAGCATGTCGGCCTGGGAGCGAAGAAGCCCTCCGGCGACCAGCCCGTCACATACTGGTCCAGAAACCGTGGGTGGCTCCTGCTTGCCGTCACCGGGGCGCTGTTCGCCGCATATCCGTTCCTGCCGTTCATCACCGACTACTGGATTGACGTCGCCTTCTTCGTGGGCGTCTATGCGCTGCTGGGCCTCAGTCTCAACATCGTCCTGGGCGAGGTCGGCCTGTTCGATCTGGGTCACACCGCGTTCTATGCCATGGGCGCCTACGTCACGGCCATCTTGAACACGAGCCTGCACGTACCCATCATCGTGCTGCTGCCACTGAGCGCCCTGGTCGCCGCCGGGTTTGCATTCCTGGTGATATCGCCCGTCATCCACCTGAAAGGCGATTACCTGTGCATCGTGACCATCGGCATTGGCGAGATCGTGCGTCTGACCATGATCAACAACCCCTTCAACCTGACAGGCGGGCCCAACGGCATCAACGGCATCGGTGGACCAAACCTCTTCGGGCTTGCCATCAATTCATCGACGCAATTCTACTTCTACACCTGGATCATCATAGGGATCGTCGTCTTCGGCCTGGTGCGCCTGCAGCATTCCCGCATCGGCAGAGCCTGGAACTACATCCGCGAGGACGAGACCGCAGCTGAAGCAAGTGGTGTGGACGTGCGTTCCTACAAGCTGCTGGCGTTCGTGCTGGGCGCCGCGCTTGCGGGTATTGCAGGCAACATCTACGCGTCCAAGCAAATGTCTGTCTCACCACAGAGCTTTACCTTCATCGAGTCCTCGCTGCTCTTCTGCATCGTCCTGCTGGGCGGTCTTGGCTCTATCCCCGGCAGTATCCTGGGGGCAGCCGTGGTCGTCGTGTTCCCCGAGGTCTTCCGTCAGTTCGCCACCTACCGTCTGCTGTTCTTTGGACTCGCGCTCATGCTGATGATGATCTTCCGCCCCGGGGGCATGTGGCCGCGCAAGAGAGAAGGCACCGGACTGGATGGTCTCGGCATCCGGGGCCTCCCCAAGAAGGATGAAGACCTCATCCCACTGGGAAAGCCAGACCCTGCCATGCTCAAGTCGGCAACCACAGCCGTCGTCAGAGGAGTGAAACTCCCACCCGTGACCGTGGTCATGGACGAGGGGATGTTGCTGCAGACGCACGGCGCTACCCTGAAGTTCGGCGGGTTGACCGCAGTAAACAACTTCGACCTGAACGTGCGCACCGGTAAGATCACGTCGCTCATCGGGCCCAACGGCGCCGGCAAGACGACACTGTTCAACATGATCACGGGTATCTACAAGCCTACGTCGGGGCAGATCGACTTCCTGGGACGCGACATCACGGGCCTCAAGCCCCATACCATTATCAGCTACGGCATCGCCCGCACCTTCCAGAACATCCGGCTGTTCCCGTCGCTGACCTGTATCGAGAACATCATGTCCGGCCCTCATTGTCATGCGCGGTCCGGGACATGGGCCGCCATTATGCATACGATCGGCGAAGTCCGTGAGGAACGCGACATCGTCGCGACGGCTGCTTACCGCCTCAACCAGGTAGGCCTGTGGAAATACCGCGACGAACTGGCCAAGAACCTGCCGTACGGCAAGCAGCGTTACCTGGAGATCGCCCGCGCACTCGCGACCGCTCCCCACCTTCTGATTCTGGACGAGCCCTCCTCTGGACTCAACGACAGGGAAAGCGAGGATTTGATGGTCCTGTTGCAGGCCCTTGTCAAGGAGGGGTTCACGCTCCTGCTCATCGAGCATGACATGCAGGTCGTCATGGGCATCTCGAACTGGGTTGCCGTCATGGATATGGGCCAGAAGATTGCCGAAGGCATGCCAAGGGACGTCTACAACAACCAGCGTGTCATCGAAGCCTATCTGGGCAAGGAGGATGACTGACATGGCGACAGTCCTGGCTGTCAAGAACCTCGTGGTCAACTACGGAGCAGTACAGGCACTCAAGGGGATCAATGTCGAGTTGGGCGAACACGACATTGTCGCCGTGCTCGGCGCAAACGGGGCGGGCAAGACGACTCTGCTCAAGTCCATCTCACGTATCCAGCCCATCAAGGGGGGTTCCATCACGCTCAAGGGGCGGGACCTTGCCACAGTACAGGCTTTCCGCCTCGCGGGACTGGGCATCGCGCATGTGCCCGAGGGCCGGCATGTCTTTTCGACCCTCACGACGGAGGAAAACCTGAACCTGGGTGCCTACGGCGTCCGCAGTCTGCCGGCCGGCAAGGAACTGGAGAAAACAAAGGAATGGATCTTCACCCTCTTCCCCATCCTCAAGGAACGGCGCAAGCAGCTGGCGGGGACGCTCTCGGGTGGTGAACAGCAGATGCTGGCCATCGGGCGCGGACTCATCTCTAAACCCCGTGTCCTGTTGCTCGACGAACCATCTTTAGGACTTGCCCCCATCATCGTCCAGGAGATCTTCCGGGTCATCCGGCAGATCCACGAGGAAGAGGGCGTCTCCATCCTCCTGGTGGAACAAAACGCCCGCAAGGCACTGGGTGTCGCACGTTACGGCTACATCCTGGAACTCGGCAAGGTCGCCATCGAGGGCAACGCCTGCGACCTCAAGAACGACGAGCGCGTCCGCGCCGCCTACCTTGGGGGCTCCAAAGTCAATTGCTGACCTGAACCAGCGTTCCTCCTCTCCGGGGTCCGGTGTGTGCCGGGCCCCATTACCTGTACAACAGACTCGAGGATACACTGCAGACGCAGACAGCCGGTACCGATGCACCACCTTGAACAACGTGTTGATTGACATACCATGTGAATGGATTCACAGCCAACCGGGAGGTAGAAGGTGAAGACCATCGAGGAAATGCGACAGGCACACAAGGTCCTGGCGACGTATTCCTACAAGCCTGCCAGAATCAACAAGGGGTACACAGACCTCAGGTTGTACATTAATCTGACGACGAATGTCATCGAGGAACGTGCCATCGACCCAATGGTCAAGGAGAAGTTCACGGGGGGGCGCGGCTACGGGCTGTACTATCTCTGGCAGGCGGTCAAACCGACGACGCACTGGAATGACCCCGAGAATGAGCTGATCTTCTGCGCTGGACCACTCACTGGCATCACACAGTATCCCGGTGCCGGAAAAATGCACTCGGTTACCATCTCTCCAGAGACAGGAGTCCCCGTCGACAACAATGGCGGCGGCTACCTGGCTCCGTATATGAAGTTCTCAGGTTTTGACGCGATCGAAGTACAAGGCAAGGCTGAGGAGGATGTCATCATCTTCATCGATGGCAACAAAGGCCTCGTCACCATCGAGACCGCCCCAGAAGAACCCGACAACAGCTGCGACCTGCCAGAAGTCTTGCATGAGATGTATACTGATGGCGCCGGCGATCGCAAGAACGTCAGTGTCGCGGTCTCAGGCACGGGGGCGGAGCACTCCCTCCTTGGCCTCATTCATGTCAGCTACTGGGACGCCAAACGAAACCACACACGCCTCAAGCAGCTGGCACGAGGGGGACCGGGGACTGTTTTCAGAGACAAGAAGATCAAGGCTCTCGTCGTTCATTTTGCCGGAACGACTCCCCTTATCAACAATCCAGCTGACCTGGAACCTATCAAGACCGCCGGTGCACGGATGAACAAGGAGATCCTGACGCTCGATCACACACATAGCAGGATGCGCGAGATCGGAACTGCCAACACGGTCGAAATCCTTGACAAGGTCGATGTCCTTCCGGTCAAGAATTTCAAGTTCGGCTCGGACGCCAGAACAGTCGACATCAGGAGCGACGTGTGGTTCCGCCTCATCAGTCAGGACATGCCCGATGGCTGCTGGCTGGGCTGTACCATGTCATGCGCCCATGGCATCGACACAGTTCAACTGAAGACGGGGCCTCTCAAGGGCCGGAAGGTGCTCATCGACGGGCCTGAATACGAGACGGTGGGCGGACTGGGTTCCAACACAGGCAGTTTCGACCCGCTGTTTGTCGCCGAGGCCAGTTTCTACTGTGACTACTACGGTATCGACCTGGTAGGCTTCGCCACGACGCTCGCTTTCCTCATGGAGTGCTACGAGAACGGCATCATCAACAAGGAGATCACGGGCGGACTCGACCTGCACTTCGGCAGCGACATGGACGCTCTCGAGCTGATTCATCAGCTCGGTGAGGGTCATGGTTTCGGCGTGGTCGCCGGACTCGGCGTCCATAGACTAAAGAAGCTCCTGGCCGAGCAGTACCATGCTGATGCCGACTTTCTGAACGACATCGGCATGGAAATCAAGGGAATGGAAGTCTCAGAGTACATGTCCAAGGATTCGCTGGCTCAACAGGGCGGATACGCTATGGCCACCAAGGGTCCCCAGCACGACGAGGCGTGGCTCATCTTTATGGACCAGGTCAAGGGTCAACTGCCGACGTTCGATGACAAAGCCGAGGCTCTCTCCTTCTTTCCTCTGTTCCGGACCTGGTTCTCGCTCATGGGCCTGTGCAAGCTCCCCTGGAACGATTCTGAGCCGCGTGACAACCGTGACAAATATACGGGAATGCAGGCCGCCAAGATCCCTGAACACATCGAGAACTATCTCTTGCTGTACAAGGGCATGACGGGTATCGCACTCGACCTTGACGGACTGCTTGCACAGAGCAAACGCGTGTATGACTTCCAACGCCTGTTCAACCTGCGCATGGGTCAGGGGACGCGCAAGGACGACTGGATGCCGTACCGTGGCATGGGCCCGGTCACCGAAGAGGAGTACCTGTCCCGAGCGGAGCGCTACGACACGCAGTTGACTGAGGCCGCACACGTGGACATCACAGGCATGAGCCTTCAGCAGAAGATGGCAGCCCTGCGCGAGTACCGTGAATCGCAGTACCGCCAGCTTCAGGACGCGGTGTATGCCCGGCGCGGCTGGGATGCCGACGGAGTCCCCACGCTGGAGACAGTGAAAGCGGATGGTATCGACTTCCCCGAACTCGTCGACCTCATCGGGAAGCACGCACACAAGATATAGTCTTCAGCCAGCTCTGCCACATCAGAAAGCCCGGCCTCTTCGAGGCCGGGCTTCTTTGCTGTTCAGGAGAGGCGCATCGTCTACGGTTACAGAACCCAGTTGAAGAAATACCCCACGATGAGAATACCGACGCCCACGACACCGATGAATGTTGCAAGCAGCCTTGGCTTGAGAACGCGGCGCAGGATAATCATCTCCGGCATCGAGAGTCCGGTGACAGCTACGCGACCATTTCTAGTGAGTTCACGACCTGGTGGTTCACGTACATTCTTACGTGAGTTAACATGAAGTTTGTCTGGTCATCCTGATTGGAGGGGATTCAAGCTCGGTCTTTGTGAACGATTCCGCACTGCACACTGGTTGAATATGCCAAGTTGTTCAACTAGACTACTATTCAGACGAGAAATCTCTTCCGTCTCAAATAGAAATGGAGGCGTCAACATGGCAATGACAACATTCAAGGCTATTTCGCGTAAGCTCCCCGGGGGTCTTGCTGTCGAAAGCGAGTCCCGCGGCTTCAAGGTGATCATCGATGAACCGTCGTCGCTGGGCGGCACCGACACTGGCATGAACCCAGTTGAGGGTCTACTGGTATCTCTGGGTTCCTCAAGGGAGATCCGAACGTGCGTCCCGGCTATCAGGAAATCCGGTTCACCATGCACATCAAGACGGATGCGCCCCAGGATAAGGTCGAAGCATTCCAGAAATTCATCCAGAGCCGCTGCCCGGCTGGCGATTCACTTGGAAATGGCGTCAGCTTGAAGCCGGCGACCATCGTTATCGACAAGTAGTCGCCTGTCCTGTCAGATAGCAAGTTTACAGAAGCTCCGCCGTCCGGCAAGGCTCCACTTAGAGAAAATGGTGGATATTTTCGAGTAGATTCGTTTCATATTTCGTGGACATTCTAGATAAGTCGATGCGCTTGACGTAGTAACTGTAAGGGAGGCGATACATTGATTATTGCTTTCGCATCAAAAAACCACCTTGGATTAAACAGTGATCTGGGCAGTAACATTTCTCAATCGGAATATATCACTGTTGTGGAGATCGAAGGCGGTAAGCTCAAGAAAGTGACAAACGTGGAAAATGTCTTTTTCAAGCAAGAAGTAGATGTAGTAGCGTTTGCTGAGTTCATTAAAGAGACGAAGGCAGAGAAATTGGTTGTATCGTCTGTTGAGAATGCAGACATAACGAACGAGCTTCTTAGGGGCAATGTATCGATACAGGAAGGAAGTGCGGGCCGAATTGCAGATTTATTAGAAAATTTCCAGAATATCATAGCGAGGTGAGTGGAATGGCGAAAAATTGGTATCCTATAGTAGATAAGGATAAATGCATTCAGTGTCACGAATGTGTAAATTTCTGTTCCCATGGCGTTTATGCAATTGATAAAGACGGATATCCAGAAGTAGTAAATCCAGACAACTGTGTTGAATTCTGCCGAGGATGTTCGAAGATTTGTGATAACAAGGCTATCAGCTATTTTGGAGAGGGGAGGAAATAGTTATGAGCAAAAAGGGATTACTGTTGTGCGTGTGCCAGGGAACATGTCCGTCATTTCAAGCGATGGACACGTTTGAAGTCTTGAACACCTTGAGGAGAGAGAACATCTTCGAATGGGTAGGAGTTCACCCACAGCTCTGTGCAGAAGATGGAGACAGGTATTTGAGGGAATTGCTGCGAGGGGCTGAAATTGACGAACTCTATGTCGCCGCCTGTGATCCTACGATGCAGAGAAAAATGTACAGAGATGCATTTGATAGTGCGGGATTTGCAAGAGACAAGCACATCGGCATCGAAATACGAAATATGAATACGGAACAGGTGGTGAACAAGATACGAGAGGCGGTCTCGGAAAGAGAGCAGTCAGAGAGCAAACCGGCGTAGGGCGAACTGCCGACGATTGCCGACAAGGCTGAAGCTCTCTCCCTATTCTGAACCTGTTTCTCACTCATGGGATCGTGCTAGCTGCCGTGGAACAACTCGGAGCCCGGCCTCTTCGAGGCCGGGCTTCTTTGCTGTTCAGGAGAGGCGCATCGTCTACGGTTACAGAACCCAGTTGAAGAAATACCCCACGATGAGAATGCCGACGCCCACGACACCGATGAATGTTGCAAGCAGTCTTGGCTTGAGAACGCGGCGCAGGATAATCATCTCCGGCATCGAGAGTCCGGTGACCGCCATCATGAAAGCAAGCGTTGTCCCTAGAGGCAGACCCTTGGCCCACAACGCCTGAACGACAGGAATGACGCCCGCGGCATTCGAATACAGCGGGATACCAACCAATACGGCGATGAGAACCGCAAAGGGATTGTCACGGCCTGCGTATCTGGCCAGGAAATTCTCGGGAGCGTACCCATGGATGAATGCACCGATGGCAACGCCGACCGCCACCCATGGAGCCACTTTGCGGAAGATTTCGCCCACGTATCTCCAGCTGGCGATGACGCGGTCCTTGAAGGTCATGGGAGCATCCCCTGCAGCGGCGCCGACCTTGATCATGTAGACATAATCCTCAACGTACTTCTCCATGTGAAGCCGAGTGATGATGACACCTGAAACAATCGCGATAAGGAGCCCAACCCCCACATAGAGCAAGGCGATCCTGGCTCCAAACAGCCCCCAGAGCAATACCATTGCGACCTCGTTGATCATGGGGCTTGCCACCAGAAACGAGAAAGTCACGCCGAGCGGTACGCCGGAC
>Ga0075518_1000016_pt1 | contig 23480 bp, 11 predicted proteins | sample NGEPerA_2_FD_76970 | JGI IMG/M metagenome (GOLD analysis project Ga0075518, IMG submission 76970) | Arctic peat soil microbial communities from the Barrow Environmental Observatory site, Barrow, Alaska, USA - NGEE PermafrostAB136-A | ecosystem: Environmental > Terrestrial > Soil > Wetlands >...
GCCGGCGCCGGCCATTCCCGCGGCGGTCGCGAGCCCGAGGCCGAGGGAGACGGGCACCATCGCCAGCACGAACCCGAGTGTCCGGGTCCTGATCACGGCGCCGCGGGACGTCCCGGTGGCGAGGACCTCGTCCAGGGAGCGGCGGTCCTCCGCGCCGCGGACGGCGCCGGCGCCCTGGATCGCGCCGTACACGGCGAGGATGAGGTTGAGGACCATGACGTTGTGCCAGGTGAGGTAGCCGCCGAGCGTGTCGATGCGCTCGGCCGGCCACCGCAGGGGCCGCATCGCCTCGGCACTCGGGAGGATGCTCGCGGCGAGCGCCTCGGGCCCGCCGGGGAAGTCGCGGAACTCCGTGGCCAGGGCGAGCGCCATCCCGTACATCGCGAGACCGCCCGCCACCACCCACACGACGGCGCCCGTGCGATGGGCGCGGAGGGTGTCCGTGAGGAGGGGGAGGCGGCTACCGCGCCGGAGGCGGCCGGCCACTTGGTGCGTACTCAGCGAGGAACACCTCCTCCAGCGACAACTCGCGGCTGTCGAGCTCGACGACGTCGCCCGCGGAGAGCCACGCCACCAGCGGGCCCACGGAACCCCGGACGGTGCAGGTGATGCGCTCGCCGGCCACCTCGCCGTCGGACACGCCGGGGACGAGGGCCAGGTCCGCGGCGCTTCCCGGCCGGCGGAGGACCGCCTCGATGCGGTGCGCGCGCACCGTGCGCAGCTCCGCCAGCGAGCCGACGCGCAGCAGGCGCCCGTCGCGGATGAGGCCGATCCGGTCGCAGACGAGTTCCACCTCGGCGAGGACGTGGGAGGACAGCATCACGGTGGCGCCGCCGTCGACGGCCTCCTCGACGAGCGCGCGGAACTCCCGCTGCATGAGCGGGTCCAGCCCGAGCGTGGGCTCGTCCAGGATGAGCACCTCGGGGGAGTGCATGAATGCCTGGACCAGGTGCACCTTCTGCTTGTTGCCGTGCGAGAGCCGTTCGTAGCGGCGGCCGAGGTCCAGGTCCAGGCGCGTGGCCAGGGCTGCGATCCGCGCCTGGTCGACGCCGCCCCGCAGGCCCGCGAGCAGGCCGATCACATAGCCGGCGCTCACGCCGGGGAACTGGGGCAGCTCTCCGGGCAGGTAGCCGACGCGGCGCTTGATCGCGAGGCTGTCCCGGCGGGAGTCGAGGCCGAGGATCGTGGAGGTGCCGCGGTCGGGGCGGATCAGGTCCATGAGGAGGCGGATCGTGGTGGTCTTCCCGGCGCCATTCGGCCCGACGAACCCGAACACCTCGCCGCGTGCGATCCCCAGGTCCAGGTCGAAGACCCCGTGACCCTGGCCGTAGTCCTTGGTCAGGCCCGCGCAGACGACGGCGGGGGTCTCAGCCATGGGGGACCTCCTGACGCGATTGGCTCCGGTTCCCATCTTCCCCGGCGGGCCCGCTGGAGGGGCTCAGATCACCGGCGAGGGATCGGCCGCGGAGTTCGCGGCCCTCCTCGGCCGGCCCGTCCCCGTGCCCGCGCCCCCGCGGCCCTTCACCCGCACGTCGACGGCGGCCGACCTCGCCACCAGCGTGGTGGGCCGGCGCCTGGTGGCGCTCATGCGCCTGGGGATGAAGCGGATGTTCAAGGCGGAGGACAACAAGGGCACGGACGACCTGGTCGCCGCCGTGCTGGAGAGCATGCCGCTGCGATCCTTCGTGCTGATGGCGCCCGGGGTGGGCTTCGGCGCCGTCGACCGGCTCGTCGCGGTCCTCAACGGCGACCTGCGCGGGGTCATCCGGCCGCGCGGCTGACACCCCGCGGGACCAGGTGGATCGCGGGTGCCTTGATCACTGCGGTCACACGCGACCCGGGCTCCAGCGCGAGGTCCTCGCGGGCGGGGCGGGTGATGTAGGCGGCGAGGGGGAAGCCGGCGTCGAGGTCCACGCGCAGCAGGGGACCGGCCGGGGTGATCCCCGCAACCACCGCGGGCAGGCGGTTGCGGGCGCTGCCGCGGGCATCGCCGTCGGACGCGGGGCCCAGCGCCACCTCCTCGGCGCGGATGCAGGCCAGTACGGCGGTCCCCGCGGAGAGGTCCGCCGCGGAAACCGCCAGCAACAGGGCCGCGCCGCAACGAATCCGGACCAGCCCGTCGTGCGTCCCCTCCACCACGGCGGGCACCACCGTCTCGGTCTCGACGATCGCGGCCACCTGCTCCGAGTTCGGCCGCGAGAACACCTCGGGCACGGGCCCCACCTGGCACAGCCGACCCGCGTCGAGGACAGCCATCCGGTCCCCGAGGGCGAGGGCCTCGGCGCGGTCGTGCGTGACCACCAGGGCCGGGATCCCGCTCGCCACCAGCAGCGCGCGCAGCTCGCCGCGCAACCGTGTGCGGGTGGGGGCGTCCAGCGCGGCGAGCGGTTCGTCGAGCAGCAGCAACCGCGGGCGGGGCGCCAGCGCCCGCGCCAGCGCCACGCGCTGCGCCTCGCCCCCGGACAGCTCGGCCGTGCGACGCCCCGCGAGGTGCTCGGCCCCGGCGGCGCGCAACGCCTCCCGGATCCGCGCGGGCCGGTCCGCCCGCGCCACCCGGTGCAGGCCGAAGCCCACGTTCGCATCCACATCCAGGTGCGGGAACAGCGCGTGGTCCTGGAACAGGAAACCCAGACCCCGGTGCTGCGGTGGCATGTGGACGACGTCGTCGTCCCAGACCCGCCCCGCGAACACGATCCGGCTCCCGCGCTCCGGCCGGTCCAGCCCGGAAATGCACCGCAGCAGGGTGGTCTTGCCCGCTCCCGAGGGCCCGAACACCACCGTGACCGGCGCGGCGTCGAGGTCCAGGGTGAGGTCGACGTCGAGCACGTGCCGCCGCACCCGCGCGGTCAGCGCACCGCCCATCCCGGCCCTCCCCTCCGCTGCAGCGCGTAGGTCACCGTGAGTACCACGAGGGAGAAGACGAGCAGCGCGAGGCTGGTCCGCCCGGCCGAGGCGTAGTCGAAGGCCTGGACGTCGTCGTAGATGGAGATGGACAGCGTCCGTGTCCGGCCGGGGATGTTGCCACCCACCATCAGCACCACCCCGAACTCGCCCACGGTGTGCGCGAACGTCAGCACCGCGGCCGTCAGCAGGCCGGGCCGCGAGAGGGGGAGCACCACCCGCGCCAGCGTGGCCAGCCGGGAACGCCCCAGCACGGTGGACGCCTCGCGCAGCCGGGGGTCCACCGCCGCGAACGCCCCCAGCAGGGGCTGCACGGCGAACGGCAGGCTGTACAGCACGGACGCCACCAGCAGCCCGGTGAACGAGAACGGCAGCGTGGACCCGGTCAGCTCCAACCACCACCTGCCCACCGGGGAGCGCGTCCCCAGCGCCACCAGCACGTAGAACCCGAGGACCGTGGGCGGGAGCACGAGCGGAAGCGCCACGATCGCCTCGAGGACCACGGTCCAGCGCCGTCGCCCGAGTTCGAGCCACGCCGCCAGCGGCACGGCCACCACCAGCAGGATCGCGGTGGTGGCCAGCGCGAGGCGGGCGGTGAGGGCGATCGCGGTCCAGTCCATCGGCTACTCCCCGGGCAGGAAGAAGCCGTTGGACCTGAGGATGGCGCGGCCGTGCTCGCCGGTGAGGAAGTCGCGAACCGCGCGGGCCGCGGCCGGGTCCTGGGCCGAGCCCAGCACCACCCCGCCCTGGTCGAGCCGTGGGAAGTCCTCCAGCGGCACCTCCGCCCAGCGTCCCGCGTCCCGCAGTTCGGGCGAGACCGCCAGCGACAGCGCGATCACGCCCACCTGCGCGTTCCCCGACTGCACGAACTCCGCCGCCTGCGCCACGTTCTCCCCGAGCACCAGCCGGGGGCTGACCTGGTCGTAGATGCCCGCCGCCGTCATCGCGGCCACCGCCGCCTTGCCGTACGGCGCGTGCTCGGGGTTGGCGATCGCCACCGTGCGCGCGGCCGGGTCCAGCAGCGCGGCCAGGCCTGCGGTGGGGTCCACCGGCGAGTCGTTCGGCGCCCACACCACCAGCCGCCCGACGGCGTACGCGAACAGGTCCTCCTCCCGCGCCAGCCCCGCCGCGACGAGTTCGCGCGGGTAGCTTAGGTCCGCGGAGAGGAACAGGTCGAAGGGGGCGCCGTTCATCAGCTGCTGGTGGAACGTTCCCGACGAGCCGTAGGTGGTGGCCAGGACGATGTCCGGCCGGCTCTCGGCGAGCGCCGCCCCGATGTCCTCCAGTGCGAACCGCAGGTCCGACGCCGCCGCCACCCGCACCGTCGTCGTCACGGTGGCCGGGCCGGACGTGCTGGCCGGGCCGGACGTGGTGGCCGGGCCCGACGCGGCGCCGGCGCACGCGGCCAGCAGCGCGAGCAGGAGCGTGGTGAGCATCACGGCGGTGCGCGCCGGCCGCCCCGACCCGCGCGCCATCACCGTTCCCCCTTCTCGACGACCACCATCGTCGCCTTCACGACGGCGGTCGCCGGCTCGCCCGGCCGCAGCCCCAGCTCCTCGACGGCCTCCCGGCTCATGAGGGAGACGAGGCGGAAGCGACCGGCGGCGATGTCGACCTGGGCCATGACGCCGTCCACCTGCACGCGAGTGACGATCCCGGGCAGGCGGTTGCGCGCGGACGCCCGGCCCTCCTCGAGGTGCACCCGCTCCTGGGCGAACCGGGCGAGCTCCTCGCCGGCGATCACCTGGCGCCCGCGGTCCTCGCTCACGCCGAGCCTGCCGCTGGACACCCAGCGCCGCACGGTGTCGTCGCTGACGCCGAGCAGGAGCGCCGCCTCGCTGATCCGGTACATCGCCATGGATCACAGTATGAAGCCGCACGTGCGGGTCCGCAGGTGAATTCGTGCCGCGTCCGCGGGGTCCTGGGCCGCCCGGCGACGCCCGTGCGATAGTGGCTGCATGGTCCGCAGCTTCGAAGTTCGCCGGCGCCTGGTGGCGGTCGCCGTGCTGGTGCCGCTGGTCGCGCTCGCCGGCGTCGGCTGCGCCGCCCAGCCCGACCCCCGCGAGGAGGCCGAGCGTCTCGCCGCCGACCTCGCGGACGGCACCTTCGACGTCGCGGCGGTGTCCACCGCCGACGCCGGCGCCTCCCTCGCCGCCCTGCTCGGGAACCTTGCCGAGACGCCGCGGACGGTGGAGGTCGGGGAGGTCACCGAGGCGGAGGACGCCGGCGAGGGCGAGGCCCGCACGGCCGCCCTCACCTGGACCTGGGACCTCGGCGACGGTGTTGAGCCATGGACCGTCGCGACCGCCGCCACCCTCGAGCTTGTGGAGGGCGAGTGGGTGACCCGGTGGTCGCCGACCCTGGTGCACCCCGACGCCGCGGAGGGCTCGACGCTCGCCGTCGCGAGAGTGCCCGCCACGCGAGGGGACGTCATGGCCGCTGACGGCACCGCCGTCGTCACCAACCGGCCGGTGTTCCGCATCGGCATCGACAAGGCCCACATCGCCACCCCGGAGGAGGCGGCGGCCGATGCGCTCGAACTCGCCACGCGCCTCGGCTTCGAGGACTCGGCCGCCTTCGCGGAGCGGGTGGCGAGCGCGGGACCGGCGGCGTACGTCGTCGCGATCACGGTCCGCGAGACCGAGGCCGAGCAGTGGGACGTGGAGGGGCTGCGCGACCTCCCCGGGGTGCTCGTCCAGGCAGGGGAGGCGCCGCTCGCGCCCACGCCCACCTACGCGCGGCCGCTGCTCGGGACGGTCGGCGAGGCGACGGCGGAGATCGTCGCCGAGTCCGACGGCGCGATCGTGGCGGGGGACCAGGTGGGGAGGTCGGGGCTGCAGCAGCAGTACGACGACCGGCTGCGGGGTACCCCGGGGGTGCGGGTGGTGCTGACCTCGACGGCGGGCGAGGGCGACGCGGAGCTGTTCGCGAGTCCGCCCGTCGATGGCGAGGACCTCGTCATCACCCTGGACGAGCCGCTGCAGTTGCTCGCGGAGGGGCTGCTCGCGGGGGTGGAGTCGGCGAGCGCCATCGTCGCGGTGCGGCCGTCCACGGGCCACGTGCTCGCGGCGGCGAGCGGTCCGGGCGGCGGCGGGCTGAACACCGCGACGGTCGGGCTGTTCCCGCCCGGGTCCACGTTCAAGGTCGCCACGGCGCTCGCGCTGCTGCGGGCGGGCCAGAGCCCGGACGCCCTCGTGCCGTGCACCCCCACCGTGACGGTGGACGGCCGCGAGTTCGAGAACTACCCGGGGTTCCCCGCGGGCTCGCTGGGACAGATCCCGCTGCGGGAGGCCATCGCGCAGTCCTGCAACACCGCGCTGATCGCGCAGTACGAGGCGGTCACGGCCGCGGACGTCGCGAGCGCGGCGGCGGCCCTCGGGATCGGGGCGGTGGGGACCTGGCCGTTCCCGTACGCGTCCGGGTCCGTGCCGGCGGATTCCACCGGCACATCCCACGCCGCGAGCCTGATCGGCCAGGGGGACGTGCTCGCCTCCCCGCTGGCGATGGCGGTGGCGGCGGCGTCGGTGGCAGCGGGGTCGACGGTCACGCCCGTGCTGGTGGTGGGTGAGGAGGCCGACGTCGTCGCCCCTGCGGCCCCCCTCACCGTGGAGGAGGCGGCCGGCCTGCGGGCGCTGATGCGCGGCGTCGTCGAGACCGGGACGTCCACCTTCCTGCAGGACGTGCCCGGCGAGCCGGTGGGCGCGAAGAGCGGGACGGCGCAGTTCGGCACCACCGACCCGCCGTCGACGCACGCCTGGATGATCGCGTTCCAGGGCGACCTCGCCGTCGCCGTGTTCGTGGAGGTGGGCGACTACGGGACCGCGACCGCCGGCCCGATCCTCGAGGCGTTCCTGCGGGGCGCCGCGGGCTGAACGCTCAGCTCACAGGATCGGGCGGGTGTGCCCCCGCCGCCAGGCCGGCGTGTGACTCTGCCCGACAGCCGTCCTGTACTCCGTGCCCCTGACGATCCGCTGGTTCCGGACCGTCCAGAACGTGGCGACCCGGAATGACTCGCCGCTGTCCAGGAACTCCTCCACGTCGCTCGCCACGTTTTCGCCGCTGCCGACGACTGAGCGCACCTTGGCCGTCCAGCCGTCGGGGGCGCCGCGGTTGGCGGCGATCAGGTCCTCCACCCCCGCGAGGCGCTCGTTCGAGGCGGGCCATTCGATCACGACGTCGGGCGCCACGATGGCGCGGAGCGCCTCCCACTCGCGGGCGGCCACGAGGTCCCAGTAGGCCCTGACCAGGTCCAGGCTGAACTGCCGGCTGGACTCCCGCCAGATCGTGATGACGGGCTGGGCGTCCAGCAGGCGAGCGAGCCGGGCGCGGTGCTGGGCCACGGCCGACTCCGTCCGGGTGCGGATGTCCTCGATTTCGAAGTCGCGCTCGGTCGCGTATTTGAAGGCCACGCGGAACGTCCTGCCATCGGCGGCGTTCCACTGGATGTGCATGAGCGCGCTGTGCGGGGCGTCGAAGAAGGCGGGTGGCGCGGCGAAGAACTCCTCGAGGGAGGCCTGGCCGCCCTCCGGGACCCGACCCTCGATGATCATGATGACGGCTGGGTGGCTGACTCCCGTGCGGACCGATGCGCCATTGTCCATCTCGCACCCCGATCTGGTGGTTGAGTGCTCTTGTGTCTCCATTGTCCTCCGGTTCAACCCCAGTTGACCGGGACCCGATGAGGAGATCGGTTGTGGGTCGGGTTGCCGGCGGCCTTGTCGAGGTCGTGGTCGGCGCCGTCGCGCTCTCGGCCGGCGCCGGCATTGCCGTCCCGCATCTCACCAGGGCGGGACTGTCCGCGACGGGGGCGTGGGCAACGCTCGCCGTGCTCGCCGGTCTCGCCCTCCTTGCGTCGGGCACCCGCCGGCTGAGCGAACCACTGCGCTGGTGGGGCAGGCTCCCGACGGCGGTGGCAGTCGTCGCCGGGGCCGCGGTGCTCCTCCTCACCCTTGGCCCGGCCGTCGCCGCGACCACCGTGCCACGAACCCTCCTCGCCCCCACCACGCCCGCCGACCGTGGCCTCACGTTCGAGGAGGTCACCTTCGCCACCGACGACGGCGTCGCGCTCTCGGGCTGGTACCTCCCGTCCACGAACGGTGCGGCGGTCGCTCTGCTCCACGGCGCCGGGTCGACACGCACCAGCGTGCTCGATGAGGCCGTCGTCCTGGCCCGCCACGGCTACGGCGTCCTCCTCTTCGACGCGCGCGGCCATGGCCGCAGCGAGGGGCGGGCGATGGCCTACGGCTGGAACGGCGACGCCGACACCATGGCGGCCGTCACCTTCCTCACCGGGCGCCCGGACGTGCAGGCGGACCGGATCGGCGTCGTCGGGCTGTCCATGGGAGGCGAGCAGGCGATCGGTGCGCTCGCGGCGGACCCGCGCATCCGGGCCGCGGTCGCCGAGGGCGCGACGGGGCGGACGGCTGCGGACAACGCCTGGTTCTCCGAGGTGTACGAGAGGCGGGGCAGTGCCCAGGAGATGATCGACCGGCTCCGATTCACGTTCGTCGACCTCCTCACCGAGGCGCCGCGCCCGCCCTCGTTGCGGGAATCCGCGGCGGCCGCCGCCCCGCGGCCGATCCTGCTCATCGCGGCGGGCGAGGTCCCGGACGAGCAGCACGCGGCCGCATACATCCGGTCCGGCTCCCCGGCGTCCGTCGAGGTGTGGGTCGTTGCCGGCGCGCGGCACACAGGCGGTCTGGCGACGGCACCCAGCGAGTGGCGGACGCGGGTGACGGCGTTCCTCGACGGGGCGCTGCCGCCACCGGCCTGAGCACCCCGTCGAGCCGCCGTAGTCAGCGGGTGGCCAGGGCGTAGCGGGCGACGTCGCGGATGTAGTCGTCCGCCGCCTTCCGGCTCTGCTCGAGCTGTTGGTTGGCGCGCTCCGCGGCGCCGTCGTCCCGGAGCGCGGCGAACTGCCGCCAGAACTGGCGCCACTTGGGGGACGATGGCCTTCATGAGCCCGATCCCCGCCGCGTCCCCCACCCCGCCGTGTGCGGAGCTTCACCTCCACCTGGAGGGCACCCTCGAGGTTCCCATGGTGCTGGAACTGGCGGACCGCAACGGGATCCGGCTCCCGACGCCGGACGAGGACGCGCTCCGCCGGCGGTACGCCTTCACTGACCTCGCCTCCTTCCTCGCGCTCTACTACGAGAACACCGCGGTCCTCCGGACGGCGGCGGACTTCGCGGCGCTCACCGGTGCGTACCTGCGGCGCGCGTCGGAGGCGGGGGTGCTGCACGCCGAGGTCATGTTCGACCCGCAGGCCCACGTTGCCCGCGGTGTCCCGCTCGGCGCGGTGGTGGAAGGGGTGGCTGCCGCCCTCGAGGAGGGCGGCCGCGAGTTCGGGATCAGCACAGGGCTGTTCGCGGCTTTCCTGCGCGACCGCCCGGCGGCCGAGGCCCACGCGGTCCTCGACGAGCTACTCGCCCTGGACGCCCCCATCACCGGCGTGGGGCTGGACTCGGCGGAGTTGGGATACCCGCCGTCGCTCTTCGCGGACGTGTTCGCCCGCGCCCGGGCGCTGGGTCTCCACCGCATCGCGCACGCCGGCGAGGAGGGGCCTGCCGGGTACATCGTGGGCGCGCTCGACCTCCTCCACGCCGAGCGGATCGACCACGGGATCCGGTGCCTCGAGGACCCCGCGCTGGTGGCACGGCTCGCCGCCGAGCGGATCCCGCTCACCGTGTGCCCGCTGTCGAACGTGCGGCTCCACGCGGTTCCCGAGCTCGCGGCGCACCCGCTCCCGGGCATGCTGGCCCAGGGCCTGAACGTCTCCGTCAACTCGGACGACCCCGCGTACTTCGGCGGCTACGTGGACGACAACTTCCGTGCCGTGGCCGCGCAGTTCTCGCTCGGGGCCGCCGAGCTGGCGCGGCTCGCACTGAACTCCGTGGAGAGTTCCTTCGTCCCCGCGGAGCGTTCCCGGGAACTGGCCGGCGCCGTCGAGGCATGGCGGGCCGCGCAGGGCCAGTAGGCTCACGACGTGACCGCGCTCACCGCCCTGGTGCCGATCACCGTGCTGTGGCTGGCGCTGGTCGCGGTGCACGAGTGGCGCCACAGGTCATTGCAGGCTACCGCTGGGCGGGGACGCTGAGCATCGCCTCGGTGCTGTAGCCCTCGCCCACCGACAGGTCGTACTGCACGAGCCGGTAGTCCGCGAGGAGTTCGGGTGCCCGCGTCGGATCCTCCTCGGCCAGGGCCGCGAGCAGGGCGTTGTACGGCGTCACCGGCGCCTGTGCCGCGGCCAGCAGCTGGTTGACGAGCAGGTTCGGTCCGATGGTCACGCCGGGGTCCACCTCGGCGGTCTCGAAGTTCGCGAACACGAACCACGGCGTCTCGTACTGCAGCGCCGGGTCGGTGGTGTCCAGGACTTCCTGCGGCCAGACCGTGGGTAGGTGGTCGCCGTAGAAGAGCACGATCGTGCGCTCGTCCAGCGCCGCCAGGTCCGCGACGAGCTGCGCGAGTGCCTCGTCGCTGTACTTCAGCCCGCGTAGGTACTGTCCCATCGCCGCGTTCTCGGTGGCGTCGAACGGCCCCTCCACGCCGATCGGCGAAAGATAGCCGTTCTGCGGCGGGTGGTTCTGCATGGTCACCACGTTCACGAACATGGGCCGCTCGGACGCGCGCAGCTCGTCCACCAGCTCGGTGTACGTGGCGGCGTCGGAGACGTACCGATCGCCCTCGAGTCGGTCGGTGTGGGTCATGTCCTGAATGAACTCGCTGCGCTCGAACCCCAGCACCGGGTAGACCACCTCCCGCCGGTAGAACGAGGCCAGGTAGGGGTGGAGCGTGAGGGTGGCCCGGTCGGGCTCGCCGAACGTGCGCACGAAGGACGGGAACGACTCCTGCTGCGACACCAGCATCTGGAAGGGGCTGTGCAGCTGCGACTGGAAGTTGCTCACCGACATCCCCGTCAGCACCTCGAACTCCACGTTGGCGGTGCCCCCGCCGTAGCCCGAGCTGAGCATCGTGCCCGATGTCCCGCCGTCCATCAGGCTGCGAGTGAACGGCAGTGGGTCCTCCGCCACGGTCACCCCCGCCGAGCTCGCCGCCGCCATCCGGAGCGGGTCCGAGAAGCTCTCGCCGAGGACCAGCACCATGTTCGTGTCCGCCAGCGCGGCGGCGTCGCGCGTTGCGTTCGTGACGACGGCGGCCTCCCGCCATCGGGCGACAACCGCCTCCATCGTGGCGGCGTCGTAGTCGGCGGGCCGGTCCGTCGCCGTCGCCGGCAGGTTGTAGAGCAGGCCCGCCAGGAAGCCGTTCTTCGCGTAGTTGTCCAGCTGGCTCCACGGCGCCCAGTACACGCCGGCCGCCTCGTACGCCTCACGCGTGACGTTGCCCGGCTGGTTGAACGTGACCGCGGAGAGCAGGACGGCGGCGGACACCACCCCGGTGGCCCCGCGCGCGAGGATGACCCGACGCCCCAGCCTGGTGGGCACCCACATCCCCGGGCGCATGCGGCGCCCCACCAGCCGCGCCACCCCCCAGGCGACGGCGGGGATCGCGACGAGCGCAGCCGCCACGCCGAGCGCGCGCCCGGTCCCCACGCTCTCGACCAGGAAGCGGAAATGGCCCAGGTAGGTGACGTCGGAGGGATAGAGCGGCTCGCTCCGCAAGCGCATCTTCTGGTAGTCCGCGAAGCCGACCATGGTGGCCAACGTGAGGGTGACGCCGGCCGAGATCCACAGCCTCCCGGTGAGGGCGAGGAGGAACACGAGCAGGGCCCACACGACAAGCGCGCCGAGCAGGACCACGTCCGCCTGCAACGCGGCGAACCGCTCGAGCGGCTCCTTCCAGGGGTCGTTGACGGTGTGCACCAGCTCGAGGACCACCGCGATCGCGGTGGTCCTCGAGCTGGTGCACACCGTCAACGACCCCTGGAAGGAGCCGCTCGAGCGGTTCGCCGCGTTGCAGGCGGACGTGGTCCTGCTCGGCGCGCTTGTCGTGTGGGCCCTGCTCGTGTTCCTCCTCGCCCTCACCGGGAGGCTGTGGATCTCGGCCGGCGTCACCCTCACGTTGGCCACCATGGTCGGCTTCGCGGACTACCAGAAGATGCGCTTGCGGAGCGAGCCGCTCTATCCCTCCGACGTCACCTACCTGGGCCATTTCCGCTTCCTGGTCGAGAGCGTGGGGACCGGGCGCGCGCTCGGCGTGGCGGCTGCGCTCGTCGCGATCCCCGCCGTCGCCTGGGGGGTGGCGCGGCTGGTGGGGCGCCGCATGCGCCCGGGGATGTGGGTGCCCACCAGGCTGGGGCGTCGGGTCATCCTCGCGCGCGGGGCCACCGGGGTGGTGTCCGCCGCCGTCCTGCTCTCCGCGGTCACGTTCAACCAGCCGGGCAACGTCACGCGTGAGGCGTACGAGGCGGCCGGCGTGTACTGGGCGCCGTGGAGCCAGCTGGACAACTACGCGAAGAACGGCTTCCTGGCGGGCCTGCTCTACAACCTGCCGGCGACGGCGACGGACCGGCCCGCCGACTACGACGCCGCCACGATGGAGGCGGTTGTCGCCCGATGGCGGGAGGCCGCCGTCGTCACGAACGCAACGCGCGACGCCGCCGCGCTGGCGGACACGAACATGGTGCTGGTCCTCGGCGAGAGCTTCTCGGACCCGCTCCGGATGGCGGCGGCGAGCTCGGCGGGGGTGACCGTGGCGGAGGACCCACTGCCGTTCACTCGCAGCCTGATGGACGGCGGGACATCGGGCACGATGCTCAGCTCGGGCTACGGCGGGGGCACCGCCAACGTGGAGTTCGAGGTGCTGACGGGGATGTCGGTGAGCAACTTCCAGTCGCAGCTGCACAGCCCCTTCCAGATGCTGGTGTCGCAGCAGGAGTCGTTCCCGTCCTTCGTGCGCACGTTCGGCGAGCCCGACCGGGCCACCCTCACGCTCCACCCCTACCTGGCCTCGTTCTACCGGCGGGAGGTGGTCTACCCGGTGCTGGGGTTCGAGCGCAGCGAGTTCATTCAGGACATGACCCACACCGACCGACTCGAGGGCGATCGGTACGTCTCCGACGCCGCCACGTACACCGAGCTGGTGGACGAGCTGCGCGCGTCCGAGCGGCCCATGTTCGTGAACGTGGTGACCATGCAGAACCACCCGCCGCAGAACGGCTATCTTTCGCCGATCGGCGTGGAGGGGCCGTTCGACGCCACCGAGAACGCGGCGATGGGACAGTACCTACGCGGGCTGAAGTACAGCGACGAGGCACTCGCGCAGCTCGTCGCGGACCTGGCGGCGCTGGACGAGCGCACGATCGTGCTCTTCTACGGCGACCACCTACCCACGGTCTGGCCGCAGGAAGTCCTGGACACCACCGACCCGGCGCTGCAGTACGAGACGCCGTGGTTCGTGTTCGCGAACTTCGAGACCGCCGAGGTGGACCCCGGCGTGACCATCGGACCGAACCTGCTCGTCAACCAGCTGCTGGCCGCGGCACAGGCGCCGGTGACGCCGTACAACGCCCTGCTCGCGGCCCTGGCCGAGGAGGATCCGACGCGGGCACCCGAACTCCTCGCGGACTACCGGCTCGTGCAGTACGACCTGTCGGTGGGCGAGGGCTACAGCACCGAGGCGATGCTCAGCGTCCCCGCCCAGCGGTAGCCTGCAATGACCTGTGGCGCCACTCGTGCACCGCGACCAGCGCCAGCCACAGCACGGTGATCGGCACCAGGGCGGTGAGCGCGGTCACGTCGTGAGCCTACTGGCCCTGCGCGGCCCGCCATGCCTCGACGGCGCCGGCCAGTTCCCGGGAACGCTCCGCGGGGACGAAGGAACTCTCCACGGAGTTCAGTGCGAGCCGCGCCAGCTCGGCGGCCCCGAGCGAGAACTGCGCGGCCACGGCACGGAAGTTGTCGTCCACGTAGCCGCCGAAGTACGCGGGGTCGTCCGAGTTGACGGAGACGTTCAGGCCCTGGGCCAGCATGCCCGGGAGCGGGTGCGCCGCGAGCTCGGGAACCGCGTGGAGCCGCACGTTCGACAGCGGGCACACGGTGAGCGGGATCCGCTCGGCGGCGAGCCGTGCCACCAGCGCGGGGTCCTCGAGGCACCGGATCCCGTGGTCGATCCGCTCGGCGTGGAGGAGGTCGAGCGCGCCCACGATGTACCCGGCAGGCCCCTCCTCGCCGGCGTGCGCGATGCGGTGGAGACCCAGCGCCCGGGCGCGGGCGAACACGTCCGCGAAGAGCGACGGCGGGTATCCCAACTCCGCCGAGTCCAGCCCCACGCCGGTGATGGGGGCGTCCAGGGCGAGTAGCTCGTCGAGGACCGCGTGGGCCTCGGCCGCCGGGCGGTCGCGCAGGAAAGCCGCGAACAGCCCTGTGCTGATCCCGAACTCGCGGCCGCCCTCCTCGAGGGCGGCAGCCACCCCTTCCACCACCGCGCCGAGCGGGACACCGCGGGCAACGTGGGCCTGCGGGTCGAACATGACCTCGGCGTGCAGCACCCCCGCCTCCGACGCGCGCCGCAGGTACGCACCGGTGAGCGCCGCGAAGTCCGCCGCCGTCCGGAGGACCGCGGTGTTCTCGTAGTAGAGCGCGAGGAAGGAGGCGAGGTCAGTGAAGGCGTACCGCCGGCGGAGCGCGTCCTCGTCCGGCGTCGGGAGCCGGATCCCGTTGCGGTCCGCCAGTTCCAGCACCATGGGAACCTCGAGGGTGCCCTCCAGGTGGAGGTGAAGCTCCGCACACGGCGGGGTGGGGGACGCGGCGGGGATCGGGCTCATGAAGGCCATCGTCCCCCAAGTGGCGCCAGTTCTGGCGGCAGTTCGCCGCGCTCCGGGACGACGGCGCCGCGGAGCGCGCCAACCAACAGCTCGAGCAGAGCCGGAAGGCGGCGGACGACTACATCCGCGACGTCGCCCGCTACGCCCTGGCCACCCGCTGACTACGGCGGCTCGACGGGGTGCTCAGGCCGGTGGCGGCAGCGCCCCGTCGAGGAACGCCGTCACCCGCGTCCGCCACTCGCTGGGTGCCGTCGCCAGACCGCCTGTGTGCCGCGCGCCGGCAACGACCCACACCTCGACGGACGCCGGGGAGCCGGACCGGATGTATGCGGCCGCGTGCTGCTCGTCCGGGACCTCGCCCGCCGCGATGAGCAGGATCGGCCGCGGGGCGGCGGCCGCCGCGGATTCCCGCAACGAGGGCGGGCGCGGCGCCTCGGTGAGGAGGTCGACGAACGTGAATCGGAGCCGGTCGATCATCTCCTGGGCACTGCCCCGCCTCTCGTACACCTCGGAGAACCAGGCGTTGTCCGCAGCCGTCCGCCCCGTCGCGCCCTCGGCGACCGCGGCCCGGATGCGCGGGTCCGCCGCGAGCGCACCGATCGCCTGCTCGCCTCCCATGGACAGCCCGACGACGCCGATCCGGTCCGCCTGCACGTCCGGGCGCCCGGTGAGGAAGGTGACGGCCGCCATGGTGTCGGCGTCGCCGTTCCAGCCGTAGGCCATCGCCCGCCCCTCGCTGCGGCCATGGCCGCGCGCGTCGAAGAGGAGGACGCCGTAGCCGTGGCGGGCCAGGACGACGGCCTCATCGAGCACGCTGGTGCGTGTCGACCCGGCGCCGTGGAGCAGAGCGACCGCCGCACCGTTCGTGGACGGGAGGTACCAGCCCGAGAGCGCGACGCCGTCGTCGGTGGCGAAGGTGACCTCCTCGAACGTGAGGCCACGGTCGGCGGGCGTGGTGGGGGCGAGGAGGGTTCGTGGCACGGTGGTCGCGGCGACGGCCGGGCCAAGGGTGAGGAGGAGCACCGCGGCCCCGGCGACGACTGCCACCGCCGTCGGGAGCCTGCCCCACCAGCGCAGTGGTTCGCTCAGCCGGCGGGTGCCCGACGCAAGGAGGGCGAGACCGGCGAGCACGGCGAGCGTTGCCCACGCCCCCGTCGCGGACAGTCCCGCCCTGGTGAGATGCGGGACGGCAATGCCGGCGCCGGCCGAGAGCGCGACGGCGCCGACCACGACCTCGACAAGGCCGCCGGCAACCCGACCCACAACCGATCTCCTCATCGGGTCCCGGTCAACTGGGGTTGAACCGGAGGACAATGGAGACACAAGAGCACTCAACCACCAGATCGGGGTGCGAGATGGACAATGGCGCATCGGTCCGCACGGGAGTCAGCCACCCAGCCGTCATCATGATCATCGAGGGTCGGGTCCCGGAGGGCGGCCAGGCCTCCCTCGAGGAGTTCTTCGCCGCGCCACCCGCCTTCTTCGACGCCCCGCACAGCGCGCTCATGCACATCCAGTGGAACGCCGCCGATGGCAGGACGTTCCGCGTGGCCTTCAAATACGCGACCGAGCGCGACTTCGAAATCGAGGACATCCGCACCCGGACGGAGTCGGCCGTGGCCCAGCACCGCGCCCGGCTCGCTCGCCTGCTGGACGCCCAGCCCGTCATCACGATCTGGCGGGAGTCCAGCCGGCAGTTCAGCCTGGACCTGGTCAGGGCCTACTGGGACCTCGTGGCCGCCCGCGAGTGGGAGGCGCTCCGCGCCATCGTGGCGCCCGACGTCGTGATCGAATGGCCCGCCTCGAACGAGCGCCTCGCGGGGGTGGAGGACCTGATCGCCGCCAACCGCGGCGCCCCCGACGGCTGGACGGCCAAGGTGCGCTCAGTCGTCGGCAGCGGCGAAAACGTGGCGAGCGACGTGGAGGAGTTCCTGGACAGCGGCGAGTCATTCCGGGTCGCCACGTTCTGGACGGTCCGGAACCAGCGGATCGTCAGGGGCACGGAGTACAGGACGGCTGTCGGGCAGAGTCACACGCCGGCCTGGCGGCGGGGGCACACCCGCCCGATCCTGTGAGCTGAGCGTTCAGCCCGCGGCGCCCCGCAGGAACGCCTCGAGGATCGGGCCGGCGGTCGCGGTCCCGTAGTCGCCCACCTCCACGAACACGGCGACGGCGAGGTCGCCCTGGAACGCGATCATCCAGGCGTGCGTCGACGGCGGGTCGGTGGTGCCGAACTGCGCCGTCCCGCTCTTCGCGCCCACCGGCTCGCCGGGCACGTCCTGCAGGAAGGTGGACGTCCCGGTCTCGACGACGCCGCGCATCAGCGCCCGCAGGCCGGCCGCCTCCTCCACGGTGAGGGGGGCCGCAGGGGCGACGACGTCGGCCTCCTCACCCACCACCAGCACGGGCGTGACCGTCGACCCCGCTGCCACCGACGCCGCCGCCACCGCCATCGCCAGCGGGGAGGCGAGCACGTCCCCCTGGCCGATCAGGCTCGCGGCGTGGGATGTGCCGGTGGAATCCGCCGGCACGGACCCGGACGCGTACGGGAACGGCCAGGTCCCCACCGCCCCGATCCCGAGGGCCGCCGCCGCGCTCGCGACGTCCGCGGCCGTGACCGCCTCGTACTGCGCGATCAGCGCGGTGTTGCAGGACTGCGCGATGGCCTCCCGCAGCGGGATCTGTCCCAGCGAGCCCGCGGGGAACCCCGGGTAGTTCTCGAACTCGCGGCCGTCCACCGTCACGGTGGGGGTGCACGGCACGAGGGCGTCCGGGCTCTGGCCCGCCCGCAGCAGCGCGAGCGCCGTGGCGACCTTGAACGTGGACCCGGGCGGGAACAGCCCGACCGTCGCGGTGTTCAGCCCGCCGCCGCCCGGACCGCTCGCCGCCGCGAGCACGTGGCCCGTGGACGGCCGCACCGCGACGATGGCGCTCGCCGACTCCACCCCCGCGAGCAGCCCCTCCGCGAGCAACTGCAGCGGCTCGTCCAGGGTGATGACGAGGTCCTCGCCATCGACGGGCGGACTCGCGAACAGCTCCGCGTCGCCCTCGCCCGCCGTCGAGGTCAGCACCACCCGCACCCCCGGGGTACCCCGCAGCCGGTCGTCGTACTGCTGCTGCAGCCCCGACCTCCCCACCTGGTCCCCCGCCACGATCGCGCCGTCGGACTCGGCGACGATCTCCGCCGTCGCCTCGCCGACCGTCCCGAGCAGCGGCCGCGCGTAGGTGGGCGTGGGCGCGAGCGGCGCCTCCCCTGCCTGGACGAGCACCCCGGGGAGGTCGCGCAGCCCCTCCACGTCCCACTGCTCGGCCTCGGTCTCGCGGACCGTGATCGCGACGACGTACGCCGCCGGTCCCGCGCTCGCCACCCGCTCCGCGAAGGCGGCCGAGTCCTCGAAGCCGAGGCGCGTGGCGAGTTCGAGCGCATCGGCCGCCGCCTCCTCCGGGGTGGCGATGTGGGCCTTGTCGATGCCGATGCGGAACACCGGCCGGTTGGTGACGACGGCGGTGCCGTCAGCGGCCATGACGTCCCCTCGCGTGGCGGGCACTCTCGCGACGGCGAGCGTCGAGCCCTCCGCGGCGTCGGGGTGCACCAGGGTCGGCGACCACCGGGTCACCCACTCGCCCTCCACAAGCTCGAGGGTGGCGGCGGTCGCGACGGTCCATGGCTCAACACCGTCGCCGAGGTCCCAGGTCCAGGTGAGGGCGGCCGTGCGGGCCTCGCCCTCGCCGGCGTCCTCCGCCTCGGTGACCTCCCCGACCTCCACCGTCCGCGGCGTCTCGGCAAGGTTCCCGAGCAGGGCGGCGAGGGAGGCGCCGGCGTCGGCGGTGGACACCGCCGCGACGTCGAAGGTGCCGTCCGCGAGGTCGGCGGCGAGACGCTCGGCCTCCTCGCGGGGGTCGGGCTGGGCGGCGCAGCCGACGCCGGCGAGCGCGACCAGCGGCACCAGCACGGCGACCGCCACCAGGCGCCGGCGAACTTCGAAGCTGCGGACCATGCAGCCACTATCGCACGGGCGTCGCCGGGCGGCCCAGGACCCCGCGGACGCGGCACGAATTCACCTGCGGACCCGCACGTGCGGCTTCATACTGTGATCCATGGCGATGTACCGGATCAGCGAGGCGGCGCTCCTGCTCGGCGTCAGCGACGACACCGTGCGGCGCTGGGTGTCCAGCGGCAGGCTCGGCGTGAGCGAGGACCGCGGGCGCCAGGTGATCGCCGGCGAGGAGCTCGCCCGGTTCGCCCAGGAGCGGGTGCACCTCGAGGAGGGCCGGGCGTCCGCGCGCAACCGCCTGCCCGGGATCGTCACTCGCGTGCAGGTGGACGGCGTCATGGCCCAGGTCGACATCGCCGCCGGTCGCTTCCGCCTCGTCTCCCTCATGAGCCGGGAGGCCGTCGAGGAGCTGGGGCTGCGGCCGGGCGAGCCGGCGACCGCCGTCGTGAAGGCGACGATGGTGGTCGTCGAGAAGGGGGAACGGTGATGGCGCGCGGGTCGGGGCGGCCGGCGCGCACCGCCGTGATGCTCACCACGCTCCTGCTCGCGCTGCTGGCCGCGTGCGCCGGCGCCGCGTCGGGCCCGGCCACCACGTCCGGCCCGGCCAGCACGTCCGGCCCGGCCACCGTGACGACGACGGTGCGGGTGGCGGCGGCGTCGGACCTGCGGTTCGCACTGGAGGACATCGGGGCGGCGCTCGCCGAGAGCCGGCCGGACATCGTCCTGGCCACCACCTACGGCTCGTCGGGAACGTTCCACCAGCAGCTGATGAACGGCGCCCCCTTCGACCTGTTCCTCTCCGCGGACCTAAGCTACCCGCGCGAACTCGTCGCGGCGGGGCTGGCGCGGGAGGAGGACCTGTTCGCGTACGCCGTCGGGCGGCTGGTGGTGTGGGCGCCGAACGACTCGCCGGTGGACCCCACCGCAGGCCTGGCCGCGCTGCTGGACCCGGCCGCGCGCACGGTGGCGATCGCCAACCCCGAGCACGCGCCGTACGGCAAGGCGGCGGTGGCCGCGATGACGGCGGCGGGCATCTACGACCAGGTCAGCCCCCGGCTGGTGCTCGGGGAGAACGTGGCGCAGGCGGCGGAGTTCGTGCAGTCGGGGAACGCGCAGGTGGGCGTGATCGCGCTGTCGCTGGCGGTCTCGCCCGAACTGCGGGACGCGGGACGCTGGGCGGAGGTGCCGCTGGAGGACTTCCCACGGCTCGACCAGGGCGGGGTGGTGCTGGGCTCGGCCCAGGACCCGGCCGCGGCCCGCGCGGTTCGCGACTTCCTCACCGGCGAGCACGGCCGCGCCATCCTCAGGTCCAACGGCTTCTTCCTGCCCGGGGAGTAGCCGATGGACTGGACCGCGATCGCCCTCACCGCCCGCCTCGCGCTGGCCACCACCGCGATCCTGCTGGTGGTGGCCGTGCCGCTGGCGGCGTGGCTCGAACTCGGGCGACGGCGCTGGACCGTGGTCCTCGAGGCGATCGTGGCGCTTCCGCTCGTGCTCCCGCCCACGGTCCTCGGGTTCTACGTGCTGGTGGCGCTGGGGACGCGCTCCCCGGTGGGCAGGTGGTGGTTGGAGCTGACCGGGTCCACGCTGCCGTTCTCGTTCACCGGGCTGCTGGTGGCGTCCGTGCTGTACAGCCTGCCGTTCGCCGTGCAGCCCCTGCTGGGGGCGTTCGCGGCGGTGGACCCCCGGCTGCGCGAGGCGTCCACCGTGCTGGGGCGTTCCCGGCTGGCCACGCTGGCGCGGGTGGTGCTCCCCCTCTCGCGGCCCGGCCTGCTGACGGCCGCGGTGCTGACGTTCGCGCACACCGTGGGCGAGTTCGGGGTGGTGCTGATGGTGGGTGGCAACATCCCCGGCCGGACACGGACGCTGTCCATCTCCATCTACGACGACGTCCAGGCCTTCGACTACGCCTCGGCCGGGCGGACCAGCCTCGCGCTGCTCGTCTTCTCCCTCGTGGTACTCACGGTGACCTACGCGCTGCAGCGGAGGGGAGGGCCGGGATGGGCGGTGCGCTGACCGCGCGGGTGCGGCGGCACGTGCTCGACGTCGACCTCACCCTGGACCTCGACGCCGCGCCGGTCACGGTGGTGTTCGGGCCCTCGGGAGCGGGCAAGACCACCCTGCTGCGGTGCATTTCCGGGCTGGACCGGCCGGAGCGCGGGAGCCGGATCGTGTTCGCGGGGCGGGTCTGGGACGACGACGTCGTCCACATGCCACCGCAGCACCGGGGTCTGGGTTTCCTGTTCCAGGACCACGCGCTGTTCCCGCACCTGGATGTGGATGCGAACGTGGGCTTCGGCCTGCACCGGGTGGCGCGGGCGGACCGGCCCGCGCGGATCCGGGAGGCGTTGCGCGCCGCCGGGGCCGAGCACCTCGCGGGGCGTCGCACGGCCGAGCTGTCCGGGGGCGAGGCGCAGCGCGTGGCGCTGGCGCGGGCGCTGGCGCCCCGCCCGCGGTTGCTGCTGCTCGACGAACCGCTCGCCGCGCTGGACGCCCCCACCCGCACACGGTTGCGCGGCGAGCTGCGCGCGCTGCTGGTGGCGAGCGGGATCCCGGCCCTGGTGGTCACGCACGACCGCGCCGAGGCCCTCGCCCTCGGGGACCGGATGGCTGTCCTCGACGCGGGTCGGCTGTGCCAGGTGGGGCCCGTGCCCGAGGTGTTCTCGCGGCCGAACTCGGAGCAGGTGGCCGCGATCGTCGAGACCGAGACGGTGGTGCCCGCCGTGGTGGAGGGGACGCACGACGGGCTGGTCCGGATTCGTTGCGGCGCGGCCCTGTTGCTGGCGGTTTCCGCGGCGGACCTCTCCGCGGGGACCGCCGTACTGGCCTGCATCCGCGCCGAGGAGGTGGCGCTGGGCCCCGCGTCCGACGGCGATGCCCGCGGCAGCGCCCGCAACCGCCTGCCCGCGGTGGTTGCGGGGATCACCCCGGCCGGTCCCCTGCTGCGCGTGGACCTCGACGCCGGCTTCCCCCTCGCCGCCTACATCACCCGCCCCGCCCGCGAGGACCTCGCGCTGGAGCCCGGGTCGCGTGTGACCGCAGTGATCAAGGCACCCGCGATCCACCTGGTCCCGCGGGGTGTCAGCCGCGCGGCCGGATGACCCCGCGCAGGTCGCCGTTGAGGACCGCGACGAGCCGGTCGACGGCGCCGAAGCCCACCCCGGGCGCCATCAGCACGAAGGATCGCAGCGGCATGCTCTCCAGCACGGCGGCGACCAGGTCGTCCGTGCCCTTGTTGTCCTCCGCCTTGAACATCCGCTTCATCCCCAGGCGCATGAGCGCCACCAGGCGCCGGCCCACCACGCTGGTGGCGAGGTCGGCCGCCGTCGACGTGCGGGTGAAGGGCCGCGGGGGCGCGGGCACGGGGACGGGCCGGCCGAGGAGGGCCGCGAACTCCGCGGCCGATCCCTCGCCGGTGATCTGAGCCCCTCCAGCGGGCCCGCCGGGGAAGATGGGAACCGGAGCCAATCGCGTCAGGAGGTCCCCCATGGCTGAGACCCCCGCCGTCGTCTGCGCGGGCCTGACCAAGGACTACGGCCAGGGTCACGGGGTCTTCGACCTGGACCTGGGGATCGCACGCGGCGAGGTGTTCGGGTTCGTCGGGCCGAATGGCGCCGGGAAGACCACCACGATCCGCCTCCTCATGGACCTGATCCGCCCCGACCGCGGCACCTCCACGATCCTCGGCCTCGACTCCCGCCGGGACAGCCTCGCGATCAAGCGCCGCGTCGGCTACCTGCCCGGAGAGCTGCCCCAGTTCCCCGGCGTGAGCGCCGGCTATGTGATCGGCCTGCTCGCGGGCCTGCGGGGCGGCGTCGACCAGGCGCGGATCGCAGCCCTGGCCACGCGCCTGGACCTGGACCTCGGCCGCCGCTACGAACGGCTCTCGCACGGCAACAAGCAGAAGGTGCACCTGGTCCAGGCATTCATGCACTCCCCCGAGGTGCTCATCCTGGACGAGCCCACGCTCGGGCTGGACCCGCTCATGCAGCGGGAGTTCCGCGCGCTCGTCGAGGAGGCCGTCGACGGCGGCGCCACCGTGATGCTGTCCTCCCACGTCCTCGCCGAGGTGGAACTCGTCTGCGACCGGATCGGCCTCATCCGCGACGGGCGCCTGCTGCGCGTCGGCTCGCTGGCGGAGCTGCGCACGGTGCGCGCGCACCGCATCGAGGCGGTCCTCCGCCGGCCGGGAAGCGCCGCGGACCTGGCCCTCGTCCCCGGCGTGTCCGACGGCGAGGTGGCCGGCGAGCGCATCACCTGCACCGTCCGGGGTTCCGTGGGCCCGCTGGTGGCGTGGCTCTCCGCGGGCGACGTCGTCGAGCTCGACAGCCGCGAGTTGTCGCTGGAGGAGGTGTTCCTCGCTGAGTACGCACCAAGTGGCCGGCCGCCTCCGGCGCGGTAGCCGCCTCCCCCTCCTCACGGACACCCTCCGCGCCCATCGCACGGGCGCCGTCGTGTGGGTGGTGGCGGGCGGTCTCGCGATGTACGGGATGGCGCTCGCCCTGGCCACGGAGTTCCGCGACTTCCCCGGCGGGCCCGAGGCGCTCGCCGCGAGCATCCTCCCGAGTGCCGAGGCGATGCGGCCCCTGCGGTGGCCGGCCGAGCGCATCGACACGCTCGGCGGCTACCTCACCTGGCACAACGTCATGGTCCTCAACCTCATCCTCGCCGTGTACGGCGCGATCCAGGGCGCCGGCGCCGTCCGCGGCGCGGAGGACCGCCGCTCCCTGGACGAGGTCCTCGCCACCGGGACGTCCCGCGGCGCCGTGATCAGGACCCGGACACTCGGGTTCGTGCTGGCGATGGTGCCCGTCTCCCTCGGCCTCGGGCTCGCGACCGCCGCGGGAATGGCCGGCGCCGGC
>Ga0075518_1000018_pt1 | contig 23271 bp, 18 predicted proteins | sample NGEPerA_2_FD_76970 | JGI IMG/M metagenome (GOLD analysis project Ga0075518, IMG submission 76970) | Arctic peat soil microbial communities from the Barrow Environmental Observatory site, Barrow, Alaska, USA - NGEE PermafrostAB136-A | ecosystem: Environmental > Terrestrial > Soil > Wetlands >...
AACGCCTGCACCGACATCACCGGTTATGGGCTGCTGGGCCACCTGGGAGAGATGACCCGGGGAAGCGGTGTCGGCGCCAGGATACACGCCCGCGCCGTGCCTGTCATGCAGGCAGCACGCGACCTCATAGACGCCGACCTGGACGCGGTCCCGGGCGGCAGCAAGAACAACCTGGACTTCGTCAGGCAATTTGTGAATTTCGACCCGTCCATCACCGAGTCCGAGAGGTTGATATTGGCGGACGCACAAACGTCGGGAGGACTCCTGATCTCCTGTCCGGCCGGGAAAGCCGATCAGCTGGAGAAAGCTCTGAAGGACGCGGGAACTATTATCGCGGCGCGCATAGGAGTGATGGAGGCAGAAGATGATACCGGCCGGATAGACGTGGTGCCCTAGTTCCAGATCGGGCACCCCGATTGGGTTGCCCGCTGGTCTCAGCACCATCCGCTATTTTTTTTCGCAGCTCGCCACTAAGCGCCGCCTTCGGCCACGGCGGCAAGCATCTCCTGTAATGCCTTCTCCAGTGTATCGATTTCAAACGGTTTGGCCAGCGTGGGATTGTCCACGGCCTCAAGGTATGAGCTGGTCTCGGGGCTGACTGTGTCACCAGATATAAAGATGAAGGTGTCGGCGGCCGCGGGGTCGATAGCCCTGATCGCCTGGTGCAATGTCGGGCCGTCCATGCCCGGCATCTTTACATCGCTTACCACACAGTCATAATGTTTCTGCTTCAGCATGCGCAGTGCCACCTCACCGTTCCTGGCGGTTTCCACTTCGTGGCCTGCCCGGCGGAGAGACTCCGTGAGCACCTGCCGTATCATATCCTCGTCATCCACCAGCAGGATCTTGCCCAGCCGTCCTCTGCTGATCGGCTCTTCCCGCTTCCCTTCCGGGGGAGCAATTGCTACCAGGGGCAGTTCGATGACAAAAACCGCGCCCCGGTCCGGGGTCTGTTCGACCGAGATGCTGCCGCCGTGATCCTCGACGACCCCATAACAGACGCTCAACCCCAAACCGGTGCCCTTGCCGACATCCTTGGTGGTAAAAAACGGTTCAAAGATGCGGTCGCGCAATTCCTCGGGAACGCCGGGGCCGCTATCGCTGAAGACTATGCGGATTGAATCACCGATCAGCTGCGAGGAAATCTTCAGAAGCCCGGAGCCGCGGTCGTCCAGCATCGCCTGCTCGGAGTTGCTTATCAGATTGAGAAATACCTGCTGCAACTGGTGGAGGTCGGCCAGTGTCAGTGGAATCCCGGCGTCAAGATCCACCTCTATCAGGATATTGTTGACCCTGAGTTCATAGGCTTTCATCTCAATACACTCACGCAAAACAGCATTGACATCCACGGCCTTGCGTTCGGGATGGTGCTTGCGCGCAAAGGACAACAGGTGCTGGACAATGCGAGTCGCACGCTCGGCCTCGCGGCTGATGCTCTCGGCGTCCCGCCGGGCCTGGTCGTCAATATCACGGGTTTGCAGCAGCTGGGCAAACCCCAGGACTCCGGTGAGCGGATTGTTGATCTCGTGTGCCACTCCCGCTACCAGCTGTCCGACGGCAACCATCTTTTCCGACTGAATCAGCTGCTGGCGCAGTTTCTTGGCCTCGGTGATATCGCGCAGAAAGTGGACTGCGCCGGTGAATACGCCTTGCTCGTCATGGACAGGATCCACGATTATTTCCAGCGTGGAGCCGTCTTCGTTCTCCTGTTCCGCGCTTGAGGTGGTTGAGTCTGCATAGGCCTGCCTCATCAGGCAAGAGGCGGGAGCTTCGCTGGTCTTGTGCACCACCTCGTAGCAGCGACGGCCCAACAGGTCTTTTGCCTCGCCCCCCAACATTGCCGCGGCGGTACTGTTGACGCGCGTGATGCGATGATCCTTGCTCACCATGATAATGCCCTCGCTGGCCGAGTTAAACGTAGTCTCCCACTCCTGTTTGGCGCGCGAGACATCCTCGAACAAACGCTGGCTGTCCAGGGTCAGTGCCAGTTGATCAGCGATTGGCTGAAGCTTTTTTACCGTGTCTTCATCAAAAGCGCTCTTTCTGACGCTGGCCAGGTTGAGACTGCCCAAAGCCCTGCTTTTTGCTATCAGAGGGATATTTAATTGCGATTTCATGCCTTGTTCCATCAGTTCAGGCTGTTCGTCAAAATCCATTTCTTTTTCGATATCGGTGGCTATATATGGCTGCCGGTGCTGTTGCACCCACACCGCGGCGGTGTTCGGCTTTCCTGACGGGTTGGCTTTTAACGGAATTGTAAGGGGCTTCATGGAGAGGGGAGTGACGCTTTTCGGATTTTCGCCCGATCCAACAACAACACTTATACGATCGTAATCAACCAACTCTTTCATCGTCTGGGCAAAAACTTCGAAGTCATCTTCGACTTTAAAACCCGAAGCCAGCGTGGCGGCTATGCGGCTCCTTGCCTGATCCTGATTGGCGAATTCTATGGTTTGGGAGAACAGGTTGGCGTTGTCCATGGCCATGCCTACCTTGATCCCAATCATGCTTAAGAGATGTTTGTCGTCACTGGTGAATGCGTGGGGCTCAACGGCTACCAGCGAGATGACTCCTACAATTTCCTTTTTTATCAACAACGGCGCCCCGACATATGAATGGTAGCCGGCATCAATCGCCGCCTGAGCCACGGCGCCAAGTTGATCCAGGTCATTTTCGAGCACGCTTTCGCCAGACTCGATCACGTGTCCCGGGCATCCGGTCCCTTGCGGTATTTTCGCGAGAACATCCCGGAAGGAGTCATCTATTCCCTGCGCGGCGACCAGAACTATTTCAGCGCTGCCTGTTTCTCTGGTATGGATAAAGCCCGCATCGGCCATGGTGCCGCCGAGCATGCTGGCAAGAGAGGCATCTAAACTCGTGTCCAGCTCGAGGGAGCCGGCCGCGGCCCGGCTGACGCTGTTCAACACTGCAAGCTGTGCGGCGCTTTGCTCGGCTTCTTCTTTGGCCCGCCGCAGATCGGTGACATCGTGAAGCACAATGGTCCTGCCTTCCTCCTGGCCAAGATCATCGAGAATGGGCACCGCCTGCCCGCTGAAACGCCTGGCTTTGACATCAAGTTCAAACTGAATCACCGCGTTCTTGAGAAAGACGTCGCAGCGCTCGCAGGCATCACGCTTCTGTTTGAAGGTTCCCTGTATCTGGTTGTAACAGAAAGTGCCGCATTGCAGCCAGCAACGGCGATCCTTGCTGCCGTGCGACGGACAATCGGACTTGGCGCAGCTTTTTGTCTCCCAGCACTTGACCATTTCCGTACCGCGGATCTTCCGGGTGAAAACTCGCTGCAGCGCTGGGATCCCGGTGTTCGTAGTGCGCTCCAGCTCTTTCGCCGTGATGCCCAGTGCCCTTTCCGCCGCCGGGTTTACCGAGACGATAACGCCTCCCCGATCCACGACGATGATCCCGTCACCGATGCTCTGGTGTATAGAACGGATGCGCGCTTTTTCGTTTACGAGCTGGGTGTTCTGACGCTGCATTGATTCGGCCATGTCATTAAAGATGCGCCCGAAATCGGCCAGCTCATCGCGCCCCTTGACTTCAACACGCTGTGAAAGGTCTCCCCGGGTCATCTGCAGAGCGGCGTCCGTTACCCGTTTTACCGGCAGCACCAGCTTGCGGGTGGAATAGACCGCAACTCCCAGGCCAAGCCCCACAAAAAGGAAAATGCTGGCCCACATCAACTCGGAAGCCTGCTCCCGGGATTCAATCTGGCTCAATAAAATGGCGCCACGACTGACGTCAAACGATTCGCTGATCTGGGAGCTGAGACCCATCATGCGCTCGTAAATGGCCGAAGCTTCAGCTTCGGCCATTTCGATCGAGGCATTATCGGGCTCCGGCGACTGGATGGCCGGGATAATCCTGGCGCTGACGATGTCATGGGTCTGCGCGTGCAGCTCCAGCCACTCATTAATCAGCGCAGTTTCATAAGCCGGGTTTTCAAAGGAGCCTTCGGCCGACTCGCTTTCTACGTTTTTCAATATTTCTACAGCTGCTGCTTCCGCGCTTTCATATGGCAACTGATAATTGGCAACATCTGTGGCTATTTGTTCGAAAGCCATTTCGTTGACCGAGATCTGCTCTTCCCGCACATTGATTTCCATCTCGTGCAGGGCATGGGTTGCCCGGTCTTCCTTCTCGACTTTTGCCTGGGTCTCGTCGGCCACCGCCTCAACACGGAATGCGAAGAACAGGGGGATCGTGAACAGGGCAAGCACGATCATGAGCGGCAGCGCAATCTTGCGTCCCAGCCCGGTGCTGAAAACACTTGCTATCTCAAAAAATACTTTCTTGACCTTATTCATAAATCAGGGGAACTCCGTTTGAGGGAAAGCCGAGAAGAACAAACGTGAAACGCCCCATGCCGGCCGCCCATTAGCCCTTGCCCTATATGGTTTGGTATCGGCCTGCTACAGGGGGGGCTTGATAAGCAGCTTTCAGACCATCTCGACGGGAGGGGTGCTTCGTATTTGTGGAGGTTATGCGGTGCGTGCTTTGAAATTCCACTAAAAAGAGCGCCGCCGAAGACGGGAGAACTGCTAGGACCTGACCTGTCCTTTTCCCCTGATTATATATTTCGAGCCGGTCATCTCTTCGATTCCCATGGGGCCACGGGGGTAAACGCGGTCGGTGTTGATGCCGCTCGCCGGGCCGATGCCGAAGGGCAGTCCGTCGGTGAGGCGCGTAGAGGCGTTCCAGTAGGTGGCGGCGCTGTCGATGAGCGCCAGGAAGCGTTCGGCGACGGCCGCGTCCTCAGTGACAATGGCGTCGGCGAGACCGGAGTGGTGGCGGCGAATGTGGCTGATCGCTTCATCAAAATTGCTGACCACCTTGAGCGAGAGGATGAGGTCGAGATACTCGGTGTCCCAGTCTTCTTCGGTAGCGGGCCGCCATTCGGGCACGATGGTACGGGCTTTCTCGTCGGCCCTTACTTCGACGCCGGCTTCGGCCAGCCGCTCTGCCAGTGCGGGAAGAACCGCGGCGGCAGCCGCTTCGTCCACCAGCGCCGTCTCTGCCGAATTGCAGGTGCTGGGCCGGTTGGCTTTGGCGTTCTCGATGATATCGATGGCCATCTCGGGGTCGGCACTTCGTTCTACATATATATGGCATAAGCCGCGGTAGTGTTTCATTACCGGGATGCGTGACTTCTCCGTGACCGCCTCGATCAGGCGGTGGCTGCCCCGGGCGATGATCAGGTCGATGAGCCCCGCAAGGCCCAGCAGCTCGTCGACAGCGGCGCGGTCAGTAGTTTCGATGAACTGTATGGCCCCCGGCGGCATTCCCGCCCTGGTCCCGGCTTCGGACATTAGACGGGCGAGCACCCGGTTGGAATGGATCGCCTCCGTGCCCCCGCGTAGAATGATGCAATTACCCGCCTTGATGCAAAGCCCGGCGGTATCAGTGGTAACGTTGGGCCTTGCTTCGTAGACTATGCCAATAACTCCTATGGGAGTGCGCACACGCGACATACCCATGCCGTTTGCGGCCGTCCACTCGCTGATTACTGTGCCCACCGGATCGTCGAGGGCGGCGACATCGCGCAAGTTGCTGGCCATCAGTTCAACCCGGCCGCGGTCAAGCAGCAGCCGGTCCAGCATGGCAGGGCTGAGCCCCTTGGCCTTGCCGGCTCCCAGGTCCTTGGCGTTGGCCTCTTCGATTTCAGCCAATCCGGTTTCGAGGGCGTCCGCCATTGCCAGCAGCACAGCGTTTTTGGCTTCGGTGGGCAGCACCGAGAGCTCATGAGAGGCGATGCGGGCGGCCGCCGCTTTTTCCTTGATAGACGTCATATTTCCCCATTCGGCGGTTGTTCCTGGTGGTTCCGCATCATCGGAGTTTTAATTTCCCTGCGATCCCGCATATTATATACGATTACAGCGGCAGCGAGACCCGGGCTCGCGCATCACGGAAGTCCATTGGCCGCCGACCGGATGGAAACCGCCCACCTGCGGGCGTTCCAGTAAATCAATAAAGAGGAGAAGCCATGACCGACACCAACGACGTACAGATTCCACTCGATGTTCCTCCCGGGAAACGGGACGAATACCTCGAAAACTTCAACATGATGACCAAAGGCACTGGCAGGCTGATGCTCTTCGCCGGAGACCAGAAAGTCGAGCACCTCAACAAGGATTTCGTCGGCAAGTACGAGCTGGGTCAAATTCCGGCGGATGACGCTGACCCTGAGCACATGTTCCGCATTGCCAGTCAGGGCACAATCGGCGTCTTCGCTACCCAGATCGGCATGATCGCCCGTTATGGCGCTGATTATGCGGACGTTGCCTATCTGGTCAAACTCAACTCCAAGACCAGCCTGGTGAAGACCGCCACGATGGACCCCCTCAGCAATCTCTGGCTCGATGTGGACCGCGTCGTCAAGTTCAAGGAAGATTCTGGCCTCAGGATACCGGTTGTTGGATACACGATCTACCTCGGCAGCACCTACGAGCCGCAGATGTTGGAGCAGGCTGCCAAGCTGGTTAACAATGCGCATCAACACGGCATGTTGACAGTGCTCTGGGTCTATCCCCGTGGCAAGGATGTCGCCGACGAGATGGACCCGCACCTGATCGCCGGCGCCACCGGCGTGGCGCTGACGCTGGGTTCGGACTTCGTCAAGGTTAACTACCCCAAAGCCGAGGGCCAGGAGTCCAGCGAGATCTTCAAGGAGGCTGTCGCGGCCGCCGGGCGCACCCATGTGGTGGCGGCAGGCGGTTCTTCCACCGACGCGACGACCTTCCTGCAGCGGCTCCACGACCAGATCCACGTCAGCGGCGCCATCGGCAATGCCACTGGCAGGAACATCCACCAGAAACCGCTGGATGAGGCTGTGCGCATGTGTGACGCCATCTCGGCCATCACCCTGGCGGACATGTCCGTGGACGAGGCTGTACAGGTTTACGAAGGCAACCAGGTATGCGATTTCTCGAAGCTGGGCGTCTGACCGCGTAGCGGCGGCAGGCCTTTCCCTTTATACTTGGGTTCGTGATCGTTGACTGTCACACCCACATATTCTCGCCGGAGATAATCGCCGGGCGCGAGGCGCACCTGCAGCAGGAGGAGTGGTTCGCCCACCTCTACGGCTCTACCAACGCCCCCATGGCAAGCGCCAGAAAGCTGGTCGCCGAGATGGATCGCTGCGGCGTCGACCGGTCGGTGGTCTGCGGCTTCGCCTGGAACAGCTTCGATCTCTATGTCGAGACCAATTCCTATATCGCCGACGCTGTGCGGCGTTTTCCCGACCGGCTGGTGGGCTTTGCCAACGTCCTGCCTCTGGATCCGCGAGCGCCGCGGGAGCTGGAGCGCTGCCTGGATCTCGGCCTGCGCGGAATCGGTGAACTCAAACCGGGCGGGCAGGAATTCGACCTTGCCGACGAAGAGGGGCTGAAGCCGCTCATGGCGATCGCGGAAGAAAGTGGCCTGCCACTGCTGGTCCACCTCAGCGAACCGGTTGGACGGCTGTATCCCGGCAAGGGGCAGACGAGCCCCCGTAAAGGTTTTGACTTTGCCTCACGGCACCCCGACCTTGATTTGATCTATGCCCATTGGGGCGGCGGGCTTCCTTTTTATGAACTGATGCCGGACGTGCGGGAAGCGCTCGCCAATGTCCGGTATGATTGCTCGGCCAGCCCTTATCTTTACAGCCCCGACGTATATCGGATCACCCTCGACGCCGTAGGGCGTGAAAAGATACTTTTCGGCAGCGACTATCCGCTGATCTCTCCGGAACGCTATATGGAAGAGATGGATGGCCTGGGGCTGGCTGACGAAGATCGTTCCGCCATCATGGGCGGAAATGCCGCGGTTCTGCTCGGGCTGGCGACCGGATAAACCCCAATCAACTACTGGAGATGCCTTGAATTCGCGCGAAATTCTGGAAAACCTTGCCGCTGGCGACATCTCAGTCGAAGAGGCGCAATCGCGGCTCTCGCTGGCGGGGGTCTCCGCCATCGAAGATTTCGCGCGGCTTGATACCGAACGCCACGCCCGTAAAGGCGTTCCCGAAGTCGTCTATGCTCCCGGGAAAACTGTTGAGCAGCTATTGAAGATCTGCGGCGCCATGGTCAAACAGGCCGGGCGGGCAATCGCCAGTGGTCTGGATGAGGAGCAATGGGCGGCGATCAAAAAAACTTTCCCGGACCAGCTTGCCGTAGCCAACCGGGATGCAAAAACAGCAGTCCTGCGCGCGCCCGGGCGAGAGCCTGAGCTCACGGGCGGAAAACTCGGCATCCTTTCCGCAGGCACGGCCGATATGCCAGCCGCCGAACAGGCGAGGGTCATCGCCGAAGAGATGGGCTGTGAGGTAATCGTGGCATACGATGTGGGCGTCGCCGGCGTTCACCGATTGGTTGATCCTTTAAGAAACATGATCGATTCCGAGGTCGCCGCCATCATCGTCGCCGCCGGAATGGAGGGCGCCCTGCCTTCCGTCGTGGCCGGACTGGTGCCAACGCCAGTCATCGGCTTGCCCACTTCGACCGGTTATGGATTGGGAGGCGGCGGCATAGCCGCTCTGCTCACCATGCTCCAAAGCTGTTGCCCCGGTCTGGTTGTGGTCAACATCGATAACGGCGTAGGCGCCGGCGCCACCGGTGCGCTGATAGCCAACCGCGCGGCGCGGCAAAAGTAGGGTTCTCCCGGAAATATGGGAATATTATACTGGCGGCGTCAAGTATCACTTTTCAGAGTCCGATACCACTTAAGACCAGGATTTACGATCGGGAGCCCCGATGATTTCAGATACTTTGGCCAGCCACCTGAGAGAAAACCATGAAGAGGTCATGCGCCGCTGGCTGGAAAGCCTGCATGGGCACATAGCCGACGACTTCGAGCAAATGCTGAAAACACCCATGGGCAGCGGGGTCGCCAACAAGTTGATTAACTCTTCCATTAAATTCCTTGAGGCGGAAGACTATCACAAGGCCGATGTGCTGCACGGGCTTCGCGATATCGCCAGCGATGCTGCCTTCCGGCGGACAGCCGTTGGTTTCGGCCTGCCGGATATCGTTACCACCGCGATCGCCTTCCGCATCGCCTTGCAGGAAACCCTTCTTGATCACGTTCTTCTTGGAACCATCGAGAACGAGCGTGCCGTCATCGAAGGCATAATGGCCCTCAACCAGCTGGGAGATGTGCTGATCTCCGGTGAAATCGCCGGGTTCTTCGCCTACAACGATTTTCGCGAAGATGGTCGGGGCGAAGAAGTGGTCTGACCGCAGGCCGTCTTTTTTAAGCCGTCATCCGGCCTGAGTCTCGGTGGTATATCAGAAGAGCGTCAGCCCGTTTTCCTTCCAGACGCCCATCCTCCTGAACTTCTCGAAGCGCTCCTTCTTTCGCAGACGCGGGTTCATGGTCTCCAGCTCCCGCAGCGCTTCTTCCAGCGCATCCTTGAGAATCCGTGCTGCCGCTGCATGATCGCGGTGAGCGCCACCACGAGGCTCGGGTAACACCTCGTCGATTATTTCCAGCCGGGCGAGGTCCGCGGAGGTCATTCCAAGCGTCTGGGCGGCAAGGTGGGCTTCACCGGAGTCTTTCCAGAGGATGGCCGCGCAAGCCTCGGGGGTGATGACTGAATACACAGAGTTCTCCAGCATCAAAACCCGGTCGGTGAGGGCCAGGGCCAGGGCGCCACCGCTGCCACCTTCCCCAATGATCACAGCCACGGTGGGCACGTTCAGCCTGGCCATGCAAAGCAGCGAGTTGGCAATGGCCCCGCCTTGACCGCGCTCTTCCGCGGCGATGCCAGGGAAGGCGCCGGGGGTATCGATGAGCGTCAACACCGGAATGCCAAATTTATCGGCCAACTCCATGAGCCGCTGGGCCTTGCGATAGCCTTCGGGCCGCGGCATGCCGAAGTTGCGCTCGGTGCGCGAGGCGAGGTCGCGGCCTTTCTGATGGCCGATTACCATGAGTGTCCGTCCCTGGTATGCCGCCAGACCGCCGACAATGGCGGAATCGTCGCCATAACAACGATCGCCGTGCAGCTCTATGAAGCCGGCAAACATGTTCTCGATATAATCCAGCGTGTACGGTCGCTTGGGATGCCGGGCCAGTTCGACCTTGTCCCAGACAGCCTTGTCCAGATGACGGCCGCGCCCCAGTTCCTTGAGGCGTTGGCTTATTTTTGTTATCTCATCTTTGAGATGAACGCCAGGGAGCGTTGGCAAGCGCTTTAATTCGGTCAAACGCTTGTGCAAACGCCCCTCCTCGTCCTGCAGGGCGTGTCTCTTCCTCCCAAAGGGGTTGGAGGGCACAGGCGACACCCCCTTCCAGCAATCCCAGGATCTGTACGAGGCGGTCCTTCAGCTCGGTGCGGGGCACGATCAGGTCGACCTGCCCATGGTCCATGTTCGATTCCGCCAGCCCGAAGTCTTCCGGCAGCTTTTCCTTGATAGTTTGCTCGATCACGCGTGGTCCCGAGAAACACATGAGCGCTCCCGGTTCAGCCACTATGACATCGGCCAGGGTAGCAAAGCTCGCCATGACACCGCCGGTTGTCGGATGTGTAAGTACTGTGACAAAGGGAATGGGCGCCTCAGCCATAAGCTCAACGGCACAGGTGGTCTTGGCCATTTGCAGGAGCGACAAAATACCTTCCTGCATGCGGGCGCCTCCTGAAGCGCAGACGACCACCAGGGGGAAGCGCGTATCCATCGCCTCCTCGGCTGCGCGCCAGAATCGCTCACCGACAACGCTGCCCATGCTGCCGCCCATGAAGCCGAAATCCATTACCGCCATGATCACATCCATCTTGTTCATCCTGGCCCGCCCGGTGAGCATGGCCTCGGAAAGACCGGTCTCGTACTCCGCCTCTTCGAGGCGGTCCGGATAGGGACGCAGGTCGAAAAACTCCAGGGGGTCAGCCGATCGCAGGTTGCCGGCAATCTCGCTCCAGCTTCCCGGGTCGGCCAGCAGCTCAATGCGCTGGCGGGCAGTCATGCGAAAATGGTGGCCGCAGTGGGGGCAAACCATGGAGTTGCCACTCAAGTCCCCGGGGCTGAGCAGCTCCTTGCAGCCCGGGCAGCTCTGAGCGCCATCAAGAGAGCTCCCGCCGCGGCGGCTGCTGATATCTACCGAAACTTTCTGAGCCAAGACCGCCTCCGCTTAAAGGGCCCGGAAAACGAGCATGACGTTGTGGCCGCCGAAGCCGAAGGAGTTGGATGCGGCCACGCGGACCTGACGCTCCCGGGCCTGGTTCGGCACATAATCCAGGTCACATTCCGGACAGGGGTTTTCCAGGTTGATTGTCGGTGGGATCATCCCGCGATCGATTGCCAGGACGCTGGCCGCCGCCTCAAGAGCACCGGAGGCGCCGAGACAATGGCCGATCATCGACTTGGTGGAGCTGATAGCCACCTTGTCCGCGTGTTCGCCCAGGGCAATCTTGATAACCCTGGTTTCGATCTCGTCACCGAGTTGGGTCGAGGTCCCGTGTGCATTGATATAATCGATTTCAGAGGGCTGTATTTCCGCTTCAGCCAGTGCGGCGGTCATGGCGCGAGCCTGGTTCTCTCCAGAGGGCTCCGGAGCACTGATGTGATAGGCGTCCGAGCTCATACCGTAGCCGCAAACCTCGGCGTAAATTTTAGCCCCACGGGCACGGGCCCGCTCCAGCTCTTCCAGAATGAGGATGGCCGAGCCCTCGCCCATGACGAAACCGTCGCGGTCACGGTCAAAGGGGCGACTGGCGCGCTCCGGTTCATCGTTGCGCTCTGAAAGCGCCCGCATGGCCGCGAAAGAGGATATCCCGACCGGAGTTATCGTAGCTTCACTGCCGCCGGCGAGCATGACATCGGCGGCGCCCCGCCGGATGATCTCAAAGGCTTCACCGATGGCGTTACTCGCCGCGGAGCAAGCCGTGCAGACGGTGCTGAGTGGCCCTTTGGCTCCCAGCACGATAGAAACCTGGGCAGCGGCCATGTTTACTATCTGCATGGGAATGAACAGCGGGCTGATGCGGCTTGGTCCCTTGTTTAGCAGGACCTCGGTTTCTCTCTCAAATGTTTGCAGGCCGCCGATGCCGCTGGCCACCAGTACACCGATATTTTCCGGATCGGCGGCGACATCCAGCGAGCCGTCCTCAACGGCGAGTTTCGCCGCGGCCACCGCGAACTGGGCAAAACGGTCCATGCGCCGGGCGCTCTTTTTGTCGGTGTAGGCCGTCGGGTCGAAATCCTTGACCTCAGCGGCGATGTGGACGCGGTAGTCAGTGGTATCAAAATGGGTGATGGTGGCTACACCGGACGTGCCGGCGACCAGCGCCCGCCAGTAATCCTCGATGCCGGTGCCAATCGACGAGATGACGCCGATTCCGGTTACAGCCACTCGACGCGCTTTCATATGCCGAGACCTCCGTCTACCGGGATAACGGCCCCGGTTATATATGCTGCCGCTGGAGAGGCCAGAAAGGCGATCACTGACGCGATTTCCTCCGGGCTGGCCAGGCGTCCCAGTGGTGTGCTTTTCAAAATCTGTTCCTTCATGTTTTCGGGAAGCTCCGCGGTCATGTCTGTTACCACGTAGCCGGGCGCGACGGCATTAACCCTGACGCCCCGCGGCCCCAGCTCGCGCGCCAGCGATTTGGTGAAACCGATAAGTCCGGCTTTGGCGGCGGCATAGTTGGCCTGGCCGGCGTTGCCCCGGCGGCCGATGACGCTGGAGACATTAATAATAGCGCCGCCGCGAGCCTTCATCATGCCACGAGCGACCGCCTTGCTGCAAAGAAACGCCCCCCTCAGGCTGGTGGCTATGACCTCGTCAAAATCTTCCACGCTCATCCGCATGGCCAGGCCGTCGCGGGTGATGCCGGCATTGTTGACCAGGATAGTGATTGGCCCCAGGGCTTCTTCGGCCACTCCAACCATTGTTTTCACCTGATCAGCGTCGGCGACGTCTCCCTGGACCACGACGGTTCTTACGCCACGAGAGCCAAGGTCCCTGGCGAGAGACTCGGAGGCCTCGCGACTGCTTTGGTAGTTTATGGCAACATCGGCCCCGGCCAGTGCCAGCGCCTCGGCAGTCGCCTTGCCGATACCGCGCGCCGCGCCCGTGACCAGTGCCACCTGGCCACTTAATCTGTGGATATTATTGGTATTAGTTTCCATGTGTTTTCCGTTTAAGATCGATGATTACTCTTTTCTTCTTCTGCTCTTAATCCCTTTGTCGCGATACGGCTACCAGGCAGCCAGCGCATTTTCCAGACCCTGCGGGTCGGAAGTGCTGGCCGTAGCCGCGTCGCGGTTAATCCTGCGGATCAGGCCCGAGAGAACTTTCCCGTTGCCAACCTCCAGGTACCGGTCGGCTCCGTCTGCGACAAGCTTCTCAACCGCCTGCCTCCAGCGTACAGGTGAAACAATCTGGCGCACCAGCAGATCCGGTAAGCCAGATGCGCTTTCGTAATCACAGGTGATTGAGGAGAGATATGGCGGCTCGGGATCCTGAAATTCAACTTGTGCCAACTCCTCTTTCATCACTCCCGCCGCGGACCTCATCAGGGGGCTGTGAAATGAGCCACTGACTTTCAGGCGAACTGTTTTTTTCGCCCCCGCAGCCTCCGCCTGGAAAATGGCCCGCTCTACTGAAGCAGTTTCGCCGCTGATCACCAGTTGTCCCGGGCTGTTGTAATTCACCGGCCAGACTTCACCGGAGGATGCGCAGATCTCTTCCACCTTACCGTCCTCCAGGCCAAGGATGGCTGCCATGGCCCCCGGCCGCTCGGCCGCCGCTTCACTCATGGCTTTACCTCGGCTGGCAACCAGGCTCAGGCCGGTTTCAAAGCTAATTGCGCCACAGGCCGCCAGAGCGCTATATTCTCCGAGGCTGTGGCCCGCGACCATGTCGGCGGTCAAGCCCTTCTCGTCCAATACCGCCATTATCGCCATACTGTTTACATAAAGAGCCACCTGGGCGTTCTCAGTGCGGGCCAGCTCCTCCTCCGGGCCTGCGAAGCTGAGCGTGCTGATGTCCCGGCCCAGCAAATCGCCGGCACGGCGATATACGTCCGCCGCGACACCGAAAGACTCTGTCAGCCCCCGACCCATTCCGACCGACTGTGATCCCTGTCCCGGGAAGACGAAGGCGAGCTTACCCATGGCTGGCACTCACCGCCTCAGCGACAGCCTCGTTGACAATTCGGCGGTGATAGCCTCGGCTTCGGCAATGATCTCGGCAATGATCTCGGCGGCTGGCTGAACCCTGTCCACCAGGGCGACACCCTGACCGGCCATCATCGATCCATCCCTGACGTTTCCTTCTCTCATGGCTTCGCGCAGTTTTCCGAGGCCCAGTCTCTCTATTTCCTCGGCCGAGCGCTTGCCCAGCAGAAAATCCTTTTCCAGGTCGATATATAGACCCGCCAGCTTGTTCTTGATGGCCCGTACGGGGTAACCGATGGTTCGGGCGGTGACCACGGTTGCGCGGTCGCCCGCCTTGACGAACTTTTCCTTGACAGCCTCGCTGACCGTGCACTCCTCGGCGCAGACAAAACGGGTGCCCATCTGAACGCCCTCTGCCCCAAGGGCAAACGCGGCCACCATTGTGGCGCCGTCGACGATACCGCCGGCGGCAAGCACCGGGACCTCGACCGCCTTCGAGACCAGCCTGGTCAGGACCATGGTGGTGGTCTCGCCGATATGGCCTCCGGCCTCACAGCCCTCGGCGACGATGGCGTCTGCTCCATGTTGCTCTGCTCGCCGCGCTATCGCGACTGCCGCCACCACCGGCAGGACCTTGATGCCCTTCGCCTTGATATCCGGTATCACCTTGGTACTCTGCACCGCGCCCAGTGTCACGACTGCCGGTTTTTCTTTCAGGACAACTTCAAGCTGGTCTTCAAACTCGGGGTTGATCATGACCATGTTGACACCGAATGGCCGATCGGTGAGCTCGCGGGTCCTGGCGATTTCATCGCGCAGGATTTCCGGCGGCATGGCACCGGCGCCGATGACACCCAGACCGCCGCCGTTGGAAACCGCAGCGGCAAGGCTGGCGTCGCTTACCCAGGACATGCCGCCCTGAATTATCGGGTGATCTATCTCCAGCAGATCGCAAATGCGGTTTGACATTTCTTACTCCTGAATTCTTTTAAGTTCGCCCATTCGTGCCAGGCATGAACCCCAGGTCAGACCAGCTCCAAAGCCGACCATCAGTACCAGCTCACCGCCAGCGATGCGTCCGGCCGCCGCCGCCTCATCAAGACAAAGTGGAATAGAGGCACACGACGTATTGCCATATCGCTCGAGGTTGGAAAAAACCCGCTCCGGCGGCACTCCCAGCTTGCGGGCGGCCGCGTCGATAATGCGAATGTTAGCCTGATGCGGTATGAAAAGGTCCACGTCCTCGATCCGGCGGCCATGACGGGCCAGCACCTCCCGGCCCGATTTCACTATGACCCTGGTGGCGAACTTGAAGACCTCGCTACCGTTCATCTTGATAAAATGCTGCCCGGTCGCCAGTGTTTCCGGAGAGGCCGGGTTTCGCGATCCCCCCGCAGGCAGATTAAGCAGCTCCACACCGGCGGGATCATTCCCCAGATCGAACCCGACGATTGCCTCGTCCTCCGACTCCGCCGGCTCCAGCAGAACAGCGCCGGCGCCGTCTCCAAAAAGCACCGCAGTGCCGCGATCGGTCCAGTCTATCATCTTGGAGACGACCTCGGCACCTATAACGAGCACCTTTTCAGCCTGGCCTGAGGCCACAAAAGAAGCACCGGTGGCCAATGCGTATATAAATCCGGTGCATGCAGCTGATAGATCGAATGCCGGCGTGCCGTCAGCACCTATCTTGCCGGAGATAAAAGAAGCGGTCGAAGGGAACAACATGTCAGGAGAAAGGCTGGCGACGATGATAAGGTCGAGATCAGCCGGGCGGACGGCTGCGGCCTCCAGGGCGCGGCTTGCGGCAACGGCCCCCAGGTCGGACGCGGCCTCGCCCTCGGCGGCGATGCGCCGCTCGCGGATGCCGCTACGGCTGGAAATCCACTCGTCAGAAGTGTCCAGCGTGCGCGAGAGATCATCATTGGTAACCACGCGCTCGGGTACGTGAGTTCCCACGGCGGAGATTTTAACCGGCCTGGCGTTCACTTGGTCCGGAGTGTCGGCGCCATATTCGAGTCTGATGGAGCTAAGGCCAGGGGGGTCATTCCTGGCGTTCCCCGATGGCGAAGGTCAGCTCCGCCTTACAGGCCAGACTTCCATCTACTGTAGCCCTGGCTTCAGCTTTTCCGATGGCGCCCCGCATCCTGGTCATCTCGACCTCCAGCCTCAGGGTGTCGCCGGGAACAACCTGGCGCTTGAAACGTACGCCATCAATTCCGGCGAACAATACCAGCTTTCCCTGGTTTTCAGGGAGTGAGAGCGCCGCCACGGCGCCAGCCTGGGCCAGCGCTTCGACTATCAGCACCCCGGGCATGATCGGCTGCCCGGGAAAGTGGCCCTGGAAATGGGGCTCCTCGGGACGCACTTCCTTGATAGCCACGGCTCGCTGGCCAGGCACCAGCTCCACGATCTCATCCAGAAAAAGGAATGGGTCGCGATGGGGAATGATCTGCTTGATTTGTTCGCGGGTAAGACCGGTCATGGATTCCAATCCCTCGTTATGGCGCCACGAAAAGGGCGCCCTTTACGAGCGCCCAAAAGATTATCACAATTTGAATGTAGCTGCCGGACGTCTGGCGGATGCTGTTATCGCCTTCTTCGCGAGCGAACGCGCTCGACCCCGAGCCCCGCGGCGGCCAGCAGACCGGAACCCAGCAACCAGGGCGCGACTGGCGGCATGCCCGTATTTGGCAGGGTGCTGTTTTTGGATGTGGTTTGGGCTGTAGTTTGAGTTGTGTTCGCCGGAACGTTCTCGACAACCGTCAGGCTGCCCGTGGAGCCGTAGGCTCCGCCATCCGGACCGATCGTCAGACCCAATACAGTCCAGGTGCCATAGAGAATGGGCACTTCGGTTTTATCGCTTTCCCCGGGTGACCGTGGATGGGACCAGCGCTGTCATGGCCCAGTTTCCTGCCGCGTCGGCTCTGGCAGTGCCCGTCAGCTTTGTGTATGTTACGTTGTCAGCCGTACCGCCTATGCCAACTTCGAGTACCGCGTTGGGCAATTGACCCGCCCCGTTAAAGGTCACGGCGTCACCGATGTAGGCAGTACCCGGGTTGGCGGTCACCGAGCCGATCGTATACGAATCAATGCCCGCGCTGGCCCCGGCGCCGGTTGTTGCCACCATCAACCCAGCCAGCATCAGGGTTACACTACCGACCAGCCAGATTCGCCGAAAATACATATCATCCGCCTTTCCCTCCCAGGCTTGCTCGTAATTCCTGAATGCCACGAAGTCTTGTGGGCTGTAGTGCCCAGTGTTTCGGCATTGTCATCGAATCCCTTAATTGACAATGTTGGGGGGAAGGGGGGCGGCTTCGGCCGCAAGCCGAGACGCGACAAAAAGGGCCGGCCTTGCGGCCGCCCCGGAAATTGCCTGTTATTTTGGACTCAACTTATTCGCGGGGTCTATTCCGCATCTATTTCTTCCTCGGTATCACCGGACTCGCTGGCGACAACGCGAGCCACGGCGCTAACCCGGTCGCCCTTGCGCAGATTCATCACCCGCACCCCCTGGGTGGAGCGACCCATGCAGGAAATACCGCTCACCGGTATGCGGATGATGGTGCCGTCAGCGGAGATCAGCACCAGCTCGTGGTTGTCGCGCACAACCTTGGCGGCAATCAGCGTGCCTTTGGCCTCGGTATATTTTATGGTCCTGACGCCCTTGCCGCCGCGATTGTGGCGGGGGTATTCGCTGATATGTGTTCGCTTGCCGTAGCCACCGTTGGTGACCACGAACAGGTCGGCGTCGTCGCGCGCCACGTTCATGGAGAGCACCTTGTCGCCCTTTGACAGGTTCATGCCCTTGACGCCACTGGTGGCTCGGCCCATCGGGCGCGTCTGCGACTCATTAAAGCGGATGGCCTGACCGCCCTCGCTGACCAGCAGAATGTCGTCGTCGCCGTTGGAGTGACGCACGGCGATTAGCTCGTCGTCGTCCCGGATATTGATGGCGATGATGCCGTCGGCCTTAAGAACCGTATTGTAGGCTTCGAATTCGGTCTTCTTGACCAGGCCCTTGCGGGTGGCCATGACCAGGTATTTCGCATCCTTGTAGTCCTTGGTGGCGACTACGGCCTTGATGCGCTCACCGCTTCTCAGCGGCAAAAGGTTGACCACAGCGCGGCCCTTGGAGGTTCTGCTGCCCAGAGGTATCTCGTGAACCTTAAGTCGATACACCTTTCCGACGCTGGTGAAGAAAAGCAGGTAATGGTGGGTTGTGGTGATGAACAGGTGTTCGAGGTGGTCTTCTTCCTTGACGTCCATGCCAATAACTCCCACCCCGCCGCGGCGCTGCTTGCGATATGTGTTAAGCGGCAGACTCTTGATGTAGCCGGTGTGGGTTATGGAGATGACCATGTCCTCCTCGGCGATGAGATCCTCGATGTCGAGTTCGTCCTCGCCGGGCACAATCTGGGTGCGGCGCTCGTCGTTGAACATCTTCCTGACCTCGAGGAGCTCCTCCTTGATCAGCCGGTAGACCTCCGACTCCTCGGCGAGGATGCTCTTGAGCCAGGCTATGCGTTCCATCAGATCCTTGTACTCTTCCTTGATCTTGCCACGCTCGAGGCCGGTGAGCTTCTGCAGCCTCAGATCGAGGATGGCCTGGGCCTGCACCAGGGTAAGCTTGAATTTGTTAATAAGGCCGTTGCGCGCCTCCTCGGCGTCTTTCGAGGCCCGTATCAGCTTTACCACCGCGTCCAGGTTCTCCAGAGCCGTCAGCAGGCCCTCCAGAATATGCGCGCGCTTCTGGGCCTTTTCCAGCTCGAATCGGGTGCGTCGGATGATCACTTCGCGCTGATGGGCGATGTAGCGGCGCAGCATTTCCCGTAGCGACATGGTGCGCGGCACGCCGTCCACCAGCGCCAGGTTGATGATGCCAAAGGTGGTCTGCATGGCGGTATGCTTGTAAAGTTTGTTGAGCACCACCTTGGGAATCGTTTCCCGCTTCAGTTCGATTACCACCCGCATGCCGCTGCGATCAGACTCGTCGCGCAGATCGGAGATCTCCATGATCTTGTGCTCCCGCACCAGCTCGGCGATCTTCTCGATCAGGGTTGCCTTGTTCACCTGATATGGCAACTCGGTGATGATGATGGCGTCGCGCTTTCCCTTGATGGGCTCGGAGTGGGCCTTGGCCCTCACCTTCACCAGGCCTCGACCCGTTGTATAGGCATCCAGGATGCCCCGCCTGCCCATGATGAAGCCGCCGGTGGGAAAGTCCGGTCCCGGCATATGTTCCATCAGACCGTCTATGTTGATGTCGGGATTGTCGATCATGGCAACACAGGCATCGATGGTCTCGCCCAGGTTGTGCGGCGGTATGTTTGTGGCCATCCCTACGGCGATACCGCTGGATCCATTGACCAAAAGGTTGGGGTAACGCGCGGGCAGCACCGCCGGCTCTTCGGTGCTCTCATCAAAGTTGGGAATGAAGTCGACGGTGTCCTCGTCGATGTCACGCAACATCTCCATGGCCAGCTTCGAGAGCCTCGCCTCGGTGTAGCGGTAAGCGGCGGCGCTGTCGCCGTCGACGCTGCCGAAGTTTCCCTGACCGTCGATGAGCGGATAGCGCATGGAAAAGTCCTGAACCAGGCGTACCATGGTGTCGTAGACGGCGCTGTCGCCGTGGGGGTGGTATTTACCGATGACATCGCCGACGATGCGGGCGCTTTTTTTATAGGGCTTGTTGTAAGCAAGCCCTAGCTGTTGCATGGCGTACAGCACACGCCGGTGCACCGGCTTCAGGCCGTCGCGAACATCCGGGAGCGCCCGGCCGGCGATCACGCTCATGGAATAATCCATGTATGAGGAGCGCATCTCCTCTTCGAGTTCCCTCGGTTCTATGCGTCCGTCAAGATTAGAAATTGCCAACTATCGGTCTCCTTATCAAATATCCAGGAAGCGTACCTGTCGAGCGTTGGACTCGATGAATGCACGCCGGGGCTCGACCTTGTCGCCCATCAGCGTCGTAAATATTTCGTCCGCCGCCGCCGCGTCCTCCAGGGTCACCCTGAGCAGCGTGCGGGTGTCGGGATTCATGGTCGTTTCCCACAGTTGTTCCGGGTTCATCTCGCCAAGGCCCTTGAACCGCTGGAGGTTAACGCCTTCCTTTGCCAGCGACAGTATGGCTGTCGTCACCTCATCAAAACTCTCCGCTGGATGCTCCTTCTTGCCCATGGTAAACAGGAAGGGCGGCTCGCCCATAAGATCTTTCATCCTGGAGTAAAGGTCGCGCATGCTGGCCAGCTCGCGGCTTGCCAGAAGCTCGGTCTTGACCTCGACGGCGTGGGCCACGCCTGTCCGCTTGTCGGTTACCTTGAGGGTAATGGTCCCCTCTGACTTGTCCTCCCCGACAACTTCCAGCCGATCGAATTTCGCCGCCGCTTCTTTCGTCTTGAGAAACTTGCTGAAGGCGGCGTAGTCCTTGATGTCCTTCTCCAGCAGAGTCTGGCTGCGAACATAGTCCACAACAGAATGGCCGTACAGGGCCCTCAGCTTGGCGTTCCAGCCTTCGTACTCCTTGTAGAGCCGCTGGAACCGCTGGTACTTGGCCTGGCTCAGCGCCAGCTTGCCCTTTGTCTTGCCGCCGCCGTTTCCTGACACGGCTATCTGTTCCAGCTTGTCGCGGAGCAAAAGCTCCTCCAGCTGGATCTCCTTGTCCACATAAATCTCCTGGCTTCCCTGCTTGATGCGGAACAGGGGGGGCTGGGCAATGTAGATATAGCCGACGTCGATCATCTCCTTCATATAGCGGAAGAAGAAGGTAAGAATGAGCGTACGGATGTGGGCGCCATCGACGTCGGCATCGGTCATGATGATGACTTTGTGGTAGCGGGCACCGGTGATGTCGAACTCGTCGGCGATGCCGGTACCCAGCGCGGTGATCATCGCCTGGATCTCCTTGTTGGCGAGGATGTTGTTGAGCCGCGCCTTCTCGACATTGATGATCTTGCCCCTGAGCGGCAGTATGGCCTGGAAGGCGCGGTCGCGCGCCTGCTTGGCCGAGCCGCCGGCGCTGTCTCCCTCGACCAGGTAGATCTCGCAGGCAGCCGGATCCTTTACCGAACAATCGGCGAGCTTGCCTGGCAGGGCGCTGTTCTCGAGGACACTCTTGCGCCGGGTGAGGTCGCGCGCCTTGCGTGCCGCCGCCCGGGCCCTGGCAGCCGAGGCGGCCTTGGTCACGATCTGCTTTGCCTCGGCGGGGTGCTCTTCGAGGAACTCTGAAAGCTTGGAGCCCACGGCGCTCTCCACGAAGCCGCGCATCTCCGAGTTGCCCAGCTTGGTCTTGGTCTGGCCTTCGAACTGGGGCTCGCGCAACTTGACCGATATAACCGCCGAGAGGCCTTCGCGGACATCGTCACCGGAAAGCGCCTCTTCTTTTTCCTTGAGCAGTCCCTTGGTGCGGGCGTAATCGTTTATGCCGCGGGTCAGCGCCGCGCGAAAACCAGACAGGTGCGTGCCGCCCTCCTGGGTATTGATGCTGTTGGCGAAGGAAAAAATGCTCTCGACGTAGGAGGAGTTCCACTGCATTGCCACCTCGACCTCGCCCCGCTTGCCTTCCTTCTCGAGGTAGACGATGTTCTTGTGGATAGGATCCTTGTTGCTGTTGATGTGGGCAATGAAGTCCTTGATGCCGTTCTCGTACTGATAGGCGGCCGCTTGTCCTTCGCCCCGCTCGTCGGTCAGCGAAATCTTCAGGCCTTTGGTGAGGAAGGCCATTTCGCGGAGCCGCTGGGAAAGCGTCGAAAACTTGTAGTCGACCTCTTCGAAAATCTCCAGGTCGGCCATAAAGGTGACCGAAGTGCCGGTTTCGTCCGTCGGCTCGCCCATCTGAAGCTCTCCCGTCGGCACGCCGCGCACGAAGCCCTGCGTCCAAACATGTCCGTCACGGCGAATCTCCACAGTAAGCCACTCGGAAAGGGCGTTGACAACCGAAAGGCCGACACCGTGCAGGCCGCCGGACACCTTGTAGCCCTCGCCGCCGAATTTTCCTCCGGCGTGCAGCAAGGTGAGCACGATTTCCGCCGCTGGCTTCTTGTACTTCGGGTGGAGCGCTACCGGAATGCCGCGGCCGTCATCGGTGACGGTGACAGAGTTGTCAGGATTGATGGTGGTCGTGATCTCGGTGCAAAACCCGCCGGCCAGCGCCTCGTCCACGGAGTTGTCGACCACTTCGTAGACCAGGTGGTGAAGGCCTCGGGCGCTGGTGGAGCCGATATACATGCTCGGCCGCTTGCGAACCGCTTCCAGGCCCTCGAGTACGGTAATGTCTTTGGCGTCGTAACTAGATTTTGGCATAGTCCAATCGTTCGATATAGGTATTTAAGCTCAAATGAAGAGCGGGGCGCCGCGCACGGGAACGGCAATTGGGGGCGGGGAAACAGCGCTTCAGACAGGACTGCGCTCCTTCAAGCTCCGACCTCCGGTGTGGGATGGTGAGGACCCCTGGAATTACTCCCCGGAGTATATCATAAAAGCCCGGGTAATTCGCAATACAATTTGCCTAAACTTTCCCGCTATTTGCGGGATTTCCCGATACCGCGAACCTGGTGAACGAAGCGGATTTCCCTGACTTTTTCCGGTGGCCCCAGGGCGTTGAGCCGGGCGGTCAGTTCGGTGGCGGCAAGCTTGAGCTCGCAGGCCCAGCCACCGGACTGGCAGCTCACCGTCATCACCCCGTCATGAAACGCCCTGACCTCGGTGCTGGCGGCGATTTCCTGACCGGCTGCCCGTTCCCAAAGGCACTGCAAACTAAGTCCCGGGTTGGTTCGCCAAAGCCGGTTTTGCTCGCGGCGAATAATCGATCCGATGCTTTTATAGTTGGACATTTAAACCAGACCTGTTTCCATCATGGCGCCGCCCCCGACCTCAAGGACGAATGCGGACGACCGCTCGCTATCGGAAAAAAGCCCTGGGTCCGCTGCGGTTATCAGCGTCTGGGCGAAATTTGCGCTGTCGATTTCACCGTCCTCCGGAGCCAGGGCTGCCAGCAATCTCCTGCGGCGCTCCGGGTCCAGCTCGCTCATGACATCGTCCAGCAGAAGCAGCGGCGGCTGGCCGGTCTCTCCACCAAGTCGGCGATCCGCCAGAAGCAGGGCGAGCACCGCCGCCCTTTGCTCGCCCTGGGAACCATACGGCTTGAGGCTCCTGCCATCAA
>Ga0075518_1000023_pt1 | contig 22088 bp, 17 predicted proteins | sample NGEPerA_2_FD_76970 | JGI IMG/M metagenome (GOLD analysis project Ga0075518, IMG submission 76970) | Arctic peat soil microbial communities from the Barrow Environmental Observatory site, Barrow, Alaska, USA - NGEE PermafrostAB136-A | ecosystem: Environmental > Terrestrial > Soil > Wetlands >...
GATGGAATCCGGAACGTAGTACTTGGCTGCGTTGTCCTTCGTGATCAGGTCGGCCGACAGGATGACCTTGGCCGGGACCGTGGACTGGTAGAAGCCAGGAACGGGCATGTTGCGGACGCCGTAGACGGCAAGAGTAACGGCCGTGCCAGCCATGGAAACTGGATAGGTAACGTCGCACGGAACGAAGTCAGAGCCGTCCATGACCATATTGATGATATCCTTCATGCCGGCACCCGGCACGATGAACATCTCGGTCTCACGCTTAGCTTCCTTGATGGCCTGGATAGCGCCTAACGCGACGTCGTCATCGCCGGTCCAGACTGCGTTGATCGTCTTGAACTGCTGCAGCCAATTCTCCATGAGAGTGAGACCCGTGGCTTGAGTCCAATTGGCAGGCTGATCAGCAAGGATCTTGATGTTTGGATAGGCCTTCAGGACGTCCTTGAAGCCGGTGACGCGGTCGGTATTGACCTGGCAGGGAATGCCTTCCATGATGAGGATGTTGCCCTTGCCGTTCAGCTTGTTGACCATGAACTCGGCGGACTGCTTGCCGAATGCATAGTTGTCGCCGGCGACGTACACGTCGGCGTACACGGGTGGAAGGACGCCACGGTCGATAACCACGACGTACTTACCGGCTTTCTTGACGTCGCCGACGACGGGGGTCAGTGTTGCAGAATCATAAGGCAGGATGACGAGGCCGTCGATACCCTGCGCCAATAGATCCTCAACATCAGAAACCTGCTTTTGAGCTGTGTCGGCAAGGACAAGCTTGAACGTGGTGTTGGGATCCTTTATCTTCCAGTCAGCGATAGCCTTCTGGGCGTAGTACACGATACCGCCTGTCCAGCCGTGGTCGGCGGATGGAACAGAGACGCCGATAACTTTGGGAGTCGTGTCGGTCGGGATGGTCGGATCAGTTGTCACGACGGGGGTCGTAGTAACAGGCGGCGTGGTGGTGACAGGAGGTGTGACTGCGGTGGACTTGCAGCCGGTGAATGCGAAAACCGCTACAAGCAGAACAACAAGCAACATGGAAATCTGTTTTTTAAACATGTCTGATTCTCCTCTCTTCTCTTGTTGTATAGTCGTACTGTCTCTTGGTTCGCTGTTTCGGACTAACAGTTCAGATCTATTGTCAACATGGCGTCACGTACTCTTCGGCTCACCCCCTTGCGCTGCAGCAGGTCATTACGCCCTGCGGATCTACTTCGTCTCGCCTCGTCCGCGCTGGACGAGGACGGCTGCAATAATGACCAAACCCTTGACGGCACCCTGCAGATACGCGGAGACGTTCAGCCAGTTGAGCATGTTACTGACGACGCCGAGGATGATGACTCCGATGACCGTCCCCCAAATCCACCCTCGGCCACCCTTCATACTCGTGCCGCCAATGACGACCGCGGCAATAGCGTCGAGTTCGAGGCCGGCACCGAAGTTGGAGCTGCTGACGGCGTTGATGCGCGAGCTAAACATCAGCGCCATGAGAAACACGCCAAACCCCAAGATCATGTACGCGATGACCTTGATGCGATCTGTCTTGATGGCCGAGTAGCGCGCGACGTCCTCGTTGGAGCCGACCGCATACATGTAGCGGCCAAGGCGGGTGTTGTTGAGGATAATGTGACAGACGATGGCAAAGGCAAGGAAGACGAAAATAGCATATGGGATCCCCAGGAAGGAGCCTTGCCCGATGACCGAGTAGGTGTCGGTCGCGCCGCGGAACTCGCCTCCATTCGCCGCCTGGAGGACAACAGAGCGGTAGATGGCTCCGGTACCAAGGGTCACGATGAATGGTGCGATGCGTCCCTTGGTGGTCAGGGTACCGACAGCCCATCCACAGGCAACTGCCAGAGCGCACCCGGCGACGAGTGCCAGGATGATAGACGGTACGGAACCCTTGAAGTGGTTCGTGGTCACCAGCATGAGGCCTCCGGTCATCGCCGCCATCGAGCCTACAGAGAGGTCGATGCCGCCGGTGATGATGACAAACGTCATGCCCACGGCGATACAGCCCATGTAGGACACCTGTTTGAGCACGTTCACGACGTTATTGATCTTGAAGAACCCCGGCTGGAGGACGAGCATGATCAGCAGCAGAACGGTCAGAGCCACAAACGGCCCATACTTCTCGATGTTGAAATTGCTGATGCGATCCTTGAGCGAAACCTTAGCAGGCATGGGCGGGGACTCCTTTCTTGAGACCTGTTGCCAGGAACATGATGTTTTCCTCGTTGACGTCCTTCCCCTGGACGAATCCGGCTAGCTGGCCACTACGCATGACAGCAACGTGATCGCACATGCCAACGATTTCGGGAAGCTCGGAGGAGATGACAATGCAGGACTTGCCCTGCCTGGCGAGGTCGTTGATGAATCGGTAGATCATCTGCTTCGTGTTGATGTCTATGCCGCGTGTCGGCTCGTCGAGGACCACGATCTCGGGCTCGACCTCCATGGCTTTGGCCAGCGCGACCTTCTGCTGGTTGCCGCCCGACAGGTAGCGCACGAGCTCCGTGATGGACTTGCACCGGATGTCGAACGCCTGAACGTACTTTGCCGCCGTTCTGCCCTCGGCCTTCCTGTCTACAAATGGATGACAGTACTTGCTCAGCGACACGATCGTGATGTTCTCGGTGATATTCATGTCGACGATGAGGCCGGTGCGCTTGCGGTCCTCGGGAAGGTACACAATGTGATGTCGGATCGCCTCGTCATACTGATTCAACCCGACCTGCTTGCCCATGACCGTGATGCTGCTACCGGGAGCTTTGTGGCGCAGTCCCACCAATGCTTCCATGAGCTCTGTACGGCCGGAGCCGACAAGGCCCGAAAATCCCAGGATTTCGCCTTTGCGCAGCTGGAAGGAAACGTCCTGGATAACGCCGGGTATGGACAGATTCTGGACGTCCAGCACGACATCCTCCCCAGGGACCGCCTTTGCAGGATACAGCTCCTGGAGCTCCCGACCAACCATCAGGCGGGCCATGTCCTCTTCCGCGACGTCGCAGGCGTTGTTTGTAGAGATGCGATGGCCATCCCGAAGGACCGTCACAGTATCACAGATCTGCTTCACTTCCTTGAGACGATGGCTGATGTAGAAGATGGTAACGCCCTTCTCCTTGAGCTGACGGATGCTTGCAAACAGGATCTCGATCTCGTTGTCGGTCAGGACTGCCGTCGGCTCGTCCATGATCAGGACCTTCGAGTCGTTGGAGAGCGCCTTGGCGATCTCGACCATCTGTTTCTTCGCGACAGACAAACTTGCTATTGACGCCCTCGGGTCTGTGCTGCTCTCACCAACCTTTGCCAGCAGTGATCTGGTCTCCACGATCATCGCCTTCTTGTCCAGCAGGCCGCCCGCGCGGACCAGCTCCTTGCCCAGGAAAATGTTCTCGTACACGGTGAGGTCCGGTATCAGATTCAACTCCTGATGGATCATGGAAATGCCCATCTCCTTGGCAGCGATGGGTCCCGCAATGACGACCGGTTTCCCCTGGAACACGACGCTGCCCTCTGTCGGCTGTGCAAAGCCAGCCAGGATGTTCATGAGCGTACTCTTGCCGGCTCCATTTTCCCCGATGATCCCGTGAACCTGCCCCGGGACACCGTCGACGTCGACGTGGTCGAGCACGCGGACACCCGAGTAGTCCTTGCAGATCCCTTTTGCGCTGATCAGGACCTCGTTCACAGTACCTCTGCTAGTTGTTGGACATCGCCTTGTCAAAGGCGACACCAGACTTCTTGAAGTCCATCCTGCGCACGAACGCCAGTGCTTCCTGAGCGCCCGCCTCACGTTCCATGCCTGAGTCTTCCCACTCGACCGACAGCGGACCTTCATACCCGATGTCGTTGAGGGCGCGGATGATGCGCTCGAAATTGACGCCGCCACGACCGAGTGAAACGAAGTTCCATCCGCGACGCATGTCGCCGAAGGTGATGTGCGAGCCAAGGAGACCCCCACGAGGACCAGGGTTCAGCATCGCGTCCTTCATGTGAACGTGATAGATGCGGTCCTTGAAATCGTAGATGAACTGATCCGGCGCGATGCCCTGCCAGTACAGGTGGCTCGGGTCGAAGTTGATACCGAACGACGGCCGATGCTTGATGGCATCAAGGGTGCGCACGGTCGTCCAATAGTCGAACGCAATCTCAGTGGGGTGGACCTCGAGCGCGAACTTGATACCGTTCTGCTCGTACACGTCAAGGATTGGGTTCCATAGATCCGCAAACTGCGTATATCCCGCTTCGATCCACTCGTCGGACACCGGCGGAAACGAGTACCAGCCCTCCCAGATCGAGGAACCGGTGAACCCCGTCACCACAGAGGCTCCTAGCAGACGCGCGACAACTGCAGCCTTCTTCATCTGGTCAATGGCCCATGCCCGCATCTTCTCGGGCTGACCATGCAGCTCTGCAGGGGCAAACACATCAAACCGCTCGTCGTTCCGTGAGCAGACGAGCTGACCGGCGAGGTGGTTGCCGATGGCATGGCACTGGAGGTGGTATTTCTCCATTGCGTCCTTGAGGCCGCGAACGTACGCATCGCTCTCGACCGCCTTATCGATATTCAGGTGCTCACCCCAGCAGGCAATTTCAAGACCGTCGTATCCCCATGAGGACATCTTGCTGCACAGCGTGTCAAAGGGCATATCCGCCCACTGCCCGGTAAACATCGTCACTGGTCTCATACGTTGCCTCCGTTAGATGTCGAAGGAGGCGTCGACCCATGCCGCGCCTTCCTTGCTGCTCTTCACACAATCAAACACGAACTTGGTCCCGCGGGCACCGTCGACGACGGTCGGGAAGACGTCCAACGCGTCCGGGGTGCGGTCCTGCTTCCTGGCCATAAGCACGTTGCAGAAGTTCCTGTACAGGTTTGCAAACGCCTCGAAGTACCCTTCCGGGTGACCAGCGGGGAGGCGTGTAACGTGTCCAGCGGCAGCCGAGAGATATCCGCTGCCACGCGTCAGCAGCTGCAAGGGGCCGCCCTTCTTCTGGAAGTGGAGAACGTTGGGGTTTTCCTGCTCCCACTCGATGGCTCCATCCGTCCCGTACACGCGGATACGGAGACCATTCTCTTGACCGATGGCCACCTGCGACGACCAGTAGTTCCCCGACGCTCCACCCTTGTACTTCAGGAGTATATACGCATTGTCGTCGAGCGGACGCCCCTCGACGAACGTCTCGAGGCTGGCTGCCAGCTTGTCGATCTCCAATCCTGTAATGAAGTGCACCAGGTTCTCGATGTGCGTGCCGATGTCGCCAACACAGCAAGACACACCGGCATACTTCGGGTCCGTCCGCCAGACGGCCTGACGGTTGGTACCTGCACGTTCGATGGGGTCGGCCAGCCAGTCCTGCGGGTATTCTGCAGCCACGACGCGGAGCGTCCCGAGAGCCCCGGTTCTGACGAGGTTGCGGGCTTCGCGCACCATGGGGTAGCCAGTGTAGGTATAGGTCACCATGAACTCGACCTTGTGCGCAACGGCAAGTGCGACCAGTTCCTTCGCCTCTTCCTCCGTGAATGCCATCGGCTTTTCACAGACGACGTTGATGCCCTGTTCAAGGAATGCCCTGGCCACCGAAAAGTGGATGTGGTTGGGGACAGTGACGATGACGAAGTCAATCCTGCCCTCCGTGCGTGCTCCCTCCTCGACGGCCATTTCATGGAAATCAGCATACGCGCGGTCAGCGTCGATACCAAGCTCCTTCGCGACCTGGACCGTCTCCGATGGAATGTGGGAGAAACTTCCGGCAACCAGCTTCGCTTGGTTGTTCATTGCAATAGCGGCGCGATGCACTGGGCCGATGAAAGACCCTGGTCCTCCTCCTACCTGTCCATACAGGAGGCTGGCCCCTGTATTGTTCAGCTTGCCTTCGATCATGTCACTTCCCCCTTTCCAGAAGAGTCGATATGCGCTTGTACTGGTCTTTCACCGATCGGTACAGCTGACGATATTCCTCATACCACTGTGTATACTGCTGGCCTCTCCACGGATCCGGCCGGTAGCTCTCGGTCAGTTTGACCCAGGCGCGCGTGTCCGAGCCGACCGCTTTCGCTGCCAGCCGTGCGGAGCCATAGGCTGCTCCTTCGTCCACGAGAGGACTCCAGATGTCGACACCAAGGTTGTCCGCCAGCATCTGGCACCACGTGTGCGAACGCGACCCTCCGCCTACGATGCGCACACTGGTCATCGGCGTGCCCAAGTCCCGGATACATTCGGCACCTTCCCGCAGAGCAAATACTACACCCTCGTGGATTGCACGCAAGACGTCGCCCTGCCCATGAAACGAGCTGAGTCCAAAGAGGACCCCACGAGCATCCGAGTCACGATGGGGCGTGCGCTCCCCGTTCAGGTATGGAAGGAAGATGACGCCGTTGGAGCCTACCGGGCTGCTGTTCACGAGCTCCTCGACACGTCCGAAGGACATCCTGCCAGCAAACCGGTCGCGGTACCAGTCCAGCGAGTTCGTGGCCGATAAAATGACCGCCATGTGATAGGTGCTGCCGGAGAGCACGTGCTGGAACAGGTGTACGCGCCCGCTCTGGTCCGGAGTGCTGTTGCCGCTGACCGCGACGACTGTCCCACTGTTCCCAAGGCTTATCATAGTGTCACCCGGGGCCTCCACGCCGCACCCGTAGGCAGACGCAGCGTTGTCAGCTCCCCCCACGATGACGGGAACGCCCGTAAGACGCGGAAGATCTGGACATGATACAGGACCGACAATAGCACCGGACGGACGCACCTCAGGAAGCATCGACACGTCGATCCCGAGGAGCTTGCAGGCTTGCTCGTCCCATACGTTCTTTGGAACACTGTACAGAGACGTCCCTGATGCGTCTGACGGGTCCGTGCACAGGATGCCGGTTAACCGCCACGCGATGTAGTCCTTGGGAAGGCAGACCCGGGCGACACGCGCAAACTGCTCGGGCTCATTATGGCGGAGCCACAGGATCTTCGGGGCGGTGAACCCGGAAAGGATCGGGTTTCCAAGGCTTTCTATGACTGCTTCTTCGCCGCCGTATCGTTCCGTGAGTTCCGTGGCTTCAGCCGCCGTCCGCTGGTCCGACCACAGGATAGCAGGGCGCACAACGTCTCCCTGCGCATCCAACGGAACCAAGCTGTGCATTTGCCCGCTGACCGATATTCCCATGATCTGACAGTTGCGGTCAATAGTCAACTGATCGAGCACGGACACCGTGGACGCCCACCACAGCTCCGGGCTCTGCTCCACCCAGCCTGGACGCGGCGTTGCAAGACGCAGAGGGGCGCTAGCCTGGGCGACGATAGTTCCGAGGCTGTCTGTGAGGAGGCCCTTCACGGACATGGTCCCAATATCGATCCCTACGAAACATACTTTCACGGTACCAGCCTCCCTGAGTCGGGCTCGCCACGCTGTGAACTCACCACGCCGGCGAATGTCCACATACCCGCGGACTCCGCCTCTCGTACGAGTTCTGGGACCTGTCGTTTGCCCATGATAGCATCCTAGTTTCTAATTTTTCATTACCAATGCTATCCATAGTCTCACACTTGTCAAGATGGCCAGCCACTCGTCCCATATAGGAGATGAATCCAGGCCATGTTGCGGATTCCTCCTGTCTCATTGTGGTCCGTCGGCGCCCGTCACACTCATGTCATTCTATGGTGTAGAGCCAACAGTTGCCCTAGTCACCAGAGCCTCGAGTTCCTCCTGTGTTCTGGACATACTGAGAGTCAGCTCCCCGTCCAGCGCAAAGGTGTCCATACCGATGTGAAATGCCCCTGACAATACGAATGCCCCCGGCGGGAGGAGACCGGCTGTCGTCGGTCTAACCGGGGGCATCTGAAGCACGAGAGGGTGGCGCAACTGCGACAGTTGCGCCACTTGTAAAGGAGGCTGCCGGGAAATCCTGTGGATTCACCGACATACCCGGTGAACGGTCCACTCCCACAGGCCTGTCTACATCAGTTCTTCCCGTTCCATTACCTGAACCGTCTCGGCGAACGACCGAACACCACTCGAAGCCCCTGTAGCCGTAACACACATGGCCCCGACCGTCACGGCAAGCTGGGCGCACCGGGAGGCATTCCACCCGTGCACGAGGCCCGCCGTGAACCCAGCGACAAACGCATCGCCTGCGCCAGTCGTGTCGACGGCTGAAACGACAGGAGCGGCAACATGCTCTATCACACCATCCTCTGTCCGCAGAAGACAGCCCCTGTCACCTAGCTTGATGATGACGTTCCGTGCGCCACGAGCGACAAACGACGCTGCCATCGCCTCCGGCTCAGTGACACCGCTCAGCATAGCGGCCTCGGCCTCGCTTGGCAGGAAATAGTCACAGAACGGCAGACATGTCTCGATTGACTTCATCCATCTTCCTGACGCGTCCCACGCCGTATCGAGCAGGGTCACCGCCCCATTTTCCCTGGCAACTCTGAGGACCTCTGCCGTCGGTTCTCCGTCCAGCTTCGGCATAAGGAGAGACCCGGCTACGACCAGGATGTCAGCCGACTGCACCAGCTTCATGTCCAGGTCTTCAGAAACAAACATGGCATTGGCACCAAGACAATGGAGAAACGAGCGCTCGCCATCGGGCGCGACCAGGACAACCGTAGCCGACGTCTGTATACCGCCTGCACATCGCAGACCACAGACGTCCACCCCCTCCTGTTCCAGTGTGTGCAGGACAAAATCGCCAAAACCGTCGCGACCGATCTTCCCCAGGATGCTGCACACTACGCCAAGTCGGGAAAGGTCGATGCCTACGTTGGCAGCACAGCCACCCGTGTGCAGTTCCAGCTGGTCAATAGGCACCATCAGTCCGCGTTCGGGCATGCCGTCCACCGGTCTCGCAATGACGTCGGCACACACAATACCCAGGACCACGACCTTGCTGCTACTCACGACACACTCCTGATGGGCAGGCAGGTCAGAGGAGGCGGCCTGCCTGCCCAATCAACTATTGCTTCTTACGCGTGCTGACGTCAACCGCCACGGCAATCAGCAGGACAACTCCCTTGACGACATACTGGTAAACCACGCCAAGGTTCATCAGGCTCATGCCGTTGTCCAGCGACGCCATGACCAGAGCACCGATGATGGCACCGAACACCGTACCCTCACCACCCATCGTCGAGGTGCCGCCAATGATGCAGGCCGCGATGACATCCAGTTCCATGCCCGTTCCTGCCCCACCCGTTGCCGCATTCAGTCTGGAGGTATAGACAATGCCGGCGATAGCGACCGCGAGTCCCTGAAGCACGAAAATCAGGAAGTTCGTCTTCTTGACGTTGATGCCCGAAAGTCGTGCGGCGTCCTTGTTGCCGCCGATAGCGTATACATACCGCCCAAACGTCATATTCTGTGAGACGAAACTGAAGATGAGAACCATCGCCATGACGATGAGAATAGCATACGGGATGCCGTGATAGAAGACCATAATGGAAAAGACCAGCGCGATGATGACAGACATGCTCACTTGTATCAACATCTGCTTGCGCGGGGATGAAACCGCAAATCCGTGTTTGATACGCCCCCTGCGGCTGCGCAACGCCGAGATGTTGTACAGGATAATAGCAAGGATACCAATGAGAGCGCTGAAATCGTTAAAACCGGCAACCTTGATGAATAATTGAGGGAGATACCCCTGGCCAAACTGACGGAACAACTCACTGTTGGGGCTGATAGTGTTGCCGCCGGTCACACCCAGGAGCCCGCCACGCATGATGAGCATCCCGGCCAGCGTAACAATAAACGCCGGGACGCCGACGTACGCCACCCAGTACCCTTGGAATAATCCGATGACTAAACCAAGGAGCAGCGTCACTAGGACGGCAAGCAGCGTCGGCCAACTCGCCTTGGTGATAAGGGTAGCGACCACAGCGCCGGTGAACCCAACCGCGGATCCCACCGACAGATCGATGTGGCCTGCAACCATGACCAGCACCATTGTACACGCGACGATGGCAATGGTAGCCGACTGCAGGAACAAGTTCGACAGGTTCCTCGTACTTATGAAGATGCCCTTCGTCAACACAGTAAAGATGCTCCACACGAGCAGTAGCGCAATGATCATCGTGTACTGCCGTACGTTGACACGCATCCAGTTACGCCAGTTGCCTCCCGGTGAGTTCTGCGGCTGTGTGACCGTCTTGGAGTTCACGTTCTCCATGGTTACTTGCCTCCCGTTGCCAAGTACATGACCTTCTCCTGCGTGGCTTCCTTCCAGGAGAGGTCTCCAACCAGTCGACCATTGTGCATGACCAGAATGCGGTCACTGATGCCGAGAATCTCAGGCAGCTCAGATGAAATCATGACGATACACACGCCCTGTTCCACGAGCTGGTTCATGATGTTATAGATCTCGATCTTGGCACCGACGTCGATACCGCGTGTCGGCTCATCCAGAAAGAGGACCTTGGGATATGTCATCAGCCACTTCCCCACGACGACTTTCTGCTGATTGCCGCCAGACAGGTTGCCCACTTTCTGTTCCACAGAGGGCGTCTTGATGGACAGATCCCCGACGTATTGCTCGGTGCGCCGGATCTCTTCGTTGCCGTCGATAACGCCGTTCTTCCACAGCTTCGCCATGCTGGCAAGCGTTATGTTGCCGCATAAATCCATCATGGCGATAAACCCGTATCGTTTGCGGTCCTCGGACAGATAGGCCACACCCTTCTCAATGCAAGCACTGGGACTATTCGCAACCATCTTCTTGCCGTTCAACAGGAGTTCGCCGGTCCGTCCAACACCATAACTGCCAAAAATTGACATGGCCAGTTCGGTACGTCCAGCGCCCATGAGACCCGCGATGCCCAGAATCTCGCCCTTGCGAATACTGAAGCTGACGCCGTCGATGACTTTGCGCGTCGGAAGGTCCTTGTCATAGACCGTCCAATCCCTGACCTCGAGGACCGTTTCTCCGGGCGTATGCTCGACACGCGGAAAGCGCTGGGTGATCTCGCGTCCCACCATCAAGTTGATCATACGCTCCTCGGACATGTTCTTCACATCATCGGTCGCGATAGTTCTGCCATCTCGCAGGATGGTAACGCGATCGGCGATCTGAGCAACCTCCGAGATCTTGTGTGAAATATAGATACAGGACACTCCCTTGGCCCGAAGGTCACGGAGTATCTGCATGAGAGTTTCGGTCTCGGTTTCTGTGAGCGCTGCCGTCGGCTCATCGAGAATGAGTAGGCCCGCATTCTTGGACACGGCTTTCGCAATCTCTACCAGTTGCTGCTCTCCAACGCCGAGGTCGATAATCTTGGTAAGCGGGTTACGATTCAGATGAACTTCGTGCAGCACCTTGCTTGCTGCAACAAACGTTGCGTCCCAATCGATAATGCCGTTCTTCTGAAACTCACTCCCGAGATAGATATTCTCTCGGATGCTCATTTGTTTCACAAGGGCAAGTTCCTGGAAGATGATAGCAATGCCAGCCTTCTCGCTGTCCCGCGTTCCGGTAAATTGCAGCTCCGCCCCATTGAACATCATCGCACCAGTGTATGACCCGAAAGGATACACCCCAGCCAGAACCTTCATCAGCGTGGACTTGCCGGCACCGTTTTCCCCAACCAGTGCATGGATTTCCCCTCGCTTCACGTTGAAGCTGACGTCATTGAGTGCCTTGACGCCTGGGAATTCCTTGGTGATATGGTTCATTTCAAGAATGAAGTCATCCATCCCTTCCACCTTCCATATTTCGCTGGGTCCTGCACGCTCGATCGGCAGGATTCCCGCACCTGCATGCCCTTCCAAAACTCACTGGGGGAGCGGGCAAGCCCGCTCCCCGGTTCGTACAATGACTTCCTACTTGTAGACGTCTGCCTTCAGGAGGTATCCGCTGTCGATCAGTTGAACGTCGATATTATCCTTGGTGACAGCGACGGGAACCAACAGGATAGAAGGAACATCCATCGTGCCGTTATTGACGGTCTGGGTAGCCTTGGTGAGAGGCTGGCCGGCAAACATTGTCTGGGCTGCTTCGACGGCAGCGTCGGCAAGCATACGGGTGTCCTTGAAGACTGTCATGCCCTGGGTACCCTTGACGATACGCTGAGCAGCGGCCAGTTCAGCGTCCTGACCGGTGATCGGAACCTTGCCGGCAAGACCCTGAGCGGCGAGCGCCTGGATGCAGCCACCGGCTGTGCCGTCGTTCGGAGCAAGAATGCCCTGGATGTTGTTCTTGTTGGCCGTCAGCGCATTCTCCATGATCTTCTGCGCATTCTCGGGCTTCCATTCAACAACAGCCTGGTCGGCAACGATCTTGATGTCACCCTTGTCGACAAGAGGCTGGATGATACTCATGGCTCCCTGCTTGAAGAGCTTGGCATTGTTGTCGGTCGGGGCGCCGGAAAGAATAGCATAGTTGCCCTTTGGAACAGCAGTGGTCAGCCAGGTACCCTGGAGCACGCCGACCTGCACGTTATCAAATGAGATGTAGACGTCGTCGTTGGCAGTATTCATGACCAGGCGGTCATAGGAGATGACCTTGATGCCTGCGGCACGCGCCTTGTCGACGATCGTTGCGGCAGCAGCAGCATCCTGCGGTGCAAGGATGAGGACGTTGATGCCCTGGGTGAAGAGGTTTTCGCATTGGCTTTCCTGCGTAGCGGCATCCATGTTGGCGATCTGTGTCAACAGCTCGATGCCCTGGTCAGCACAATCCTTGGTGATACGATCCTTGTCCCTGACCCACCGCTCTTCCTGCAGCGTGGCAAGAGACAGGCCGATCTTCAGCTTCTGCGCCACGGGGGCGGGAGCAGGGGTGGGGGCAGCGGCAGTCTTGCACCCTGCGAGGACCGAGACGAACAGCATTACGGCAAGCAGTACGACGATTGCCCTAAACGTTCTCTTCATGAGCCATTCCTCCTTGAAAAATTTTGGCATCATTGCCAGTATCACGGAACGTCACGCTTGGCAGAAAATCTGACCTAGCGTGCCAATGCCAAGTCCAACCCCAGAGGGCTGGCTCGTCCCATCACACTTGTGTCGGGACCCCGCACTAATGCAGGCAGTCTACGATTGCCTGCGTCACGAGCGTTTCCAGGTACTCCTGCCGACCCGAACGGCTGGGCGCCGGCTGTTTGTCGAGGATATAGGTTTCAAGGCTTGCAAAATCCGCCTTGCCATCCACGATTTCCTTACCGATACCGGTAGCATAAGACGCATATCGCTGTTCGACAAATCTGTCCAGCTCGCCACTTTCAATGAGCCTTGCAGCCGCTCGCAGACCTAGAGCGAAGGTGTCCATGCCGGCTACATGCCCCATAAACAGGTCGTCGAGTTCGAAGGAAGCGCGGCGCACCTTGGCGTCGAAGTTCAGTCCGCCCGGCTGCAGGCCGCCGTTCTTGATGACTTCCATCATCGCGAGTGTGGAGGCATACGCATCAGTCGGCATCTGGTCAGTATCCCAGCCAAGAAGGGGGTCGCCCTGGTTGGCGTCGACGCTGCCCAGCTTCCCGTTGACGCGGCAGTAGCGCAACTCATGCTGGAAGGTGTGACCGGCAAGGGTCGCGTGGTTGGCTTCGATATTGAACTTGAAGAAGGGGTCGAGGTCGTAGCCGCGCAGGAAGGCAAGTGCGTTCGCGGCATCGAAATCATATTGGTGCTTCGACGGCTCGAAGGCCTTGGGCTCGATGAGGAATTGCCCTGTGAACCCGATCTTGTCGGCGTAGTCGACGGCCATGTGAAAGAAGCGCGCCATATTGTCCTGCTCCAGACCATAGTTTGTGTTGAGCAGGGTCTCATACCCCTCACGACCGCCCCAGAAGACATAGTTCTGCCCACCGAGGCGCTTGCTGACCTCCAGCATATGCTTGACCTGCCCGGCGGCGAACGCAAAGATGTCGGCGTTGCAGGAGCTGGCCACCCCATGGACAAAGCGGGGGTTGCTGAACATGTTGGCGGTGCCCCACAGCAGGCGGACAGGGCTGGTCTTCATGTGGTCTTCGATCAGTCCAACGATAACGTCCAGGTTGCGGTTGGTCTCCCGCAGGGTGTCCCCTTCGGGGGCAATGTCGCGATCGTGAAAGCAGAAAAACGGGATGCCGAGCTTCTCACAGAACTCGAAGATGGCATCGACCTTGACCTTCGCCTTGTCCATAGGGTCGCTGATCGTCGTCCATGGCCGCTGCATAGTCCCCCAGCCGAACATGTCGGTGCCATCGGCGCCCAGCGTGTTCCAATAGGCAGCGGCAAAGCGCGTCCAGTCCGCCATCGTACGGCCGAGCACTATCTCGTCTGCCTTGTAGTACTTGAAAGCAAGCGGGTTTGTCGATCCTTGTCCCTCATAGGCAATCGCGGTGATGTTGTCGAATATCATGATGGTCTCCTTCTGGTTAGCTGCGCCGTTCCACTAGCCGGGCAGATATCTTGAAACGTTCTCGCAATGCTTGATAGAGTTCCTTGTACTCCGTGAACCAGGGAGTATACAAGCGACCCTTCTCCTCATCCGGCTCGTAGCGCTCGACCAGCTTTACCCATCCGGTCGTGTCAATGCCCGCCGCGTTGGCCGCGAGGCGCGCCGACCCATATGCTGCGCCCTCGTCCACCAGGGGGCTCCAAATGGGCGTCCCGAGGTTGTCCGCCAGCATCTGGCACCAGACGTGCGAGCGCGAACCTCCGCCAACGACGCGCACATTGGTCATCGGCGTCCCCATATCAGCGATGCTCTCAGCTCCCTCTCGCAACGCAAAGACGACACCTTCGTGGACAGCACGCAACATGTCCCCCTGGCTGTTGAACGAGCTCATACCGTACAAGACGCCCCTGGCGTCAGGGTCGCGGTGCGGCGTACGCTCTCCATTGAGGTACGGAAGGAAGAGGACACCGTTGCTACCCACCGGGCTCTGCCCGACCATCTCCTCGATACGACCATAGGAAAGGTTCTGAGCGAAGCGCTGCCGGAACCAGTCGAGCGCTCCCGCAGCCGAAAGGATGACCGCCATATGATAGTAGCAGTCCTTGGTGACATGACTGAACAAGTGCACCCGACCCGTGAGATCCGGGTTCGGAGTGGCGGTAACGGCCACAACTGTACCGCTGGTCCCCAGACTGACGACTGTATCGCCAGGCTTCTCGACACCACACCCGAATGCCGACGCCGCATTGTCCGCCCCTCCGGCAACAACCGGAACACCTCTGAGCCGTGGCAGATCCGGGCAGGTGATCGCTCCGATGACCGAACCGACGCCCACCAGATCCGGCAGCATCGAACGCCGGACTGCCAGGACATCCAGGATGTGATCGTCCCACACGCCCTCGCGCACGCGGTAGAGCGACGTGCCAGATGCATCTGAAGGTTCTATGGCGAGCCGGCCGGTCAGTTTCAGGACAAGGTAGTCTTTGGGCAGGCAGAACCGCGCAATGCGGGCAAAATTGTCAGGTTCGTTGGTGCGCAGCCACAGCAACTTTGGCGCGGTGAATCCCGTCAACACGGGGTTGCCGAATGTCTTGATGACTTCCTGCTCACCACCGCAGGCCTCGGTCAGTTCGACGCACTCCTGCTGCGTGCGCTGGTCACACCACAGAATGGCGGGGCGCACGACGTCACCCGCCGCATCAAGCGGCACGAGGCTATGCATCTGACCGGATATCGAAACGGCGAGGATCTCGAGATTACGATCAACGGTAAGTGTATCCAGGAGCTGAATGGTCGCCTTCCACCAGTCTTCCGGGCTTTGCTCGGCCCACCCGGGTCGGGGCGTCGACAGCCGAATCGGGGCCGAGGCTGTTGCGATAATCGTACCGGACGCATCGACCAGCAATCCCTTAACAGACGCTGTCCCCGCATCGATACCAATGATACATTCCCTCATCTATGCCATCCCGTCTCGTTCTTACCCCCCTGCACGCCCCATTCACAATTAGGTGCAGGCCAGACTCCGCATTTCAACAGCGATTCCAGATGCCCAATCAATGCAATCAATCTGTTCATAACGTTCTATTAGCAATACTAGAAAGTTTCTTAGGAAAGTCAACAGTTCGCACGCTTCCGGTTGCACACAGCTTTGAAAGAGCAGATTTCAATCATCGAGAGGCGAGGAATTGCTGATCGAGTCGGGCTCCGACCTCACTGACGTCCTGACAACGAGCATCGGCTATTCGACGGCCGTTGGACAACAAGTACAAAAAGAGTCCGGCTGGACAGCCGGACTCTGCTGTTTCAGCAAACCGCGAGAACTATCGCTTCGTGCTGTATTTCCGGATATCGACTGCAACCGCCGCAACAATAATGATACCCTTGACAACCTGTTGCCAGTAGGCCGACACGCCTATGACCACAAGTCCGTTGTTAAGGACCTCAAAGATCAGAACTCCGATGAGGACACCAGAAACCGTTCCCCGGCCACCCAGATTGGAAACGCCACCGATCACTGCTGCTGCAATGGCATCCAGCTCGTACCCCTGCCCATAGTTGTTCGTCGCACCGCCAGACCGCGCTGCAAGCAGTACCCCGGCAATGCCATACAGCATGCCCGCAAGGGAATACAAGGCCACCTGGGTTCTCTTGACGTTGACGCCCGAGACAATGGCAGCGTTCAGATTGCCGCCGATTGCATAGAGATTCCTGCCAAACTCCGTTTTGCTGAGGATAATCCAGTAGACAAAATACACGAGCAGCGCGATGATGATAATCGTCGGCAGGAAGCCAATCGATCCGGTTCCTAAGTTGGTAAAGTCGTCGCGAAGTCCTCCAATGGGCTGGGCGCCCAGCGGCGGACGATCGACATAGAGCGATGCGGCGCCCCAGACGATAACCATTGTTCCAAGGGTCGCGATGAAGGCGGGAACCTTCAGATACGCGATGACAACTCCGTTGATAATGCCCACAAGAAGTCCGGCCGCGACGCCTGCAAGAATCGGAAAAACGATCCACATGTACGGCAGGTTGGGAAAGATTTTGCTTACATAATCTGGGCGTTGAGCCAGCGATGCGGTAACGACTGCAGCAAGACCGACAACACGCCCCGCAGAAAGGTCAACGCCTCCAGTAATAAGAATGCCGGCGGCTCCAAGGGCGATAATGAGGCGGACCGAGGAAATCCTCATGATGTTCACCAGGTTCTCCGGTGTCAGGAAGCCGTTTTTCACAATACCGATGACAAGAATCAGCGCCACAAGCACCAGAATAATGGCATTCTTCGTTGCGAACTCACGAATCGACTGCACACTGAAACGCTTATTCGAACTTGTCGATGCAGAATTCTTCATGTTCGTCTCCCCGTTACATGAGCTGCGTCGCAAGCGTCATAATAGCTTCTTGCGTCGCTTCTTTTCCCTCAAGGATGCCAGTGACACGGCCTTCGCACATGACCATGATGCGGTCGGACATTCCGATGAGCTCGGGCATTTCCGAGGAAATCATGATGATCGTCTTACCGTTCTTCGCAAGATCAGCAATGATCGAATAGATCTCGTACTTGGTACCGACGTCGATGCCGCGCGTCGGTTCATCGAGGATCAGAATATCGGGCTGCGTAAGCAACCATCGTGCAACGATCACCTTCTGCTGGTTGCCGCCCGACAGATATTCAAGTTGAGTCGTGAGCGACGGCGTCTTGACCTTGAGCATTTCGATTTCCCTCTGGATGTCAGTGGCGGCCCGTTTCTGGTCGATCAGACCGGACTTGCGCACATACCGGCTGATGCTTGCCATGAACGTATTGTCCAGCACAGAAAGCACCGGGAAGATGCCAGTAGCACGCCGCTCTTCGGTCAGGAGGGCGATCTTGTAGTGCTTGGCCTGGATAGGGTTCGTGATGACAACCTTCTTGCCCTCGATGCTGACCGTGCCACCCCTGACTCCGCGCAAGCCGAAGAGAGCTTCAACCAGCTCACTTCGCTGCGCCCCGACCAAGCCGCCGATGCCGAAGATCTCGCCTCTCCTCACTTCAAATGTTACTTCCTTGAACGAGTGTTCAGATACAGACGTAAGATTCTCAACCTTGAGAACAACATCACTTGGAGTATTTTCTCGTGGGGGGAACATGTTTGTAAGCGTCCGGCCTACCATCTGTTTGACGACGAACTCAGAAGTAAGCTCATTGGTAGGATAGGTTCCGACGCACTTGCCATCGCGCATGATCGTGACCTCGTCCGAGATTTCAAAAATCTCCTCCATGCGGTGGGAGATATAGACGATGGCGATCCCTTGATCCCGGAGCCTTCTGATAATGGCAAAGAGGTGCTCAACCTCATTTTCGGTCAGTGAAGAGGTCGGCTCGTCCATGATGATGACTTTCGAGTGATAGGACACTGCCTGAGCAATCTCCATTAATTGAATCTTGGAAGCCGACAAGTTGAACACCTTTGTCGCTGGATCAATATCAATCTTAAGATCATCAAAAACCGCTTTGCAGTCGGCATACATTTTTTTCTCATCGACGATTTTAATAATCCCGTAATTTTTTACCGGGAAACGTCCCAGCCAGAAGTTGTCCATGACGTTCCGTTCTGGAACAGGCATGAGTTCCTGTTGAATCATGGCAATACCCGCATCAAGAGCCTGTTTGGTATTGATAAACGAAACGGATTGACCGTCCAGGAGCACTTCGCCCTTGTCGACGTTATAGATGCCAAACACGCACTTCATCAGTGTCGATTTGCCGGCTCCGTTTTCGCCTACTATCGCATGAACCGTTCCAGGAGCTACCATGAGCGTAACATCGTCGAGAGCTTTCACCCCGGGGAAGTTTTTGGAGACGTTACGCATCTCCAGAACATATTCACTGTTGCTCATCGAGAGAATACCTCCGTAGCAGAAACATACAGACGGAGGGCGTACACTTTAGCGCACGCCCTCCTCTGTCTACTAGGAAATCAAGCGTTTTCCTAGAAGTCGAGCCCTACTATTTCGCGAGGAAGTCCTTGTAGTTGTCTTTTGTAACCTTCACGTACGGAACCCAGATGTACTTTCCAGTCGGATCTACGGTTCCGTCGGCCAGGGCAAGCGGGGCAACGGCGGACGTGATGTCCGTCGCACCAGTTGCAAGCGCGTAGGAGAGATCAAAAGTAGCCTGACCCTGCTTGACGGCATCGTTCAGGACGGTTCCGAGAAGGGTACCCTGCGCGAGAGCATCAAGACCGGGCGGGGTGGCATCGACACCCACGACCGGCATGTATTTTGTACCCTTGAAATAACCAGCAGCTTTGAGAGCTTCGATCGCACCGAGAGCCATGTCGTCGTTGTTGGCGAAAACGGCTTCGATCTTGCCCGCATTAGCAGTAAGGAAGGCAGCCATCTTTTCCTGCGCTTTGACGCGGTCCCACATGGCGGTGTCTTCGGCGAGCTTCTGGGTCTTGATTCCGGCGGCTTCAACAGCCGCGATTGAGAACTGAGTGCGGAACTTCGCATCAGTGTTGGACGGATCGCCCATCAGCATGACATACTGAAGAATGCCATCCTTGTTGAGATCGGCTTCTGGGTGGGCCTTCCAATAGTCGGCGATCATCTCACCCTGGTAGGTACCGGACTGCTGTGCCTTGGCTCCGACGTAGTAGACTTTGTCCCATGCCGCCATATCGGCTGCAGCAGGCTCACGGTTGAAGAGGACAAGCGGAACATTCTTAGCCTTCACCTTGCCAATGATGACAGACACGGCAGATGGGTCAACAAGGTTGATAGCAAGAGCAGTATCGCCCTCGGTCAGGAACTGGTCAACCTGGTCATTCTGCTTTGGCTGGTCGAACTGGCTGTCTTGGACAGAGAGATCGATCTTGCCATTTGCGGCCGATTGAATCTGGTCGCGGACAAGAGACATGAAGGTATCGTCGAACTTGTAAATAGCGACACCAATTTTCGGGGTTGCAGCCTTCTTCGCACAGCCAGCGACCGAGAAAACGAGCGCAACAGCAAGAAACAGCATAATAATCTTCTTCATTATGAATCCTCCTTGTTAAGATTGGCGCCATTACAAACGCAACAATAGTAATGTCACATAAAAAATCCTAGAAAGTTTCACAGGAAAGTCAACAGTTCGCACACTGGCGAATGCATACAGCATGGAATGAACATTTCAAAATCATCATGAGAACGCCGGAAATTGCTGATATACTCTCGCGGGTCATTAGCCACATGAGGAGAGTACTGAATGAAGACTTTTCTGTTCGACCTTGACGGTACACTACTGGGCGCAGACGAAAACGAGTTCATGCATGCGTATTTCGGTGAACTCACACGTGCCTTGCACGGCCTCCTTCCCGCAGAGGGACTAGCCAGTAACATCCTCGCTGCGACGTCGCGCATGCAGGCGGACACAAGCCCGGGCAGCAGCAACCTGGTGAAGTTCAGGAGAGAGTTCGAGGCCTTGTATCAAGGCGTCGACCAACAGGCCGTTTGGGATCGCATCATGGAGTTCTACGCGACGACCTTCGACAACGTCCACGACGTTATGAGACGCAACGAACCCCTCCACCGGAGCGTCGTGTACCTGCGCGAAAAGGGATACCGCGTCCTGCTGACGACCAATCCCATCTTCCCACAGCTGGCCACGTACAAGAGGCTGGCATGGGCTGGATTCTCTTCGGATACGTTCGAATACATCAGCACGATGGAGAATTGCGGCTACTGCAAGCCCAATGCGGCATATTGGCAGCACGTTGCTACCACCATGAACGTCGATCCCACACAGGCGGTCGTGGTGGGCAACGATTGTACTGAAGACATGTCAGCACGTCTGGTCGGTATCGAGACCTATCTCGTCACCGACTATGTCATCGGCGACGTGGCGTCATCAGGAGCGGACCACGTCTCCGACAGCCTTGGTTTCGAGAGCTGGGTTCTGGCGAATTACTAAGTCTGGAGGCGAACGACGCAGTGCGCCGTCATCGCGAACACGCCGCCCCCGAGATCCTCAGAATACCTCCAGTTTGTGTAATTGCCACTTTTTGCATGCAAAGCCACCCCTATTTCAATAAGACATCACCTTCCTGTAGCAAAGTCAACTATTTCCTTTGCAAGACAAGATGTTGCGTCAATAACAGGAATAGAAGGTTCAAAATACTTCAACAAAATTGGAAGCTCTGTACACCCAAGTATCACTACTTCGCTCCCAAGGAATTTCATATGCTCAATGATCTCTTCGAAAGTTTGGACATTTTCTTCTATTCTTCCGGCCTTGATAGAATACACAGTTTTCATCACTTCATTTTGCTTTTCTTCTAAAGGGGTGATAATTTTGTACCCTTCAACCTCAAATATCTTGTGGTATACCCTTCCAATTATTGTCCCATCGGTTGCAAGAAGTCCAATATTCTTGGAGTCCTGGAATCTGCTCCTTATCTCGTTCAGAGTGCTTTCAATAATGCTTATAAATGGTAACGGGGTGGCCTTTCTTATATCTTCAATGAAATAATGGGCAGTGTTGCATGGCATACACAACACATCAACATTTGCTTTCTCAAGGGTTCTTACTGATTTCAATAGGTAAGGAAGAGGATTCTCGCCCTTTCCAAGAAGAAAGGCCGTTCTATCTGGTATCTGTGGAAAATTATCAATGATAATATGAATATGATCCTGATCTCTTTTCGCAGGAGTAGCCTTTAGTATCTTGTAAAAGAGGTCCAGCGTTGCCGCTGGACCCATTCCTCCAATAATGCCTAGAGTCTTTGCTTTCACTTCCACTTATTTAAGTCTAGTTCCCCTTCGGTTTTTGCAACTATCGCACTCCCAGCAAGATCCCCCGTGATATTGATGCACGTTCTACCCATATCAAGAATTGCATCGATTCCAAAGATCATTGCATACGCTGCCGCAATTGCAGTGCCTGCTTCAACTTTCAGCCCAACTGAATTTAGAACCAAAAGAAGCATTATGGCCCCTGCGCCTGGTACGCCTGCAGTTCCAATTGATGCAAGTGTTGCAGTTAAGATTACTATCATTTGTTGGGCAAAGGTAAGGTGCATACCAATTGCAAATGCAACAAATAGTGCGCATACTCCCTGATAAATTGCAGTGCCATCCATATTGATAGTTGCACCGAGTGGAAGCGTGAAAGAATAAATTCCCTTCGGAATCCCCATATTCTCATCGGCACATCTCATCGTAACAGGAAGAGTAGCACTACTACTTCTTGTTACAAATGCGGTAA
>Ga0075518_1000024_pt1 | contig 21978 bp, 28 predicted proteins | sample NGEPerA_2_FD_76970 | JGI IMG/M metagenome (GOLD analysis project Ga0075518, IMG submission 76970) | Arctic peat soil microbial communities from the Barrow Environmental Observatory site, Barrow, Alaska, USA - NGEE PermafrostAB136-A | ecosystem: Environmental > Terrestrial > Soil > Wetlands >...
CGAGGCGCCGGTCGTCCAGCTCGACGCGACGTCGGACGAGGACCTCGCCGCGCTCGCCGATCGCGTGCGCGAGCACACCGACCACCTCGACGGCGTCGTGCACTCGATCGGGTTCGCCCCGCAGTCGGTGCTCGGCGACAAGTTCCTCACCGCCCCGTGGCCCGACGTCGCGACCGCGCTGCAGGTCTCCGCGTTCTCGCTCAAGTCGCTCGCCGTCGCGGCACTGCCGTTGCTCGGGTCCGGCGCCTCGATCGTGGGGCTGACGTTCGACGCGCGCTACGCCTGGCCGGTCTACGACTGGATGGGCGTCGCCAAGGCGGCGTTCGAGTCGACCTCGCGCTACCTCGCACGAGACCTCGGGCCGAAGGGCATCCGGGTCAACCTCGTCTCGGCCGGCCCGGTCAAGACCACGGCCGCCAAGTCGATCCCGGGCTTCGAGTCCATCGAGAGCGGCTGGTCCGACCGGTCGCCGCTCGGGTGGGACGTGACGGACGCGGAGCCGACGGCGCGTGCGGTCGCCGCACTGCTGTCCGACTGGTTCCCCGCCACGACCGGGGAGATCGTGCACGTCGACGGCGGCGCGCACGCGATGGGTTTCTGAGCGGCTCCGGAGTCGGGACCTTCGTCCCGCGCGCGCAAGCACCTCTCCAACCTACGGTTACGTAACCTACGCGACCGTAGCTATCGAGAGGCTTCCTCATGACAGCTGCATCCGCAGTGCACGACTCCGCCCGATCCGACCATCGAGCGCTCCCGCTCGTGATCCAGGGCGGCATGGGCGTCGCCGTGTCCTCGTGGCGCCTCGCCTCGGCGGTCGCGCGAGCCGGTCAGCTCGGGGTCGTCTCGGGCACGGCGCTCGACCTTGTCCTGACCCGGCGACTGCAGGACGGCGACCGCGACGGCGCGGTGCGACGCGCGCTGGCGGCATTCCCGGTGCCGGAGATCGCCGCGCGGGTCGTCTCCCGGTATTTCCGTCCCGACGGACGTCCGCCCGGCACGCCGTACGCACCCGTGCCCAGGCTCGCCCTGCGGCAGACCAAGCTCGCGCAGGAGCTCGGGATCCTCGGCAACTTCGCCGAGGTGTGGCTCGCGAAGGAGGGCCACGACGGCCTGGTCGGGATCAACTTCCTCGAGAAGGTCCAGATGGCCACCCCGACCGCGGCCTACGGCGCGATGCTGGCCGGCGTCGACTACGTGCTGATGGGGGCCGGGATCCCCCGCGACATCCCGCACCTGCTGGACCAGCTGGCCGACCACCGCCCCGTGCAGCTCCTCGTCGAGGTCGCGGGCGCGGCACCGGGCAGCCACACCGCCGACCTCGACCCGCGCGCGCTCCTCGGTGCCGACCTGCCGCCACTGAAGCGACCGAGGTTCCTCGCGATCGTGTCGGCCCACGCGCTCGCGGCGTATCTCGCACGCGACGAGCACATCCGGCCCGACGGGTTCGTCGTCGAGGGCCCGCGGGCCGGCGGTCACAACGCCCCGCCACGCGGTCAGCTCACGCTCGACGAGCTCGGCCAGCCCATCTTCGGTCCCCGCGACGACGCCGACGTCGCCAAGGTCGCGGCGGTCGGTCTGCCGTTCTGGCTCGCCGGGGCGTTCGGTACACCCGAGGCCGTGGCAGCGGCGCGGGCCGCAGGCGCCGTCGGGGTCCAGGTCGGCACGCTGTTCGCGCTGAGCGCGGAGTCGGGCCTGGAGCCGCAGCTCCGCCGCGACCTGCTCGCTCGCCTGCGGGCCGGCACGCTCGAGGTCCGCACCGACCCGTTCGCCTCGCCGACCGGCTTCCCGTTCAAGGTCGCCCAGCTGCCCGGCACGCTGTCCGACCCCGAGATCAACGCCGCGCGCCCCCGCCTGTGCGACCTGGGCTACCTGCGCACGCCGTACGTGCGGGACACGGGTGCGATCGGCTACCGCTGCCGGGCCGAGCCGGTGCACGTGTACGTGCGCAAGGGCGGCGCGGTCGAGGACACCGTCGGACGCGCCTGCCTCTGCAACTCCCTGACCGCCAACGTCGGCCTGGGCCAGACCCGCGCCGACGGCTACACCGAGCAGCCGCTCGTCACTCTCGGGGCCGATCTGGACGGCGCTCGTCGGCTCGCCGCGACGCATCCCGGTGACTGGTCGGCCCGCGAGGCGCTGGACTGGCTGCTGGGTGGTGCGGCGTAGCCACGGCGCGTCCGGCCGGGCCGCTCGTGGCCGAGCAGCCCGACTTGACTGGGGACAATGGAGCCGTGGCATCCGACCCCTCCCCTGTCCTGTCCGGCCTCGCTGACCTCGGCCCGGTCCCCGACATCCGGCTCATCGCGGTCGACATGGACGGCACCCTGCTCGACGCCGAGCACCGCATCGACCCGACGCTGTGGCCGCTCCTGCGCGAGCTCGATCGCCGGGGCATCGCCTTCTGCCCCGCGAGCGGGCGCCAGTACGCCAACCTCGCCAGGCGGTTCGAGGGCGCCGGCGACGACGTCGTGTTCATCGCAGAGAACGGCGCCTACGTGGCCCGCGGCGGACGGGAGCTCAGCTCCGACGTCCTCGCCGACGACGTCGTCGGGCGCGTCGTCGAGACCGTGCGCGCGCTCGCGGCGTCGGGCGCCGACGTGGGCGTCGTGGTGTGCGGCAAGCGCTCCGCGTACATCGAGCGGCACGACGCCGCGTTCATCGCGGAGTGCGACACCTACTACGCCCTGCTCGAGCGCGTCGACGACCTGCTCATCGTGCGCGACGACGTGCTCAAGATCGCGGTGTTCGACTTCGGGTCGGCCGAGGCGACGACCGCCCCCGCGCTCGCACCGTTCCGCGCCACGCACCAGGTCGTCGTGTCGGGCGCGCACTGGGTCGACGTCATGAACGCTCGCACCGACAAGGGCGCGGCGCTGCGCCAGGTCCAGGCCGCACTGGGCGTCACGCGCGCGCAGACCATGGCGTTCGGCGACTACCTCAACGACCTCGAGCTGCTGGACGCGGCCGAGTACTCCTTCGCGATGGCCGACGCCCACCCCACGGTCGTCGAGCGCGCGCGGTACCTCGCGCCGTCGAACCGGGCGAACGGCGTCGTCCGCACGATCGCCGCGGTCCTCGCCATCCCCCTGGCTGAGCTCAACGCGGGCGCCCGCTCCGACTGAGCGGCACAATGGGCGCATGCAGACACGACTCATCGGAGACACCCCTGTCAGCGCGATCGGCCTCGGCGGCATGCCGCTGTCCATCGAGGGCCGCCCCGACCGGGAGCGCGCGCTTGCCACGATCCACGCCGCGCTCGACGCGGGCATCACGCTCATCGACACCGCCGACTCCTACCACCTCACCGCGACGGACATCGGCCACAACGAGACGCTCATCGCCGAGGCGCTGCGCACCTGGGGCGGCGACGCGTCGACCGTCCTGGTCGCGACCAAGGGCGGCCACCTGCGCCCGGGCGACGGCACCTGGACCCAGGACGGTTCGCCCGCGCACCTGCGCGAGGCCGTCGAGGGCTCGCTGCGCCGGCTCGGCGTCGAGGCGATCGACCTCTACCAGTTCCACCGCCCGGACCCGCGCGTCCCGTACGCGGACTCGGTCGGTGTGCTCGTCGAGCTGCTCGACGCGGGCAAGATCCGCATGGCCGGCATCTCGAACGCGAACCCCGCCCAGATCCGCGAGGCCCGCGAGATCCTGGGCGGCCGGCTCGTGTCGGTCCAGAACCAGTACTCCCCCGCGTTCCGCTCGTCGCAGCCCGAGCTCGAGCTGTGCACCGAGATGGGCATCGCGTTCCTGCCGTGGAGCCCGCTCGGCGGCATCTCCAACGCCGCTGCGCTCGGCTCGGCACATGCGGCGTTCGCCGACGTCGCGGCCGCGCACAACGTGAGCCCGCAGCAGGTCACGCTGGCGTGGGAGCTCGCCCAGGCACCCGTCGTCATCCCGATCCCGGGCTCCTCGCGGCCCGAGACGATCCTCGACTCGGTGCGCGCGGTCGACCTGCTGCTCGCTCCCGAGGAGATCACCGCGCTCGACGCCGCGGGCGCCTGACCGCGGCAGCAGCCAGGGGCGACCCTGCGCTCACACCGACTCTGCGCTCGCCGCGTCCCGGAACGCGGCGAGCGCAGCGTTGCTGAAGAGCACGAACCGCACGAGGCCGATCGTGTGCCCGGCGTGCGCGGCGTCCCACGCGCGCGTCGCCGCGACAGCGATGCGCGCGACGTCGTGCACGTCCCAGCCGTAGACCCCCGCGCTCACGGCAGGGAACGCGACGCTCGCGGCGCCGATCTGCGCGGCGACGTCGAGCGAGCGCGTGAAGCACCGCGTGAGCAGCGCGGGGTCCGTCTGCCCGGCGTGCCGGTTCGGTCCGACGGTGTGGATCACCCAGCGGCACGGCAACCGGCCCGCACCCGTCGCGACCGCGTCCCCGACTCCCAGCCCCGCGGGGAGCACCGTGCGGCGCAGCTCGCTGCACTCGGCGAGCAGGACCGGCCCGGCAGCCGCGTGAATGGCGCCGTCGACCCCGCCGCCGCCGAGCAGCGAGCTGTTCGCCGCGTTGACGATCGCGTCCACCTGCGCACGCGTGATGTCCCCGAGAATCGTCTGGATCTCCACCCGGCCCATCCTGCCGCTGCGCGCCCTCCCACGCCTCGCGGTGGGATCGCGCGGGGACGACGTCGGGCGGTCAGCCGAGAGGGGTCGCGCCCACGCGATCGGTGATGTGCCCGACGGCCAGGGCGATCGTGCCGGCGTCCGTGAGGATCCGCTGGTGGCCGAGCCCGTCGGTGCTCACGAGCGTCGCGTTCGGCCACGCGGCAGCGAGGTCGGCACCCACCTGGTACGGGGTCTCCTTGTCGCGTCGGTCGTGCACGACGAGGGTCGGCGGCATGGCGCCGTCGGCCCCGAGAGGTGCGAGGTCGAAGTCGCGGATCGGCCGCTCGCAGAAGTCCTCCATGTCCTGCTGGAGCCGCGACCTGGTCCGTTCGGTGAACCCGAGCAGCTGGGCGAAGTCCTCGGTGATGCCGACGAAGTCGTGGTTGGGCGCGACGAGCACGAGGCGTTGCGTCGGCAACGAGCTGCGGACCACCATCGACGCCGTAGTGCAGCCCATCGAGTGCGCGATCACGCCCTCGGCCGGCCCGACCTCGCCCGCGACGGCCTCGAGGGCCGCCATGAACTCCATGGCGTTCCCGCGGCCGGCTCCCAGCACACCCGGGTCGGAGTCCCCGTGGCCCGGCGCGTCGAAGCCGACGACGCGGTAGCCCGCAGCGACGAGCGGTGCGACGAACGCGCCGAGCTGGCCACGCCAGCCACCCCACCCGTGCACGAGGTAGACGACCGGACCGGCGCCCCACGACTCCAGAGCGACCTCGCCGCCGCCGGGCACGCGGACGCGCATGACGTCACCCGGACCCGGTCGGAAGTCCTTGCGGCGGCCCGCGTTCGCCGGCAGCGTGCACCACAGGTCCAGCGCCTTGGCCGCCGCGACGGACGGGGCGACGACGTCGAGCACCATGAAGGTCGCGCGCAGGGCGGTGAGGCGTGCGGCGGCCAGCAGGCGCTCGCTGCGGCGTCGTGCCAGGACGGGCGGGGTGAAGGTCATCGGTCGTCTCCTGCGTGGGCGTCGTGCCGGGCGGCGACAGGTCGGGCGGCACCGGGTCGGGCAGCGTCGAGCAGCGCGGCCACGGCGACCCGCGCGCGCTCCTCGGCCCGGGGATCGGCGAGCAGCCGGTGTGCGTGGTAGTAGACGAGCATCACGCCGTAGAGGTCGGTCGCGAACTGGTAGGGGTCGACGTCGGGCCGGAACTGACCTTCGGTGATCCCCCCGGCGAAGACCCGCGCGATCGTCCGGACGAGCTCGCGGTGCCGCTCGGCCAGCCGGTCGCGGACCGGGCCGGGCTGCTCGTCGAGCTCGGTGCTGGCCTTGACGAACAGGCACCCGCCCGGAAGCCGCATCCTGCCGCAGCCGAGCCAGCCCTCGAGGAGCGCGAGCACGCGCGCCTCGCCCCGAGGCGCGCGCAGGGCGGGAACCACGACGACGTCGCCGAACTCCCGCGCGGCTGCGTCGAGCACCGCGAGCTGGAGCGCTTCCTTCGAGCCGAAGTGCGCGTACAGCCCGCTCTTGGACAGGCCCGTCCCGGCCGCGAGGTCGCCGATCGTCAGACCACCCAGCCCGACCCGACAGGCCACGTCGACGCCGCGCGCGAGGATCGCCTCACGCGTGCGATCGCCCTTGCCCGCCGTCCCGGTCGTCGTCACCCGGAGAAAATAGCACGATCGTTCACTTCGAGGCGTACGAGCGGCTCACTCGTGCGGTCGGCTCTCCAGCAGGATCGTCACCGGGCCGTCGTTCACGAGCTCGACGGCCATGTCCGCGCCGAACACCCCGGTCGCGACCTCGAGCCCCCGCGCGCGCAGTGCGTCGGCGACCGCGTCGACGAGCGGCTCGGCGATCGCACCGGGCGCGGCAGCGTTCCACGTCGGACGACGGCCCTTTCGGGTGTCGGCGTAGAGCGTGAACTGGCTCACGACGAGCACGGGCGCACCGACGTCGGACACCGACTGCTCGTCGCGCAGGATGCGCAGCTCGGCGATCTTCCGCGCGATGAGCTCGACCTGCGCAGGACCGTCCCCCGGCGTGACCCCGACCAGCGCCACGAGCCCCGGTCGGTCGATCGCGCCGACCACCTGCCCGTCGACGCTCACCGATGCGCGCGTGACGCGCTGGACGACAGCCCTCATCGCATCGGGGCCCGCGCGGCCATCGTCACCAGCCGCCGCGCGACGGCCCGCCGGGTCCGCGCGGCCCGCGCCGACGCGAGTACGGCGCGACCGCCGGCCGGACGTCGGTGAGGTACACGATCGCGGCGACGGCGCTGAGCAGCGCGAGGAAGGACAGGTACCCGAAACCGATCGGGTAGGGGATCGCCATGAAAGCGACAGCGACGGCGACCCCGAGGACTGCCGCCCACCAGTTCTTCGTGCGCTTGCCCGCGGACGTGAAGGCAGCGGGCGCCCGGCGTACGAGGTCGACGAGCGCCCACACGGACAGAGCGAAGATCGCGACGTAGAACGCGAGGTACAGCAGGGTCTGCAGGGTACCGATCACGCGCCGAGCCTACGTGGTGAGCGCCCGTCAGGGCACGACGCGCAGCCGCTCCGCGCGGGCCGCCGCAGCGACGTGCTCGTCCCACACCGCGACGACCAGGTCGGGGGACCTGAGCGTGAGCGCGGCCGCGAGGTGCAGGGCGTCCCCGCCGCGCAGCGGGTGGCGGGCGATGAGGCGCGCGGCACGGTCGGCGAGCTCCGGCGTGACCTCGACGACGTGCAGCGCGGGCCACAGCCGCTCCCACGCGTCGAGCGCGCGTCGGGCTGCCGCGGAGTCGAGCCGGCCCGAGCGTCGACCCGAGGCGAGCGTCGCCCGGACCTCGGCGTCGGCGATCCGGGAGGTCGCGACGACGTCAGCGCCGTCCCACAGCGCCGCCGCGAGCGCGGAACCGGGTTCGTCGACGCAGAGCTTCACGAGCGCGCTCGCATCGAGGTAGACGAGGGCCATCAGGGTGCCGGGTCAGCGCCGCAGCCGGCGGACGAGGTCGGAGACCGCACTCGCGGGACGGCCCGCTCCGTGCGCCTCGACCTCGGCGGGCGGTCGCGCAGCCGTCGGAGGCGTGAGCAGGCCGTCGCGTTCGAGCCGCGCGAGCAGGTCCGCCGACGCGATTCCCGAGAGTCGTGCCACGGGGATGCCACGTTCGGTGATGACGACGTCCTCGCCGGACCGTGCGGCGTCGATCCATTGCCGCAGGTCGGCGCGCAGGGCACTGACGGCTACCTCCATGCACCGACCGTACACACCCAGCCCTCAGCTGCGTACAGATCCGCGGCGCGGCGGCGGACGATCCTCAGAGCTCGGGCAGCGCCGCCCGGGCCTCGATCGGCGAAACGCCGGCCGCCTCGAGCAGGTCCACAGCGAGCGAGCGCAGCAGCAGCACGAGGCTCTGCACCTGCCAGTCGTCCGGCGCGAGGACGAACGGGTCGAGGCGCCGGGTGGCCGCGAGGAGCTCGGTGCGCGCCTGCACCGGCGTCGCGCCCGTCAGCATGGCGGTTCCCAGGGCGTCGGTCGCCCGGGCGAGGTCGTCGACGGTGCTGGCGACGCCCAGCAGCTCGTGAGACGTGTCGGCGCCCACGACGGACCGTGAGCGCCGGGCCAGCACGCGCGCGTTCCGCATCGCCCGGTCGACGAGCACGGCCGACTGCCCGAGCGCGCCGAGCTCAGCCCGGTGCCGGCGCCACGCGGGTGACAGCCGGGCGAGCTCGCGCGCGCTGGCCGCGCCGTCGTGCCAGTCGTCGAGCGCGGGCTGCGACGCCCGCCCGCGGACCAGGGCGTCCTCGACGTCCTGCACCGTGCGCGTGCGCAGGCCCCGCGCGAGCGTGCGGAGCATCCCGACGAGCTCGATCGTCGCGGCCCGCGACTGCGCGCGCACCGGCCGCCGCGGGTCGCTCGGCGTGAGTGCCGTGACCGCGAGCGCGACGGCGCCGCCGACGGCCGCGTCGGTCCAGCGCCCGAACCCGCCACCCGACGCCCCGAGCGACGGCAGCCCGACGATGACGAGCGCCTGCACGCCGGCCTGGGTCGTGAACGTCACGCCGCGGTCGAGGAACCGCGCGGTCGTCGCCGCGACGAGGAGCACGAGCGCGACCTGCCACGGTCCGCTGCCGATGAACCGCACGACGACGTCCCCGAGGCCGACCCCGAGCGCGACCCCGACGGCGAGCTCGGCGACCTTCCGGATCTTCCGGTCGGCGCTGAACCCGAGGCACACCCACGCGGCCACGGGCGCGAAGAAGGGGTACTGGTGCCCGAGGGCGTAGCGACCGATGGCCGCCGCGACAGCGACCGCGACAGCGGCCTGCAGGATCGGGTACCACGACGAGCGCACCCGCGCGCGACCCTGGCGGACGCGCGCATCGAGGAGCACGCGCGTGGCCCGGCGGAAGCCCGGTTCGCCGTCGGCCCGCGCCGAGCCTGCCGCGCTCATCGCCGCCTCACCGGCCGCCCGGTCGACCGACTCACAGGCTCGGGTGCTGCCCCAGGCCGCGCGCGACGGGTCCCCGTGGCTCGGGTCGGTCGGCGGACACGCCCTCACCCGGGACGATGACCTCCTGGCCTGCCGCGACGGCGCCGCCGTCGCAGTCGACGACGAGCTCGATGTCGGTGGGCGTCGAGCGCTTGACGACCGCGAGCGCGACCGGGCCGAGCTCGTGGTGACGGGCGACGCTCGTGACCTGCCCGACGACCCGACCCGCCTCGCCGCCCGACGCGAGCTCACCGAACTCCCGCACCTGCGCGCCCGGCTCGGGCAGCAGGTGGCCCGAGCCGTCGAGGTGCAGCATGACGATGCGTCGGGGCGGTCGGCCGAGGTTGTGCACGCGCGCGACCGTCTCCTGGCCGCGGTAGCAGCCCTTGTGCAGGTGCACGGCCGTGCGCAGCCAGTCGAGCTCGTGCGGGATCGTGCGGTGGTCGACCTCGCGGCCGGCGCGGGGGCGCCATGCCTCGATCCGGGCAGCCTCGCTCGCCCAGGTCCCGACGAGCGGCCAGCCGGCGGACTCGCGCGCGGCGACGGCCTGGACGAGGTCCGCGCGCGGGACGAGCACGAGCCGCCATCCGCGGTCGGCACCGGGGTGGTCCGCGTCGTCGGGTCCGTAGCGCGTGCCACCGGGCGCGGTGTGCGGCCACGGGTCGCGCCAGGTCACCGGTTCGCCCTCGGCACCCTCGGCGTCGACGGGCTCGCCGATCGCAGCCCAGTCGGCCGTGACGTCTGCGACCTCGACGCGCAGCATGAAGCGCATCCGGTCGAGCCACGCCGCGAGCTCCGGCGCTGCCGCACCCTCGGTGAGCAGCCAGGTCGCCTCGCCGTCGTCCACCACGCCGGCCGCATGCTCGATGTGGCCCTGCGGGCTGAGCACGAGGAGCTCGGTCGAGGTCCGCGGTGCGAGCGTCGCGACCTCCTGCGAGGTGATCGAGTTCAGCCAGGTGAGCCGGTCCGGACCGGCGACGCGCACGACACCGAGGTGCGACTGGTCGACGACGGCGACGGCGCGCGCGAGCGCACGCTGCTCGGCGGTCGGGTCGCCGTAGTGGAAGGCGACCCCGGCGTCGACGCCCGACCCGGCGACGGCGCCGTGCCGCGCGAGCAGCGGGCTGAGGGCCGTCGTCATGACTGCGCCTCGTCGTCCGTGGCGGTCCCGTCCGCACGCACGAGGCGCGCGGACGCGCACGTCTGCATCGGGTGCCCGAACGCCGCGAGGTCGAAGGCCCACATCAGGTCGCCGTGGACGAGCCCGTACAAGCGCTTGCCGGCCGTGACCTCCGCACCCGACGAGGTCCGCGCGACGAGGTCGCTCACGAGGTCGACGCGCCCGTTGCCGGCGGTCCCGAGGTACAGCGAGAGATGCCCCGACGGGTCGGCGAGCAGGACCTCGACCGGCACCTGGTCGTCGGCGATCCCGCCCGGCCGCTCGGGCGGGACGCGCCAGTAGCCCGACTCCGTCGACCACACCGGGCCGGGCTCGGCGGACGCCGTGGCGGCGTCGGGATCCGTGAGGGCCGCCGCGTCGTCGGGGGCGAGGACGAGACGGATCGTGGCGGTGTACGCGAGGTACGGGCCGCCGTCGTGCGTGAAGGCGATGTCCTGCGTGAAGGCGGACTCGTCGATGCCGGGGTAGCCCACGACACCCTCACCGCGCCAGCGACCCAGGAGCCAGGCCAGCGGATACACCTCGGGCGCGATGCCCTCCGGGATGATGAACGTCATAGCCGCCTTCGTCGGGAGCCTGCGCTCAGCGCTGGCCCTTGTACAGCCGCAGGACGACGAGCCCCGCGAACCAACCGATGGTCAGCGTGGCGACGACCAGAAGGCCGATGAACACCGCTTCGAGTGGACCCATAGCCCGATCCTAACGACACGCCCGCCCTACGCTGTCCCGATGACCACGCCGACGCGCACCCTCGTCATCAAGGCCACCAGCGGAGCCGACCGCCCCGAGACCGTGAACCAGGCGTTCACCGTCGCGGCCGCCGCCGTCGCCGCCGGCGGGGACGTGAGCCTGTGGCTGACCGGGGAGTCGGCGTGGCTCGCGCTCCCCGGGCGCACCGAGGACGTCGTGCTCGACCACGCGGCGCCGCTCGGCGACCTGCTCGCGGTCGTCCTGGACGCCGGGACGGTCACCGTCTGCACACAGTGCGCCGCGCGCCGCGGCTTCGGACCGGACGACGTGGTCCCGGGCATCCGGATCGCGGGTGCCGCGGTGTTCGTCGAGGAGATCCTGGCCGAAGGCGCGCAGGCGCTCGTGTACTGATGCGGTCGCGGGTCAGGCAGTCCGCGAGCGCAGCCGCACGCCGAGCAGGTACAGCTCGCACCCGAGGCACAGGCCGAAGGCCGAGTTCAGGAACGCGGCGACGAGCGCGAGGGCGGCGGCGACCGGGACGGCAGCCGTGACGCCCAGGAGCCCGAGCAGCACTCCGACGCCCGTGATGATCAGGCCGACGAGCTGCGCGAACCGGGGCGGGCGCGCGTCCTCGAGCTCGGCCGGGGGCGCGAGGCGCGGACGCACGAGCTGGGCGTAGATCCGGCCCTGGACCGTGCCCTGCGCACCGCGCACGGCGCCGAGGGCGAACAGGGCCGCGATGACCGCGAGGAGCACGGTCGCGGGGCCGCCGCTGAGCAGGAGCACGACGACGAGCAGCACCGCGGTGATCGCGGCGCCGAACCGCGGACCGCGCGGGTCGATGCCGACCGGGCTCACGGGCGGGAGAGGTGTGGACGGCTGGGGGGGCGTGGACGAGATCGGGTCGGACATGGCTCCTCCTCGGAGACGGGGGCGGTACGGGATCGTGCTGAGGCAGCACGGAGGGGGTGCGGCACTGCGCGGGGATCGCCCGCAGCCGCGGCGCGCAGGTGCGCACCAAGGGGCTCAGCGAGCGCTGACGGTCCCCGGACAGGACTCGAGGGCCGCGAGGGCGTGGCGGCGGTCCAGGGCGCCGGACATCCGCCCGACGACGACGCCGTCCGTGTCCAGCAGGAGCACGGTGGGTGTGCGCATCACGTCGAACCGGCGCACCAGGTCGAGGTGCTCCACGACGTCGATCTCGACGTGCGCGAGCCCGGGCCGCTCGGTCGCGAGCTGCCCGAGCACGACGGCGGCGCGCCGGCACGGCGCGCAGACCTCGCTCGAGAACTGCAGGAACGTGAGCTCGCCGCCGAGCGCGGCACCCAGCTCGGCGGCGCTCACGCGAGGCGCGGTCGCCCGCTGCGCGGAGTCCCGGACCGTGAAGCGACCGTTGCGGGCGTTCCACCACAGGCCCAGTCCCGTCGCGAGGACCAGGACGGCGATGACGACGACGACGCGCAGCAGCAGCATGGTTCAGCCCACCAGTACCCGGCCGATGACGTACACGAGCACACCCGTCACCGGCACGGGCAGGACGGTCGCCGCGAGGGAGGCCGGCACGCGAGCGAGCGCGGGCAACCGGTCGAACAGCTCGTGGATCGAGGCGACGAGGACGCCGACGGCGACGCCGAGCAGCGCGCCGGCCACTGGGTCGAGCCCGGGCAGGAGCGCGCCGCCGAGGCCACCCGCGAGCACCGCGGCACCCGTCGTGATGCCGACGCCGACCCAGCCGGGCACCCGCAGCGCGCAGACCGCGGAGCCGACCGCGAGCGCGAGCGCCCCCGTGATGACGAGGCCGGCCCCGCCGGGTGCGCGCTGCGTCGCGACCCAGCCCGCGGAGCAAGCGGCGATGAGCGTGCCCGCGACCGTGCCCGACACCGACTCGACCAGGTGCGTCCGGCCGTCGGTGCGCAGCAGCTCGTTGATGAACACCAGAACGATCGACGCCCCGAACACGACCGGGAGGGCACGCAGGAACGGTTCACCGACCGTGAGATACACCACAGCCACCGCACCCGCGCCTCCGAGCGCCACGACCGCGCCCGAGCCCGGCCGGCTCGGCAGGTCGGTGAGCATCGGCCAGCCCACCGCGAACACCACGGCGAGCGTGCCGACGATCGCGGCGAGCGGCAGCTCACCGTAGGTGAGGGTCGCGAGGTAGCCGGCGACGGCGACGAGCGCAGCCAGGACGGCAGTCAGCACAGCCCGCGTCGAGACCTGCACGCGCTACCGGGCCCGACGTCGGCCCGCGCCGACGGTCGCGACCGCGCGCAGCGGACGGCGCGTCAGACCACGCGTCAGACCACGCGATGCGATCGCGGAGAGGAGGAGGGAACCCGGCACGGCTACGATTCTCGCATCCCGACGCGCCCGGAACGGCGCGTCTCCGCACACCGGACCGGCCCCGACGCCCGTTGCGCCGCGATATCGTGGCACCACTCGTCTCCAAGGAGGTCCCGCCGGTGGCAGATCTGCTGCTGCTCACGTCCGCCTCCGGTGGCTCGGCCCAGGTCCTCCCGGCGCTCGGGCTCCTGTCCCACCGCATCCGGGTCCTGCCCGTCGAACCGTCAGCGCTGGTCGATGCGCCCGACGCCGACATCGTCGTGCTCGACGCGCGCCGAGACCTCGCGATAGCCCGGACGACGTGCCGCGTGCTGCGGGCCAGCGGCCTGACGGTTCCCCTCGTCCTAGTCCTCACCGAGGGCGGCCTCACGGTCGTGACCGCCGAGTGGGGCGCGGACGACATCGTGCTCGAGCACGCCACGCCCGTCGAGGTCGAGACCCGGTTCCGGCTCGTCATGGAGCGCGCGGCGGTCAAGGGCGTGGCTTCCGAGCCGCAGGAGATCATGGCGGGTGAGCTGGTCATCGACCCGGGCGGGTACTCGGCCCGGCTGCGTGGTCGCCCGCTCGACCTCACGTACAAGGAGTTCGAGCTGATCAAGTACCTCGTGCAGCATCCCGGACGGGTGTTCACGCGGGCCCAGCTGCTCCAGGAGGTCTGGGGGTACGACTACTACGGGGGCACCCGGACCGTGGACGTCCACGTGCGCCGGCTGCGCGCCAAGCTGGGGCCCGAGCACGAGCAGCTCATCGGCACCGTCCGGAACGTCGGCTACCGGTTCGACCCCCCGAAGGACCGCCGCGCGGCGGCGACCAGCCGCGCAGCTGCGTCCGAGCCGGAGTCGGCCACCTCGTCGGACCCTGACAGCGAGGTCGCCGACGCCACCGCGACCGTCACCGCGGAGGTCGACCGTTCGGCGTCGGTCGCGGGCGCCTGAGCGGTGCCCCTCGTCGCCATGAGCCGGTAGGTTCGCTGTGATGACCGTCGACGCCTCCACCCTGCTCATCGACGGACCCTGGCGACACCGGTTCGTGCCGGCGAACGGCGCACGCTTCCACGTCGCGCTCGCCGGGCCCGACGACAACGACGCGCCCCTCGTGGTGCTCCTGCACGGGATGCCGGAGTTCTGGTGGGCGTGGCGCCATCAGCTGCCAGTCCTCGCCGCCGCCGGCTACCGGGTCGCCGCGATGGACCTGCGCGGCACGGGCGCCTCGGACAAGCCGCCGCACGGGTACGACGTGCCGACGCTCGCACGTGACGTCGCGGGCCTCGTCCGCTCGCTCGGTGCGGACCGCGCTGTCGTCGTCGGCGCCGGCGGCGGCGGCGAGATCGCCTGGGCGATGCCGGCCATCGCGCCCGACGTGACCCACGCGATCGCCGCACTCGGCTCCCCGCACCCCCTGCAATCGAGGTCTGAGCCGCTCGGTGCGCTGCGCCTGCGGGCCGCCCGCCACCTCGCGTTCTTCCAGCTGCCCTCCCTGCCCGAGCGTGCTCTGACGACGTCCGACCTGGTGGTCCGGCTCTTGCGGGAGTGGGGTGCACGCGGCTGGACGACGCCAGAGATCGAGGAAATGTACCGGCAGGCCGCCCGGGTGCCCTTCGCGGCGCACTCCGCGATGGAACGTGCTCGCTGGCTCGTGCGCTCGGCCCCCCGCGTCGACGGTCAGCGGTACCTCGGCGCGCTCCGGGCCGCACCCGCGGTGCCGGTCCTGCAGCTCCACGGCGGCGAGGACGGGTGCCGGCCGGCGGCCACCGCTGCGGCGTCGGGGCGGTTGCTCACACGACTCGGCGCGGGCTACCGGTTCGAGCTGGTCCCCGACGTCGGGCATTTCCTGGCCGAGGAGGCCCCCGACCGCGTCAACGCCCTGCTGCTGTCCTGGCTGCGCGAGGTGGCGCCGCCCGTCAGCCCTTGAGCAGCGCCGCGGCCAGCTCGGGGTCGGTCTCGCCGATGCCGTTCGACGGGCAGTCCGCGGCGATCGGGCACGCGCCGCACGCAGGCGTCCGGGCATGGCACGTGCGACGCCCGTGGAAGATCAGCCGGTGGGACGCCATCGTCCACTCCGAGCGCTCGAGCAGGTCCATGAGGTCCGTCTCGACCTTGACCGGGTCTTCCTCCGTGGTCCAGCCCAGCCGGCGCGCGAGCCGTCCGACGTGGGTGTCCACCGTGATCCCGGGCGTGCTGAACGCGTTGCCCAGCACGACGTTGGCGGTCTTGCGCCCGACCCCCGGCAGGGTCACGAGATCCTCGAGCCGGCCGGGGACCTGACCGTCGAACCGCTCCACGAGGGCCTGCCCGATCCCGATGAGCGACTCGGCCTTGGCCCGGAAGAACCCCGTGGGCCGCAGGATCTCCTGCAGGAAGCCGCGGTCCGCCTGCGCGTACGACAGCGCATCGGGATAGCGGGCGAACAGCTCGGGCGTCACCTGGTTGACCCGCACGTCGGTCGTCTGCGCCGACATCACGGTCGCGACGAGCAGCTCGAGGGGGTTCGTGAAGTCCAGCTCGCAGTGCGCATCGGGATAGCGCAGCCCGAGAACGCGGTTGATCCTGCGAGCCCGGCGCACCCGCGCCAGATGGGTCTCGGTCTGCCACCGGCGCGTCGTCACGCCGTCAGCCTACGTGTCGGGCCCCACCCACTGCTCCCCTCGGGTGATCCTGACCCCGTCCAGGTGAGTGAACTCAAGTCCGTGGGGTGCTGCGTCGAAGATCTGGCAAGCGTCCCTCAGGTCGGGACGCCCCCCTTCCGACGGGACACGATGGTGCTGGCGACCGAGAGCATGAGGCTGTCCGAGCTGCGCAGCAGCCGGCGAGCGCTGCGTGCCGAACGCGCCCGGGTCTCCTACTGGCGACGCCTCGTGTCCGCGCGGCTCGACCTTGCCCTGGCGTGCGTGGCCCCGCCCGACCAGCTGGGTCTCGACCTCACCCTGCTGCTCGACGGCGCCGTGCACACGGCCCCGCCCGCACACGCGGACCTCGCCCGGGCGCTCCCGCACAGCCTGCCGATCACCGAGATCCACCGGCTCGACGAGCTGTACCGGCTCGACGAGCGGCTCGCGTCGTACCAGCACGACATCGACGAGGTCCTCGCGACGACCACCTCGAAGTTCATCGACCACCTCACCCTCGACCCGCTGGCGGCGCTCGCAGGGCTGCCCACAGCACCACGGCCCAGGTGATGCGGCAGACTGTCACCGACAGTCGTTGCTGCAGCAGAAGGTAGGTTCCCCGTGGAGGACGACGTGGTGCTGTCCGCGCCACTGTTCGCGGAGATGGACCCCGAGAACTCGCGTGCGCTCATCGAGTCGATGAACCCGGTCGCGTTCGCTCGTGGTGATGTGCTCTTCCACGAGGGCGATCCGGGCGACCGCCTGTTCGTGATCCGGTCGGGCAAGATCAAGCTCGGTCGTCGATCCAGCGACGGGCGCGAGAACCTCCTGTCGATCCAGGGGCCGGGCGAGATGTTCGGCGAGCTGTCGCTGTTCGACCCGGGCCCGCGCACCGCGACCGCGACCGTCGTCGCCGACGCCGAGCTCGTGGAGCTCGCCCACACCGACCTCGTCGCCTGGCTCGAGCTGCACCCGAAGGTCGCCAAGCACCTTCTCAAGGCCCTGGCGCACCGGCTGCGGCGCACGAACGAGGCGCTCGCCGACCTGGTGTTCTCGGACGTCCCGGGCCGCGTCGCGAAGGCCTTGCTCGACCTGGCGACCCGGTTCGGCGAGCCGACGGACGAGGGTGTTCGGGTCGCGCACGATCTCACGCAGGAGGAGCTCGCCCAGCTCGTCGGCGCCTCTCGCGAGACCGTCAACAAGGCGCTGGCCGACTTCGCCGCGCGCGGCTGGGTCCGCCGCGAGGGTCGCGCCGTCGTGCTCCTGGACGCCGACCGCCTGGAACGCCGCGCCCGCTGAGCCGGTGGGCGCGGGTTCCGGTGGGTCAAGGCTGAGCTAGACGAGCTCGACGACCAGCTCGATCTCGACCGGCGAGTCGAGCGGGAGGACGGCGACGCCGACCGCAGAGCGTGCGTGCACGCCCACGTCACCCAGGACCGCCGTCAGCAGGTCGCTCGCGCCGTTGACCACGGTGGGCTGCCCGGTGAACCCCGGGTCGCTCGCGACGAACCCCACGACCTTGACGACCCGTGCGACGTTCTCGAGCCCACCCGCGACGGACGCGACGGCGGCGAGCGCGTTGAGGGTCGCGATGCGCGCGTACCCGGCGGCGTCCGCCGGGTCGACGAGGCCGGGCCCGGTGCCGACCTTGCCGGTCGCAGGCAGCGCGCCGTCGATGAAGGGGAGCTGACCGGACGTGTAGACGGTCGACCCGACACGGATCGCGGGGATGTATGACCCGACCGGCGCGGCGACGGTCGGCAGGGTCAGCCCGAGCGCGGCGAGCCGGCTCAGGATCTCCCCCGCGTCGCTCACCGCTCGCCCGTGGGCCGCTTGAGGTAGGCGACCAGGCCCGCGTCGGGCCCCTGGACGACCTGGACGAGCTCCCAGCCATCGGCGCCCCACTGGTCGAGGATCGCCTTCGTGGCGTGAATGATCAACGGGATGGTTGCGTACTCCCAGGTGGTGGCCATGCGCCTCAGACTAGCGGGCACCCAGCGAGAGCTCACTCGTCGGCACGAGCTCGGCGCGCCACGAGCTGACCTCAGGCCGACGCCGTAGGAGCGCTCTCCTCTCACGTTCCGTCATCCCGCCCCACACCCCGAAGTCCATCCGGTTGTCGAGTGCGTCCGCGAGGCACTCGAGGCGCACCGGGCATCCGGTGCAGACCGCGCGCGCATCACGCTGCGCTGCCCCCTCGACGAACAGCGCGTCCGGTGCGACCTTGCCGAAACCGCATGCTGCCCCCGCAGCCCAATGAGCGTCCTGCAGCATGGTCCCCACGCGTGTGCTCCTTCGCCCTGCCGCCGTCGGCCGAGACCGGCGCTCCCATTGGCGCCTGGAGACGCCCTGCCCGGAACGTAGTGCCTCAGGGGTGGGTTGCGCGATCCTCCGATCGGGTCAATTCGGTGCAAGCGGACCGTCCCGAACCCCCAGCATCCGGACTGATCAGGCACTGTGTGCAGGTCCGGTGCAGGTCGAGCGTCCTGGAGGCGGACGACAAGGCACGCGCGCGCGTCTCCCGTACCCTACGGATCATGGCTTATTCTCCGCGCGCACGAGGCCGTCAGGTGAACGCGTTCCAGGCACTCGCGCTGCTCGTGTCGTTCGCGCTCATCGCCGGGGTCGGCGGCGTCCTCGCGGGCGGCCTGGTGCTGCCCGCGGTCGCCGCGGTGAACGGCACGACCGCACTCGCCGTCACGGCATTCGACAACCTGCCGAGCGAGCTCGCGGCGAAGCCGCTCTCGGAGAAGTCGACGATGTTCGCCGCGGACGGCAGCGTGCTCGCGACGTTCTCCGTCGAGAACCGCGTGGTCGTGCCCATCGCCGAGGTTGCGCCGATCATGCAGAACGCCGTGATCGCGACCGAGGACAAGCGGTTCTACGCGCACGGCGGCATCGACCCCACCGGCATGCTGCGTGCGGGGGTCAAGAACATCCTGAACCCCAAGGTGAAGGAGGGCGCCTCGACGCTCACGCAGCAGTACGTCAAGAACACGCTCATCGAGGCCGCGCTCCGCGAGGGCGACTACGCCGCTGCGGCCGCCGCGAAGGAGGCCGAGGGCGCCGAGGGGTTCAGCCGCAAGCTGCGCGAGGCCAAGCTCGCGATCGCGCTCGAGAAGACCACCCCGAAGCAGACGATCCTCGAGGGCTACCTGAACATCGCGCAGTTCGGCATCAACATCTTCGGCGTCGAGTCGGCCTCGAACCACTACTTCAGCAAGCACGCGTCGGAGCTCACCTACATCGAGGCCGCGACGCTCGCCGGCGTCACCCAGAGCCCCACCGCGTGGGACCCGGTCAAGTATCCGGTTGCCTCCGAGGGCCGGCGCAACACCGTGCTGCGGCGCATGAAGGAGCAGGGGTACATCACCGTCGCGGAGTACACCGCCGGCATCGCGACCCCCATCGCCGACACGCTGCACGTCCAGGACACGAAGGTCGGGTGCATGGCTGCGGGTGACATCGTCCCCGGGTCCGGGTACTTCTGCGACTACGTCACGAAGATCATCGTCAGCGACCCGGCGTTCGGCGCGACGAAGCAGGACCGTAAAGACCTGCTCTACCGCGGCGGCCTGACGATCACCACGACGCTCGACCCGCACCAGCAGGCGATCGCCGACACCGAGGTCAAGGCCGGCGTCCCGGTCGACGACCCGTCCGGTGTCGGCTCGGCCATCTCGGTCATCGGGCCCGGCACCGGCAAGATCACCGCGATGGCCCAGAACCGGACCTACACCGCGACGCTCAGCCAGGCGGCGGGCGAGACTGCGGTCAACTACAACACGGACCAGGCCTACGGCGGATCGACCGGGTTCCAGCCGGGCTCGACCTTCAAGCCGTTCACGCTCGTCGAGTGGCTCAAGCAGGGCCACAGCCTCAACGAGACGGTCGACGGCACCGTGAAGCTGCTCAACGAGAACATGTTCACGACCTGCGGAGCCAAGGGACCGAACGTGCCCTGGCCCGCGCACAACGCTGAAGGCAACGGTCACCAGATGACGGTGCTGCAGGCCACGATGAACTCGGTCAACCTGGCCTACCTCGACATGGCCCGGCAGCTCGACATGTGCAACATCATGGCTGGAGCGAAGGATCTCGGTATCCACACGGGGACCGGCGCGGACCCCGGGACCAACCCGTCGAACGTCATCGGCACGGACACGATCGCCCCCCTGTCGATGGCTGCGGCGTTCGCGACGTTCGCGTCCGGCGGCACGTACTGCGCGCCGATCGCCATCACGAGCGTGCGCGACGCCGACGGCAAGGAGCTGGCCGTGCCTCAGGCCGGCTGCCGCCAGGCGCTCGAGCCGCGCATCGCGAATGCCGTCAACCACGCGCTGAGCAACGTGTGGAACGGCACCGCGAAGGGCGTCCCCGAGCCCCCGTTCACCTCGGCCGGCAAGACGGGAACGACGTCTAACAACGAGCAGACGTGGTTCGTCGCGTACACCCCCGTGCTCGCGGCGGCGGTCTGGGTCGGATTCTCCGAGGGCATGAAGCGGGGAATGCAGAACATGACGATCAACGGCAAGCGGTACTACACGAACCACCAGGTCTATGGGTCGAGCATCGCGGCGCCGACGTGGAGCCGGTTCATGACCCAGGCGCTCGCCGGCGTGTCGGTACCGAGCTTCGCAGCGGTCGGGACCCTCGAGCTGAACGGAGTCCAGGTGGGGGTGCCGAATGTCGTCGGACAGTCCGCCGACGCAGCCACCGCAACCCTCAAGGGCGCCGGATTCAGGGTCACCGTCGCGCCGGACCAGGTCGCGTCGTCCGTGCCCGCCGGGTCCGTCGGGGCGCAGTCGCCCGGCGCCTCGAGCAAGGTCACGAGGGGCTCGCTCATCACTCTGCAGCTGTCGAACGGGCAGCCGCCCGCGGTCGACCCGAACCAGCCGGGTCAGCCGAACCCCGGTGGCGGGAACGGTGGCGGGAACGGTGGCGGGAACGGCAAGCCGTGACGCCACCTACCCCCGCCAGGACGATCGGCGCCCTGGCGCTCGCCGGCGCGTCCGCGCTCGCGTGGGCCACGCTCGTCGAGGTCCGCTGGTACGCGCTGCGTGAGGTCACCGTTCCGGTGCTGCCCGCCGGCCAGGAGCCGCTGCGCATCCTGCACCTCGCGGACCTGCACCTCACGCCCGGCCAGCGTCGCAAGATCGACTGGGTGCGTGACCTCGCGTCGCTCGACGCGGACCTCGTCGTCGACACGGGCGACAACTGGGCGCACCTCGACGCCATGCCTGCGCTCCTCGAAGCCCTCGAGCCGCACCTCGCCAAGCCGGGTGCGTTCGTCATGGGCTCCAACGACTACGTCGCCCCGATGCTCAAGAACCCCGCCCGCTACCTCCTGCCCGACGCGCGGGACCGCCGCGCCGCCGAGCTGACCCACATGCCGTGGCGTGAGCTCGCTGCGCGGTTCACCGGTGCAGGTTGGACGGACCTCACGAACCGGCGGGACGCGATCGACGTCGCGGGCCGACGGATCTCGCTCGTCGGCGTCGACGACGCCCACCTGGACCTCGACCGGTTCCCCGCCGTCGGCGGCCCCGACGACGCGCGTGCGGGCGACGGCCCGGTCGACCTGCACGTCGGCGTCACGCACGCGCCCTACCGCCGCATCCTCGACGCGATGCACGACGACGGCGCGGACCTGATCCTCGCCGGGCACACACACGGCGGCCAGCTCGCGCTGCCGTTCTACGGCGCCCTGGTCACGAACTGCGACATCGACACCCACCGCGCCAAGGGGCTGCACGGCTGGCCCGGCCCCCGACCAGACGCACCGGGCGGCGCGGACTCGACCTGGCTCAACGTCTCGGCCGGGCTCGGCACGTCGCCGTACGCCCCGGTCCGGTTTGCGTGCCGGCCTGAGGCGACGCTGCTCACGCTCGTCGCCCGTCCGTCGGGGACCTGATCCACCGACACTCCGAGCGGGAATCGGGCCGTCGGTGAGACCCGGTTTCGTCGCAGGGGCTGACCTCGGCTATCCTGGGCAGGCTCAACCGGGGTGTGGCGCAGCTTGGTAGCGCGCTTCGTTCGGGACGAAGAGGTCGTGGGTTCGAATCCCGCCACCCCGACCGGTGAGGAAGGCCCCTGACCAGCGGAAACGCTTGGTCGGGGGCCTTCTC